>ERZ772897.17-NODE-17-length-169268-cov-16.375273_pt1 | contig 169268 bp, 147 predicted proteins | sample MGYA00512125_ERZ772897 | MGnify/ENA primary metagenome ERZ772897 (study PRJEB29015, sample SAMEA2737660) | human gut metagenome | biome: human gut; feature: human-associated habitat; material: faeces | place: China | collected 2012 ... | reverse complement strand
TCATTGGGAACGGATGAGGTCCCATAACCGATCCAAGCACATAAAGAGTATCATCGACACGGCTGGTCCACTCACGCATACATTCGTTGACCGCATCCTTTAATGTCATAGTGCCACTCTCCACTGCGTGTACCTTCGCACCCAGAAGCTCCATACGATAAACATTGAGTGCCTGGCGGATTGTATCCTCCTTTCCCATATAGATCTCACATTCCAGCCCCAGAAGTGCTGCTGCAGTTGCAGTCGCAACACCGTGCTGTCCGGCACCGGTCTCTGCAATAATCCGTGTCTTGCCCATCTTCTTTGCAAGAAGCGCCTGCCCCAGAACGTTGTTGATCTTATGGGAACCGGTGTGATTCAGATCTTCTCTCTTGAAATAGATCTTGGCTCCTCCCAGATCCTTCGTCATCTTCTCCGCATAATAAAGCAGCGAAGGGCGTCCAGCATACTCTTTTAACAGCGTGTTTAATTCCTGATTAAACTTCTCATCCTTTTTATAAAACTCATAGGCATCCTCCAGCTTCTTGATCTCGTTCATCAAGGTCTCCGGAATATATTGTCCGCCGTGGATACCATATCTTCCTTTCTGACTCATAATTTATTCTCCATTTCTTTATATATTTCATACCGTTTTATCACCGGTATCATTTGTATTACTCTGCATAACCGATAAATTCCTTTACCGCTGCCACTCTGTCATCTGCACGCATCATCGTCTCCCCGATCAGCACGCCATTGACATTGTGCTCCATAAGCTGCCGGATATCTTCCTTTGTTTTGATCCCGCTCTCCGATACAAAAAGTACATCCTCCGGCACACTCTGACGATAGCGGATACTGTTGTTAATGTCAATCGTAAAAGTATGAAGATCACGGTTATTGACACCGATCAACCGCGCCCCTATAGTTAAAGCGCGATTTACTTCTTCCTGATCGTGTGCTTCTACAAGCGCTGTCAGTCCCAATCCATCGGCAATATCAAAAAACCGTTTTAATTCCTCATCAGTCAGGATGGCACAGATCAAAAGAACCGCATCCGCTCCCATAAGCTTTGCCTCATAAATCATATATTCATCTACCACAAAGTCTTTTCGGATGATCGGAAGACCGACAGCCTTTCGAATTTCCTTCAGATAATTATCACTGCCTTGAAACCAGTATGGCTCTGTCAGTACAGATATCGCGCGTGCACCGCCCTTCTCATAATCTCTGGCAATCTCTACATATGGAAACTCCTCTGCGATCACTCCTTTGGAGGGAGATGCCTTTTTCACCTCGCAGATAAAGGAGAGTCCGGAAGCTGCAATAGCTTTTTCAAAAGGAAAACCCGTGTCACATTCCATAGCCTGAGACTTTTCCCTGATCTGCTCCAAAGGCTTCTCCCGCTTCAACTGCGCGACACGCTCTTTTGTTTTTGTCGCAATCTCATTTAATATCGTCATAATAATCTTATATTCCCTTCCCAGTCCACAAACTACGGACTGTCGGCACAATATATACCACTTATATCTCTTCCTATGCGCTGGCCAGCTTAATAAAAGCATCCAGCTGCTTCAGCGCCTTTCCACTGTCAACGATCTCTCTTGCCATCTCAATCCCCTGCTTGATAGAAACATTCTCCTTAGAAATATGGAATGCTGCGCCTGCATTTAATAACACAACGTCACGCTTCGGTCCGGTTTCTTTTCCTTCAAAGATATCTCTGACAATCTGCGCATTGACTGCCGGCTCGCCACCTACCAGATCACTCTTCTGGCAGCTTTTTAATCCAAACTGTTCCGGTGTAATCTCGTATGTCTTAAAATCGTCTCCGTCAAATTCACATACCTTCGTCGGTGCACTTAATGAAATCTCATCCATGCTGTCCATGCCATAAACGGCCATTCCTTTCTTAACACCAAGATTATGAAGTACATGCGCCAGAGGCTCTACAAGATCTGCACTGTATACACCATAAAGCTGCATGGTTGCTCTCGCCGGGTTCGCCAGAGGTCCCAGAAGATTAAACAGGGTACGGGTGCCCATTTCCTTCCGGACAGGTCCCACAAAACGCATTGCGGGATGATATTTCTGGGCAAAGAGGAAGCCGATATGGATCTGATCCATAACTTCTTTCATTTTATCTGCATCCACGTCAATCTTAACACCAAGCGCTTCCACACAATCTGCTGTTCCGCACTTGCTTGATGCGGCACGGTTACCATGCTTTGCCACGGTCACACCACCTGCTGATACGATTATGGAAGCAATCGTAGAAATATTGATGGTATTGGAGCCATCTCCACCGGTTCCCACAATTTCCAGTACATCCTTGTCATTTTCGAAATGCTCACAGTGATCTCTCAGATATTTTGCTGCTGTTGTGATCTCGCTGATCGTCTCCCCTTTCATGGAAAGTGCGGTCAGGAACGCCGCCTTCTGTGCGTCTGTTGCCTCACCGGTCATGATCTCTCCCATCACCTGTTCTACCATGCTGTCATCCAAATCTTCTCTCTTACTCAAGAGTGCTATTGCTTCTTTAATCATGATTTTACACCTCCAAAAAGTTTTTCAATATCATTCTTCCTTCCGGTGTCAAAATAGACTCTGGATGAAACTGCACACCATATATATCATAATCTGTATGTTTTACAGCCATGATCTCGCCATCCTCTGTCTCAGCGGTCACCTTCAATGTATCCGGGATTGTTTCCTTAACTGCCGCCAGAGAATGATATCTTGCCACCTCTGTGGTCTCTCCTATCCCTTTAAAGATCGGACATTCCTGATCCAGCTTTGCCACAGACATTTTGCCATGCATCAGCTTCTTCGCATAGGAGATCGTTGCTCCAAAGGTTTCACAGATTGCCTGATGTCCCAGACATACTCCTAAGATCGGAAGCTTTCCTTTAAAATACCGGATCGCATCTTCACAGATTCCAGCATCTGCCGGTCTGCCAGGCCCCGGTGATATGATCAGATGTGTTGGATGCATCTCCTCGAGTTCCTCCGGAGTATACTGATCATTGCGCACCACCTTGATATCCGGCTGCAATTCTCCTATCAGCTGATAAAGATTATAGGAGAAGCTATCGTAATTATCAATCAATATAATCATGTTTTAATCCTCCTTAATCCAATTCATCACTTTCGTTTACCGCATTCATAACAGCTCTTGCTTTATTTAAGCACTCGTTATATTCACTCTCCGGAACACTATCTGCCACAATTCCGGCACCGGAGCGGACAAACACCTTACCATTCTTCTTGTAAGCAATACGGATTGCAATACAGGTGTCCAGGTTACCGGTAAAATCAATATATCCAATGGCTCCGCCGTAAATCCCACGTTTATTATTTTCCAGCTCATTGATAATCTCCATAGCACGTATCTTCGGGGCTCCGGAAAGGGTTCCTGCCGGAAGCACGGCATCTACCGCATCCAGACTGCAGCGATCCTCCCGGATCTGTCCTGCCACAGTAGAGCCAATGTGCATTACATGGGAATATCGCTCAATGGACATATATTTTTCTACCTTGACGGTACCAAACTGACTAATTTTTCCCAGATCATTTCTTCCCAGATCTACCAGCATATTGTGCTCTGCTCTTTCCTTTTCATCAGAAAGAAGGATCCGCTCCAGCTCCCGGTCTTCCTCCTGCGTCTTTCCTCTCGGCTTCGTCCCTGCTAACGGGAAGGTATGTAAAACACCATCCTCCAGCTTTACCAATGTCTCCGGAGATGCTCCCGCCACTTCCATATCATCGCTGCTGAAATAGAACATATACGGTGAAGGATTGATGGTCCGGAGATGACGATAGGTATTTAACAGGCTTCCTTCATAATCTGCCTCCAGACGATTGGAAAGCACTACCTGAAAGATATCTCCCTCGTAAATATATTTCTTAGCCTTTTCTACCATGGCACAATACTCTTTCTCTGAAAAAAGTGCCCGGAAATCCGATGTGATCCTGCCCGGCTCAATCGTTGTCGGTATGCCCTCCCGGATCAGTTTAATGATGTCCTCGATCTCTGCGGTGCATCTGGTATATTCTGCTTCAATATCCTCCATACGGGCATTGGCGATCACGATGATCTTCTGTCGCAGATTGTCGAAAGCAATCACCTTATCAAACAGCATCAGATCCACATCCTTAAATCCTTCTGTGTCTTCGGCGTCCAGATTTAACTTCGGCTCACTGTACTTCACATAATCATAGGAGAAATATCCCACCAGTCCACCGGTAAATGTCGGAAGTCCCTCCACCTTCGGACTGGTATATTCTTTTAACAGCTCCTTGATCCCTTCTCCCGGATGCTCCACTGTCTTTGTCTTCGTGCTGCCGTTGCGAATCGTCAAACTGCCGTTCATACAGGTAATCTCCATTTTAGGATCGTAACCCAGGAATGTGTATCTGCCCCAACGCTCCTGATGTTCCACACTTTCCAGCATATAACAGTGTCTGCTGACACCCTTCAGAATACGAAGGACTTCAATGGGTGTCCGGATATCCGAAAGAATCTCCTTGCTGATGGGAACTACCTTGTAGCCTTTTCCCAGTTCTTTTGCCTCGTCTAACGTAATCATCATTCCACCTCTTTCTTTTCGCCCGGCATGGTTTCCTACACACTCAGAAAGAGTTTCGCTTGCGAAACTCTCCGCCTGCGGTGGGTCGCAGGAAAGCGACATCTTCCTATCCGCCGCAGCGCGATCCTCGCGGAGCGTTTTTTATTTATAGGAAACGAGCAGTTTCCTATAAATAAAAAAGTCCCTGACTATCACAGATATTGTGATAGTCAAGGACGGTAAATTCTATTAACCGCGGTGCCACCTTGCTTTATGGTTTCCCACACTCTCAGCGAAATACAATCATATTTCCGGCAACTGACGTATGCCCTCACGTCATGGAATACTCAGAAGAATCCTTCCTTTGACCATGCCCTCAGTGGTCCATTTAATGAATCGCATCTCCGCAGGTTCTCAGCAATCCCTGCTCTCTGTAGGCGCGTGCCTCATTTTTATCTCCACTTCAACGGTTTGAAATATTCGATTTGTTTATATTATACTCCGATTTTCTGATTTGTCAATCACTTTTCCGAGTAATTCGATAGAGTTTAGCGGACACAGGTGGAGATTGCCTCGATCGCCACGCTGCCGCCGCGAACCACCTCGACCCGGTTGATAAATGTCTTTTTAAACAATTCTATCATGTCATTATTATGCGCTTCTGTCTTGACACATTCCACCAGTACGGTATTCCGATCATAATCAACTACTTCCATCCCGAAGGTCTGCACGATCCGGAAAATCTCCTGCTTGTCCTTTTCGCTGCAGCTATGAACCTTAATATATAACAGCTCCTTCTTACGGATCGGTATGTCCGTAAAATCAAGAACCTTAATAACCTCCACGCTCCGGTTTAACTGCTTGATGATCTGCTCGAAAGTAAGATCGTCGCAGGTCAGCCCTATGGTCATTCTTGAAATCGTAGGATCCTCGGTCATTCCCACGGTCAGGGTGTCCAAGTTATAATTTTTACCGGAAAATAATCCGGACACTTTTGCCAATACACCGATCTGATTTTCTACATATGCAGAAATCACTCTTTTCTTTGTCTCCATATTTTCACCTCAGCCTTTCCTATCTCATATCTATTCGCATCTGAATTGCATTTAAATCTCCAGGATCATATCGTCCAGCGAATTGCCTACCGGCACCATTGGAGCAACATTTGCTTCCCTCTCAATGATAAACTCTAACAGAGTTGGCGCATTCTTGTGAGAACGTGCAAATTCAAAGGCCTTTGGAATATCCTTCTCATCGGTGATCCGCATGCCATATGCGTCGTAGCTCTCTGCCAGCTTTACAAAATCAGGACTGTATTTCGGACATTTTTTATTCGGATCCATACAGTTATGCTGACAGCTTCTGCGATAGGTCAGACACGTACATGAATATCTCCTGTCGAAGAGCATCTGCTGCCACTGTCTTACATTCCCAAGATATCCGTTATTGAGAACGATCAGCGTCAATGGAATCTCCAGCGCAACTGCCGTTGCAAACTCCTGAATATTCATCTGCATACCGCCGTCTCCGGAAATCGCAAAGACGTCTGCATCCGGGTTACCGAGCTTTGCACCGATTGCGGCAGGGAAGCCATACCCCATAGTTCCAAGACCTCCGGAGGTCAGAAGCTGGCGATTTCCCTCCAGCTCCAGAAACTGTGTGGTCCAAAGCTGGTTTTGTCCTACGTCTGTTGAAACGATCGGACGTTTATAATTCTCCGCAATATACTTAATGATCTTCTCCGGAGTCAGACCTTCATATCGCTCCATAGTGATCGGATATGTTTCTTTCCATTCCTTCAGCCTCTCTACCCACGATTCGATCTTTAACGGTGCAGCATACTCCAGAATTTTCCGGATCGCCAGCTTTGCATCCGCTACGATCGGAACATCTACAACGATATTTTTTGAAATAGAAGCGGAATCAATATCAATATGAATGATCTTGGCATTTTTGGCAAATTCACTGATCTTGCCGGTGATGCGGTCGTTGAAACGGGTACCGATAGAGAAGAGTACATCGCACTCACTGACTGCATGATTTGCCGCATAGCTTCCGTGAATACCGATATTTCCCATATAAAGAGGATGACTGGTAGGAATCGCCCCCTTACCCATGATCGTTGTAATCACCGGCGCACCGGTAAGCTCCACAAGCTTTTTCATATCCTCATTGGCACCTGAAATATTGACACCACCGCCCAACAGGAATAACGGTTTTTTCGCTTTCTTCAATAAAGAGACCGCCTTCTTCACCTGACCTACATGGACGCTTTCATTCGGCTTATATCCACGGATATTTACCTCCTCCGGATACTCCTCATCTCCCATAGCCACCTGGATATCCTTTGGCAGATCCACCACAACAGGACCCGGTCTGCCTGTTCTCGCAATATAGAATGCTTCCTTGATGATCCTTCCCAGATCCTCTCTCTTTCGCACAGTCACAGCATATTTACAGATATTCCGGGTGATTCCGACGATATCTACCTCCTGAAAAGCATCATTTCCCATGAGTCCTAACGGCACCTGTCCGGTAAAGCAGACTAACGGCACACTGTCATAGTTGGCTGTCGCAATTCCGGTCACAAGGTTGGTTGCTCCCGGTCCGCTTGTCACAAGACAGACGCCAACCTTTCCTGTGGATCTGGCATATCCGTCCGCCGCATGGATCAATGCCTGCTCATGTCTTGGAAGTATCATTTCAATCTCATGTTCATCATAAAGTGCATCAAAAAGATCGACTGCCTGACCTCCCGGATATGCAAACAGAGTGTCAACTCCTTCTGCTTTCAGCGCTTTTACAAATAATTCTGTACCTTTGATCATCTTATTGCCCCTTTCTATCTCATACAGGAAATGAAACATTTCCTAAATTAAGGTAAAAAAAATCCTAAGCCTTACGACTTAGGACGAATATACTCCGTGTTACCACCTAACTTCGGGAAATTTGTCAGGACGGCCGAAAATCCGCCACGGTAAGTCTCCCGCACTCTGCCGGCACGCAGATACATGTTATATACCTGATATACCGTTCCCCTGTAACGGTGGGAATCCGTTGGATGCTACTAAGGATATGCTCCTGTTCGTTCCACTGCTCAAAGGCTACTTCCATACAGTCAGAATAAGAACTTTCACCGGTCGTTCTCTCTCTCCAAATCTGAAAAGTATGTACTCCTCCTCGTCATCGCTTTTTCTTATACTTTCAAGAATAATACTCTTTTTTGTCTCTTATGTCAAGAGAAATGTTCTTTAAATCCATTCTTTAAATCATCCGGCTGTCTCAATTCACCCGCGGAAGCTTTTATTTTACAAACAGCATCAGAAAATCCACCGGCAAAAACTTTGCCAGAATCCGAAAGCCCTTCATCAGCGAACCATACACAGAAACGCTGCGGCCATGTTTTGCGTCCACCAGTGCCTGATACACCACCCGGTCTGCCCTTGCCATGGTCAGCTTTTTGTATAGCTTGACGGCTTCATATGTCTCTGCAATATCAAAGAATTCTGTCTTGACCGGTCCCGGACATACGGCCGTCACGGTAATGCCCCTGCCCGCAAGCTCTCTGCCCAAAGCCCTGGAAAAGCTTAACACATAAGATTTGCTGGCTGCATAAACAGCAAAGCCCGGCTGTGGCATAAATGCTGCTGAGGAAGCCATCTGTATGATCTGCCCCTGCTCTGTCATATAAGGAAGTGTGATATGGGTCACAGCCGTCAGTGCCCGGCAGTTAGTATCCACCATACCGGTACAGTCCTCCTCTTTCATTTTCCCAATCTTTCCAATGATGCCAAAGCCTGCTGCATTTACAAGGATACGAACTCTCGGCTGTTCCTCCGCCAGAGCCTTCTCCAGTGTATCAATGCCCTCCTGCCGGCTCAAATCCAATGCAAGGATCTTCACCCTGCGTCCCAAAAGCTTCTCCTGCAGCTCCTCCAGTCTTTCCCTCCTTCTGGCAACGATCCAGAACTCATGAATGCTTGGATAATTCTGTGCGATCTGAACTGCAAACTCCCTGCCCATCCCGGAGGAAGCTCCTGTAATAATTGCTACGTTTCCTTTTTTCCCCATATCATCTTCTCCTTTAACTGGTAGTGTGCATCCTTTCGATGTTCCTCATCAAAAAGATAATTATATTGAAGTATACGGTACTCTTTGATCCATTCCTGCAGCTCCGCATCCGCCTCATCCAGGTCATCCCAGCTATAAAGATTTCCCTGTCGGTCGTAGAAGCCATTAGCGGTGATGGACGGGATATATTGATACATATCCAACAGAAATTTCTGATAATCCGTCAATTTCAGGCCCGCCGTCTCTGTCATCAGCGTAGACAGATAGTTAATTGAAATCTGCGGGATCTCGGCCGCCCGGATATCATAATTGGCCCAGATCATAAACGGCACCTGATACCGCTTCATCGCATCCTTCTGTGACAGATCATCCGGCATCTCTCCCATGACATTTTTATAAAAATAATCCGGCAAATGCGGCTGGTGATCTCCAAACAATACGATGATCACAGGCTCCTTTACCTTCTCAAAATAAGTGATCAGTTCTTTCAGCGCATCGTCTGACATTTTGATCAGGGAAAGATACTGTTCTGCCTCCGGCTGTAATGTCATACTTGTTAGTTTTACCGGATTTTCAAAGGTATAATCCGTATCATCATAAGAGCTGTGATTCTGCATCGTCACGTTAAAGAGACAAAGAGAGCTTCCTTCCTTTTTGTTTTCATACAGAGATTCCAGCATTTCGTAGTCTGACGCATCGGAAATGTATTTGCGCACCAGCAATGGATTTTTGAAATCATCAATATTGAGAAACTCATCCATATGAAGAAGAGGATATACTCTGTTGCGATTGTATCCGGATGGATTATAAGGATGGATCGCTACTGCTTTGTCATAGCCCTCCTGTGTCTTGATATTGCTGACAACATTGGGCAGATAATCCTTGATGTACTGCAGGTATGGATTGCCCGGCAGAAATGCTTTGGTGCATCCCGTCAGGAATTCAAATTCAGAATTGGCAGTATAACCACCATATACGGAGGAGTCCGCATAACCACGGATCGTATTCTTTTTCAGGCTGTTAAAAAACGGCAGATATGCCTGATCCGTTTCAAACCTTCCCAATACACTGAGATCTGAAAATGACTCATTCATGATCATAATAAGGTTTGGCGACTTGGCGGAACCGGCATGAGATGCCAGCACACTATTGGTAGTGGAAGCCTTTTGATACCGTGACAGGATCTCGTCAGCCTTTGCCGGCGAATACCCATCCGGCTTCTCTACCTTTGCATTTCCGGCATTCGCCGTAACATACAGAAGATATCCATAATCGGACATCCCTATACTGTGATCCCAGGTCAGATTTGTGACGTCACCAAAAAATCCCTGCCCCAGATTGATCCATACAAAAAAGACAACACCGGCTGCCGCTCCCACCACCGATGCAATTCCCTGACGGATGCTTTTCCCGTGTGAACGGGATGGCGTGATCACCACACACAGCACAATAAAAGCAAGTCCCAGGACCAGGCCAAGCCATAGCTGCGGAGAGCCATGGTATTTGTACTCTCCTGCCACATTTGCCGCTGTTTTTACAGCATAAATATCCATATAGACAATGCCATATCCCCGGAAGGCATCGACAAAATAATTTGCCATACCTAATATCAGCACAAATACTCCTGACAGGAGAAATGTGAATCTCAACCATCGTGTCAATGACACGATGATGAGATTCACCCCCATCAGGAGCATAATATTTTTGATACTATATTCTAATCCAATACTGACAATGTCACCATCCAGAAACGCCTCGATGATCACATATTCCACAAAGGACAATGCCACAAACAGGATCGTCTGAAACCAACACTGTCTGCAGAAGCTGTCCCAGCCAGTCTCTTCCTTCATGATTCATTCCCCAATCTATCTGTTAATTTCCAAATCCCGGAAAGAGACTTCCCCAGCCGTCAGAAAAATCATCACTGTCACTTTCACCGGAGTTGTCATTTCCATCGGCCCCCCCCTGTGAGTTCCCCTGATCCCCGGAATTATTATCGGAGCCGTTATTGCCGGAATTGTTATTGGAGCTCTCACCGGAATTATCCTTTCCGCTCTGAAGGCCATTTAAGGAGCCGGAACCCTGCAGTGTCACATCAAGCTCTTTCTCTACATAGCTGCCGTTATCACTACGTTTCAACGTAATCTTTACCTTTGTCCCTTTTTTGTAGCTGTTGGCTTTCTCTTTCAGGCTTTCAATGGTTGTTACCTTGATACCGTTGATGGCTGTGATAATATCTCCCTGCTTGATACCTGCTTTGTCAGCTGCACCATCCTTGGATACCTCAGCCACATAAACGCCCTCCGGCATATTAAAGTTGGATGCCTCCTCTGTGACAGTCTTACCGCTGATACCAAGATAACCCTTTTGGGCATCGGTAAGTACTTCCCGGTTCATAAGCTCATCGATGATCGGTGTTGCCTCGGAGATCGGAATGGAATATCCTACACCCTCAACAGAAGAAGCGGCAATCTTGGAAGAATTGATACCGATAACCTCTCCCCTCATATTCAGCAAAGGTCCTCCACTATTACCGGGATTGATCGCAGCATCTGTCTGAATGACTTTCATCTTGCTGCTCTGTGTGCTTCCATCCTCACTCTGCTCCGTAATCTCCCTGTCCTTGGCACTGACATAGCCCACTGTCACAGACTGGCCATATCCCAAAGCATTACCAATAGCAACTACCATCTCGCCGACCTTGCTCTCGGAGGAATCTCCCAAAGTGGAGATGCGGATGGAATTTAATGTGGATTTCTTTATATCCTTCAGCTTCACAGCAATCACCGCCAGATCCGCAGATGAATCATTTCCCTTTGTCTTGGCATCGTATACTTCTTCGTCAATAAACTGTACGGAAATTGCCTTTGCCCCGTCAACAACATGGTTGTTCGTTGCGATCAGAAGCTCGGTATCATTCTTACCCACGATAAAGCCTGTGCCTGCGCTGACCTCATCCTGCCCCTGATAATACTGTCCAAACAGATCATACGAGCCTTCTCCTTCTGTGGTACTGGTAATAGATACGATCGAAGGCATGGTCTGCTGTGCAATGCCGGACACATCCGCCGTTCCGATCGCTGTGCCGGATGCTGCATTGGTGTATTTTACATTGTCTGTAGTATAAGCGATCTGCTGTCCCCCTGTAATATCGACTCCCAGCACCCTGCCTGAGAAATAACATACTCCCTGAAAACAAACGGCTGCAACAACACCAAACAATATAGCAAGACCCGCACATGCCGCAATTTTCTTTCCACTGATAAAATGTTTTTTGTCCTTGTCCGGAGCATCATTCTGACCCGACGGCTGTCCATAAGTCTGCTGCTGATCATTTCTCATCTGCTGGTTCCCCATAGAGGTCCAGCCATCACGATCCTTTTCCGATGTCTCTGCATTGGCATCGCCTGATGTTTCCTGCGTCTGGGCAGTCTCACCGGCGGTGCTTTGTGCTGCACCTGCCGATGTCGCATTTTCACTGGCATGATAGTCTCCGGAGCTGGTAGCCTCCGGCTTGTGATCTCTATAGGAATAACTGTAAACCGAGCTGTTCTGCTCTTCCCCGGCCGGTTTTACCGTATCTTCACTCTTTTCCATAGGATTCCCATACTCTCCGGTATACTGGTTGGTATCCTGTGTATCCTGATTCTTTTCTTCCATATCGTGTAACCTGCCTTTCATTCTTTTGAAAGAACCAATCTGTGGTCTTTCTCCCTCCATATCTACTGCATAAGTCTAACAGTGATTTGTGACCTACTTGTGAAAAACTAATAAAAATTTTGTTCCTTTTCGAAATAATATTGCGATTTATATCGGAAACTATTATAATAAGGTGGTTCAAAATCTTTATTAAGAAGGTGATAGCGTGATCAAGGATAACCAAAAACTGTTAAATCTGATGCATGTGGTCGTAGATGCGATCATTATTGCTCTTTCATATATTTTAGCCTGGAGTCTGCGTTTTGAGGACACCTGGAGCCCTCTGGTACAATGGCGTATTATTCCTGCACCGATCGGATATATCCGTCCACGGCAGGACTATATTAACATGCTTGTATTTTTGGTTCCGTGTTATCTGATTATATATTATTTCTGCAATTTGTACAATCCGAAAAGAACCTCCAGCCGGCGGACAGAGCTTTTTAATCTGATCAAAGCCAATCTGTTAGGCGTGATTTACTGTGTTGCCGTTCTTTTCTTTATTAAGCAGCAAAACTACGCACGATTGTTTCTTGGTATTTTTGCCATTATGAATCTGTGTATTGATTTTATTTTCCGTATGACTGTCAACAAGATCCTGCGGAAAATGCGAAAAGCTGGCAAAAACTTAAAACACATCCTTCTGGTGGGATACAGCCGTACGGCAGAGGGCTACATCGACCGTCTCCGGGTTCATCCGGAATGGGGATATTTTATCCATGGTATTCTGGACGACCATAAAAGCACAGAGGATTCCTATCGCGGCATTCCCGTCATCGGAAACATTTCTATGCTGGAGGATCTGCTGAGTACCAATGCATACGATGAAATTGCCATCACGCTGAGTATCGACGAGTTCTCCAAGTTGGAATCCATCGTGACGATCTGCGAGAAAGCCGGCGTTCACACGAAGTTTATCCCGGATTACAACCATGTGATCCCGACAAAACCTTATACCGAGGATCTGGACGGTCTGCCGATCATCCATGTCCGCCATGTCCCACTGAGTTCCTCTTTAAATAATGCCGTGAAACGTACTATAGATGTGGTCGGTTCTCTGTTTGGACTGATCATACTGGCGATTCCAATGCTGATCGTAGCCCTGATCATCAAAATCACCTCACCGGGTCCTCTGATCTTTAAGCAGGAGCGGATCGGCCTTCATAATAAGGCATTTCAGATGTACAAGTTCCGTTCCATGAGAGTCCAGGATGCCTCCGAGGAGAAAAAGGCATGGACCACCAAGAACGACCCAAGAGTCACACCGATTGGTAAATTTATGCGTAAAACAAATATTGATGAGCTTCCACAGCTTGTCAATGTTCTGCGGGGAGATATGAGTCTCGTAGGTCCCCGTCCGGAGCGTCCGTTTTTTGTAAAGAAGTTTCAGGAGGTCATTCCGCGTTATATGATCAAGCATCAGGTACGTCCGGGAATGACCGGATGGGCGCAGGTCAATGGTTATCGTGGAGACACCTCCATTGTAAAGCGTATTGAATGTGACCTTTATTATGTAGAAAACTGGACCTTATGGCTTGATTTTAAGATCCTGTTTCTGACCTTCTTTGGCCGAAGCGTCAACAAAAACGCATATTAAGCGATAAACAGAAAGGCAGGGCATCATTATGGAAAGCTATCGAAACCGTGCCGCCCAGAATCAGCGCATCAGAAAAAAAAAGAAAAAGAGAAAACATATCCTCGTTTTCACTTTGATCCTGCTGCTTTTGATCATGGCCGGAGTACTGATCGTGCTGTCTCTCGTCAGTAAAATTGATGAGATCAAAAATCACCCGTTAGAACATATAGCCGTCAATGAGGGACTGGCCGACGGTCATCTGAAAAATTATACGAATATTGTAGTATTTGGTGTGGATTCCCGTGCCAATGCCCTTCACGAAAATACCCGGAGTGATTCCATTATCTTAGTGAGCATCAACAACAAAACCCACGATGTGAAACTGACCTCGATCTTCCGGGATACCTACACACGGATTGACGGACACGGATATACCAAGATCAATCATGCCTATTCCTATGGCGGTCCGGATCTTGCAGTCAATACCATCAATCAGAACTTTGATCTGAACGTGCAGGACTTTATTACAGTCAATTTCAGTGCTCTTTCCAATGTCATTGATGCCCTGGGCGGGATCACGCTGAATATTCATAAGGACGAATTAAAATGGGTCAATGCCTATGCCCGTGATGTTGCAAAAATCAACGGCATGAAATACGAAAAGATCAAAAAACCCGGAAAACAGACTGTAACAGGTGTACAGGCAACCGGCTACTGCCGTGTCCGCTATACCAGCGGGGGAGATTTTACCCGTGCCAAACGGCAGCGCCGTGTATTGACTGCTATCATGGAAAAGGCCAAAAAAAGCAGTCCAATGAGGCTTTACCGGGTACTGAATGAGATGCTTCCACAGATCTACACCAGCCTGACGACACAGGAAATCCTGCATTTAGGAATGTATCTGCCATTTTATGACATCAAAAACAGCAAGGGCTTTCCATATGAGCTGGATTGTCACAGAGCCTCTGACGGCATTTATTATGATTTTCCAACCACGCTGTCCAGCAATGTTACCAAGCTGCACAAAAAGCTGTTTGGAACCGTAAATTACAAACCAACTAAAACCGTAGAAGAAATTACTGCCGGCATGGGGTATTGATCCGTTGCCGGCTTTTATACCATCTCGGAAAGGAGCAGGGCTTTTATATGAAAATTCGCGGACGACTGATCATTGCTTTTCTTTTCATTACGATATTTCCGCTGGCATTGATCGCACTTTGCTATAATACGATCCTGACCAATCAGGCATCCACGCTGGAGGATGATTACCAGTCCGACATTTCCTCTGAAAATCTTCTGTTAAATCCCATTCACATTCTGTCTACCGCAACCATGACGGATTTCCGTACTCTGGTTCATGTGGCTGACACAAATCCGGACGTACTGATCCGGCGGGATTATCTGGATAATGTCAACAGCGAACTTTCCAACCGCTATTCTTTTATTGTTGTATGTAAAGGCAGTCAGGAGTTTTATATCGGGAACAAAAAGGCGTATAAGCAGTTAAATCCTCTCCCCGGTTACCGGGGCTTTGAGGAGGGATATGCCGACACCATCTCCATTGACAACGGTTATCTGATCAAACAGAAGGATTTCAATCTTTCCAATTATGAGCATGCACAGCTCTTTCTGGTCACAGATTACTCAGAAATCCTCCCCCGTTGGAAAAGCCTGATCCGGCAGCTTATTTTTTCCGGCACCCTGATCCTTCTGGGCACGGCAGCTCTTTTGATCATCTGGCTCTACAGTGGCATTGTCCGTCCTTTAAATATCCTGCGGATCGCAACCATGCAGATCGGTGCCGGTAATCTGGATACCCCGGTACGCGTAAATTCCACAGACGAGATTGGCGAGCTGTGCCGGGACTTCGAAGAAATGCGGATCCGGTTAAAGGAAATGATCGAGGATCGTATCCGTTACGAACAGGATACCCGTGATATGATGAGCAATATGGCACATGATCTGCAGACACCGATCACTTCCATCAAAGGATACAGTGAGGGAATCCTTGATGGCGTTGCAAATACACCGGAAAAACAGGAAAAATATCTTCGGACCATTATTTCCAAAGCAAACGATATGAGTTATCTGGTGGACCAGCTTTCTGTCTTTTCCAAGGTAGAACAGAATACACTGCCATATCATTTCATATCCATTCCTCTTCACAGCTATTTCGAGGACTGCATCGAGGCATTTTCCCTTGATCTGGAAACAAAACACATCTCAATCCACTACGAAAACACCTGTCCGAAGGATACCCGTATCCAGGCAGACCCGGAGCAGTTAAAGCGTGTGATCATCAATATTGTAAATAATGCTGTGAAATATCTGGACCGGTCCGAGGGAAATATATGGATCCGTCTGAAAGAGCAGCCTGACACACCAAAATCCGCTCCTTTATACCGCCAGCTTAACCCGGACGGCACCGAAAAGGAACAGGAAAGCACGGTGCCTGCACCGGATCGCTTTGTTCAGATTGAGATACAGGACGACGGTCCCGGCATTGACCAGAAAGCTCTGTCTCACATTTTCCAGCGTTTTTACCGCGCAGACGCTTCCCGAAGCTCCTCTAAGCGTGGGAGCGGTCTGGGACTTGCGATCGTCGCCCGGATCATTGCAGATCATGGGGGACGCGTCTGGGCAGACAGCACCCCCGGCAAAGGAACCTGTATTTACTTTACCTTAAAGGAAACAAATCATTGCGAATAAATTCATTACAAATTGGAGGTATCAGAATATGGCAAGAATACTGATCATTGAAGACGAAACAGCAATCGCAGAACTGGAGAAAGATTATCTGGAGCTCAGCGACTTTGAAGTCGTGCTGGAGCCCGATGGCAGCGGTGGAGCCGCCAGAGCATTGGATGAAGATTTTGATCTGATCATTCTGGATCTGATGCTGCCGGGTATGAACGGCTTTGACATTTGTAAGCTAATCCGCGAAACCAAAAATACACCGATCATCATGGTTTCTGCCAAAAGCGAAGATATTGACAAGATCCGCGGTCTGGGACTGGGCGCCGATGATTATATGACAAAGCCCTTCAGTCCCGGCGAGCTTGTTGCCAGAGTCAAGGCACACATTGAGCGTTACCAGCGGCTGACCACCAGCAGCATCCCAAGCAATGACACTATTGAGATCCGTGGTCTGAAAATTGACAAGACAGCCCGCCGCGTCTACGTCAACGGAGAAGAAAAGGCATTTACCACAAAGGAATTTGATCTTCTGACATTTTTTGCGGAAAATCCAAACCATGTATTTACAAAAGAAGAGCTTTTCCGGGAAATCTGGGAAATGGAATCCGTCGGAGATATTGCTACCGTTACCGTACACATCAAAAAAATCCGCGAAAAAATAGAAGATTCCTCTTCCAAACCACAATACATTGAAACCATCTGGGGCGTCGGATACCGGTTCAAGGTATGACCATAACCGGATGAAATCCGCTTTCACAACCCCCGCCAACATCGTGATACAGCTGATCTCGCGGAAATTTACATTTTAGAAGTGATTTGTTTACATTTTTTTTACAACTTCATCATTGCATGTTCATAAATCATTTCTATAATTGAAAATGTCAAATGGTTAAACATTTGGCAGTGCTTAAAATTTTTTTCATACCTTCTCCTTTAACGGGCTGCTTATTCCGGCGGCTCGTTATTTTTTTCTAAAAATTGTTCATAAACAGATCGGATCAATATCACACCGAAGGGACCCATCAGAATTCCCCAGACACCAAACAGACAGACACCCACATAAAGAGCCGCTGTCATAAAAAACGGCAGCAGTCCCATATGATTTCCCATCAAGTGCGCCTCCAGAAGATCTCTGGCAATCACACATAACAAAAAAGCAATGAATAATATGACTGCAGCATAATAATTTTGTCCAAATGCTGCATAGACTGCCCATGGCACCAGGATCATCCCACTGCCCAGCACAGGAAAGGTATCAAATACCGCAATGCCACATCCGATCAGAATACTGTATGGATTACGGATCAATGCAAGGGAAACGCTGCAAATGACCCATATCACCACAAGAATGATCCCCTGGGACTTCACAAAGGCAAGGCCGGACTTTTTTAATGTCACTGCCACACGATGCACTGCCGGATAAAAGACACTTTTGCGATAAATCCGATGAACCGCCTGCATATCACCGCACAATGCGATCATACTCACAACAATGATCAACACCACCGTAAGCAATCTCGCTGTCCCGGAAAAACAGCCCGATACAATATTCCCTGCCTGCTCCGACAAACGGGAGCCGCTTTCCACAAGAAGCCGGTCACACCATGACGAAATACAGGACCGGCTTTTTCCCGCCGGAAGACCAAGCCAGGTGTCCAGACAGCCACAAAGCCTGCCGGTATGATGAACATACAGCGCCATAAACTCCCGCCGGTATACAGGGAAATTCTGTCCAAAAAGCCTGATCTGCCGGAGAAGCTGCCATATCACCGCAAGTACTGTTCCAAAAACGGCTCCAAAAAACACAGTCAACGTTCCGCCATACGCAAGCCATTTCGGGAAATGGCAATGGTGACGCAAAAACCAGATCACCGGAAACAGCATTCTCATGAGCAGGTATGCCAGTATAAAGGGAAGAAACAGATGAAGCAGATAACGAAATACCAGATATACACATATGGTAATCCCCGTCAGCACGCCAAAGCGGTACAGCAGCGGATGCCGCACTTTCAAACCATATGATGGCATTTCCTTCATAACGTCTTCCCGCCTTTCTCACACATTTCTACGTTATGTTTACTATGCCCGATTTCTATTTTCTTACTCATTCTTTTTCATTTTTTTGACATCCTGTCTGGTGATGGGACGCCGGCTGTATCGTGCCTTTTCGTAAACAGCCTTGCGCCGTGCCAGCTCTTTTTCTCCTGTCTCCTGCTGCATACCCCGGTACAGTTCTCCTGCCGTATGAGACGCCGGCACATTCTGTTTGTAATAACCCTTTACCTGCTTTTTAAAGAGATAGCGTACCCGCTCCCGGTGATTTCGAAAGAACAAAAAGTTCCTTTCCTCCGCATCCAGCTTCTCCACCACATCCTCTTTTATGCCCCTCTTGTGAAAGACAGGCCGTTGTCCCTGAGGCAGATCCGATGGTCCCTGAGAGGTCAGTATCATTCTCACAAAAACATAAATAACCACTGCACCGATCACCGTCAGAAGCAGGATCACGCCAAGCCCCTGACTATGATCATCATTGATCACCTCCGGGATACGGGTTGCCATCGGCATAGGTGTCTCCTCCGGTGGCAGCATTTCCTTTCCGGAAAATCGCTTCAGCAGACGCAGGAGCCAGTGAACCGCTCCGGTAATATAAGCGATCAGCATTTTGAAAAAGTCTCCCACGAAAGAAAAGGATATATCCTGACGCACCAGCACTATCCCCAAAAACACAACCGATACCACCAGCACAATAACACTGACGACCTGCATATTCCCGCGAAAGATACTATCCTCCGGCACGTTTTTCAGTTCCCCGTTCTGCTCCAGATATTCTATCATCCCCTGAAGGGACATACACCAGAAATGACCGGCAATACAGATTCCCGCAAGTATGATCCCATAGAGGCGCAGGAGCATCTCCTCGTGTAAGCCTCCATAAAAAAATAATAGGACTGCTTCCGCAAATACAAGCCATGGAATCCGGTAAATATTCAAAAAAAGACGTCCCATGGCCCGCAGCAAGCATTCCAGAACAATGCACGCGCCTACCAGAATCCCTGCACAAGTAACCGCTCTTCCGGCAGGCAGTAATGTTTTAAAAAAATAATATATTCCAATCCATGCCGCAATATGAAGCAGATCGATTGATATTTCCAGCCAGATCTGCGGCTTACTTTTGATTTCCACTCCCCGTTTCACCAGCTACACCTCCCAGTACATAAAGCCGTCCTTTGGCTGTCCTGCTTCTCCTTCTCGGCAAAGAACGATTCCATAAACCGCTTCTCCCTGTGTTTTCTTTTCTTCTGCCAGGCAATACAACTCCTGCGTTTCTTCCGGAGTAATGATCAGATAGCATTTCCTGCTGCTTCCATGTTCTTCCAGTTTCTTCCAAAGAGCTTCCAGACTTCCCAGGAGATTTTCAGCGTCTGCCAGGGCAAGCTGACGATCCACCAGATTCAGATGCTGTCTGGTATTCCCTGCGGGACAGTCGATCTGCTTCCCGGTAAGGACATCTGTCATATTGCTGCACAGAGACACCGGAATGCCTTTTTGAAGCAGATCTGCTGCCACGGAAGATGCCAGTGAGATCGCCATTTCCTGCATTTCTCTTTTATGTCCTTCGTTACGGCACCTTCCATCCAGCAAAATACAGATTTCCTGGTCATAGCTTGATTCATACATATTTACAAGAAGCTTTCCGCTTTTGGCCGTACTTTTCCAATTGATCCGCCGCATGCTGTCCGTGGGGCGGTACTCTCTCATCCCGCGAAACGCAAAGGGATCCTCCTCCAGCGTTCTGCGCGCCAGCTGCTCCCCCTGCATCCTGCGGTACAATATATCAAACCGGCTGACATCCCGCTTATAGGGATATACATAAAGACAGGTCTTATTTTCTCTCCGCTCAGAGCATGTAGTGGTATATAAGAAATCCTTTGCCAGTACATCAAAGGAATCCAGTTCATAAAAACCACGCCGGGAAGGAATAAACTCCAACGTCCGGGTAATCCGTCTCCGGCCTCCCGCCGCAAAAAGATCTGTACGGTAATAATAGTCTGTTACCGAGGCATTTCCATCCTGCTCAAACAAAAAGGCGGCAGAGGTTTTAAATTTCACCTGAAGAGAAGGAAGCGGCATTCTCTTTTCGTTGCAGATGGTTTCCTCCAAAAGACAACGCTCACCGGCATTGACCCCCTTCTGGCAGAAATGCAGACTTACCGACAGCCCCTTCTTCCAATGCTCCTGAAAATACTTGTTTTCTCCATATAACACCAGCACAGCCATGATCACTGCAATGATTAAAATCACATTCTCACCTCGTCCATTCTTCTGTGGGTGCCGGAACAGTATCCAAAATCCCATGCAAAATTTCCTGTGCCGTACCACCCTGTCCCGTGCGATAAGATACAATACGGTGTCCCAATACTGGAATACACAGCTCTTTTACATCATCCGGCGTCACATATTCTCTGCCCTTTATCGCCGCATACGCCTGTACACAATGAAGATACGAAAGGGTTCCTCGGGGATTTACTCCCATCATCAGGGCAGAATGTTCTCTGGTCGCCTGAACGATCTGTACCAGATACTTCCGTACCCCGTCACTGACATAGACCTGACGGCATAACTGCTGCATCTGCAGAATCTCCTCACAGGAACAGACCGGTTTTAACTCCTCTAACGGATCCTCCGTCTGATACCGGTCAATGATCATCAGCTCCTCCTGCATCGTCGGATACCCCATAGAAAGCTGCATAGCAAAACGATCGATCTGCGCCTCCGGCAAAGGATATGTCCCCGTCGTCTCCACCGGATTCTGGGTGGCGATCAGAAAAAACGGCCGTTCCATGGATCGCGTCACGCCATCCACCGTCACCTGCTTCTCCTCCATACACTCCAGCAGACTGGACTGGGTTCTGGGAGTTGCACGGTTGATCTCATCGGCCAGAAGAATATTGCAAAAAACAGGTCCCGGTGTAAATTCAAACGCCCCCTTGTCCTGCCGGAAAATATTTAAACCGGTCACATCCGAAGGCAGCAGGTCCGGTGTAAACTGAATTCTGCCAAACGCTGCATCCAGCGAAGCTGCAAGTGCTTTCGCAAGCTTGGTCTTTCCCGTTCCGGGCATATCCTCCAGAAGTACATTACCTCCCGCCAGAAAAGCTGCCATCAGCTTCTGAAACACCGCTTCCTTTCCAACGATCACTTTTGATATATTATTTTGTATTGCCATTACTTTTTTGGCAAGCTCTGCCGTTTCCACCTGCATATCCATATTCATCACCCTTTCTTTTTATAAAGTCCGCCCGACTGTCTCAGCCTCAGACATTTGCAATTACTTTTCTTCATCTTATCACATAGCACATCAGGGGGCAAACCGCTTTTTAGCGATCTGTCCCCTGATATCTGATAAACCTGTATTCTACTGTCTATTCTACATTTTTTAACGCCTCATCCATCGGCACCTTCTTGATCCGGTGCATCTGCATAGCCGCTACCACCAGATAGGAAACGATCGCCAGAATAAAGCACTGTGCATATGTTTCCTTAGAAATGCCAAATGGAATCCATCCACTGTATCCCTTCATAAACGCCACAAAGATCTGCCGGATCAGCTCCGTTACCAGCACAAAGCTGATAAGGACTGCCAAAAGAACAACCCAGGACGTAGCAACCAGATAAAGCTGTCCGATCTCCCGATCCTCATATCCCAGAATCTTTACCATAGATATGGAGGTAGAGTTTCGTTCCAGAATGATCTTGGTCAACAGATACACTACCAATATGAACATAACCACTGCAAAAGCCTCCACGATCGTAAACATATCCCCCATGGATACCTTAAGCTGTTCTGCCATCTTCGTCATGTCTTTTTCTGTAATACAGTTGATTATTTTGTTATCACTGATATCCGTAATCTTGGAGTTGGAGAAATAAGCGCTGTAATAATCTTTATCCACATCAAAAACATCCTCGTAATAGCCGTGACTCATGTAAACACCTATGGTTGTCGGGCTGTCCAGAATACCTCTGACCTGCAGCTTGATCAGCTGATCCTCATACTCCTCTTTTAATAGAAAGTCATCCCCCTCCTTCAGCTTATATTTTTCTGCCATACCACTGGAAATGACTGCCCCCTTCTCCGGCAGTTTATCCTTAATATAGCGGCTATCATCAAAAATGCCATATACTGTTGCCTCTTCCTGATTATAACCATCAAAATATGTCTTCATGGTGCAGACGGCAAACTTTTCCGCATCCCTGTTGGAGGTCCGGGCATCGCCCTTGAGCATATACTGATACTTTGCTGCCATATGCTCTCTGGAAATATTGGATACGTTATTTAAAAGCGGTACAAACATCATACCAAATAACAAGATTGTGGATGCCACAAAAACTCCAAAGATCAGCGTCAGATAGCTGGATATATTCTGCAGGATGATACGCAGACGGAAACGGTTAAAGAACTTGAAATGTGGCAGCTTTACTGCTTTCTTTCTCTTGCTCTTTGTCAGATCCCTGCGGATAAACTGTAATGGAGACAGCTTCAGCTTGCGGATCAATGTAGCCCCCGTTACCAGGAGCATTAACAGAATCGGAACAAGCGTAGTCAACACAAATGCCTGCTGGTTCCAGAGGGTCTCATATTTTGGAAGACTATAACTGGAGTAATAGAGATCCGCAATCACACCTTTCATATAAGTATATCCCAGTATATTTCCCACCAGAGCCGCCAAAAGCGTCACAATGATCGGCATGGAAATATAATGACGGAACAGCTCGCCCCTGGTATAACCGGAAGCCCTTAGGGTTCCGATCACTGTTGCCTCCTTGGTAATGGTATGGCTGATGGTCACACCAAAGATAAATGCAAGCACTGCGATCAGGATATAGAGAAACGCCAGCATGGAACCGCGGTCACTTCCCAGATCATCCCCCGCAAAATTCATTGCCTGATTGGTATAACGAGGAACGTAATCATCAATTCCGTTGTCCATGTTCAACACTCCCAGCATAGAGCCGAGAGCCGTTGCCCCGCCGCCTTCTCCGGCAGCATCCACTACCGTTTCCAGCAGATCATCGGACCACTTTTTCTCTTCCATATCATCGGCCGGATCACCGGCATTGTAGGTCCAGGCGTAATTATATGTGAGATTACGGTCGGAGAGTGACTCAAATTCACTTTTTGTTCCCATTGCCACTCCGAAATTCACAGAATCAAACATCATATCGGAATTATTCTGAAACATCGTAGTATAATCGGAAAAAGAAACCAGACCGGATACGGTATAATCCTTCCCATCAATGGAAAGAATATCGCCTGTTTTTGTCTTGTTGTTATCGGCAAACATTCTGTCGATGACAATTTCATTGTCCTTTTCAGGAAGACTTCCATCCATAATACAGAGCTGATTGATCTCATCCCTGCTTTCATAGATCCGGAGAGTCTTTTCCTTCTTATCCTTTCCTTTATAACTCCGCTCCACATAAAAGTCCGGATAAACCGTTACATCTTCTTTTTCAATTTTATTAACCGCTTCATCCTTCATCTTCTGTTTCAGATGAAAATGGCCGTTTTCTACATGATATTTTTCATAACGCTGGTTGCAGGTAGCGATCATACTGTCACTGGCAACGAAATCTCCGGATTCCAGTCCGATGGTCATTACCATAAACAGAAAGATCACGGCATACTTTCCAAACTCTGTCCGTAATTCCCGCAACAGTCGTTTATTTAATGGATTTTTCATTACCAATCTAACTCCTCTGCCGATATCTTATTTTCGTTGCGGTACGCCTTTCGGATCTTTCCATCACGAAGCTTTACAACGGTGTCCGCCATTTCCTTGATCGCATCATTATGAGTTACCATGATCACGGTATTTCCATATTTCTGATTGACATCTCCGATCAGCTTCAGAATTTCCTTGGATGTAGAATAATCCAAAGCACCGGTAGGCTCGTCGCAAAGAAGAATATCCGGATTCTTCACAAGAGCACGGCCAATCGATGTTCTCTGCTGCTGGCCGCCGGAAAGCTGATTCGGAAGCTTATGACGATGCTCATATAATCCCAGAGTATGTAACAGATCATCAATATTCAGTGGATTATCGGATAAATATGCACCCACCTCGATATTCTCCTTAATATTGAGATTCGGGATCAGATTGTACATCTGGAATACATAGCCCAAATGCTCTCTGCGGTACCTGGTCAGACGTTTTTCCGTCATATCCACCATCTTCTCCCCGTCGATGGACACATAACCGGAATCCGGTGAATCAATGCCGCCAATAATATTGAGCAATGTAGATTTACCGGAACCGGATGGACCCAGCAGTACACAGATCTCTCCCTTATCTACGCTGAGATCGATCCCCTTCAGAACCTGCACTTTGCTGTCTCCCTCACCAAAGCTTTTCTTTAGATCACTAATTTCAAGAAACATAATTTTCTCCATTCTTTCCTTTGATTGTTCCATATGCTTTTTGCGGTTGCCGTAAAGAACATAACTTTTCTTCTTCGCAGGTCCGCAATGAGGTTAGTCTTTGCTAACCACTTTCTTATTATATCATCCCTTTATTGAAATACAAACCTTATTATTGATAATTATTTTCATCAGAAATCCGAAAACAAAATTTTTTTGAATTTTTAACACAACATTAACATATATCTGTGTTAATATAGGGAGTAGGATTTTTATTCAATATGTAAAATAAGCACAGCACAAAAGGAGTTTTACCGATGACACAACGCGAATTTCGAAAAAAGTCAATTATGATCTTGGGATTATCCGTTCTTTTACTGGTCTGTATGATCTGGGATTCTGCCATATTCTCCGATTCCTCCGGGGAAAGCAGTACCGCAAACGCCCAGACCCAGTCTGTCAAAAAGGCCTCTGTTACATCAGGCTCTGCCCTAATCACAAATGTACAAGCCGTGTGGATCTCATTCGGAGATTATAAATCTGCCGGTTTATATAATAAGTCTCGTTCCGCCTTTCAGGCAAATGCCGAAAAGTACTTCAAAAAACTGAAAAAAGACGGAATCAATACGATTTATTTTCATGTTGTTCCGTGTAATGATGCGATCTACCCAAGCAAGTACCTGAAATGGAGCTCATATATGTTTGAAGCCGCTCCGGATTATGATCCATTAGACATTCTCATAAAAACCGCCCATAAACAGGATATGACCTTCCACGCCTGGCTGAATCCTTACCGCCGGAAAATGGGCGTCAGCTACAATCCGGGAGCAGACGCTTCTCTCAAGCGGATTCAGCGCATTGTCACAGAGATCGTCCGGAATTATGATGTAGACGGCATTCATTTTGATGATTATTTTTATCCTGCCCACGGAAGAGGGGCACAATATAACAGCGTATCTACCGCCAAAAGGAAACGTGTGATTAACAGGATGGTTCGTACCATTTACCAGACGGTGAAGGCACAGGACCCTGATATACTCTTTGGTATCAGTCCGGCCGGAAATATTGAATATGCCGAAAGCCTTGGCTGTGATCTGTCCACCTGGCTCAGCAGAGACGGATACATCGATTATATCGTGCCGCAGATCTACTGGAGTGACCAGTACCGTCTGGGAGGCAATGTTACTCCTTTATATACGAAACGTCTCAAGAAATGGATCAAATTAAACAAAAACAATACGCCGATGTACATTGGTCTGGCAACCTACCGCGCCGGTACATACAGTTCTTCCGATCTGGGATGGCGCCGCAAAAACAACAATCTTGTTACACAGATCAAAAAAGAAAAAGCAGCGGGCTGTGACGGTTTTGTACTGTTTAGTTCCAGTTACATGTACCGCAGCCGCGCTGCAAAGGAAATGAGTAATTACAGAGATTATATCAGATGATCTCAAGCCCATTGATAATACTTGTAATCTGATATTCTAAAGCAAATATCGCGGAATCATATTCCGGATATGTGTCCTTGACGTATTGTATCAATGGATAAATATATTTTTTCGTTTCGACGATATATGCCTGCATGCGTTTTTCCGAAAAAACTCCTGCCATCGAAGATACATTGTGGCAGCGGTCAAAGATCTTCGCAATGCAGGCTTCTTTACTTCTCAGTATATTCTCCATATAACGCTGCATCATTTCTTCTTTTGACTCGCCCTCTCTGCGGGTTTTGGTGATACAACGCACGCCCTGGCGCACTTTCTCATTGACAGTAAGCTCCTCCGGAGATACCGGACAATCCTCACAGACATCATGAAGGAGCATCACAGCCAGAAGATCATCGTCATCCTTTGCCACTCCCAGAGCGATCCCGTGCATTGCAAGCATCATAGGATGAATAATATAGGGCCTGCCCTCGGTACGTTTCTGTCCGTGATGAAACCGAATGGCCGCCTCCAGTGCCACAGCACTCTGCTGCATATGATGTTCTTTGATGTACTCCCGCAAATACTGCTCCATATACGCAGCTTCCTCGTCAAACTGTAATCTCAAATCATTTCCTCCTTTTGCCCAACTGTGCAAGCATGATCACTACCATAATGCCTGTCAGCAGCTCTGCTGTCATGAAAGAACTCCAGATACCTTTCATCCCCCAGATCCTGCTCATGGTAAAGGCACAAAGAATGATAGCAACCACTCCTCTTGAAACTGATGCCGCCAATGCCTGCAGTCCGCAATCAGAGGCACTCAGATAACCGGTAGCAACTATATTTATTCCCGCAAAAAGAAATCCCGGAAAATAAAGTCTGACTCCATCAAATGCAAGGCTCCGTAAACTCTCCGAGCCCTCACTGTTAAACATAGCAATTAACGTATTGGTCTGTACTCTGGTGATCACTATGATGACCGCCGCAATGCCAAGAGCTGTCCAGATTCCATAACGCAGGATCTTTCGTGCCGATGATTCATCCCCCTGCCCATAGTATCTGCTGATCAACGGCTGGGAGCCCTGTGCCACACCGTTGAACATGGACATTGCCACCAATGCCAGATTGGCAATAACTCCATAGGCTGCCACTCCCACATTTCCGGCAATGCCCAGGATTAAAAAATTAAACATCGTGGTGGTAACTCCTGATGAAAATTCTCCGATAAAGGCAGAGGTACCGAGCTGACAAGCCTGCAATAGACGCTTCGGCGAAGGCCGCTGCCACAAAAAGCGGATCTGGTTATCTTTTCGTAAAAAATGCGTGCCACAGACACAGGAACTGACAACAGGAGACACTGCTGTCGCCAATGCAGCACCTGCCATCCCCATCCCCAACGGAAACATAAAGATATAGTCAAAAATAATATTAAAAATACTTCCGGCCAGTGTCGCCGTCATAGCCAGAGATGGTGCCCCATCATTTCTTACAAAGGCATTCATTATAAAATTGATCATAAAACATGGTGCAAATATCAGAAAAATCCTTGCATAGGGAATCCCAAGGGCTGCGATTGCAGAATCACCACCCATTATTTTCAGAATCCGGTCCGGAAAAAATGCCCCGGCCAGCATAAATGGAATACTCAGAAATAAAACAGAAAAAATAGCATTGGAGAAAAAGCGGTGACATACCGAATCCCCCTGTGCCTTTAAAATTGTAAAACGTGTAGCAGAGCCAACACCTACCATAGAACCAATGGCATAGATCAGATTATATAATGGCAGACAGAGATTTAACACCGTAATTCCATCGGCACCTGCTGCTTTCGATATATAAAAGGTATCCGCCAGAATATATATGGATATCCCCAGCATTCCCAATATATTCTGCGAGACAAACTTTATATATTCCTTTCCAAGGCTCTGCGACATTCTATCGTTTCATAATGCTTTTCTTATAAGCATCATTTTCCCCTTCGTTTTTATAATTAGATTTTAACGATGTCACAGAGATAAGTCAACGGTTTTTCCACTCTGCTCTGCATCCTGTGCTGTTTTTTCTGCAGAAGAAGTATAGACAGCCATCTTTCCTGACTGCCGGAAAATCTTATTGGCAATGGAACGCAGAGAAACAGATATATTGCCCTTAGAGGAAAGAATCTCCTCAATCTTTGCCGGACGTGCTTCGCCGAATTTGTCCTCATCCAGGGTCAGACTGCCGTTTCCCTTTAACTCGATGCCAATGGATGCCAGATCATCCTTATTATTTTTGATCATTTTGGTCATTTTCTTTTTTAATGAAGTAAGCCGGCTATCCTGATTATCCTCCGTGGATTCTATCAGATTATTGTATGTCTTTACAAAAGCCTTGGCATTTTGCAGCACCTCCAGACCGTGATCACTGTCATACTCCAGAGAATTGAGCTTCTCTGCCATCCGCTTTACCGCCCTGGCATCTGCAGAAATAATCTTTGCCTTCGGCTGGGAGCCACGGTAATCATCCGTGATGGCATTTGTATTGCCCCGGTATGCGTTTCGCATATAATAATTTACGTTGTGGTTTATTGAATAGGATACTGTATCCATAATTATCACCTCTCATATATCATCAGGCTTTTCCAAGCACATTTGTCCATATCACTATTTATTGTATCGGTAGCATTGCAGGATTTCTTGAGTAAAAACAATGGGACAGAAATAAAAAAGTGACTGTCGGAAAACCACTTACCCGTTAACCAACAGTCACTTTCTATTTGGGAAACATTTCATTCCGTGACAACTGTCACAAAAAATTCAAATGTTTATTATGCATATTTTGCTGTATTCAGTTTTACACCAGGACCCATTGTGCTTGCCAGTGTAACACTTCTGAAATACTGTCCCTTTGCAGATGCAGGCTTTGCCTTACGGATTGCATCCATAATTGCATTTACGTTATCTGCAAGCTGCTCCTCTGAGAAGGAAGCCTTTCCTACAGCAACGTGGATGATATTAGCCTTATCCAGACGATACTCAACCTTACCGGCCTTGATATCCTCGATAGCCTTTGTAACATCCATTGTAACAGTACCAGCCTTAGGGTTTGGCATTAAACCACGAGGTCCGAGAACACGACCCAGACGACCTACAACACCCATCATATCCGGTGTAGCTACTACAACATCAAAATCGAACCATCCTTCGTTCTGGATCTTAGGAATCAGTTCCTCTCCACCAACGAAATCAGCACCTGCAGCCTGTGCCTCATCAAGCTTTGCACCCTTTGCAAATACAAGTACACGAACAGTCTTACCTGTTCCGTGTGGCAGTACAACTGCACCACGAACCTGCTGATCAGCATGACGTCCATCAACGCCAAGACGGATATGAGCTTCGATTGTCTCATCAAACTTTGCAACTGCTGTCTTCTTAATAAGACTTACAGCATCCTCAACTTCATACTGTGTCATCTTATCTACAAGCTTAGCAGCTTCTACATATTTTTTTCCCTTTTTCATATTATTAACCTCCTAGTGGTAGTAACGGCGTGTCTTAATGGCAGCGTTCTGCCAGCCTCCCACGACGTCCAATCTCATAACAAGTCTTTTTATGAATCTGTATTTTTACATTGAGTTATTTATTAGTCCTCTACAACAACGCCCATGCTACGGCAAGTACCGGCGATCATGCTCATTGCTGCCTCTAAAGAAGCTGCATTCAAGTCAGGCATCTTGGTCTCTGCAATTTCCTGTACCTGAGCCTTGGTAATGGTTGCAACCTTTGTCTTGTTAGGTACACCAGAACCGGACTGAATCTTGCAAGCCTTCTTGATCAGTACAGCTGCCGGAGGAGTCTTTGTAATAAAGCTGAAGCTCTTATCCTGATATACAGTGATAACAACAGGGATGATCAGATCTCCCTGATTTGCTGTCTTCGCATTGAACTCCTTTGTAAACTGTACGATATTAACTCCATGCTGTCCAAGGGCTGGTCCAACAGGCGGTGCTGGAGTTGCCTTTCCGGCAGGAATCTGCAATTTAATATATCCTTCGACTTTCTTAGCCATTTTCTTTACCTCCTATATATTTTCCATGACGCATCTGCGCCGAAAATCACACTCTTTTGTGCGGCATCTGTGAAACAGATGACTTTTCAGACGATCTCCACATCGTTGAAACTAATTTCAACCGGTGTTTCACGTCCAAACATATCGATGTTGATCGTGACCATACGGTCCTCGTGATTGATCTGGCGAACAATTCCTGTCGTATCTTCCCAGACACCGGATTTCACAACTACGGAATCACCAATGCTGAACTCACATGCCGGAGCATCAGCCTTCAGTCCCATGCTTGCCATTTCAGCTTCTGTCAGTGGAACCGGTTTGGATCCCGGTCCGACAAATCCTGTCACACCGCGGGTATTCCGAACAACGTACCATGTATCATCATTTAAATACATATTGATCAGCACGTAAGCCGGAAACATCTTTTTCTGGACAACCTTTGAGTCATCCTCCTCCCCCTCAGTCACATTCAACATCGGGATGGAAACCTCAAGAATCTGATCCTGCAGGTTACGATTCTCTATGGTTTTTTCGATATCCATTTTTACCTTTTTCTCGTATCCGGAGTAGGTATGTGCCACATACCAATGCGGCTCTTTATCTGCCATACGATCTGCCATACGTCAATCACCCTTATCCTATCTGAAGAATTTTATCCAGGCCGGTCTTAATCACAAAGTCTAATAATGCGATAAGAACTGCCAGAATAATTGTAACGACAATAACTGCTGTGGACTCCTTCACTACTGTGTTTTTGTCCGGCCAAACGATACGTTTGAATTCGGCTTTCATATTCTGAAAAACACCTTTTTTCTTTGCAGCATTTTCTGCTTTCTTCTGTGGTTCGTTCTGCTCTTTGATTTCCTCTTTGATCTCAGAATCTCCCATATCTCACATTCCTTTCATGCTACGAGACTATTTTGTCTCCTTGTGTAATGTGTGTCTTCTACAGAATCTGCAATACTTCTTGGTTTCCATTCTGTCAGGATGGTTTCTCTTCTCCTTCGTGGTATCGTAGTTACGCTGCTTGCATTCTGTACATGCTAAAGTAATCTTTACTCTCACGACACTATTCACCTCCATATTATTTTGTTAAAAAAAGACATAAAAAAAAGACCTGTTACATCGCCCGCTTATTATATCAAAGTACATGTCTTTCGTCAAGAGGGGAATGCTATTATTTTTGCAACGAAAATCTGCGGTTGCCTATATAGAAAGAATCCATTATGATGGAAGTATCTTATTACAGAGAACGAAATATAAATGAGGTGATCCATTATGAAAAAACGCCTGTCCATAAAAAATGACCTTCTGCTTCTGATCCTCCTGCTGGTGATCGGACTTTTGATTCCTCTGGGATACCAGCTTTTTCACCGTACAGCGGGAAACACGGTAACGATCACCATTGACGGAGATCTCTGGCGCACACTGCCTCTTTCCACCGATACCACAATTGATATCCCCGGACGCGGCGGTACCAACACGCTGTGCATAAAAAACGGGCAGGCCTCCATCACAGAGGCTGACTGCCCGGATAAGTTATGTGTTCATCAGGTCTCCATTCAACACAACGGGGAAAGTCTTGTCTGTCTCCCTCACAAGGTGATCGTGAAAGTAACTGCCAATGCTTCCGACAGGGATCTGGATGGAATTGCCAAATAATTAACCCATAACAATTTAACAATAGTAGTTAAAAAGCATACCACTATATAATGATGTGATGTAAGCATATCCCTTTGGCGGTCTGCCATAATCCGGATATGATACAATCTTCTTTTCAATGTAATCCATTGGATTCAGTTTAACCTGTTCATTTTTCTTGAGAAGACGTCTGTTTAAAGATGAATCCTTTCCCACAAGCTTCTCCATATCGCCGCCCAGAGCCGCCTGCGCTGCCAGTGATTCATCCAGCTTCATCCTGCCTGTATCATCAAAAGCGATCCCACAGGATTCCATCTCTGACATATAAGGCTTTAATAAATTTTGATATTCCCTGACCAGCTTTGAATTCTGCCCGGTCTCACTATGATATGTACTGGTGTTTTCCACCAGCTTGTTGTAAGACTTCACAATGCCGTAAACTCCTTCAATGATCTTGTCACTGTCCGGAACATAGGATATCTGTGCCGCCTGGTCTCCCGGCGCATACATAGATACCTCCAGAGATCTTCCCAGTACAAAGGTGTTGCTTAAAGTTTCTTTTGTCTCCCCATTCCACTCAAAGGATGCACTGGATGGACTGGATACCACATTGTTCATATTATAATAAGAAACAATGCCTCTGCCATCTCCGTTTTCTCCAATACGATCCATAAAGGAGAAAAGATTACCTCCATCCGGCGATCCTGTCATATTGGACTCGATACGCATCATGATCTTGTCAGCACTCCTGGAGACCGGGGTGGCTGTCAGACCGATCCGTGCTTTATTGATAAAGTCACACAGCCCCTCGATGACCTCTCTGTGCGTAGCATCCTTGCGTATATTATACTGGAAATCATAGCTGTCATCACAGACAGATACCTGAAAACGATATGTTCCGGCAGAAAGTCCTTTTCCCGTCATATAATACTCATTTCCGACATTTACCTGTGTAGTCGCCAGACGATTTACCCGGATCAATGGATCCTCCGGAAGCCGGCTGTAATCATCACTGACAATCCGGGTTCCAATCTGGGCCTCATCAGAGGATACAGCCTTTTTCTGTGCAAACACGCTGTCCTGTGAATCCTCTGACAGCATAGAAAGCGTATTGCTCAAAGATATGGCTGCTTCTTTAATATTTACGGCATATTCCTGCTTTGCCTGAGACAACCGGACCAGATATACTGGCGAAGACTGCGTCATCTTCACAATATTTTTCATGACGGAGCGCAGTTCCGATGACTTATGCGCATCGTATTTGGTTGCAGGTTTTTGTGCATAGTTCCCAACAAAGTAATTGTAAACATTATAATCCATCCAAACCACTCTCCTTTTCATAATATTTATATGCAGCTATTTACTATTTTGCAATTGGTGCATAACGGATACGGATCGTCGGCAGTGCCTTTAACTCCGTATAGTAATTTGTCTGCCAGTCCTCTCCCTGGGAAGGATCATTCTCTCCGCTGGCAGGCGGTGCAAAAATCTTTAACTCCATATCTGCTGCACCACCGAGGCGATTCTTGAAGAATGCGCTCATCATATCCACACATTTGACGCCGGGTGCCTTATAGAACCACTGTCCATTCAGCTCCAGCATCAGGTTCATATCTGCTGTATCCTCATCAAAATATGCCTCGCAGAATACCGGATCACTGTCAAAATGCAATGGAACAGCAACTCCGTCTGCATCCTCTGAGCCACCCCAGCGAAGGGTTGCCGGAAGTGCAAGCTCCTCTCCTGTCTCCATAGACGGCTGGAAAAAGTCATCATGGATAATCTCACGATAAGTATCCATCAACGGCTGTTCAATACCAACCTCTGCGTTGTTTGGATCTTCAATCTCCAGACCAAGACGTCCTCTGTCACGGAACTGATACAGAGTGAATCCGGAAAGCCATTTCTCCTTATCAGCCTTAAGCATTTCGCAGAAGGACTTCAACATATCAGCCTGATCATATGGTCCTGTGACATCACCATCGGAATTAAACTCGGAAAGCACCATCGGCTTTTTGGTTCCGCCATTGACAAAGGTATAACGCTCATAGCTCTTCTTTGCTAATGTATAGATATCCTCAACCTTGCTGCGGGAGAAGGTGTCTCCCCCTTCCTCGGCCACATCATACGGCCATCCCCAGTGAAGAGACATATAACGGTCAACAGATACAATATCTGCTGCTCTGGAAGCCTCCGCAAAGATATCCTCCATCTCCATCTTCTCATCATCCACACTCTTGCAGCCATCCAGACAGATAATCGTCTTTACATTTGGAGCCTCCTCACGGATAATCTCACTGGCGTGAGCAAAGAATGCTGCAACCTCCTCATAGCTGGCACGCTTATTAAATGAGAACCAGTTACCGGTTGCCTCATGGTTAATACGAAGCTGTACACGGCCAAAGGTACGAAGATCCTGACCGATTGCTCTCAAATGCTCATCGGAAACCTTTGGATCAATAGTCATAGTCAAAAGAACATCCTGACCGTGGCGGCGTACATCGCGCATACATGTAAATGGCTCGTCATCACGGGTCCCGTTCAGACCACCCTTATATGTAAAATAGTCATCATATGGGAAATCCCATGCAAACTGAACCGACGGATCTGCGTGAACTACACTGGCACGTCCCGGCCACCCCTCATCATTTGGATAATAGCAGTACATCAGATTGATCGCTCTGTGAGGTCTGCCCAGCTTCTGCAGGATATAGTCCTGATTGACATACTCTCCTCTCTCACTACCGTCTCCCAGATCAACAGCACACTGTGCCGGTCCCATATGAAGGGACTTTGCTTTCAAATCGCTCATTATAATACCGTACCTTTCTAACACCTGCCACGGGTGGCAGATTGTATTTTTTAATTTCATAAAAATTATACAAATAATGGAGTTTATGAAACAACTCCATTATCTCTTATATTATATTAAAAGAAATGTCTTTGTGCAACCGATAAATCAAGGTTTTCACGCCATTTCCATTTTTTTATTAAAATCTTCCAAATTAATTATATCATCCATTAATAAAAAAATCTATGTTTTTGTATGGTGAAAGGACAAAAAAAGAAGCCTTATCTCTAAGACTTCTTTCATCCGCAATGCGGAAGAAGGGACTTGAACCCTCACGTCGTTGCCAACACTAGATCCTTAGTCTAGCCTGTCTGCCAATTCCAGCACTTCCGCATATGTTGTCCGCCTCACTTTCGTGCCGCGAACATATAGCATAATATCATCTCATTTCTAATTTGTCAATAGATTTTTTTCAATTTTTTTAACGTTTTTTTATAGTATTCTAATTTTTTATCTGATACAATAGGGATATATCATTGCAAAAGGAGGGATTTCTTATGAAAAAAGAGGGATATTATTCCTCCGGACAATTCGCCAAAATGGCGGAAGTATCGGTGCGCACCATCCGATATTACGATAAGCAGAATATTTTAAAACCTTCTTATGTAAATGAAAACGGGACCCGCTTTTACAGTGACCGTGATCTGGCCAGACTGCAGCAGATCCTTCTATTGAAATTTCTGGGATTTTCTCTGGACGATATCCGGGAGATCACTGTGGACACAGCGGATTATCATATGATGAAAAACTCTCTGGAGCAGCAGCACAAGCTGATCCAGGACCGGATTGAACAGATGCAGCTGGTAGAAACTGCCATCCGTGATACCGCAGATGCCATCACGAAAGACCACGAGCCGGATTGGAGCCAGATGCTCCGTCTGATACATCTGACCGGTATGGAAACAAGCCTGAAACGCCAGTATCAGGATTCTACCAATATCACAGCACGGATCAATCTGCACCAGAAATATTCCGTCAATAAACAGGGCTGGTTTCCCTGGATCTATCAACAGGCCGAAATCCGGTCCGATATGCACATCCTGGAACTGGGATGTGGAAATGGTGCTCTCTGGACAGAAAATCTGGACAAACTGCCGGAGCAGATATCCATCCTGCTTTCCGACACATCCGAAGGCATGCTCCGGGATGTGCGAAGAACCATCGGTGCAGGGGATATCCGATTTTCCTATCGGACCATTGATTGTGCGGATATTCCATGTGAGGATCATTCCTTTGATCTGGTATTCGCAAACCACGTTTTATTTTACTGTGATGATATCGACCAGGTATGCCGGGAGATCCGGCGTGTTCTGAAAAAAGACGGATTGTTTATCTGCAGCACATATGGCTCCCTTCATATGAAGGAGATCAGTCAGCTGGTGCAGGACTTTGATCCCCACATTCAGCTTGCCGCAGATAATCTTTACGAGCGTTTTGGGCTGGACAATGGTGCCGGGCTTCTTCACCGCCACTTTACCCAGGTGGATCTGTCCCGTTATGAGGACAGTATTTATCTGAAAGAACCGGAACCGTTGATTGATTATATCCTGTCGTGTCATGGAAATCAAAACCAGTATCTGCTGAACCGGTACAAAGATTTCCGCAATTTTGTCCAGAAAGAAACACAAAAAGGGTTTACCATTACCAAGGATGCAGGCATTTTTCTCTGCCGGGTGTAAGAAACAAACGTAACTGTCAACCAACCACACATTTACAGAGAGGATCTTTATGAGAAAAAATTACAAATCAATTTCCTGTCTGCTGACGGCAGCTCTGGTTCTGACCGCAGCTCCGTTCCATGCAGACGCACTTACAAAACCAAAGCTGAACAAGAAAAAACTCACCATGAGGGTCGGCCAGAAAAAGAAACTGGCCATCAAAAACAAAAAAGCATCCCAGATCAAAAAGATCAAATTTACCGTCAAAAAGAAAAATATAGCACGGGTCAATAAAAAAGGGGTCGTAACTGCTTTGAACGAAGGAAACACAAAGCTGGTCTGTAAAGTGACCTTAAAAAACAAAAAAACATATAAGCTCAACTGTAAAATCACAGTGAAAGAGGCAGAAAGCACTGTCTCCACGGCAACACCGGGAGCCTCCGCTGCTGCCGGCGTTGCCGGCACTCCTGCAGCAAGTACGGCCGCCTCTGTAAAACCGGGCTCTCCGTCCATGAAACCGAACGCTTCCGGCACTCCGGTCCATACGGATGCCCCGGACGTCACGCAAAAACCATCCGCAGGTCCGGATGGTTCTATCACCCCGGATAATACCGACGCACCGGCTGATACTGCAAAGCCTGACAATACTCCGGATACTTCCAAGGCTCCGGCTGATACTGCAAAGCCTGACAACACTCCGGCGGCTTCCAAGGCTCCGGCTGACACAGCAAAGCCTGTCAACACTCCGGCGGCTTCCAAGGCTCCGGCTGACACGGCAAAGCCTGTCAAAACTCCGGAGACTTCTAAAACTCCGTCATTTACCGACACGCCGGATACACCAGGTACGCCGTCTCCTTCTTCCCAGGGACCACATCTGTCTGCCAATGGCATTTTGACCTCCGATAATGGCGTGATGCGTACCGGAATAGATGCCTATGACATTGTAAAGGAAATGGGTGCCGGCACAAACCTCGGCAATACTTTGGAATCCTGTGGTACGTGGATCGGCACCTCCAGCACTTCCAATTACGAAACCGCATGGGGACAGCCTGTCACCACGCAGAAAATGATAGATGGGATGAAGGCCGCCGGCTTTGACTCCATTCGTATTCCGGTTGCATGGAGCAACATGATGGCAGACGACGGAACCTACACCATCAACGAAAAGTATTTTAACCGTGTAGAAACCGTGTTAAACTATGCGTTAAATGCAGATATGTATGTCATTATCAATATCCATTTTGACAGCGGCTGGTGGGCACGCTTTGGTTCCAAAACGGAGCAGGAACGCAAGGATGCCATGACAAAATATAAAACGATGTGGACTCAGATTGCCAATCGTTTTCAGGAATACTCCGACCGTCTGATCTTTGAGTCCGCCAACGAAGAATTGGGAACTCGTTTAAACAGCACCGATGATTACAAAGGCTCCGGTTATTACGCAAAGGATGACATGGATTCCCTTTATAAACTGACAAACGAGATCAACCAGACCTTCGTGGATATCGTTCGTTCGACCGGTGGCAACAATGCCAGGCGTTTCCTTCTGATCGCCGGATACGATACCGATATCTCAAAGACCTGCGATCTGAGATACAAAATGCCAACGGATACGATCGATTCCCATCTGATGGTTTCCATTCATTATTATTCTCCTGCTCCCTACTGTATTGCAGATAATCCAAAAAACTCCTGGGGATATGATGCAAGCTGGGGAACCGATGAGGACATCAAAGCACTTCAGGGTGAACTGTCACAAATGCGCATCTTCTTCGTAAACAAGGGCTACCCCGTCATCATCGGAGAATATGGTGTAACAGATACAAAGATCAGCGAAAATAATTTTGTCCGCAAAGAGGGACGTGATCTGTTCTTTCGTAGTGTCTGCGAATTTGCGTTAGAAAACAATATGTGCCCGATCCTTTGGGACTGCAGTCAGGTTTTTGACCGCAGAAGCCTCACCATGACAAACGAGGCAGAAAAAGCATTATATATAGAAATGAATGAAAAGGCACATCATTCCAAGCTGGTAAAGCCTTCCGTTTCCGATGCTGGTTACCATTGGACCGGTACCGTTGCAAACAGTAACTGGAATGCTTCCAGTGCATCTGCGAGTGATCCGAACTCCACATTTATTATCACCAAAAACGGGGGCTGCTTTACCATCTCCGGCATTGACTGGTCCGTCTTCAAAAATCCGGTTTTAAAGCTGACCTGCAAAGAGAGCTCCGGATCTGCCCTGTTCCGTCTGGCAAACCAGGTCGATACCAGCAACCAGTACTGGCATCATCTTTATGACAACGGCACCGGTGTCATATCCGAAAAAACCATTTCCTCCGGAAGTACCATTTCCATTAATATTCCGCTGAATGATATGACATCAACCCAGAACCTGTATTTTGCACTGGCAAACAGCTCTGATTTCAATGGAATCATTTCGATCGAAGTCGTGGAAAACTAATCCTCCCCCTCCGAAAAGGGCGGTAGCGTATTCACTTTTCACAAGAATCGATTCTTTTCGTGGTGAAATTTACAGCAATGTGACAATTTTATAAAAAAAGCTTGAAGGTGACGTTACGTCACCTTCTATACTATACCCAGAAACAAAAAATAACGCATACTTCTATTGGGACTTACACAAATGTAACAAATCACAAAACTGAAAAACAACGAAAGGAGATTTCCTATGAAAGGTATTATCTTAGCCGGTGGTTCCGGCACAAGACTTTATCCGTTAACCATGGTTACGTCCAAACAGCTTCTGCCGATTTACGACAAGCCAATGATCTATTATCCTCTTGCCGTACTGATGAATGCAGGAATCCGTGAAATTCTGATCATCTCTACTCCACAGGACACACCTCGTTTTAAGGAGCTTTTAGGAGATGGACATCATTTTGGCATCGAGCTGACCTATGAGGTACAGCCAAGCCCGGATGGGCTGGCACAGGCTTTCATTATCGGAGAGGAATTCATCGGTAATGATACGGTTGCTATGGTTCTCGGAGACAATATCTTCTCCGGCCACGGACTGAAAAAACGTCTGAAGGCCGCTGTAGAAAACGCAGAATCCGGCAGGGGAGCAACTGTATTTGGCTACTATGTAGATGATCCGGAACGTTTCGGTATCGTGGAGTTTGACCAGGATGGCAAAGCCGTTTCCATTGAGGAGAAACCGGAGAAGCCAAAGAGCAATTACTGCGTCACAGGTCTTTATTTCTATGATAACCGCGTGGTACAGTATGCGAAGGATCTCAAGCCAAGTGCCAGAGGCGAACTGGAGATCACCGACCTGAACCGTGTCTATCTGGAGAACGGAGACCTGAATGTAGAACTTCTGGGACAGGGATTTACCTGGCTTGATACCGGTACACACGAGAGTCTCGTCGAGGCAACCAATTTCGTGAAGACGATCGAATCACACCAGCACCGCAAAATTGCATGTCTGGAGGAGATCGCATACCTGAATGACTGGATTACAAGGGAAGATGTTCTGAAGGCATATGAGCCTTTGAAGAAGAACCAGTACGGCCAGTACCTGATGGACGTTCTGGATGGAAAATATATGGATGTGCTTCACTAAGGAGCAACGAAAGGAGATTAAAATTATGACAATTATTGTAACCGGCGGTGCCGGATTTATTGGAAGCAATTTTGTATTTCACATGCTGGACAAGTACCCGGACTACCGCATTGTCTGCCTTGACTGTCTGACATATGCCGGAAACCTTTCTACACTGGCACCGGTCATGGACAACCCGAACTTCCGTTTCGTAAAGGAAGACATTACAGACCGTGAGGCAGTTTATAAATTATTTGAGGAAGAACATCCGGACATCGTTGTAAACTTCGCTGCCGAAAGCCATGTAGACCGTTCTATTGAAACTCCGGAGGTATTCCTTCAGACAAATATCATGGGAACTGCCGTACTCATGGATGCATGCCGTAAATACGGTATCACCCGTTACCATCAGGTATCTACCGACGAGGTATATGGTGATCTTCCACTAGACAGACCGGACCTGTTCTTCACGGAGGAGACTCCGATCCATACAAGCAGCCCATACAGCTCATCCAAAGCCGGTGCAGACCTTTTGGTACTGGCATATCACAGAACCTACGGACTGCCTGTTACCATCAGCCGCTGCTCTAACAACTACGGACCATATCACTTCCCGGAGAAGCTGATCCCTCTGATGATCGCAAATGCACTGAATGATAAGCCGCTTCCAGTCTATGGTACCGGCGAAAATGTCCGCGACTGGCTGTATGTGGAGGATCACTGCAAGGCCATCGACCTGATCATCCACAAGGGACGTGTTGGTGAGGTATACAACATCGGCGGTCACAACGAAATGACAAATATCGACATCGTAAAGATCATCTGTAAAGAGCTTGGTAAGCCGGAGAGCCTGATCACTTATGTATCTGACCGTAAGGGACATGATATGCGTTATGCGATCGATCCAACCAAGATCCACAATGAACTGGGATGGCTTCCGGAGACGAAATTTGCAGATGGTATCAAGAAGACCATCAAATGGTATCTCGACAATAAAGAGTGGTGGGAAACTATCATTTCCGGCGAATATCAGAATTATTATGAGAAAATGTATGGAAATCGCTAAGAGGGGTTAATTCTTATGAAAATATTAGTGACCGGCGTTGCCGGACAATTAGGCCATGATGTGATGAACGAGCTTGCCGGAAGAGACCACGAAGGCATCGGCAGCGATCTTGCACCGGAATACAGCGGCATCGCAGACGGCTCCTATGTCACCACAGCAGACTATGTATCCATGGATATTACCGATCGTGCTTCTGTCGCAGAAACATTATTAAAGATCAATCCGGATGCTGTCATTCACTGTGCTGCCTGGACTGCCGTTGACGCCGCAGAGGACGAGGACAAAAAGGATACGGTTTATGCGGTCAATGCAACAGGTACAGAAAATATCGCCGCTGTCTGCAAAGATCTGGACTGCAAAATGATGTATATCAGCACCGACTACGTCTTTGACGGCCAGGGAACCACTCCATGGCAACCGGACTGCAAGGACTACAAACCATTAAATGTATATGGTGCTTCCAAGCTGGATGGTGAGCTGGCAGTGTCCGAAATTCTGGACAAGTATTTTATCGTCCGTATCGCCTGGGTATTTGGAACCAACGGAAAAAACTTTATCCGCACCATGCTCAATGTAGCAAAAACACACGACAAGCTCACTGTTGTCAGTGACCAGATTGGTACTCCAACCTACACCTTTGATCTGGCAAGACTTCTGGTGGATATGATCGAAACAGACAAATACGGCTACTATCATGCAACCAACGAAGGCGGCTATATCAGCTGGTATGATTTCACAAAAGAAATCTTCCGTCAGGCTGTAGCACTGGGACGTACCGAATATGACGAAAACCACGTCACTGTTTCTCCTGTCACCACAGAGGAATACGGCGTATCAAAGGCGGCAAGACCTTTTAACAGCCGTCTGGATAAGTCCAAGCTCACAGCAAACGGATTTACTCTTCTGCCAACCTGGCAGGATGCGGTTGCTCGTTATCTGAAGGAGATTGAATTTTAATCAAGAGCAATCCATAACATCCATTGTGTAGCAATTTCCTTTTTGATCACAAAATCACAAAGCAGATAAAATATTGGAAATATATTCACATATATCCGATATAAAACACAAACCGTGGATAAGCATTTGCATAACAAGCTTATCCACGGTTTATTTTTCATGTATTGGGAAAATACTTTTTACATATTTACTGTTACTTTTTGCTTAAAACCGGAAATCTCTCTTTCCTTCCTTCAGCTCCTCCAGATACTGGATGGCTCTTTCCCGTACCTTCTCGTTTGGCACCTTCCGGATCTCTCTGGCAATCAGCTCCTCACCGATCTGTTTTGTCTCCGGAGATGCATAATCCTCCAAATACTCTTTCAAGGTCATCAGCGCATTTGGCTGACAGCAGTTTACGATCTGCCCGGATTTCAGAAGCGTCATAAAACGGTCTCCGGTTCTTCCTGCACGGTAACATGCAGTACAGAAGCTTGGAATATATCCCATCTTCATCAGCCAATTTACCACCTCGTCCAATGTACGGGTATCGCTGACATCAAACTGTGCAGAGCTGTCATCACGAACCGGCTCAGTATAACCACCGACACTGGTACGGGAACCGCCACTGATCTGTGAAATTCCCAGATGAAGGACATGCTCTCTGGTTCTCTGGGATTCTCTGGTTGATATGATCATACCGGTATATGGCACGGCAATACGGATCACCGCCACGATCTTTTCAAAAATCTCATCCGGCACGGCATTACTGAAATCGTCTGTATCAATATCGTCAGCCGGACAGATACGCGGAACACTGATGGTATGAGGTCCCACTCCCTGCGCTGCCTCCAGATGCTCTGCATGCATCAGGATTCCTACCAGCTCGTAACGGTATCCCTCCAGACCGAAAAGAACACCAAGACCAACATCATCAATACCGCCCTCCATGGCACGATCCATCGCCTCGGTATGATATGCATAATCATGCTTTGGTCCCGTTGGATGGAGCTGCTCATAGGACTCCTTGTTGTAGGTTTCCTGGAACAAAATATAAGTACCGATCCCAGCATTTTTCAGACGGGTATAATTCTCTACTGTCGTGGCCGCAATGTTGACATTCACACGGCGGATCGCTCCGTTTTTGTGCTTAATACTGTAGATAGTATCAATACTTTCCAGAATATATTCCAGCGGATTGTTCACCGGATCTTCTCCTGATTCGATTGCCAGACGCTTATGACCCATATCCTGCAGAGCAATGACCTCATCCCGGATCTGTTCCTGGGTCAGCTTGATTCTCGGAATATGTTTATTTTTGTGATGATACGGGCAATAAGTACATCCATTCACACAATAGTTAGAAAGATAAAGAGGTGCAAACATGACAATACGGTGACCATAAAATTTCTCCTTGATCTCCATCGCAAGCTCCCGGATCTGACGATTGATCTCCGGATCATCACACTCCATCAGGACTGCCGCCTCCTTGTGGCTGATTCCCTTTGCCTTTTTTGCCTTTTCCAGGATTTCCTTCATCAAAGGAATATTGTCCTTATTTTTCTTTGCATAATCAAGAGACTCCAGGATCTCCTCATGGTTAATAAACTCCTCTGCCTTCAATGACTTTGGATCATACTTGTAGCTACTCATTATTTTTCCTCCATATTTTTATAACTGTTATTTTAACCTGTCCGATATTCCGGACACTGTATCTTACAAATATCATTTTATCTTCAACGGATACTACGTCTTGGAATATACCGCCTTTGCACTAACCCCCGGTGTCATTCCCAGCTTACCTGACAGCGCACTTACCGTATTGGTATCCGCATCCATCACAACACTGATCACGGAAACGCCACGCTCCCGGTAGGGCATCCCCATCCTGCCCACAATGTACTCCCGGTACTCGTGAAGCAGTTCATTGACCCGTTCCACACGATCCATATCCTCGACGATAATACCAAGGATTGCAATTCTCCGATCCATAATAATCCTACATCCTCCATCCATAACTTCCTGCCACGAACCGTCTGTCTTGTCTCTGCTCTTTCATCTAAAAAGAAAAAAACCGTATCTTACCCTTAATCCTCACCGCGTTGCGAACATTTCCCTATACGCTGAAAAAGGGCAAAACCAGCGTTTTGCCCTCCAAGAATTGCTTCGCAATTCTCGTTGGCTTCCCTCTACGCTACGAGCATTTTCCTATACGCTGAAAAAACGTCCCATGTCCAAATGACATGAGACGTTTCCCGGTACAAAATCAATATTTATTGTACTAATAACAAACCGCAGACTTCCCCTGCGTAATCCTTCAAAACATATCATGCCTTTGCGTTGGGACGAACCCTTCGTGTCAGAACATGAGAATATTTTATCATCTAAGGTCTGGAATGTCAAAAATAAATTAACTCAGACTTCCTTAATCAGTCCAGCTTATGGCACATTTCACTGCCCGCTTCCACCCGGCAAGTTTTTGTTCACATTCTTCCTTGGAAATCTCCGGCATAAATCTGCCTCCGACACCGGCATTTTGACGGATATCTTCAAAGTCCTTCCAATATCCTGCAGCAAGTCCCGCCAGATATGCCGCTCCCAGAGCCGTGGTTTCGAGACACAACGGCCGGTTGACCGGCGTCTGGATCACATCAGCCTGTGTCTGCATCAAAAAGTTGTTGGCACTGGCTCCTCCGTCCACCTTCAAGGCTGACAGGGTGATCCCGGAATCTGCTTCCATCGCCTGCAGCACATCACTGACCTGATATGTGATGGCTTCCAGTGTTGCACGGATAATGTGGTATTTATTGACGCCACGGGTCAGGCCCACAATGGTTCCTCTGGCATACTGGTTCCAGTATGGTGCTCCCAATCCCGTAAATGCGGGTACGACGTAGCAGCCGCTGGTATCCGGCACCTTACGGGCCATATACTCGGAATCCTCCGCGGAATCGATCAGCCGCAGTTCATCCCGCAGCCACTGTACCGAAGCACCTCCGATAAATATAGATCCCTCCAGCGCATAATAAACCTTTTCATCAATCCCCCATGCAATCGTCGTTACCAGACCATTTGTAGAAAATACCGGTCTCTCTCCTGTATTCATCAGTAAAAAGCAGCCTGTCCCGTATGTATTTTTGGCCTCACCCTGAGAAAAACAGGTCTGACCAAACAATGCCGCCTGCTGGTCTCCCGCCACTCCGGCAATAGGAATCTCTCCTCCCAGAAATGATGTGTCCGTTTTTCCGTACAGTCCGCTGGAAGGACGCACCTCCGGCAGCATACATACCGGAATGTCAAGCCGCTGCAGTATTTCCTGATCCCAGCACAGATCATTGATATTGTACATCATAGTCCGGGAAGCATTGGAATAATCCGTAGCGTGAACCTTACCTCTGGTCAGCTTCCATATCAGCCATGTGTCTACCGTACCAAACAGCAGCTCTCCCCTTTGCGCCCGTTCTCTGGCTCCCGGCACATGATCCAGAATCCATTTCAGCTTCGTAGCAGAGAAATAGGCATCGATCACAAGACCTGTTTTCTGACGGATCATCTCCGTGAGGCCTTCTGCCTTCAACTGATCGCAGTATTCCGACGTTCTGCGGCACTGCCATACAATGGCATGATAAACCGGTTCTCCGGTTTCTTTATCCCAGACGATGGTCGTCTCTCTCTGATTCGCGATCCCGATTGCCTGAATATCCTGTGCCGCAGCACCTATTTTGGACATTGCCTCCACTGCCACTCCAAGCTGGGTGGACCAGATCTCACTGGCATCCTGCTCCACCCAGCCCGGCTGAGGAAATATCTGTGTAAATTCCTTCTGTGCCACAGAGACAATTTCTCCCTTTTCATCAAATAAAATGCAGCGATTACTTGTAGTTCCTGCATCTAAAGCCATGATATACCCCATATGACTACCCCCATTTATAGCATTTTTCAATGATTTACCAAAACTTCGCACATGCAACTTATCGCTGTACTCATAATATTTCATATGCAGTCTGAGTTATTTATAATTTTACCTTTAATTCCTTTTCTCCGTCCTGTCCCTGATATCGGACAACGGTATATCTGCCCCTGCGCTCCACACTCCGGGATGCCCCATGAAGTTCAGTCAGACTCTTCTGTAATTTTCTTTTTTCTGCATCATAGTTTCCCACATCATCCGAGGTAAAAAGCAGACCTCCAAACAATCCATTTACCTGCGCCAGTAATGCCTTCTGTTTCGCTGACAGCTTAATATTGTCATCCCGCAGCAGATAAACATCCGGATCATTCCAAAACGCCCGCCCATTTAACTGCCTGCGATAAATCGTATTGCCAATGGTGTTTTTGGTGGAAACACGCTCTCTGTGTAGAAGCTTTTCCTTTGGAGATCCATCCCAGTCCAGCCCCACATCCGGACCGATCCGGCAGTAATCCACCTTACCAAACGCCGGCCCCAGTGGGACACCACAGCCAAGGATCAGCTTGTCTCCAACAAGCTCCCGCAGAAAATCCATAGCTTCACACATAAGCTGCCCTCTCGTTTTATATGGCGTCGGCTGCATACAAGCACCATAAAGAAAATCAAGCTTCACCAGATCAAAGCCCCACACATCCAGGACCTGATGAAATACTTCTTTTAGATATTCCCGCACCTGCGGCAGCTCTGTATTTAATGCATAAAAGGTACTCCAATTACTGCCACCGCACACCGGATGCCCATTTTCATCCCGTACCAGCCAGTCCCGGTGCTCCTGATAGCATCTGGAATTTTTTTCGCATACAAACGGAGACAGCCACAGTCCCGCCTTCATGCCATATGTATGGATCCGATCCACCACCGGCTCCAGCCCATCCGGGAACTTGTCCCGGTTCACATCCAGCCAGTCCCCCACATAGGTCTGATACCCATCATCAATCTGAAAAACATCAAAGTTCTGTCCCATTTCGTGGACATGTTCCAGATTTTCCATAATGATCTGCTCTGAAATATTCTGGTAATGATTGTACCAGCTTGTATAACCTGTCATAGGACTTCCCGCCGGCTTATTAATTTGCATTTTTTCAAAATAAAGATCAAACACCTGATCCTCTGTACCAGAAAGCTCCACCAGATCAAAAGCATTCCACTCCTCCGATATCCTTAAGCCTGAACAATCCTTTTCTATGGTCATCTGCTGTGCTCCGCCATTATAATAAAACACGGTAAATCCGGCACGTTCGCTTAAGGAGCCCAAAAAGCGGTATCTCTCTCCATCCCGGAAATAACAATAGGTAAATCCATGAAACTGTCCCGTTCCCTTTGGCTTCATGGTAAAATTCACATCACCATAACGATCCAGATAATATTTTTCCACCATGCCAGAGGCCAGCGGAGATATAGCCGGTTCCTTTTCGAGAATCGTATGTTCATGGGAATCCGTCCAGGACTGATATCCATTCATGAAAATCTGTTCCGGCTTCCTGCCACCCCTGCACGACCATGGAAAGGTCATACTGACAGATTCCAGCGTCAGCTCTCCCACGGGATTTCCATAATCATCAAAATCCTTCGGAATGATCCGGATATGAAGCTCCCCCTCATCCTCCTGCCAGCGCAGAGTAAAATAAGGCTGCTCACCTCCCTGATACATTTCCGCCACAAAGGGTTCCCCATTCCGGTTTCCCCTGATCAAAAATATAATATCTTCCACGTCTTTTCCTCCCTGATCAAGTTATCTCTCTGACTCCTTCGGCAGAGTCTGTAAAATAACCTCTGTAACAATCATTTTATATCTGTTCTTTCCCGCAGCTTTATCTTTCCAATATATCCAGCGTATGCGCTCCTGCTCCGATCAGATCCTGTCTCTCACAGACCGATAAATGGTACTGTATAAAAAGCTCAAAGGTCTCCTCGTCCATAGAATTCAATACCGGCCGCATATAATTTGCCGGACCATCCGGAGAAATAATTTTGATCCGCTTCAGATCTGCCGCCCGATTCAGTGCATCAATATCCTCAATGCGCATATAATCGTACAAGTCGCCCTCTTGTGGTGTACAATGAAAATCCTGAGACAGTCTTCCATCCTCCAGACATTGCTTTGCATTGCCGTCCCGGAAACCGTACAGAAGAACTCCGTATTCATTCATACAGTACGCCACCAGTATCCGGCCTCCCGGTCTGGTCACGCGCTTTGCCTCCTGTAACGCTTTCCGCTTATCCTCAAAGGTATACAAATGATACATTGGACCAAACAACAAAGTAATATCAAAGGAACAGTCCGCAAAACGGGACAGTTTTAATGCATTTCCCTGATATGCCTTTACGCTGCTCCCCTTTGATTTCAAAATCCCCAGATTATATTTCACAAGCTCCACTGCCGTAACATCATATCCCTCCTCCGCCAGCGCAACACTGTATCTGCCGGTGCCGGCGCCGATATCCAGAATACGAATTTCAGAACAAGCCGCTGTATCTGATTTATTCCCATCATTTTGTCTGTTCTCTATAAGTTCATCAATGCACTGATGAATATACTTCATAGAAGTAATATACTCCACCTTTCCGTGGCGTCTGGTAAGCCTTTTATCCTCGTTAAATTTATTATAATATTTTTCTAATTCCGTCATATGATTTATTCTCCCGATCGTCTCCTATATCCTCTAGCGGTCCATCGCATATATACTGCTCCAAACCTTTATCTGGTGCCGGAATCTTACATCTGATGGCGAACCACCTGGTACTCATCTCCATTGCGGTAATATGGGCAGCTGTTTCGATGATCTGTCATAAATCGTACCATATCATCCTCATCCATATTTACATCACAGAAATACTCCTCATATTCTTCATCATAACTGTAATTTGCACAGGTATCACATTCGTTTGACATTTTTATCTCCTTTATTCCATTTGTAAATTTTCATTATAATGTATTTACCCATTAAAATATCAATTAAAATTCTTAAGTATAGTAAGAAAATTATAACTCCCATCATAAACTCCTGTCAATTTGAACTTCGTTAAAATCAGCAAAAACAGGATAACCATTCATCTCATATTTATATGTTTTCTCTGATATCATCCCCCTCTGATCTATCCCATTCCCCGGCACAGCCATACACTTGCTGCCATCCCAGCAAAGGTAGCGATCAGTGCCCCGGTTAATGTCCAGTTCATTTTCGTTACCGGAGAATGTTTTTTATCCCCGGTGGCAATAAAATACACGGAAATTGTATAAAAGATCGTTTCTGAACAGCACATCAAAACAGACGCTAAAAATCCCTCATGGGAATCAGTTCCAAACTCTTTATAAATATCGAGAAGCAGACCGGTGGCTGCCGAAGATGATACCATTTTGATCAGGGAAAGAGGCACCAGAACAGCGGGAAAATTGATTTTTTCCGCCATAGGTGAAATCCATGCAGAAAATGTTTCCAGCAGACCGGATGCCCTGAGAATGCCAATGGCCATCATCAGTCCGATCAAAGTCGGCAGCACCTTTAATACAACCCGGAAACCATCCTCTGCTCCCTTGACAAATGCGCCAAAAATATCCGTATGGCTGCAGAGGCCATACCCCACAATATAAAAGATTACAATGGGTATCATAAAATTGGATAAATATAGTAGAAACTGCATGAAAAAACTTCCCCTTTCTTGCAAATCCTGAGACGAATGTATATAATAACAGTAAGTGGGGTTAAACATCCTATTGTGCAGAGTTTCGTATACGGAACTCTGTCTTGTTGTAAATATATTCTGTCAGGAAGTCTTTCATTCACGAAATCTCCTAAACGCAGAATCAGAAAGGTTTGGTAAATTACATGAATACCGTTTTTATTGCGGATGACGAACTAATTATACGTCAGGGTTTAAAATGTATTATTGATTGGGAATCTCTGGGATTTTCAATTATTGGCGAAGCATCCAACGGCATTGATGCATTAGATTATATTGTCCGGGAGCAGCCGGATCTGGTACTGATGGACATTCGTATGCCCGGTCTTCTGGGAGTGGATGTGGTTAAAAATGCCAGAGACAAAGGATTTGAAGGTCACTTCATTATTCTGAGTGGATTTACTGATTTCAAATACGCACAGTCAGCCATCCGGTATGGAGTCGATTTCTATCTCACAAAACCCATTGATGAGGACGAGCTTCTGGAAGCCGTACAGGCCTTAAAAGACACCATCGAGGAACAAAGCCGTCAGACCGGTACCTGGCAGCATTACCGCCAGAAAGCCCACGGCATGATCTTGTTGGATATTCTTACAGGGAAGGCAGATCTTGACCGGATCAATATAGAGGATCTCCATATGGAGGCCGATGAATATCAGGTCGTTATCTATGAAAAATACAGTCACAACGCAACACAAATGTCTTATCGCTTTGCCGATCTCTTAAAGGTCACCAATGAAATGAACAGCTCCTACGAGCAGATCACCATTGATGACAATGAGATCCTGTTGTTAAAGGGAGAGTTTACGCTTCACAAATTCCAGCAGTTTCTGGAGCATTACGAGCGGGAGCAGAAGCCTCAGAAGGATTCTCCTCTGGATTCTCTTTTTATCACCTATGGCAGACCGGTAAAGGATCTACAGGAAGTTCATACCTCCTATCAGGAGGCACTTCGTCTGCTGCAGCGTCGTTTCTTCTGCGAGCACCGCCAGCATACCATCGGTTATGACCAGCTCCCAAAGCAGGATGAGGAAAACCGTTTTGAATTAACTCCGGAGGTACTGCAGTTTTACTGTGAGACGCTGATTGGTTATATTCAGGCCGCTAAGCGGAATCAGATGGCAGAAATGCTTCATGAACTGGAAACAAAGCTGTACTCCTGCGATGAGGATATTCCCCGGATCAAATTGTTTTTGACCGATCTGTATCTGTCCATCAAAGAAAAGATTTTTCATTTGTACCATAATGCGGATATTGCTTTTCCAAGTAATGCCGAAATTATTGAATTTATTAACGAGAAATATTATTTATACGAAATTGTACTGTTCTTTACAGAACAGTTTGAAATGATCATCCGCGCCATTGGTAATCCATCCAGCGAAAGTGTAATGGATGATATCATCCATTATATCGAACACAATTATATGGATAATATCAAGCTGGAAAATATCGCTCCTCTTTTTGGATATAACAGTTCGTATCTGGGCAAGATCTTTACCAAAAAAGTAGGAGAGGGATTTAATGTTTTTGTAGACAAGATCCGTATTGAGCACTCCAAGGAGCTTTTGGAGGGCAGTTCCCTGAAGGTATATGAAATTGCCGAAAAAGTCGGTTACCGGAATGTGGATTATTTCCATACAAAATTTAAAAAATATGTAAATCAAAGTCCGGCAGAATACCGTAAACAAATGCGTAAATCCGAATAAATATCACAAAAGCCATGACCAAAATGATCATGGCTTTTATTTTATGTCCATCGGTATTTTACCGGCCGAGCTTTTGAGCAATATAATCTCCCACCTGGGAAATCTCCATTCCCAGCGCATAGGCAAGCTCTCCATACAGCAGCTCCTCTGCCTGATGGAAATAACGCTCATCTACTGCTGCCACCTTTTTCCCCTTATCCATACGCTCTTTTTCGTGAAGATAAATGGTTTTAATAATCCGCACAAGTTCCCGGCAGTCCCCACTGCGGACGGCCTCCTTATATTGGCTTTCTCTTTCCTTTTCATTGACGATCCAAATTGTTTCCAAAGAAGGAATCTCCTCCACAAGCTTCTCCGCTTCCTCCTTACCAAGCACCAGCCGCATCGGCAGTTTTATATGATCCACCGGCACATACACCAGAGAATCCTTTTGATACACCGGACGGAGTGTATAATATTTCTTCTTGCGATCCGCTACTGACATGGATAATCTTCCAACTGCTGTCACCTCACACACCCCATGTGTTCCATACACAACACTGTCATTTACCTGATACATATTTTCCCTCTTTTCATACTGTAGATTCCGTTTCATATTGATACTTACATTAGACCATAGATAAACCGGAAGCCCCTGCAGACTGGGCTTCCGGTGTCCGATACCGTTTCAAGTTCTATGGTAATTGTACCACATTTTAAGTATTTTTGTAAGTCAAAATTTGAAAAAAGAGTTTTTTGTATACTGATAAATTACCGTTTTATCCGTATTTTGTTACTGTTTCAGTGCTTCTTCCACCTCACTGCGGTAAGGAATGGAAGGAACCGCTCCTTCTCTGGTCACAGCAATAGAGGAAGCCTTTGCACTCATCCTCAATGTCTGCTCCACCGGCAATCCTTCCACGAGTCCTGCCAGAAAATATCCGGTAAAGGTATCCCCTGCCGCCGTGGTATCCACCGCATGAACCGGAAAGATCGGCTGCCTGTAGGTCTGTCCGGTTGCTCCATAAACAGCTCCATCACTGCCCAGCGTCAGTACAATCTTTGCCTTTGGGAATCTGCAGCACATTTCATGGAATATCCTGTCCGGATCAGACAACCCCGTGATCTGTCCGCCCTCAATCTCATTGAGCAGAAAGATACTGATCTTATCCATATCCACATCCTCCAGACGTTCATTAAACGGAGATGGATTTAATGCAATCTGCATCCCCTTTTCATAAGCGCACTCTACCATGTATGCGATATCGTTTACCTCATTCTGCAGAAGGAGAATATCTCCGTCCTGAAAAAGGGACAGTACTCCGTCAATGTATTCCTTCGTCAGCATCTGATTGGCTCCTCCAAATAAAAGAATACAATTCTGCGCCTCCTTGTCGATCTGAATAATCGTATGCCCTGTCTTACCCGGAATCTGACGGATATATTCTCCGTGAACACCATACTCCTGACAGGCATCCAGAAATGGCTGCCCGTCTTCTCCGATCATACCGCCGTGATAAACCTCAACTCCCGCTTTTGCCAGCGCAATGGACTGATTGATTCCTTTTCCTCCCAGAAAAACATTCATGCCGCCGCTGCTGATGGTTTCTCCCGGCTGTACAATATGATCCACGCGGTATACATAATCCAGATTCATAGATCCAATGTTTAATACTTTCATAGAAATCACGCATTCCTTTCACATAAAAGAATTTTACAAATAAATTTCTGCATCAAGAATATAGCCACAGGAGCATTTTACAATAGTTCTGTTACCGTTCAGGATCACCTTCGGAGCATTCTTGCATTTTGGGCAAAGCACAGTAACTTTTCCATCCTGCTTCTTCTCCCTCACTGCCTGATCTGCTATTTCCTTCACCTGTTTCTTCTCGCAGGCGATTTCTTTTCTCGCTTCATCCGTCAAGCTGACCATCTCTTCTGTCGTGGAGTAATAGCCATATTTTTCATCAAAATCCCCGATTTCCCTAAGAACGTCTTCCTTACTGTCATCACTTGCATCGTACCATTCCATTCTCTTAAGATACGGACCAAGCCAGCTGTCATAAAGTGAATTTGCGACAATTCCCACTTCACTAAAGGAATCCTTTCCCTCTCCGATCGTAAAGATCAACTCCCGGTCATCCTGAGATTGTTCCTGAAAATTACATCCCGCAAACGCATCTCTTACGGTCTGATATACCGCCCCCAGATCATGCCGCTGCAAACGCAGCACCTTATCATCATCAATTTCCACTGTAAGCTTATAAAGATAATCCATACAAATACCCATACCCTTCTACCCGTTACAAATCTCTGATCCCATTATTGCCCGATCAAAGAATCAAATTGTTTCAGTTCCCCTTTTCTCCATTTTAACATCTTACACGATTGATCCGCAAGATGATATGCCTAAAAAGCATTGAACCAGTGGTTTAAGAAATAGAAACAGTAAAAGGGACAGCCTACGAACAGCTGTCCCTTTTGGAGAAGGTATTTTTGTTACTTATGGGGTGTAGCAAAAACTATATAATGTATTGGGGTTTACGATGATTAGTATAACAGCGGGGTCTGCTAAAGTGTGCATAAACTTACCATCTTTTCCAAAAAGTTTTTGTGCATTTTTGCTTTCCCATGAAAAACGGCTATCATTTTCCATAAAAAATCTGAAAATGATAGCCGTTTTTTGTGATTTCTATCAAATGCGTCCATAAACGCCTTATTTGTCGGATGAATCTGTCTCCGTCTCTGTCTGATCCTCGTGATCCTTCTCAAAGAGAGCCTCAAACTCTTCTCTGGTAATACGCTCCCGATCCATCAGAATCTCCGCTGATGCATGAAGCACATCCATATGCTCCTCAATAATAGCACGGGCTTTTTGATAACAGTCCTGAATAATGGCACGAACCTCTTTGTCAATGTCTCTTGCCGTTTCCTCACTGTATGTTCTGCTGGTATGGCCAAAATCGTTTCCAATAAACACTTCATCACTGTCGGCATAATTGATCATACCGATGGCATCAGAAAAACCATACTTCGTCACCATATCGCGGGCTGTCGCCGTCGCTGATTTGATATCCTGGGATGCTCCCGTGGTAATATCATCAAAGATCAAAGACTCTGCAATACGGCCACCGAGACTGACCATAATATCCTGCAGCATCTTTCCGCGGGTTGTAAAGGTCTCATCCTTATCCGGCAAAGGCATGGTATAACCTGCTGCCCCCTGTCCGGTCGGAATCACAGAAACAATATGCACCGGTCCCACATCCGGCAGAACATGGAACAAAATAGCATGACCTGACTCGTGGTATGCAGTGATCTTTTTGTCCTTCTCGGAAATGATCTTACTTTTCTTCTCTGTACCGATCCCCACTTTAATAAAGGATTTATCAATATCCGCCTGCGTAATGCATGGCCGGCCTTCTCTGGCACAGGCGATCGCAGACTCGTTCATAAGATTCTCCAGATCCGCTCCGGTAAATCCTACGGTTGTTCTTGCTACCTTTTCCAGATCCACGTCATCGCTTAACGGTTTGCCTTTGGAATGAACCTCAAGGATCTCCTCACGGCCTCTGACATCCGGTCTGCCGACTGCCACCCGACGGTCAAATCGTCCCGGACGAAGGATCGCCGGATCCAGAATATCCACACGGTTGGTTGCAGCCATCACAATAATGCCTTCATTGACGCCGAAACCATCCATCTCTACCAGCATCTGGTTCAGCGTCTGCTCGCGCTCATCGTGGCCACCGCCCAGACCGGTACCTCTCTTACGGGCCACCGCATCAATCTCATCGATAAATACAATACACGGTGCATTTTTCTTTGCCTCCGCAAACATATCACGGACACGGGATGCACCGACACCCACAAACATCTCCACAAAATCCGAACCGGATAAACTAAAGAACGGAACGCCTGCTTCTCCGGCCACGGCCTTGGCAAGAAGTGTCTTACCGGTTCCCGGAGGTCCCACAAGGATGATACCCTTCGGAATACGGGCACCTCTCTCGGTATATTTGGCAGGGTCTGCCAGGAAATCCACGATCTCCTCCAGCTCCTCCTTCTCCTCCTTTAATCCTGCCACATCTTTAAAATGCTTGGCATTTGGATCGTCGGGATCAATCCTCTGGGCACGGCTCTTGCCAAAATTCATCATCTTGGCATTGCTGCCCCCCTGTCCTGCTGTCTGTGCAGACAGGAACGAGAATAAAAAGAAGATGGCAATGATTCCCAAAAGATAGGGAAGAAGTGTCGTAATGATCCAGGATGGCTTCTGCACATCCTTCATCACATACTGATCTGCCAGCTTGCTGTCCTTACTCCGGATCAGCTTCTCTACCTCTGTTACATCTGATACATAAAAGCTCTGCGCAGAGCCGTCTTTCTTGCGGACGTCTACCTCTCCGGTAGGCACCTCCTCATTGGGCAGGATTGCCACGGATGTGACATCTCCATCCTCCAGATCCTGAGTGAAATTGACAATATTGTATGTCTTTTGTCCACCCTGGTCCAAAGTACCCGAAACATAGACGGCAGCCGCAATAATCACCAGAATCAGCAGATAAAAGCCGATTCCTGTTCTCATCTGTTGCCTCATGAATGTCTCCTTACCTGATATTTATTTCAGAATGAAACAGGACTGCCTGCTTCATTTCCTGTGCAGCATTACTGCTCCCCTCCTGCGAGGGCCTGCATTCGCACACTATTCTTCAATAAACTCCAGTGTGCCTACAAATGGAAGATTTCTATACTTCTGTGCATAGTCCAGACCATAACCAACTACAAACTCATCCGGAATGGAAAATCCGGTATAATCTGCCTCCATCTCTACCTCTCTGCGGTCCGGTTTATTTAAAAGAGTGCAGATCTTAAAGCTCTCCGGCTTTCTCTCCAGAAGCATCGGCTTCAGCATAGAGAGGGTATAGCCTGTGTCGATAATATCCTCGATCAACAGACAGTCCACTCCCTGGATCGACTGCTCCAGATCCTTCTTGATCGTAATCTTACCTGAACTGGATGTGCTGTTTCCATAACTGGATACAGACATAAAATCAATCGTTACAGGCATCTTCAAGTGCTTTGCCAGCTCGCATGAAAAGAATACACTTCCCTTCAAAATACAGATCAGACGCAAGGGCTTCATCCCATATTCTTCGTTGATCTGGTCTGCCATCTCTTTAATCCTGTTTTCCACCTGCTCCCGGGAAAACATAACATGTACTATTTCTTTCATCTTTTTTCTCACTCTCAGTAATCATTTTTATACATAAAATTTCCTCTGTCCTGTCCGATACATAATATCCGGCACTGACTCTGTCAAGCTCCGGGATCCATACAACGTGACTTCCCTCTGCCAGTATCCATATCTTCCTTCGATCTTCTCTGGGAACATGCCTGTCGATCAACAGACGATTCAGAGGTTTCTTCCGTGTCCCCTGTTCATCCAGCCACAGAAAATCACCTTCTTCAGGATGACGAAATTCAAGCATACCATTTATTTTAGCATAATCAAACCATTTCGTACAGTTATTTTTCGGTATTTTTCTTTCATTATCTTCAAATGCTTCAAAAAAATTCTTCCGCTGCAATAAAAGCTTTATTTCTTTGCCTTCTGTGCCGCACAGCACAATACTTTTGGGTTCTTTCCCCGCAGAATCCCAGTACGGATAAGTATTGTCCTCTGTCCCGTTTCTGCCCGCTTCTGCCGTGTTTTCTGTTTCTGCCGCAGTTTTTCCTTGTTTTGCTTTATCCGGTTGCTGTACCTTATTCGGATACTCTTTGCGGATCCAGAGGATATCGTAATCCCTGCCGGCCACCAGACCATAAGGCAGAGAAATCCGTTTGCCGCTCTCCCCTGCCGCCAGAGCAAGCAGCGCCTCCAGATGACGGCTGGTGATATCCTTCCGGTGCTCCGCCGCCTGTGTGATCATCCAATAAGCAAACTCTCTCTGCAGTGCTTTGGGAAGCATTTGAAGCTCCCTGACCCTTGCCCGAAGCTCTTTGCGCCCGGCAAATCCCTCTTCCGGGAAATCCACCACCAGCTCCGGAAGACGTTTCGCAAGCTCCTCCTCCAAAAACGCCTGTACCTCCTGCATCCGGACTGCAGTACGTGCCAGATGCTCCGACGCCCTGCGATTGACGCACTCCTCCAGCAGAGGCAGTATCTTCAGACGGATCTGATTACGGCTGCAATCTGCCTCCTGATTTGTGCTGTCCTCGCACCAGGACTGGGAGATCTGTCCCAATTCACGGACAATTTGATCGTGACATAAAAAGAGCAGTGGACGGATATATCTGCCATTCCTTGGGCACATTCCCCCCATTCCCCTCACACCACTGCCCCGCAGCATCTGAAACAGGACCGTTTCTGCCTGATCGTCCCGATGGTGAGCGATCGCCACCTTTTGGAAGCCATACTGCTCTGCTGTTTCTTCAATGCACCGATAGCGATATATTCTGGCCGCCTCTTCCAGAGAATATTTCTTTTCCTGTACCATTTTAGGGACATCTCCCCTGCATATGTGAATTCTGATGCCATTCTCCTCCGCAAAACTCTTACAAAACATCTCATCCCGTTCTGCTTCTTCTCCCCGGATCTGGTGATTCACATGGATCAGCTCCACCACAAAGTCCCATTCCCGGGACAACTCCAACAATGCCCGTGCCAGATATACCGAATCCGCTCCGCCGGAAAATGCCACCAGCACACGATCGGACGGCTCCAGCAAATGGTTTTGTCTGCAAAAGTCCTTCACCTCATGGTATGATTCCAGTCTCATTGCGTAAGTTATCTCCTTTATGACAGCCGCAGCTGTCTGTTTTTGTAAGACGGCACGTATGAATTCTCTCTGGTTCTTTCCCAGACAGCAGCTACGACCACGCTCATATCATCATTTACTTTTCCTCCACTCTGAGCCACGGCCTCATCAACAATATATTCTGCAAGCTCCTGAGGATTGACAATTCTCTGCTCCTGAAGCAGACGCTCCAGTTCCTCCTCCCGGCCTGCAAACGCATCTACAATGCCATCTGTCATCATTATAACATAATCTCCGGAATATATCTCCGTCTTCTCAAAATACGGTTCAGCCTCCTGATAGACCCCCACCGGAAGTGCCTGTCCCTCAATCCGTTCCACGCCTTTTCCCCTGCGGATCCATGTGGCAGCCGCCCCGTTTTTCATAAACTGGCAGCTTCCCTGATACAGGTCCAGTACCACCACATCTGCCGTAGCAAAGCTGGTCTGTACTGCCTCCGGCATATAAAGAGAATTGATCAGCTTCAAAGCAGAGATTTTGGAAAATCCGGCTTCTGTCATCTGTTCCAGCAGTTCGATCACCACCTGGCTTTCCCCAAATGCCCCCTTTCCGCTTCCCATACCGTCAGAGAGTGCCAGCAGCAGTTCCCCATTGGGCAGAGACAAACAGGAAAAATTGTCTCCGGAAACCTCCTCTCCTTCCTTCCTCCGTCTTCCCACACCTGTCACTGCCAGATATGGCGTATCTTCTACAAAAACCATTTCTGTTTCCTTCTTCGGAATCACATTATGACTTTCTCTGGACGGCATAAACGACCGTCCAAAAAGATCCGACAAAACACCGGCAGTCTCCCTCGCCGTCACCAGCCTCCCCTTCCCTGTATGGGCCTTCATCCGGATTTCCAGCCGGTTCCGCTTGTCTCGGTAAATGATCAGATTCTCCACCTTTACCCGCATTCCCGCAAGCTCCCGTTTGATCACATTTTCCATCTCCTCCGGCACCTTTGCTGTCTGTCCTGCATCTCCCGCAAGTTCCCGGAAAAGCTCCCCCACCTGTTCCATCTGCCCGGCCAGCACCCGTCTGTTCTGGGCAAGCTGATTCTGAAAACTCATCACGGTGCGCGCCATCCGAAGTCCCTGATTTGCCTCCATCAAAAACCAGTCCGGATGAATACATTCCTCCACAAACTCCGCAGGCATCTGATCAATGCGCAGCATTCCCCGCTCCTGCATCTCCATCAGATGCGAAACTACCTCCGGACGATTTACCGCCACCTGTCCCATACAATATTCCCGGTGACTGCATTTATCACAGACCTGTTCTGCCATCTCCTTCATCAGAAGCCTTACATCCCGGCGGTTTACTCCTGTTTTTTCTTCACTCTGCTTTTGCAGCACACGGGCAAGCTGCCGGAAGGAATCTGAAAAACCCTCCAGCTTATTTTTCATCTGCAAGCCTTCGGGATTTTCTCCTGCCCCCCGGTCTCCATAAAGAGGAATTCTTAACCGGCGGAGCAGCTTGTCCGGCACCGCCGCCAGGATCAGGCTGTCAATCACCAGCATTTTGATCATTCCCAGATCAAGCATATCACGGTTGAGACTGATCCCAATCCCAAATGCCCCCAGCAAATAAGCGGACAGGCTCCACATTTTCCCTTTATCCCGGAATAATGCCGTGATCATTCCCAACAGGCAGAGGCTCCCCACAAAGCCTTCGTCCTGTCCCATAAGTGACAAAATAATTCCCCCCGCAGCCCCTGCCGCGGCTCCCACACCGATACCATACTGATACCCCGCAAAAGGCACCAGCAAAAGCACCATAAGCACCGTCATGGAAATATCACGGATCATCACCTCCGGAATCCCGTATAACGCAAGCATTCCCATCAACACCAGACTAAGCAGCTGTTCCTGACTGATCTGCCGTCCTCTCCGAAAGTGGAACAAATACTGCTGTCCCTCCAAAAAAACTCTCGCCAATGCCACCACCAGTACCGGTTCCAATATCGTAAATAAAATATCCTTCCACTGATATGGCAAAATGGTATACTGAGTCACAGACAGGACAGCCAGCGTTGCCGCCATCAGTCCCGAAGACTGCCAGATACTCCATTTCATTCCCTGCCGTTCTATGAGATTTTTGGCAACAACAATCCCAAGCATACCGACACCGTAACGAAGGACCGCTTCCACCGGTAACGCGGAAAGCATCCCCAGTCCCACCGAAAATAGCAATGGCACAACTCCTCCGCCCTGGGTCAGTGCTCCCGCAAAAAAAGCTGCCCCGGCAGGATTTCGTTCCAGCAGGACCACACGCCCGATCAAAAAACCAAACAACAGCTGCACCAACATTTTTTTATGAATTTTTTTCATGACACATCCCCCTCTGTTTTCGTCAGTGCAACAAAGTATAGAAAAGAATTTTCAAATATTTTGTCAAAACCGGGAACCTGTCCAAAATATTTTCCTCGACAAAAATATGCAAAAAAAGAGCCTCACATTTCTGTGAAACTCTTTTTATTATTTGTCGTTTGGTTCAAAGATAATCTCATTAGGATATACAAGACCCAGCTTATCGCGGGCCACCTCTTCGGTATATTCCTTTGTCTTTGCATAGGATTCATAGTCCTTAATCTCAGCCTTCTGCTCATTCAGCTTTTTCTTTTCCTTCTTAAGCTCTGAAATCTGTGCTGAATACTTCGCCGACTCCGCCTTTAATGTGATCGTCTTATAAGTGAATGTTCCACACAGAACACAACACAACACAATCACACCGACAACCGTAAACGGACTCAGCTTCTTTTTACGTCTTCGTCGTGCCATATACTTCATCAACTCCCCTTGGACCAGCCATATTTCGTCCCCCAACGAAATACAACGGTCAATGCCTCTCAGACAGTCCATATCTAGTACAACCGATCAGTAACATATACCAGATATAGCGTCCAAATAAAATGTCAGTAAAACCTGTTCCGAATGCGCATTCCATCTAGCTTTTGCTATTTGGTCCAGTTATTTTACTATACAACATTTTGGCTAATTTCGCAACCCTAAATCCTATTTTTTTATTATATTTGCCCAATATCCGATGCAGTCCGGCACGGATGGGAATACTGATTCCCGCCTCATATAAAATCCCTCCGGCAAGCATTCCGGCAATTCCATACCACCGGGGCACCCCGTCGATCATCCGGAAAAACAAAATAAATACCGGAATGCCGGACAAACTCCAGTACAGCAAGTCCTCCACCCACACCCATATTTTTCCATGAGGAAGGAACCACCGCCAGAGCCGCAGGATATCATATCCAAACATCAAAAACATTCCTGCGCACAATGTCGTGATCTGAAAATAAATCTGTTCCTGAATGATCTGTCTCACTGAAACATTCTCCCTAAAAATGATGTTGCTTTCTTCTCAGGATCATTCTTGTCGGAATACGCAAAGCTGTCGATCCTTCCATCTACATCAACTTCTCCCTTTTCCAGCGACAGACGGTTTACATGAAGTTCATCCCCCTTGATCAGAAGAATGCCCTGCTCCGTCTCCAGATATACCTCCTTCGCATCAAAGGAAAGGACATCCCGCACCCCGGACATCACTGCTGTGCGCCGCCCATTCAGATATACCTTATGTACCCCTCTGTTTTCATGTAAATTTCTATTGTCTTCCATTTTCCTGTCTCCATTTCTGTACCGCAAAACCCTTAAGAACAACTTAAACCGAAGGCAGCTTTCTAACTATGTCAAAAATAAAAACCGCCTGCATAACAAATATATATGCAGACGGTTCTGGGATTATGTTCCTGTCTTTTCTTTTTTGAAAATGTTCTCTTCCGAAACACCCCTTAAAGAACGCGGTACAGTTCCTTCGCTTCATCCTTTTTATATGTTTCTTCGATACTGAGAACCTCAACCTTCACAACCTTATCCCCAAAGGTAATCTCAATAATATCTCCCACTTTTATGTTAAGGGATGCCTTTGCCACTTTCCCATTAACCTGAATCCTGCCGGCATCACACGCCTCATTGGCAACCGGTCTTCTCTTGATCAGTCTGGAAACCTTTAAGTATTTATCTAATCTCATAATAATTCCCCCTATAGCTTCTATCAATAAATATAAGATGTTTTATTTTTTAATTTAATAAACTGCTGTCAAAAAAAGGGTTGCCTGAACGGCAACCCAAAGCATATCCTGTTTCACAAAAATTACTCGTTTACAGCATCCTTTAAAGCCTTACCAGCCTTAAACTTAGGAGCGTTTGAAGCTGCGATCTTGATTGTCTCTTTTGTGAGTGGGTTTCTTCCCTCTCTAGCTGCTCTGTGCTGTACCTCGAATGTACCAAAGCCAACTAACTGAATCTTCTCGCCCTTCTTTAACTCTTCTGTAACAGTGTCGATAAATGCCTTTAATGCCTTCTCAGAATCCTTCTTAGAAAGCTCAGACTTCTCTGCGATAGCTGCAACCAATTCTGTCTTGTTCATGGATAAACTCCTCCTCAATAAAAATTTCCGTAAAAACTTACAAGTCTATTTATACCCTTATTACCCTTGTTTGTCAAGGATTTTCAGCAATTCTTTCGATTTTGTCCGCACTTTTTGACATTCTACGATTGTAGGGTTATAATCTCACATCAATTGGTGTATAAATGGTCTGTTTTCTACTGCTCCAGCTGTCTCCCCAGAAAACCTGCTGCCACATGAGCCAGCTTCCGTTCTGCATCACCAAGGCTTTCCTTCTGACTCCGGGTAAAGATCACCACTGCACCAACCGCATCTCCCTCGGAAATGATCGGGCAGATCACTTCCCATGCAAACGGTTCTGCCTCATCACTTATCTTGCGATACTCTTTGCTTTCTCCGGAAGCCACAGAAATTTCCCGTCCATCGATCATCTGCTGCATTTCCCGGCTGATGGCTTTGTCCATCAGCTCCTTACGTGCTCCTGCAGAAGCTGCGATCACCTGCTCTCTGTCCGTTACGACCACCTGATACCCTGTGGTCTGTGCCAACGAATCTGCATACTGCTGTGCAAAAATCCCCATATCCCCCATCAGAGAATATTTTTTTAGGATCACTTCCCCTTCCCTGTCCGTATATATCTCTAACGGATCTCCCACGCGGATCCGCAGAGTCCGCCGGATTTCCTTTGGTATGACCACCCGTCCCAGATCATCTATTCTTCGAACAATACCTGTCGCCTTCATATAAAAATTCCTCCTGCTTCTTACATACTTTCTATAATTGTGCTATATGGGTAGTATGCAAAAAACAGGAAAAATTATACACTGCCTGAAATGCACCCATAATATTTCTTATGTCCAAAAGTTAAATTCCGATTTACCGGAACGGCGAATACCTGTAACCACCCACTTTCAAAAGTCGATTTTTTTTTATTTTTTGAAACTCGTATTATTCATTTCTATAATCAGAAGCATGAATTTTCATCAAATTTCACAAACCTTTCCCTGATTTCAAACACTTTTTTGATGTCCGATTGCCCTTTTGCGCGACCTGTGTTATACTGATATTTCACGGTATTAATACTATTTAAGTAAGTAAAACAAGGAGGCAAAATCCTCTCCCCGCTATAAAGCGCAGATTTTTGCTTTACAAAAACAAGGAGGATTAAGTGAAAAAATGAAAACACATAAAAAGAAAAGAAGTTCTTTTTCCGGCAAGATCGGCTTTGTCCTGTCTGCAGCCGGAGCATCCGTTGGTCTCGGAAATATCTGGAGATTTCCATATCTTGCCGCCAAATACGGTGGAGGAATTTTCCTGCTTATCTATATTCTGCTGGCACTGACCTTCGGTTATACCATGATCATGGCGGAAACCTCTCTGGGGCGTATGACACATAAAAGTCCCGTAGGTGCTTTCCACAGCTTCGGTCGTTCCGGCTGGCTTTCTGCAGGTGGCTGGATCAACGCAGTCATCCCTCTTCTGATCGTCCCATATTATTCTGTGATCGGAGGCTGGGTCATCAAATATCTGCTGGAATACATCAAAGGAAACAGCGGAAAGCTGGCCACAGACAGCTACTTCTCCGGATTTATTTCCAACGGTACATCCACAGAGCTTTGCTTTGTCGTATTTGCCCTGATCACCGTTGCCATTATTTATGCCGGCGTGAGAAACGGTATCGAACGTGTCTCCAAGTTTATGATGCCGATCCTTGTGGTTCTTTCTGTGATCATTACGATCTATTCCGTTACCAGACCGGGTGCATTAGAAGGTGTGAAATATTTTATTGTTCCAAATCTGAAGGATTTTTCCTGGATGACCGTGGTTGCTGCTATGGGACAGATGTTTTACTCCCTCTCCATTGCCATGGGTATTCTGGTGACCTTTGGATCTTATATGAAAAAAGATGTTTCCATTGAGGACTCCACGCAGAATGTCGAGGTATTTGATACCGCCATTGCGATCATGGCAGGCCTTATGATCATCCCGGCTGTCTTTGCATTTTCCGGCAGTGATTCTGCTACACTGCAATCCGGTCCGGCACTGATGTTTATCACGATTCCAAAAATGTTTAACAGTATGGACTTCGGAACGGCTGTTGGTATTTTATTTTTTACCCTTGTACTATTTGCCGCTCTCACAAGCTCCATTGCGCTGACCGAGAGCTGCGTTTCCACCTTTGAAGATGAGCTTGGCTGGAACCGTCAGAAATCCACCCTCCTTGCCGGTGCCATTATCCTAATCCTGGGAAGCCTTTCTTCTCTGGGATACGGTCCACTCGCCGGCATCAAGATCATCGGCATGCAGTTTCTGGATTTCTTTGATTTCCTGACGAACTCTGTGATGATGCCGATCGCCGCATTTGCCACTTGTCTGCTTGTTTCCAGAGTGATTGGTGTAGACAAGATTGAAGAAGAAGTGACACAGAGCGGTATGCCATTCCGACGCAAAAAGATCTTTGTCTTTATGATCAAATATCTCTGCCCGATCTTTGCGGCGATCATCTTGATCAGCTCGGTAGCAAATGCACTGGGATGGATCTCCATTTAATTTTTATATTGCAATTGGAACTGATAGGCTGCAGAAAAAGGCGATCACGGCGAGAATAGCTCCGCAGCTGGTCGCCTTAAAATATGCCTCTCTTACTCTTCTGTAATTCCCTGCTCCGAAATTAAAACTGGCAATCGGCTGTATGCCCTGGGATATTCCGATCACAAAAGCCTGTTTATCTTCTCATACCCCAACGGATTTTCCTTCATTACAACATCCTTTCTTCTCATAATTCTTACTATAGAACATTCCATTTTTTGACATTCTTCAACCGGATTGATATGATAAAGTCATCAATATTTTCTTTTTACGAGGTGATAAGGGATGAAGGAAACATTACAGATAACAGCAAAGGAAGCCGTAGAAAAGCTGCTTACCGGCAATAAACAATATATTGACTCCAAATACGGAGTGGGAGATATTTCCAAAGAAAAAAGAAGGCTGACCTCTCTGCATGGTCAGTCCCCCTATGCGATCATTGTCACCTGCTCGGATTCCAGAGTCATTCCGGAACATATATTTTCTGCCGGAATCGGGGAGCTTTTTGTGATCCGTCTGGCAGGCAATGTGATTGATGACCACCAGCTTGGAAGCATCGAATATGCCGCCGGCCATCTGGGCTGCCGTCTGATCCTTGTGATGGGTCATACCCATTGCGGTGCTGTGGACGCAGCAATAAATGGTAATCCGGAAAACTACATTAAATTTATTACCGATGAGATCCGTCTTGCCATCGGGGACGAAACGGACGCCGCAAAAGCCTGTGAGCTAAATGTTGCCCACAGCATCCGGATCATTGAGGACAGCTTGGAGATCCATCATATGGAAGAAGATACCGGACTCCGCGTCATGGGTGCCATTTATGATATTGAATCCGGTGAGGTACGGTTATTGTAATGGCAGATCTCCTTATCACATTACTATAAGAGAGCCGGATGTCCCCGCCTGCCGAACGATTGTCTTTTGTCTACGGTATCAGGAATCAGCGTCCCATGCCGTCAAGCGTTTTATAGAAGGAGTAACTTATGAAAGAAAAATTGTTTAATATCATTCAGATCGGCGACCGGAGCAATCAAATCAGCCGTTTTTTTGATATCTTTATCACCGTAACGATTTTCGCCAATATCGTTGTCACTTTCATGGAAACCTTTCAGGAGCTGGCGTTTCTATCTACATGGTTTCGTGTCATAGAAGTGATTACCATCTCGATCTTCTGCGTGGAATATATTTTCCGTATCTGGACTGCCGGATATCTCTATCCGGAAATATCCCTCTGCCGTGCAAGACTTCATTTTCTGATCTCCTTCGACGGCATTATTGACTTACTGACCATTGTACCGGCATCTTTTCTGTCAGGCTTTGTAATCTTTCGTATGCTCCGTGTGGCGCGTATTTTTCATTTGTTCCGCCTCAATGCAAAATATGATTCCTTTAATGTGATCACAACGGTTCTCTATGAGAAAAAGAACCAGATCATTTCCTCTCTGTTTATTGTACTGGTTTTGATGCTCGCAAGCAGTCTTTGTATGTACAGCGTGGAGCACAACGCCCAGCCCGCGGTCTTTCAGAATGCCTTCAGCGGTCTCTGGTGGAGCATGTCCACTCTGCTCACCGTGGGATACGGTGACATTTACCCCATCACTCCACTGGGCAGAATCATGGCGATCGTGATCGCCTATCTTGGCGTGGGAGCCGTTGCGATCCCTACCGGTATCATCAGTGCCGGTTTCGTAGAGCAGTATCAACGAAAAAGCACGCTGTCCAATTTTCGCAATACAGATATTAAAGAAATTGCAGAAATATTTGTAGATAAGCAATATGCCGGAAAGACCATCGAAGAAATTGAAGATGACGATCAGGCAACCATTTACCTGATCCTGCGGGATGACCTGTCGATCCTTCCCCAGAAGGATACGGTCTTAAAGCTCAACGATATTATCGTGGTCAGAAGCACGGAAGAAACGTAAATTTCCGTTATCTCAGTTTTCTCAGATACACCTTCTGCTCCGGCGTGATCCGATAGCTTTCCACTGCCTTCTGAATGGTTTTGCGATGTAACCAGGGTGACAGCCTGCGCTCCTCCAGATAAGGGATCACTGTATCCCACTGCCTGGCAAGAGCCGTCGCCAGATACCACGCGATCATCATATTGACATAATATTCATCTGAGACTACTCCGGCCACCCATTCCGGATATTCCGGCCGGAAATCCTCATCCAGATACAATCTCATCAAAACGCCCATCCCATAACGGATCGTATAAGTCTCACCGGAGGCGATCCAGATCCGGATATGCCCCAGCAGCTCCTCTTTATGCTTAGCAAAACATTTCGGAAGCGGCAGATCACATGTAGCCCAGTTATCAATATATGGCAGAAAGCCCTCGATCTGCTCCAGACATCTTTGAAAATCCTTCACCTGGGTGAGCAACATCATATGAAGATTATTTTCCTCATAATAATAGTGCGGCAGCTCCACCAAAAAGTCTTCTGCCTCCGTTTTTTTTCCAAACTCCTTTGCAAACTGGCGCAGCATGGGAGTCCGTATTCCAATGACACGTTCCTTATCAATATTCGGAATCAGTTTACTGTGAAAATCCCGGTATTTTGTATCCTGTAATTCAAATAATCGTTTCTGTAATGAAGTCATATCTCTTCCTCTAAAATGTACACTCTACACGATCGCCTTAGGCAGGTACTGCCGCAGATGCTTCCACGCATTATCTGCTGCCACCGCAAACGCAAAGGTTACCAGAAAGATTCCAAGCGTATAAAACGGAATCCCAATCCATCCCGGCACATCTAACGGTTCCATTTCTTCCTTCACAATATCCAGAAAAATAATATGTGACAGATAAATAGTAAAGGAATGTCTTGAAATCATCTGCATTAACGCCTTCTGTGCTTCCGTAAAACGAATCACTCCCTGCTCTATGATCCCGCCAAAAATTCCCAGTGAACATATGGCGATCAGAGGGTTCCGATACTGGAAAAAGATTTCTTCATGACTACCGGACACCCATGTCCCCCACCATGTCAACCCGATATTTATCATCCCTGCCGCAAAAGCAATGCCAAAACAGATCTTACTTCCCAGACGATAATCCTTTGAAAAATATCGTATAATATATCCCATCACAAAATAACCAAGATAACTGGAATTGCCTACCATTGGAACGGTATATGTAAACTCCATATCCGCCAGTGCCAGTACATAATATAATGTCAGAAAAAAGATCCAAAGCATGACAAAATATTCCGTCAGGCGACGGTTCATTTTTTTAAATAATAGCTGGAAAAACGGGAGCGCAATATACATTCCAAGGATTGCATACAAAAACCATAAATGCTTTTTGACCGGTTCCTCAAAAAGAGTCGCAAAATCATACCTGTCATCCCAGAATATGATATTCCAGATATAATACAGTACACTCCAGAACACTAGAACCACAAGAGTATGGATCACCCGGTGTATACTTTTGCGAATACTGACATTTTCCTCCAGCAAAAGGTATCCGCTAATCATAAAAAAGACAGGAACCGCAACACGACTGAAGCAGTTGGTAAAAAGCGAAAATAAATATGTCCCATAGGAAACCTCTCCATATGCCCTGCTGTATACATTGGACACATGGATACATACCACTAAGATACAGGAAATGACCCGCAATAATTCGATATTATAATTCCTCTCGCGGCTCACCACAAACATCTCCTCTCATCTGAAATAAAATACCAAAATGAAGACCTTTCTTTCTGCTACAGCAGTTGATATTTTCCGTCTCCATACCGGGAGATTTTCGTACTATAGAACTCTCGAAGGGCACGGATCAGATAAGACGTGTCCTTAACTCCCGCCGTCTCATAAGGGGAATGCATTGCAAGCTGGGCCAGACCGATGTCCACCATATTGATGGATACCTGATGACTTGCAATATTGCCAAGAGTAGAACCTCCCGGCACATCTGAACGATTCACATAGCTTTGCACCGGCACATCTGCTCTCCGGCAGATTTCCTGAAATACAGCGGCAGAAACTGCATCTGTGGTGTACCTCTGATTGGCATTATACTTGATCACAATGCCCTCATTCATATATGGACGGTTCGTTGGATCTGCCTTGTCCAGATGGTTCGGATGTGCGGCATGTGCGTTGTCCGCAGAGATCATAAAGCTCTCGGAAAGCATCATCCGGAAATCCTCTGCATCCTTTCCGAGGCAATCTGCGATCCGGGCCAGTGTATCCTTTAAGAAGCCGGAAGCTGCCCCCTGCTTTGTAGCGCTTCCTACCTCCTCATTATCAAACACGCTGCATACGCTGATGCTGTCCCTGTGACCGCCTTCCACTAAAGCCCGGATCGAAGCATAGGCACACTGTACATCATCCAGATGCGGGCTGGATATATACTCTCCATGAGCTCCCCAGATCGTCCCCGGCATCCGATTATACAAAAACAGATCCGTTGAAATCAGATCCTTTTCTTCCACTCCTGCCTGCTCTGCTGCCATTGCCAGAAAGGTTCCCTCCGCCTTTTCATCTCCCCAGATCGGGATCATATCCTTCTGGGCGTTGTAAGTATATCCATCATTTAAGCTGCGGTCCATATGGATCGCCAGATTGGGAAGCATCACAAGATCCCGGTCAAAATTGATCGTTCTTGTTTCAAGGCCCTGATCTGTCCGCACCATCACCCTGCCGGCGATCGAAAGAGGTCTGTCAAACCATGGCGCACAAAGCATGCCTCCATACTTTTCTACGTTCAGTTCAATATAGTGGCCTGCCACCTTCATTTCCGGATGTTCCTTAATCTTAAAGCTCGGAGAATCACTGTGGCTTGCGGCAATCTGGAAATTCCCGGCAGCTCCCTCCGGAATCCGAAAACCGATCAAAGAGGAGCCGTTTCTCATCACATAGTAATCCCTGCCCGCCTGTAGCTCCCATCTTTCATTTTCATATAGGCGCACAAAGCCATTTATCTCCAACATCTGTGCCAGCCCGTCTGCCACATGATAACAGCTTGGGTGCGCCTGAATAAACTCCATCATTTCCTGAGATATTTTCTGATCTATATCCTGCATATCCGTTCCTCCGTCATTTTCTCATTAAGATCAAAACAGATCATCCTGCATCCGGTAATGCTCCATCAGATCCATGGCCGCCCGCAGGCTTCCCGCCTGGTTAAATCCCTTCGGATAGGCAACACCATCGTCCATAGCTTTCTTTAAGGTTTCCTCAAAACAGGCTTTTCCGTACCTCTGGATAAATATGGCCGAAACCTTGGCAATATATTCCGTCTGTATATTGTAATAGCCCTTGCTGCATGCCGGCAGATCAAAACACTGGTAGCATCCCTCCAGCCCCCGTTGTTTGGAGCAGATCACATTCTCACACTGCCCATCCGGAAATAGGGTTCCGAAGGAACAGCAGGCATAATCACTCCGGCATCCGCCACACCACTGACTCTGCAGACAGTAGGTACAATGCTGTCCACATCTTGCAATGGGATCTGTTCCCGCCTTGGCACGCTGTACCAGATATTCCTTCATCTGGCGGCACCGTTCGATCCTTTCCCCCTTCGGGTCATCCCCTTCCTGGTCATCATACGAATAGCGGTGAAGCATTTCACAGCAGAAATCCTTACATTCTCCACAAAAGTCCACTTTCTTTTTGCGAGCACAGGCCGCCAGCTCACATGGTCCGTAAAAAGGATTGCCGCCGGTTGCAACACATCCCCCGCAATGAAACTCTTCCCGATATTCACATTCCTCGCAGCTAAGACCGCAGTAAGAATCCATTCCTTTGTACATTCCAAACACCCTTACTTTCTCTCATAGTTATATCAAATTTATCACATTCTACGCCTCTGCGTCAATATGGCATAAAATATCTGCGCACAAAAACAGACCGGCATATAAAACGAACCGGTCTGTCCGTGATCCACAAGCAACTGCAGTTGTTCTGATCTGCGATTCCTGCTGCATGCTTTCGTAAAGGTCATCTGATTGTTAGAAGCTGTGGCCTCCGCCCCCTCCGGAGCTTCCGCCTCCTCCACTGCTTCTGCCTCCGCCTCCTCCGCCGGAACTGGAAGAGCTTCGCGGACTGTATGTTTTCGTATTTCTTACAAACTGTACATTCAACTGATTGATCCGCTGGGTTGTCGCAATCGATGCCAGCAGCTCCGCCTCGGACGGACTCTTGGCTCTGGAGAATAATTTCACCAGCAGATAATTGATCAAAACAGCCAGAGCTGCTGCCAGAAAGATATTACTCGCATACTTCATAGGCTGGGCAATCTTTCTGCCCTCCAGCAGAGTAACCTCCGCGTTATAAACTTCTTTTGCTCAACGGTAATAGTCGCGATCGGACGCATATTTGTAAACCTTATCGGTAATGGTATTGGCATAGGCATTGGTAATGGTCTTATAGATCACACCATTACTGTAAATGTAAATTTTACGCTGCGCCATGTCGATCAAAAAAAGTGTGCCGCTTTCCTCTGCACTGCTCTGTTTCCACAGATATTTGTCATAAAGATCATGTGCCAGTGCCGAAGTAGACCGATACTCGATATCTGTCGTAAAAAATCCCGCCGATCCGTATTGAGTCAGCCCCTTCATCTCCTTCGCCAGTGCATGCAGCTGACTATCCTCCAGCAGAGAAGCATCATCATGGATCTCAACCTTATACCCTGTCGTTTCATCGGTATAAACCGTTCCATCCGGTCGTTCTAATATATCCTCTGCCATTACAGGTGAGAACACAGGCAACAGACAAAATACCGCCAGCAGACCCACACAAAAGAGCCTTATGGCATTCCGGAATAACGATGTCTTATTATGCACGGTCATCACCTCCCTTATAATGAAACTGTGGCAATGGCCGGGTTGCAAACAGGTTATAACACCGGATCAGATCCACAAGCGCAATCAACATGGTGATCAGCAGGATACCAGCACAGCTGTAATAATATATATCACTGACCGGATTGATCAATGCCACTGCAACGGAAAGGATCGTCGGTAACAAAATCCATGTCAGCCCCATCCCTCGTCCTTTTCTTGCCTCAATATCATCCATCCGGAACCACGCTCTGAACCAGAATATAATGATCGCCACCGCAGAAAGTCCCACGGTAATTCTCGTAAAATACTGCTCCAATACACCACCTGTAAGCAGTCCTCCTACGACAAGAAATACCATAAGAACGATATCAACGATCCGTATCACCAAGCGGTTATCTTCCAGCTCCACAACACTGCTGTTTCCTGTCGTAACTACCGCCTTTACACCATCTTTTTTCTTTTCTGCCTCTACAGTGGCCGCAAGCTGTGCATCCGATTTCGGCGGAAGCTCTTCTCCTCCCGGTGCCTTTTTGTGGCTTTCCCGCTGTTTCCGCCTCTTTACTGCAATGGCTCCCTTATCGTCCTCCTTGCCCTCCTTTACCGCAATATCATCAATCTGCTCATAATAGATAAAGGACAACACTGCGGCGATCAGTGCAACGATTCCCAGAAGAATTCCCGGTATCACAGTAAAAAAACGGTTTAGCAGCAGGAAGATCGGGATCGTCAGAATCGCAGACGTTCCTAAGTACTTGGGTACATCCACCGGAAGATCAGCAACTACTTTTCCTGTCTGACCGTTTACTGTAGCGTATGCCACACGATCGTTATTTTTGTATGCCATAAACCACACCGGAAACATAGCACCGTTTACCTGATCCACCTTCGAATGAAGTTTTCTCTCAAGCGTCCTTCCCCGTTCCTCAAGAGAATACTTCCGCAGATTTGGATACTGCTCAATAAATTTCTCTGTTTCTCCCAGCGCAAATTCCTCTGCCTCCTGTACGTAAAGAGAGGTATCCACATCCGCACTGTCCGCATAAAAACCACTGAGATACGCCGGTGTAAACTCCTTCATCGCTTTTGTGTCAAAGGGTGCAAGGCATCCACTGATGTTATCGGAAAAGGAAGAGGATGCGTCATATGCAATGCCATTATAATCTGCTTCCAGGTTCATATCCAGATTATAATGACTGGTGATTATGTAATCTCCTTTGCGCATCTCCGTTGTTCCGCTCAACTGTATATCAGGGCCACCCTGCTGCACATCATAGATCCAGTACGGCATATAAATTCCCCGGAACTCATTGATATGCTTCTCACTTTTCAACTCCTTCGGGGCAAATACTGCCTTTCCCATCATTTTCATATAGGCTTTCTTGCACTGCTCCTTCGTCTGACCAAACGGAATGATATACTTTGGTCTGTGTTCCTTCTGCAGGCGGCTCTCCAGCACCGCTGACGAACCACAGAAGGTACAAAAACCTGCTGCAGTATTGTCCGTACTGTAAATTTCTCCGCCACACTGCGGACATCGGAATACGGTTACTTCGTATTCTTCCTGCTCCTGCGCTCCGTTTTTGTCTGACACTTCATAGGGATCAAACTTGGAATCACAGCTGGCACATGCCATCATTTTCGATGGAATATCATATCGCAGATTTCCACCACAATTGGGACATTCGTACATACCTTACCTCCTTTTAATGAATTTCCTGATACTCCTTCATTGCGATCTGCTTTTAACCCGTGCATCATTTAATTCGTACATATACAATGCTGAGTTTGGAATTTTTCGGACTTGGAACTGCATCAATCTCCAGAAAATCAAAGCTCCGGATCAGCTTACCAAGTTTGGAATAACCATAGTTTCTCGGATCAAAGCCCGGAATTCTTTTGGATAACTGGATTCCGATCTCAGACTGGTTGATCCATCCATCCTCATCTGACTTCAGATCAATGATATTAGCAATCTCATCCCCGAGCTCCTCCTTCGTCAGGAAGCTCTCTTCGGAACGGTCATCATAAAAATCATAGAAGCTGTCATCATAAGAATAAACCGGTACAGCTTCCTTTTTGGATTCCTTCTTTTGTTTCTTGCCGGACTGGCTGTTGCCGCCTCCTGCCGGCTTCTTTTTCTGTTGTTTTTTATTTTCATCCTCTGCCTTATATAACAGGTCCAGATACTTGAAGGTCTCACAGGCGGATACCAGAGAGATCGGTGTCTTTTTTTCTCCCATGCCGATCACCAGCATTCCGGCCTCCCTGAGACGATTGGCAAGCTTTGTAAAATCACTGTCCGACGTTACCAGACAAAAGCCCGTAACATTGCCGGTATACAAAATGTCCATGGCATCAATGATCATTGCTGAATCCGAGGCATTTTTGTTTTTGGTATAGTTGATCTGAAAGATTGGTGTTAATGCGTATTTACGCAGCTCATCCTTCCATGCCGAAGCACTCCCCTCCGAAAAATCAGCATATACTCTTTTATACGTGGGCGTACCAAATTCTATGACTTCATCTAATATCAACTTGATGTATTTGCGGGAAATATTCTCCCCGTCGATCAGTACTGCGATCTTATCCTGTTTCTGCATCCTTTATATTCCTTTCATTTTTTTCTTTTTGAACATTTCCTGATCTGCTCTGCTGAATACCTTATCATACTCCTCATCTCCCTCATCGGACCTCGCCACACCATATACGATCTCTACAGGAATGTCCGGTGATTCCTCCAGGGTTTTGTCTTTCATATGCTCCTCAAACTGCTGCAACAGCTCATCAAGCTTCATATAATCGCTTCCCTTGAGAACGGCAATAAACTCATCTCCGCTAATCCGAAAGATCGGACTATGGGAAAACTCTTTGCAGATTCCACGGCAGGCAGCCATCACTACGGCATCTCCATAGTTTCTTCCGTGATTCTTGTTCACCTTTGCAAGCCCCAGTACTGAGAATACCACAACCGCATATGGTTTCTTTTCATGCTCTTCCGCAAGGGATTTAATATATTCGAAATAATACATTTTATTTTTTACACCGGTAAGACCATCCCGGTACACAAGACCATTGATCTCCTTCACATAGGACTTCAGATTCTGTGCCATCTGCTGTATACTGTCTGTCAAAGTCTTTACTTCATCATTGGTATTACATTCAATATTAACATCCATATTACCATCCGCAATCTCTCTGGCTGCATGATCCAGCTCCTTTAAAGGTTGTACTATTTTTTTCGTCATATAGGTTGTAAAGATCAAATAACCTGCCAGAATGCCGCCGGTTACCAGCAAAATTGCGATCAGCAGATGATTTCTCGGCCGGTTTGTCTCCGCAACCGGAGCCAGAAGCACATATTTCATTCCATTGTTTAATGTCTGATATGTCATATGGGATTTTGCTCCCTGATAGGAAAAAGGAAGAAGCTTTCCTTTATTGGAATCTGCCTGTTTCAGGGTATTGTAAAAATGATCTGAGATATCAATGGTGCGGATCGTGCACTCATCATCCCCCGGTCTTCTGAAATAGACGAGACGCTGCTCCAGATCCACAAGATTGCCCCGTCCATTCTCATAGATGGCTCCCTCCTGTGCCAGATCCACCAGATAAGAAAAATCAACATCAATGCCCATAACACCTACCAGAATATCCCCCTTATAAAACGGAATGCCATAGGATATCATTTCCACGCCAACGGTCTCATTATAATAAGTACGTGTCCATGTCGGCTTTCCTGCTTTTGCAGGCTGATAATACCAGCATATCTTATCCTCATCTTTTTCTGTATATTTTGACAGATCCGTGACAGAAGTCTCCTGCAGTGTTCCCTTCAATCCGTTGCGCGACCAGAAAAATCCTGTCTTTGGATCTATCAGCTCCGGATCATAATGAAAGTATACCCCCAATGTGCCATCCGTGTGACCGGCAACATTCTCTGCCAGAGCACTTACCTTGTCCGTATACTTTTCGAGAAACTCATCATCCTGCAGCTCCTTCACCGAAGGCAGACGGCTTTGGGCGTAATTATAGATGATCGTGGCAGACTGCTTAATGGTGTCCAGCTGATTATCCATACGCAGAGTCTGCTCCTCACATACGGTATTAAGTGTCGTTTTCAGATTTTCTTTCCACTCATATCCCGCATACACCAGACATGTGCCGCCAAGCAATAGCGACATTGTCAATAGACCTGATATCATCAGGACTGTAAATTTTGTTTGAATTGATTTCATACTTTCTCCATTCTTTCGTGCTTAACCTTCTTTTATATCCAGTATATCACAAATTCGCAACCGTAAGATAATATCTCTATAAAACCCGGTTTAATTCCTCCGTACCTTCCAGTACAAACCTTCCTTTCTGAATTAACACAATCTCTCTGCCATCCCTGCAGTGAACAATAATATCTCCCAATTCATGATATGGGATCGTCACATCTGTATGACAGTTAAAATACGCTTTAGACGGCTCTGTATGACGCATTTCAGAAAAACGATTTTCTTTTGCCATCATCTGTTTGCCATCCGGATTATATGTCACAAGCTCCTCCTCATGAGAAAAACAGGTATCCCCAAAAGCAAAATGAGGTCCCGTCTTTTCTGCGATCAGAATCGGCAACAGATGGGATATACCATACTTCTGCCCCATAGCATATGCCGTGGTGTTTGTACCAATGGCAAACTCTCCCATTGGGAGCGTCGGATGCTGGAATAACAGATTTTCCTCAATATATGCTTTATTTTCCTGTTCTGTCCCAAAATTGGTACAGATATAATCAGTTACTGTACCATCCTTGATCTCCAGCGTTAAATTTTCATATTTCAGTTCATTCAGATATACTTCTGTCACATGAAGGGTTCCGTGGGTGCCCTCCAGCTTCGGGGAAGTAAACACCTCTCCCAGCGGAATATTTACATCTGCCAGACAGTTTTCAAAGTCCGTCTGATGCTCCGGATCCTCCAGCGGATGAAGTGCTACCGTCAGGCTGGTACGATTATCACCACGGCCTGTCACCGTCACATACTCTCCCTGATCCAGGGCATCGATCAATTTCTGCTGGATCACACCATACTGTGTACTGTCCAGTGTATTGACCCGCACTGTTTCATCAAATATCTCTCCATAATCCCTGCCAATCTCCGGAACCGGATAAGCAATGATCGTAAAACTGACCTGATCCCCCGGAATAAACTCATTGGACAAAAGAGAGGCTGCCGACTGGTATTCTAACTTCTGCTTTCTCTGCTTCTCCGTGTAAGCTGCCGACTCCTTTTTGGCCACAGGAACAAACGGATCCTCTCCAAACACCTCGATTACGGCCGGACCCGCAAATGCCGCTGCCTGCTCCCGGTACTCCTCATAAGCGCATCTCTGCTGTGCCAGCTTCCGGTCTGCCAGAGCTTTACCAAAGATCAATGCCTCATCAAAACGGTGGTCGTAATCATATTGCGGATTGGCTCCCCCGGAGCTATATCCTACCTTGATGCCCCTGCCATTACGATAGATCAGATTCCCCACTGCCCGGTACATCGTCGTCTCCAGTCCCATCCGGCGAAACTGTCTGACTGCCGCACGGATCATCCGTTCAAAGCCCAGACGATACCGGATATTTACAGTTTTTTTGCAGGACAGATCGATCCGGTAAAGTGCAAATCCGTTCCGATATCCTTCCGTATATGTGGATGCCATCTCCTCAATCCGGGCTTCCTCCATCTCCCCCAGATGACACGCCGTTCCAATCTCATTGTCACCAATATATTCTCCAAAATAATACAAATATCTCAGATCATCCAGATCCGCCGTCTCAATCAACGATCTGGCAAAGCAATGCTCCGGATCCAGCATCATCTCTATCCGGTCCGCAATCGTCATATCTGCATAATCGGATACATAATAATAAATCGCATTACGAACCTCATGGGGTTCACAGTTCTCATCCTCCATCAGATCGTATATTTCAATAAAAAGCTCCAGTCCGGTGACCAGAAAAAAAAGTCTTTTTTCAAAAACATATACCAGAATTTCCCGCAACTCCCCATATAAGGCACAGAGATATCTGCCAAACTCGTTTCCCAGCTTTTCTGCCGCATACGCAGGGTTCGCATAACTTGTATCATAATTCTCCGGAAGAATATCCTGATACAATTCCCGGTTCCGCTGCTGCAGCTCTTCCAGCGACAGCTCGTAAAAGCTCCCTGTATCAACTGCTTCATATGTGTCCATCATTTGTACCAGATAAGAGGACACCTTTGCAAAATAATCCCTCATCTGCTCCGGGACAACACACCCGCCTCCGTTTGTCTCCCATTTAATCCCCCGTACACGTTCTGCCGCCAGTTCATATCTCTCATGATAACGGCTTTTTTCTTCCTCTGCTTTCGGATAAATGATGTTCATATGACTCCTCACTTTATTATGTCTTCATTTGGTGTCTGTGAGCTACATGATCTCCATGATTTTCAGATCCTTTTCTTTTCGCAGATCAATAGCTTCTCCATCCACCATAACAACAGGTCTGGATAATGCATGTGCATTTACATAGATCAGCTTTCCTGTCCTGCCATCGGAAAGCTTTATCTTTTCACTGAGATAAGACTCAGCAATTCTGCGTAAAAATATCAATATATAACGGCTGTCATATTTTTGAAAGCCTTCCTCCTCAAAAATCTGTATCACGTCAAACGGACATGTCGGTCCACGGTATACCCGCGGAGATGTCATGGCATCATATACGTCCACAATTGAGACGATCTTGGCATACTCATCAATATGATGATCCACCAGTCCCAGAGGATATCCGCTGCCATCATTTCTTTCATGATGCTGAAGTGCCGTATAACGGATATGATAATCCAGCTTATTTTCTGTCAGAATTGCAAATCCATACTCCGTATGCTTTTTAATGATCTGATATTCCTCTTCACTGAGTCTCGCCGGCTTCTGAATGATTTCCAGAGGCACTCTGGTCTTCCCTATATCGTGAAGGATTCCCGCCACTGTCAAAATCTTTTTTTCTTCCTCATCAAATCCCAGCCAGTCTGCAAACACATTGCACAAAAGTCCCACATTCATGGAATGCGCATATGTACTATCATCATAATGTCTTAGATTCTGCACCATATCAAACGCATTGATGGAGTTGCCCGTATCCTTCAGCAGCATAACCACCTGTCTATATAATGCCTCGCAATCAATCTTTTGATTCTTCTCAATGACACAACTGAGCATATTTTGAAATCTCAGAATCTCAGTATCATAATTTTCCTGAAATTTCTGAAACTCCGGACTATTCTGAATCCGTTCGGAATAAGATGACCGATGATAGGAATTAGCCTCCTGGACACTTAAAACCTCCTCCTCGATCATAAACTGTGGTATTTCGAAACGATGCAGCTTTGTGATGGTTCTTTCATCTAACACCGTTCCTTTTTTTACAACGATCTGGTTGGCAAAGTTATACACGTCCTGTCCCAGGATCATCCCCGGACAAAGTCTCGCCTTATCCATCATCTGCATCTCATTTCACCACCTTTTTAAAAATAAACCCGCTTTACCGGAATATTTCGTCCGGTATTGCGGGCACCGTTTCCATCATCAATCCTTGTCAACGACTTCCATGTAGAAGCTGGAGTAATCTTTTCTCTGCTCCTTTGTCGCCGCGATCGCTGTCCGCGGATGCTGATTCAAATGACCTGTGATCATGTAAGGAATATCATATCCCCATATCGCCCCCTGTTCTTCCAGTGGAACCATATATTTCTCAACAAACTGCAGTACAGGGAAGAGCTGATATTTCGGATTCTTCAAAAAACCAAGGAGAAGCTCCATGGCACAATTACCGGCACCCCTTCCCATCCCCTTCATGGTAGCATCCAGATAAGAAACGCCATTAGTCAATGCCTCGATGGTATTGGCAAAGGCAAGCTGCTGGTTGTTATGCGCATGCATTCCTATGTACTTGCCATACTTCTCACCAATCTCCAGATACTGCTCGCTGATATTGCGGATCTGCTCCGGGAACAGAGAACCATAGCTGTCTACAATATAAATGCCATCGACCGGACTCTTTCCAAGCATATCCAGTGCACCCAAAATATCAGACTCCTTGGCATTGGAGATCGCCATAATGTTACATGTGGTCTCATATCCCTTGCGGTGTGCATCCTCGATCATGTCGATCGCTGCCGGCATGGTATTAACATAAGTGGCTACACGCACCAGATCAACCGGGCTCTCATCCTTCGGATGGATATCCTGTTTATAATTACATCTTCCCACATCTGCCATAATGGAAATCTTCAGATCGGTATCGTTGTCCCCGACAATGGCACGAATGTCATCATCATCACAAAATTTCCATTTGCCAAACTTGTCCACATCAAACATGTCCTTGTCTGCTCTATAACCAAACTCCATATAATCTACTCCGGCCTTCACATTGACCTTATACAGAGCCTTAATAAACTCATCTGAAAAATAAAAATCATTTACCAGTCCACCATCTCGAATTGTTGCATCCAGAACCTTAATGTCCGGACGAAAAGATAATAAATCTCCCTTTTGTGCCATAACTTCTTTCCTCCGTTTTGAATTCTTTGTTTCCACGATATATTATACATAATATTGGCATCTTTTACAATCCCTTTAACTTGATGGGAATTAAAAAGTTTATTTTGCCTATACACGAAAAAGAAAAATGCTGTGGTTATCCGGCATTTGCCAGACAACCACAGCATTTTGTATGAATCACTCCATCCGGTCCGGTGTATCCACACCCCACGGAATGACATTTGACCTGTTAATGTGCCAGAATGATCTTCTTCGGACACTTCTCAGCACACTTACCACAGCCGGTACATTTGCTCTGATCAATATGTGCCACATTGTTCTCTACTGTCACAGCACCGGACTCACATTGTCTTGCGCAGAGTCCGCAGCCAATACATCCTGTGTCACAGACTGCCATAACCTTCGGTCCCTTGTCCTGATTAGAACATGCCACTCCGTAGGAAGCGTCGTACGGAACCATCTCGATCAGATGATTTGGACACTCCTCGGCACATTTACCGCAAGCTACACATTTCTCTTTATCAACCACAGCAACACCATTTACTACATGGATCGCATCGAACTGACACGCTGCCACACAGGAACCAAATCCCATACATCCAAAGGAGCATGCCTTGTCGCCGCGTCCTGGAATCGCTGCGGCTCTCTTACAGTCAGAGATACCGTAATAATTTGCCTTGAGCCCTGCTTTATCGCAGGTACCGTTACATTTTACAAAGGCTACCATTTTTACTGCCTCACCGGCATCGACACCCATAACGGCTCCGATCTTCTCAGCGACTGCTGCGCCGCCCACCGGGCAGGCATTTACCGGAGCTTCTCCTGCTGCGATCGCCTTTGCAAGGGCGTCACAGCCTGCATAACCACAGCCACCACAGTTATTGCCCGGAAGGAACTCCCGGACCTCGATCTCCTTCTCGTCTACCGGCACTGCCAGCTTAATTCCCGCAAATCCCAGAAGAAGACCAATCAGAATACCGATAACTCCAACTAAAATCGCTGCATGTATAATACCAGTTACCATTTCGTCTCCTCCTTTCTATACCAGACCTGCGAAACCGCAGAATGCAATCGCCATCAGACTTGCTGTAACAAGAACGATCGGTGTACCCTGAAATGACTTCGGCACATCATTATGCTCATTGCGCTCACGGATGCTTGCCATGATCGTGATAGCAACCAGGAATCCAAGAGCGGTAAACAGACCTCTTACCACACTGTAAAGGAAACCAATCCCAAAGCTCTCACCGGCGTAATCTGTAACATTGTTTAATGCAACACCAAGCACAGCACAGTTGGTAGTGATCAGTGGAAGATACACACCAAGGGATGCATGAAGTGCCGGCATAAATTTCTTGAGAACCATCTCAATAAACTGAACCAGTGCTGCAATGATCAGGATAAATGCGATCGTCTCCAGATATGCAAGACCGGTTGGCTCTAATATAAAATAATAAATCGGATATGTTATTGCTGATGCAATCGTAATTACAAATGTAACAGCGGCTCCCATGCCCACGGCTGTCTCCACCTTTTTGGATACGCCGAGAAATGGACAGATACCAAGGAACTGGCTTAATACGACGTTGCTGACCAGCATTGATGATATTATGATCACAAATAATTCGCCCACTGCCATCAATCCTCCTTCCCGTCAGAAGCGGCTTCTTTCGCTTTGGCCTCAGCCTCCGCTTTTGCCTTTGCTTCTTTTGCGGCCTTCGCTTTTGCCGCGGCCTCTGCTTTTGCCTTTGCAGCAGCTGCTTTCTCTGCCGCTCTCTCAGCTTCCACAAGTCCTTTGTTTGCAACACTGCAGTTTCCTACACAGGATGCGCAATTGCCGCCACAGGCGATATTGCTGTCTGCATTGTCCACATTGGTAGCAGATGGCATTTTCAGCTTGTTCTGGATCGCTGTCAGGAAGGACAGCACCAGAAATGCACCCGGAGCCAGTACAAAGAATGTAATGTGATAATCATCCGGAATAAACTGATGACCGAAAATAGCACCGGCACCGAGAATCTCGCGGCAGATACCGATACAGGTCAGACCAAAGGTAAATCCAAGTCCCATACCAAGACCATCAAATGCGGAAGGAAGTAACGGGTTCTTGGATGCATATGCCTCTGCACGGCCAAGGATGATACAGTTTACAACGATCAGTGGGATATAAACTCCCAATGCTTTATTTAATGATGGCAGATACGCCTGCAGCAAAAGCTGTATCAATGTAACAAAGGTTGCTACAATAACGATAAATGCAGGGATTCTTACCTTATCCGGAATCACCTTTCTAAGCAGAGAGATGAATACATTGGACAGGATGAGTACTGCCGTTGTGGTCAGACCCATGCCAAGACCATTGATAGCAGATGACGTAACCGCCAGGGTCGGACACATACCGAGCATCATCACGAAGGTAGGATTCTCGGTGATAATGCCGTTCTTTAAACGTTCCGTACAAGAATTCATAATCCATTCCTCCTATTCTGATAATGATGCGATAAAGTCTAATGCACCGTTGACTGCTCTTGTGACAGCACGGCTGGTAATGGTAGCACCACTGATAGCATTGACGGTACCGTTATCGGTGCTGCCGGAACCATCCTTTACTACGGAAAGTCCGCTGTCACCCTTTGCCATACCTACATACTGCTCATTCCATGATGTGGAACTGTTCTGTCCCAGACCGGGTGTTTCATTGGAGCAGTCTGTCACACGGATACCTACGATATTGCCATCCTTGTCTACACCAAGTGCCAGAGTAACTGCGCCGCCATAACCTTTACCGGAGCAGGTTACTACATAACCGGCATCGGCACCGTCCTTCTGAGCCTTCATAACCTCAGAGATCTCCACGTCGCTCAGGGTCTCTCCCATCGCGTCTGCCTTTACCTCGCCGTTTGCCAGCTTCTCATTATACTTTGCAAGTGCATCATCAATGCCCTTGTCATCTACAAAATCTGCACCTTCAAAAACAGCTGCATATGCCTCTGCCTTTGTCTTCTCATTCTGCTGCTCGATCGGCTTCTTCGTCACGGTATAAACGCCGCCCAGAAGAATTCCCGCGATCAGTGTGATCAGTGTCAGTGCAATGGTATCATGGATCAGAGTATTTTCTGATTTCTTTTTTTCTTCTTTATTTGCCATCCTTGATGCCCTCCTTTCCAAACGGAACAGGAATTGTCACCTTCTCGATCAATGGCACCATCAGGTTACTGATAATGATCGCATAGGATACACCTTCTGCAGATGCTCCGAAGATACGGAAGATACCGGTCAGAACACCTAACAGAATACCAAACACGATCTGTCCCTTCGGTGTGATCGGGCTGGTTACATAATCGGTCGCCATAAAGAATGCACCGAGCATCAGTCCGCCACCACAGAACTCTGCTGCCAGATACATCAGGTTGAAACCGTGTCCGCCAAAGATCAGATAAAATACAGCGAAGGTTGCCAGATAGCATACCGGAATACGCCAGCTGATCACCTTACGGATCAGAAGATATGCTGCACCGATCAGAAGACAGAGTGCAGAGGTCTCACCAATGGTGCCGCCTGTAGTTCCCAGAAACATTTTTAATACCTGGGCCCAGTCCAGATTCATAGAGCCATCCTTGATCATTGCCAGAGGAGTTGCTCCACTGATGGCATCTAACTGCTTGCCTGACAGGTATTTGAGTCCTACTGCCTTATCATAGGCAAAGGAAGTCATCTGTCCTGCGAAGGAGATCATCAGGAAACATCTTGCACCAAGTGCAGGGTTCATAAAGTTCTGTCCCAGCCCGCCAAAAAGCTGCTTGACGATGATAATGGCAAATACACTACCAATGATCGCCATCCAGATCGGGAACTTGGAACTTAAGTTTAATGCCAGGAAAAGTCCTGTCAGAGCAGCACTTCCATCACTGACTGTCAGAGGAAGTCCCATTGCCTTCTGCCATATGTACTCGGAAAGAACACATGACGCCATACATACCACGATCAGTACCAGAGCACGGATACCGAAATTGAAAATTCCGAACAGAGCCGCCGGTGCCAGAGCAAGAAGCACATCATACATGATGGATTTTGTAGAGGTCTTGCTTCGAACATGTGGTGATGATGAAATATTCAATAAATTACTCACGATGCTACACCTCCTATTTCTTTCTTCTCTGGGCTGCCACATACTGGCGTGCCTGCTTAAAGGTCTGTGTCAGAGGACGTTTTGCCGGACATACAAAGGTACAGCTTCCACACTCATAACACTCCATACCGTTTAACTTCACAAAAGTATCGTAATCATTATGCATTGCTGCCTGTGCCATCATCTGTGGCATCAAGTTGCCCGGACATGCCTCCACACATCGTCCGCAGCGGATACATGGGGTTGGCTCATATTCTGCCACCTCATCCTTTGTCAATGCCAGAATAGACGATGATGTCTTGGTGACAGGAACATTCAGATCAAAGAATGCAAATCCCATCATCGGACCACCGGAAATGATCTTGACCGGCTCTGTCTTAAAGCCGTCTCCCTCCGGAACAAGATCTGCGTGATTGCAGCCTAAGCGCACCTCCACATTGACCGGTGTATTGAATGCATCACCTGTCAGTGTGAGAACACCCTGGATCAGAGGTGTCTGCCTGCATACGGCGCGGTAGATCGCAATGACCGTCGAAACATTATCTACGATACATCCGGCATCTGCCGGCAGCTTCGCTGAATAGATCTTGCGGCCTGTCGCTGCATAGATCAGTGTACGCTCACCACCCTGAGGATACTTCGTCTTTAACGGCAGTACCTCCATACGATCCTCATTCTTTACAGCCTCCTGCATCTTGGCAATAGCATCCGGCTTATTGTCCTCGATACAGATGACACCCTTTGCATTATCGAAAAGCTTCAGCATAACCTTCAGACCACCTACGATCTGGTCTGTATACTCAAGCATCTGACGATAATCGGATGTCAGATACGGCTCACACTCTGCACCATTTACCAGAATGTAATCAATCTTATCCGGCTCCTTTGGTGCAAGCTTTACATTGGTCGGGAATCCCGCACCACCCATACCTACGACACCCGCCTCCTTGACAATGTCACGGATCTCGTCTTTGGACAGCTTCGTATAATCCCGTTCCTCTCCAAGCCCTTCAATTCCTTTGTACTCCTCGTCGTTCTCAATAACGACACATGTTGCTTTGGAACCATTTAGAAGCATTCTCGGCTCTACCGCCTTAACAGTTCCTGAAACTGAACTGCAGATATTGGCAGAAATAAAGCCACTGGCTTCGCCAATCTTTTGTCCAACCAGTACCTTGTCGCCCTTCTCCACAATAGGAGTCGCAGGCGCACCGATGTGCTGTGCCATAGGAAATACATATTCTCCCGGCAGATTTACCTGTTTGATCGGCAGATCTTTAGACAGCTCTTTTCCCTCGTAAGGATGTACACCCCCACGAAATGTTGCGTTACTCATTCCGGTTCCCCTTTCTTTGATTTATTTTGTCGTGCCTGTTGATATCATTTATCATTTCCCTCACATATGCCTATTACAATCTATTCTTTTGGGACTGAATTCAGCCACAACAATTCACTCCTTATTGTATCATTCGTATGACAAAAGTCAACATTTTCACGGAGTTTTCGTATGTTTTTACCAAAAAATCCTATTTTTTTCCATTGATAATCTCTATCAATGACCATTCTTCTTTGCACTCCTTTTCCACTGCATAAAAAAGGCAAAACCAGCGTTTTGCCCTCCAAGAATTGCTGCGCAATTCTCGTTGGCTTCCCTCTACGCTGCGAGCATTTTCCTATACACTAAAAAAGTGCCATACATAATGTACAGCACTCTGCATGTTTAAGCTGATAACGGGAATCGAACCCGTGACCTCCGCCTTACCAAGGCGACGCTCTACCGACTGAGCCATATCAGCAGTCAACATGCGATATTATATAATATTTTTTACGAAAATGCAAGCAGTTTTTTATTTTATATATATCTATTTTTTATCCTGCAAAATCCGTCTGATTCCTTTTCCTTATCAGACCTGATACAGGTTAAATACCCCGATCAGCTCTTTCAGCTTAGCTGCCTGAGCCGCCAGCTCCTCACTGCTTGCAGAGCTTTCCTCTGCCATAGCCGTATTTTCCTGAACAACGGCTGCGATCTGGTCTGCTGCCAGTAAAAGCTGACTTAATGCATCTGCCTGATTTTCGGATGCCTCTGTGATCTTTCCGATATTTTCTACCAGATCGTTTGTCCTTCCGGCTGCTGTCACCAGCTTGCCGGCCGCCTCATCTACCAGCGTCTTTCCCTGTTCCACTGCCCGGATCGTATTGGCGATCAGTTCGGTAGAATTTCTCGCTGCCTCCGCACTCTGGGTTGCCAGCTCTCCTACCTGGGTAGCAACAACAGCGAAGCCCTTTCCGGCCTCACCTGCACGGGCTGCCTCGATAGAGGCATTTAACGCCAGAAGATTTGTCTGGCTTGCGATATCATCAATACTGCTGATAATGGAATTGATCTGCATAGAAGTGTTATTGATAACCTCCATAGCCTCAACCACCTGCTGCATGCTTGTGTTGGTATTGGTAATCTCGTCACCAACATTCTGTGCCATTTCATTGGCTTTCCTGGCATGCTCCGCATTCTGTCCGACCTCTTCGGATACATTGGAGATTGTAGCCTGAAGCTCCTCAACAGAGCTTGCCTGGTCCGTCGCTCCCTCCGTCAATGACTGCGCTCCCTCAGAGATGTTCTCCGCATTGGCTGCCACCTGCTCCGATACAATATTGATCTCTGACAGGGTATTGGAAAGATCGCTGACTACTGCAAGCAGAGACTGCTTAATGCTCTCAAAGTCCCCCGGATATTCTACGGCCGGTGCAATCGCAAAGTCATTGTCTGCCATCTGCTGCAGCACATCCTGCAAGTCGTGGATAATGCCCCTCAGGGTCCCTGCCGCATCAGAAAACGCCTCAGAAAGCTTTCCGATCTCATCCTCCGACTCAGCCCGGATCTCAATATTAAAATCACCGCTACAAAGCTGCCGGGAAGCATCCACTACCTTTTCAATCGGCTTAATGTGCTTAAAGAGCTGCTTGCTGGCCATCGTGACAATTACAAGGATCGAAATAATCGAAATAATCACCATGATCACCACAAGCTTCACGGTATTTTTGTTCAGGTCACTACGATTTAATACACTCACAGCCCACCAGGTCTGTTCCCCCGCCGTGATCGGAGTATAGAACCGGGATACATAGGAACCGTTGTCTCTTCTGGTGTTTACATTAAAACTCTTACCGGTATCAATTCCTTTTTGAATCTTTACATACTGCTTTGTATCCAGGATCTCGGTAAGCTTCTTGCCATAATAAGCATCTTCATCCTCACTGTCATAAACAAAGGTACTGTCATCGGTAAAGATATCTACATACATAGACGGATACTTGTCCGTATCGCACTCCAGCCGGGAGAAGTTATTAATATTGATATCAACAACGATTACTCCCTGCACCTTGTCATTATAAATGATCGGATAGCTTGCAGTGATCATTTTTACGCCATTGTCCGTATACGGATTGGTAAAATATGCTTTCTTAGTCTCTATCGCTTTTTTGTAATAATCATTATTACTGTAATCCGCATATGCTCCGTAACTACGACAAGTCTTTGCCTTGGCGTCATTCTCGTTGATATATAAGGAATAATCCTTTACAGCAGGGTCAAAGGCCCCCTGCTCAAAGAAAACTCCGATACCGAAAATATCATCGCTGTCTGCCACAGTAGACCATGCCGTATTCAGAACGTAATTTTCAATCTCCTTATTCATGAGCTGAAGTTTCACCTTGTACAACACACTCTGATCCGTCTCTCCGGAATAGCCATTCTTTGCGTAATCATCATATTCCGACTCAATAAAAGTCTGCATACCGGATGCGGCATTGGATGCAGTATCAATCACCTTTTGAACAGTCAGACCATTATTTTTCGCAATTTCTTCGAATTCACCCCTGATACTGCTACTCAGAAATACTCCACTCATAGATGCACTGATCACAACCATTACCAGCATACACATAATCACCACATTACCAATAGCATACGAGGTCTTTCTGGCAAGACTTCCCCTGGATCCGTTTTTCAGTTTCTTTTTCAATTTTTTCAATATTTTCATACACACCCTCCTATCCGGTGGTTTCTCCATCACTGTCAGGCTGCGGCCTTTCCCTCGTCTGGCAGATTGGTATAACGTTAATAAGTGCTTATCATTTAAAGCATATCACTTTATTCCTATTAACGCAAATTATATTATATACATTTATCCAAAAAAAGGGCAAAACCAGCGTTTTGCCCTCCAAGAATTGCTTCGCAATTCTCGTTGGCTTCCCTCTACGCTACGAGCATTTTCCTATACACTAAAAAGCAAAAGCCACCACCCAAACCGGTGGTGACTCTTGCTTTACACGTTAACCGTGTTATTATTTAAATTTTTTGTATCCGCTCTTCTTCAAGAGTTTTACATTTGCCTTACGAACCTTCGCAGATGCACCCTTTACCTTGATCTTCTTCTTGCATCCCTTGAAAGCGCCCTTGGACACCTTCTTAAGTTTTGCCGGAACGGTCAGGGTCTTCAGTTTCTTACAATTTGCAAATGCTGCAGAAGGAATTTTGTTGATATTTTTATTCAACGTTACAGAAGTTGCTTTCGCTCCCTTAAATGCTTTCGCTCCGATTCCTGTAACCCGATACTTGATCTTCTTATTCTTAACAGAAGATGCAACGGAAAGCTTCTTTGCCTTTACGCCCTTCTTCGTAAGACCTACAACTGATACAGCCCCCTGGCTTGCAGTTGTTGCTCTCTTTGTTACTTTATACTTATAATTACCTGCCGTAAATGTCTTATTTACCTTCAGACCAACCTTCTTAACAGCGGCCGGTGTTGTAATGCTTGAGGAAGAAGGAACCTTTGCAGCAGCTTCTGCTGCTTTACGAGCTGCCTCCTCGGCTGCCTTGCGTGCTGCTTCTTCTGCGGCTTTACGCGCTTCCTCTGCCTTACGCGCTGCTTCCTCTGCCTCTTCCTGCTGGATTGTCTTGTCTGTCTGAGGATTAACATAGGTCTTGTCTGCAATATCCTTTAATGCCTGATCCAGACCGGTTACTGTAAAGGTCATGCTGATGCTCTTTTTTGGCATCTTCAGTTTACCTCTGTTATTTCTGGCTGCCATAGGATATTTTGTTTCATCATCCTTATCACCATCCCATGTATTGATTGCCACGAAAGTATAATATCTGTCATCTGCCTTATGATACAGATCGATCGGATCCGGATTTGGATTATTTGGAGACTTCATTACATTTTCTCCATCTACTGTGATCGTTGTATTGGTAATTTTTACTCCCGGATATTTCTCCACCAGCAGATCCATTGCCAATCCGAGCATCTGATACTTCACACCGCTTAAAGCAGCTCCTTCCAGAGAAACAGTATACTCTCCATCCTTCGTCAGAAGAACATCTGTTACCTTCGTTGAGTCTGCAGCCTCCTTGCCGGATGCCACAATATATTCATAGCTTTTATTCTTTCCTGCTTTTGAGAATGGCAGGTAGTTGTTACGATAATCCCAGTTTGATGTCTGATAGTACAGATATGCATGGATTCCGGTGGTATTCCACAGATCCTGATCGATATATGCACCAATCTTATGATTGTCCTTAGACTCGTTTGGATCCGGCTTTCCTCCTGAAATGCTTGTCATGCTGGCATCACCTTTAGTTCCATTGATGGTATTGTAGAAATCGGCAATATCTTTATAATACATTGCCGGTGCCACTCCGTCTGCTTCTGAGCCACGCTCGAAATATGCACCTGTATCCCACAGAACCGGAACAGCACTGATCTTCTGCGCTTCTGTAAATGTATCATGCAGCCACTGGGTTACACTTGACTCAACACCTGCCGGATTACAGATACCACATTCACCGATAATGATACCATATCCCTGATCTGTAAACTTCTTAAGAGTCTGGAAATATTTTGCGGTATTTTCCTGATCTGCCACAGTATATGTACCTGTACCACCATCACCACAGAAATCCCATGGAGTATAATAATGAACAGAAAGGAACAGCTTAGATGTGCCGTTCTCCTCAATATCTGTCGGCATTACATAACGATTACCAACCTCTTTGGTAACACCGTTTTCATCTTTGACCTTCTGTACTTTATCAACTGTTTTGGTGATATCGGTATTGTAACCAGGGATCAGAAGATGTCTGTTTTTGTTGTTGCCACCGCTGTTACGGATAATATCAACAAACTTCTGGTTGATCTTATTAACCGTCTCATACAGCTCATCCTCTGTCATATAACCGGCAAGAGCCTGCTCTGTAGAATCATTTCCAACCGCATAGCCACTCTTACCGATTGCATCAATCAGACGATCACCGAGCTCCTCGTTTGCACCCTCAAAGATCAGGTGGTCAGAGTATCCTTTAAAACGCTCTGCGATCTGTGTCCAGTATGCCTCATATCTTGCCCATGCTTTTGCACGCAGCTCTTCATCCGGGACAGGAACATCCTCGCCATCTGCATTCTTTTCTGTCACATATTCCTTAACCTGATCACCGTCCTCATCTACGATTTCCCGATACTTGCAGGCACCAAACTGTCCCCACCACTGATTGTCCCAGTGATCGTTGATAACGACATACATACCATTGTTCAAAGCATAGTTGACAATCTCTTCCACACGTCCAAGGTACTCATCTTTAATCGTATAAGTACCATCATCAATATCTGCATTGGACCATGCAACCGGAATACGCAGTGTATTGATACCATAAGAATGTACTTTATCGATATAAGCCTGTGTCGTGATCGGCTGTTTCCAGACAGTCTCACAATCCTTCGATGTCACGTCCTTGTCATACTTGGTCTTGTTTCCCGTTTCTGTCTTCTCTAACGGCATAACAGCCTCCATCGTATTACCAAGGTTAATACCAACACCCATCTCCTTGTTGGCCAGATCCTGTGAAGACAGCTCCGTACGCATAGATCCGTTATCCTTTACTGTCATCACTGTGCCGGTGCCTTTGATCGTCACCGTACGGTCCTTACCAATATTAGACTTGTCATTCCAGGTTTCTCTCAGTGTAATGTTATCCGGTGTCAACACATCCGTTAAAACCGTCTTGCCATCAGCTGCTTTTACGCTTGTAACGTCAAACGAACCGGCACTAAAGCTGCTGACTACCATCGAAAAACTCATACATGCTGCAAGAATTCCTTTTAGATTTTTTTTCTTCAATGTTTTTCCTCCTTTTGAGTTAATTATTTGATCCTCTCTCCCAAAGAATCATTTGCATTTGAATATGCACATTTAATTATACACAAATTTTTTATATTTTTCAAACACTTTGTTAGTAATTCTCACCATTAAAAATAGAGGAGATTTGTAGTAAAAATTCAACATGTTACAAAAATAATTACTAAACTCCTCTATTTCTAATACAATTATTATATTTTCAAATACGATTATTCAACTTTACTAATATTGCGTAACATTATCTGATGTCACCTGCTCAAACGGAACCCATACATAAAGTCCGTTCTTCTCCGCACCAGACAGAGAGGTAATACTTTCTCCTGCTGCCAGCTTCTGCGCCGCCAGAACAGCTTCCTCTCCCTGCCCCTTTGCCGGCTGGAAGATGGTACATGCCATTTTCCCCTTTTTGATGAGGTCAAGACCGTCTGCCGTTGCATCAACGCCCAGCACCGGGAGCTTGGACAGATCCAGCTTCTCCTGTTCTGCCGCCTGTACCACACCAACCGCCATGGAATCGTTGTTACAAATGACGGCGTCCACATCCTGTCCTGTCCGCAAAAACTGACGGAACATTTTGGCTGCCGTATCCGTGGACCAGTCTGCATAATCCTCATAAACATAATTGATGGTTTTGCCGGAAGCCTCCAGGGCAGCCTTATTCGCCCTGGTACGTCCCTTCGTTGCCGAATGGGTGCTTTCCCCCTTGAAAATAGCGATATTCAGGGTGTCCTTAGAAGCATACTGATCCAACACATATTTGGCCTGCAGTTCTCCTGCAACTGCCTCATCCGATCCCACATAAACATACTGATCCTTCTGAAGATATTCCTCCTCCGGAGCACTGTTGATAAACACAATCGGCTTGTCCCCTGCAAGAGCCTCCATCTGCTGGGCTGTTCCTGCATCGCACAAGGCACAGATGATGACATCGGCATCCTTTGCCTCTTTGATCTGGTTCATCTGGGTCTCAGAGGAGCCCTTGGCATCCTTTACCTCCAGCGTTATCCCCTTCTCCTCTGCTGCTTTCCCGGCTGCGTCTGCCAGATTTGCACGGAAAGTATCCGATCCGTCTGAAACCGTCAGCATAATATTTATCTTTCCACCAGAGGATTTCCCTTTGCCGGAAGATTTGGAACATCCTGCTGCCAGCAGACAGCACAATGTCAACAAACATATGATTAATGATGCTTTCTTTTTCACAACTGTCACCCCCTATATCTGAAAACGACTCATCTGCTCTGCCAGCTTCTCCGATGTCTGTGTCAACACCTTGGCACTTCCTGCCACCTGTTCACTCTGGCCGGCCAGCTTGTTCGCCTGCTCAACCATCACCTCGGAAGTCTCACTGATCACCGCCGTAGAGGCCGCCTGCTCCTCAGAAATCGCAGAAACATCCATTGCTACATTATTTACAGTCTGGATCTGGGTGATCATACTGTTGATTCCATTGTCCACATCCTGTACACAGGTGTAAATCTCTTCAAAGGTCTCCTGTGCCACCTTGATCCGGCCACCGCTCTCGTTGATGTTCTCCACGCTGACATCTGCCTGTTTCACTGCTGCGTCCACCAGATTATCTACCTCATTGATCAGCTTGGCAATATCATCAACAGAGGATGCCGTGTTTTGTGCCAGCTTACTGATCTCTGTCGCAACCACAGAGAAGCCTCTGCCTGCTTCCCCGGCCCTCGCTGCTTCAATGGACGCATTAAGGGATAAAAGAGAAGTCTCCTCGGAAATATTGGCGATCAATCCGGTAATACCCGTAATCTCTTTGGAAGCCTCTCCCACTTTGCTGATTGCTTCTACAAGCTGTGCGATAGAATTTCGGATCTCCTCCATGGCATTCTGTACCCGTTCCATATCACTGCGTCCTTTGCGTGATATATCCACTGTCGCATTGATCTGCTCCTTGACCTTCTCGCTGTCACTGGTGGTATCCGCCACAACTCCGCTGAGATTCGTAGCACTTTCCGCAATCTCATTGATGGAATCTGAAATCTGATCTACCGTCTCACTAAGAGATGCCATTGACGTTGCCTGGGAATTCGATGCATCCTGCATACTTACAGAAACGACGCTGCTGTTGTCCGCCTGATTCTGAATATCATTTGTCACATTATTGATATCGCAGATCATTTCCCGCATATTCTCTGTAAATACTTTCACACTGTGCTGGATCTCTGCAATTTCATCCGATCCCTTCGCCTCAATCTGAATCGTAAAATCACCGTCAGACATTGCTTTGATCTTCCGGCTGAGTACCTTCAGCGGCTTCACCGTGAAAGATACATTCAGGGTATTTAACAATACAAAGACCAACAGACAGATTATTGCTACCACGATCAGAGTATTCCGCAGATTGTCCACTTCAGAAGTAATCAGTGACTTTGGAACATAGGATACCAGAACCCAGTCTGTCCCGGAGATTTCACGGGTTACTACAACTTTATCTCCAATCGTAGAAACAGAATCATCATCCTTTTGGAGCTTGGCGGCAACCTTTTTCAAAAAGCTGTCCGACGCCTCATTGACCGATGTAGAAACCAGCTCACTGTCACGGGATGTAAGAATATCGCCATTCCCCTGATCCACAAGCAACGACTCCGCCCCCTGCATGGATACACTGGAGTTTACTATGATATTAACCGAATCCAGAGAAAGACTTGTCGCCAGTACCCGGACATCATCGGGATCATCCAGCATGCCACAGGCACTGATCATCATATTGCCCTCGCTGTCCTCATACGCCTGGGTATAACCGGGGTTCATCCGGGTAAGACCCTCCTTATACCAGATCTGCTCCGTTGCCCCGTCATATTTCGTCTGATTCTCGGATGCCTGCATCACATTTCCCTTCGTGTCAGCAATATAAAAGCCGCCCACAAAGGCACTGTCCAGTCCATAATAATCATTCAGCTTACGCTGAAGCTGCTTCTGATCCTTAATAGCCCCTGAGCGTTCCAGGTCATACTTCACCGTCTTGACCTCGTCCAGCTTACGGTTCAGCCATGCTTCGATCTGGCTGCTCTGATCCTTTGCCGATGTGCTCAAAAGGCTCTGGGAGGAGGCCATAATATCAGCCTCCGACACATTATAAGCAATCGCGATCATTACAATCACCATAATGATCGTAACCGGAAGGGATACCCCCAATATCTTCGCCCGCAGTCCCAGCCGCAAACTCCTTCTTCGTTTATGATCTTTTTTCATTATGTACATCACTCCTCCTTTACATTATGATAAAATCATTATAGTATACTTATTATTATACTAAGAAACGCCATTTTTCTCAACCATGATCAACCAAAAAAACGAAGACTTCTTCACAAAGTCTCCGCTTTTATCATATATCTGCACATGACGAAGGTTCGAAGAAATTCTTAATATGAGTCTTTAGGACTCATATTTATCCCCCTGAAGCTGTCAGTCCATCTTAATATCCGCCTTTACGTCCCGTATATCTCCTGTCTCCGTATCCGTAAGCTGTACCATCCACTGTTTTTTATGATCCGGATTCTCATAAAAAGCTGAAATTTTCTCGCCCTGACGCAACGATACATGGCCTGTCTTCTCTCCTGCATAATTCCGGATCACTCCATTCTCCGAAATATACATGGAGTCCTCCCAGATAATCCCCTGCATTTTCCGGACAAATCTACGTTCTTTGCAATCATAGATAAAACAGGTTTCCTCCCCTTCTTTCATTCTGCAGTATACCGCCACACAAGCATTCATCATTTTGCACGATATGATAGATTCTACCCCCGCATCCTGTTTCCGCATATCATATGTTTTGTCATAAATATAAAATTTGGTTTTATCTTTTCCTGACCCCCTTTGAAACTGGTCCGCCGGAAAGCTGGTCCGTCCCACGGCATTCCCCAGTCCGTCATACCACGTGTCCTCATTCCAGCGAAAAATTCGCATCCCCGGATAATAACGCATCTGAGCACGGTTTCCCCAAATATATGTCAGCTCATACGTCACATAATACGTCCGGAACGCCTTTTGGGACCATAACTCATCCTCCGAATTATCCGGATCCGGCTTCTTCCGTCTCTGGTAATATGTTTCGTCCAGCCACTCACTCACCTGCTTAAGCTGCCATTCATCCAGTGTTCTGGTTCCAAACGCCTCAAATCCATCCATATGATAAGTGGCCCGGATAGAATACACCCCTTTTGTAAAATTCAGAATCTCCCCACTTCCGGCGCATTTCTTGTCTGATGTTTCAATAAAGAACGGATACATGTCCTTCTTTTTCGACTGTTCCGTCCGGTATGTATCATACAAAACCTCGTATGCTTCCCCCGTATTCGGATCAATCGCATCTGTATCATATGGAATATAAGAGATCATCCTGTGACCGCTCTCATATGTTTCCGGAGCTGAAATCCCCGTATCCAGCTTGTACGTCTGCTTTTTCTGACATTTTACTCCCACATCCGTCAGATATGCTTTATGTCCCTTATAATACCAGCATAGTTTCTCCGGTCCATAATTTGCCTCCATGACCGCTTTCGGAGAATCAAAATATGTTAAAAGCTTTTGACACAGCTGTTTTTGCTTTGTGGTCTTACTGATCGCCATAACACTGCGCCGGTAAGTCTGATCCGAAAGATGGATATCCCCGATCAAGCCCTGATGCTGCGCCAAAAGATAGTCCGGATTTGTGGAATTTTCCCAAATAACAATATCTGCTGATTTTAACTGCTCATCTATGTTCTTTGCATAATCATATGCCATAATATACAACTTCACACCAAACCGCTCCCGCAGGATATCTCCATACCATCCCCCCTGCATCTCACCGGGGGCCGGAACCTCTCCGAGCATATCAAGCACCCGGATCACCGGCAGCCCGTCAGACTCCTTCTGATCATTTCCCTTTTGTTCTTCTGCTGCCCCGGTTGTCTCCGGGCTTGTTTTCCCGGTGTCCTTTCCCGAATTTACAGCATTGGTCAGGCCAAAGATTCCTACTGCCAGTATCACAACTACTGCCACTGCTCCGATCCATTTTGCATGCTTATGAAATTTCATGACATGCTTTACTCTCCTCCGGGTATCCGTCTCCCCAAAGGTCAGCATCCCCAGCCCCGGATTTCTCCGGTTCGTCGCAAACTGCAATAAAGACTCGCTATAGACTGCCCGGATATCCTCCGGACTATTCTGCAAAACATACTCATCGCAGCTCATTTCCATATCCCGGATCATCAAAAAATAAGACAGCCACACCAGAGGCTGGAACCAGTATACACTGCAGAGCAGAAATGCCGCCGCCTTCACCAGATTGTCCCGTCGGCGGATGTGATACTTTTCATGGTTGATGATATAATCCTTCTCCTGTTCCCCCAGACGGAAGGGAATATAAATCCTCGGTGAAAGCAGTCCCATCACAAACGGAGACGGTATCGCATCGCATTCATATACATTGTCCTGCATACGGACCGCAGTCGCAACCCTCCCCTTCATCCTGAGATACAGGATAATATTTACAAACAGGATTACACACAAAACTACCAGCCAGAGATATGCCGCTCCGTATAATATCCTCCGAAGCAGCACCGGAGAGAATGCTTCCGTTTGGTTTGGAGATGTTTCCTCTGCCATATCACCGGACATATTATCGTAGATATTTTCCGATTCTTTGTCTGTATTTTTAACGGATTCATTCTGGGAAGCGGTCTGTAATTTTGCTGATGAATCAGTAGAACCCATCTGATCAGCCTGTCCGTCATTTGGTACAGTATCTGTCTGAGCTTTGTTTTGATCATCCGAAGTACTCTTTTTCTGAGATGATTTTTTGCCGGTCATCCTGACATTTTGCCATGAGACTCCCGTATACTTCTCCAGAGACTGCTCCATCCGGTCTGAGTTCTGCGGAAGCAGATTATATACACTGAATGGTGATGCAATTTTTACAGGGCATACCAGCTGTATCCCCACAATGATCCACAGAAGATACGCATATTTCTTCGGCGCTTTCCCCAATAACATTCTCGCCAGAAGAACCAGTGCAATCACGACGGAAGCATCAATCCCCATCTGTAAGATCCCCATAAATAACCGAAATACCATACGCCTCCCCCTATCTGTTTGTTTTATCCCATATCAGATTATGCTGCTGACATTTTATAACTGCCACGCATAACGCTTTGTAATCTCGCATAGAAACATATGAAAGTCTTTCCTTTTTATGTTGCAAGTTTACAATCATAAACCTTGCGTTTAGTTTACAATAATAGACCTGTATTGTCAAGAAAAACCTGTGTATAAATTTTCTATCATTTATCCGTACAATATTTGAAGCTTGCTGATAAAATCCTCAATAATAAAGCGTGAATTGATCGATGTGTATACTCTGATCTGCGGACTGTTCTCCGGATAGCGATAAGAGGTATCCTCCTGTACCTCCGGTGCTTTGCAGTACATAAAGCTGCCGCAATTTGGTTCCAGGGTCACTCCCACCGCCGGGGAGTCTCCAAGCGACCAGCTCTCTCCCGCCGACCACGAGGCGTTTTCTGTTTCATAAAATGATATGAGATTTTCGTACAATAATCTGCCGATCTCGCCATAAGGAGCGATCCGTCGTTGTATTTCTCCAAAACCGATATGCATGGTTCCGTAAACATTGTTGGGAATCAGCCATATATCTCCTCCACAGTGAAGCACTGTATTGGCCGCCTCCACATCATTTCCAAAGTTAAATTCCCATCCCGGCTTCTCACAACCAATGGGATTCCCTCCAATGCATACTACTGTCATCCTGTCCACAATTTCAGACTTTGCCCGGATGGCTTCCGCCACATTAGTCACTGCCCCAATACATAAGACAAACAGTGGCTTGTCATCCTCCTTCATGGCCTCCCCGACGATAAACTGCGCTGCCTCTGTCATGGGTTCCCCCTGATGCTCTGACATTTTGCCGGTCTGTCCCCGAAGCACCGGCACATCTGCCCCCATTGCCTCTGTTACACGACAGATCATCTCATAGCTCTGTTCCATGCTTCCCTCTGCTACAAAATGTTCCGCACATATTCCCTTGACCTCAAGCATTTTACTCATCAATGCCTGTGCGATCGCAAAAGGATCATCCGCCTCACAGGCGGCATCCGTATCAATGATCACTCGTCTTTTACGGTATTCCTGCACATGATAATGCAGGGAAGCTTTTCTCTGTTCCAGTGTAATTTTACCTGATGACATTTCCTACTCCTTTATCATTTTGCCCATGTTGTTTTATCCCGTTCTCCCTGATAATCAAAAAGTCCGTCGTTTTTCTCCTCCAACGCTTTGATCATATGATAGGTGTATTCATTATAAGGGGTTGGGATTCCAAGCTCTTCTCCCATGCGCATCAGCGTGCCGGAAAACATGTCGATCTCTGTATGGCGTCCCGCATCCAGATCCTGCAGGGTTGAATACCTTGCGGAAGCAGGAACTGCACTTCCCCTTCCGGATGTGCCCGCCATCTTACTCATATCAATTCCTTTCGCTAATGCAATCTGCTCCAGTTCCCTGCGAAGCCCGTCACTGATGACTTTCATATGTGTACTGTCACTGTAGCAGCCTACCCCCGCTCCCAGAATCGCCTGAGGAAGATTATTGCAGACATTCAGGCGAAACTTTCCCCAGATCTCCTCCCTAATAAACTCCGTAGAGCGGAAGTGAATCCCTGTGTCCGCAAAAAGGGACTCGATTGCCTGTACCCTTTCACTGTCAAAAGGTGCCGCAAGCTCTCCAAAAATAATCCCCAGAGTAGTTTCCGGATTGAAATAATATCCATTTTCCTCCTTGTGGGATGCCACCTTGATCAGAGAACGAAGAACCCTGTCATCCCCGACCTGCTCTGCAATCAGTTCCTCGCTGTCTACGCCATTCATCAGGCTCATAACTGTTGTATGCTCCCCAACGATCGTCTTAATGCTTTCCAGCGCTTCCGGAAGAGATCCATACTTCAAGGACACGATCAACAGATCCACATCCTCCGCCTCCTGCGGACTCCAAACCTCCGGACGATAAACTTCATCATTGATCCGACAGCCTCCCTTTTTCAACCGGTCAGCCCGTTCTCCCTCTGCGATCACACCCAGACGTATGTCCTTTTTGTGGGACAGTCCCCAGATTACATAAGAGCCCACAGCTCCTGCACCTAATACCGCTACTGATTGTATCTTCATATTCACGTTCCGCCTTTCCTGTTAGTTCTTTAATTTTCCCTCTGCCAGATCCCGTTCTGTCATATAATTGGTCGAAAAGGCAGCATTACATTCTGCAATTTCCTTTGTCCCGTTAATATAATCTACGTACAGATCCCAAAGATCCATCCCTCCATCTGCTTCCAGTCCATCTTCGTCCGGCAGCCACTCCCGGATCAGGGCGATCCGCTCCTCTTTTGTTGTGTCTTTGATCAATGTTGATTTCATAATGAACCACCTTTCGTCTCGCCTTCAATTAAAGCACTGAAATTTTCAGTCGAAAATCAATTTCTATTTGCACTATATATCCTTCCTCACACCTTATAAGACATTGAATCACAAAACGTACTCAGATAACATCCTGCCAATCTTCCCAATATCTACAGCACCCTTAAATTCAAATTTGGCTGTAAATCCGTTCGTAAACATTACGAATAATTCTGAATCAGGAAACAATTCCATAAATCCCGGTGTCTGAATTGAAAAATACTGAATTTTGGAATACGGCATTGTCGCAAAGGATTTTCTCTTTCCTGTAATCCCCTGCACATCAATAGAAATAATCCTCTTGTTTGTAAATACTAACTGATCGCGAATCGTTTTAAATGCAAACTCCACCTTTTCGTCTGCAATCAATAACCCGTCAACCTCTCCACGTACCTCATCATTGCTAATCGGTTTCAAATTAAAAACACTGTTCTGATTAAAATTTACTGCCATATTTTCCTCCTATCATGCTGTTGTGTTTATTTACTTTATCTGATATCTCATTGTATCACATACAGTTTTTATCATGTTGTCTTTATATAGTATGATATTTTACCCTCTGCCTTCTGTCAATAAGCTATCCCGTTTTCATTTTCACCCCTTGTCATTGTCATAATAATTAGAATACCTTTTAAATATTTCGGCAACTTTTGTATAAGCCGCTTTAGGTCTGCGGTATTCATCAACAATGCCCTTGTTATTCATTTCTCTTGGACGTCCGGCAAACCATTCTCTGCTGACCCTCACATCGCAAAACTGCCATATATATACACCCATGCATTCCGGAAAATTCAGGCATTCCGATACTTGCTCCGTCAATGCATCTGCCTGATACTCCTCTGTCCATTTTCCGTGATATGCATTATGACAGCCATACAGACCGCCCGCTCCAATTTCAGAAACGATAAACGGCTTTCCCTTGCCTTTTCCGTCCTCCTCAATCCAATGATATACCTCTTCCAGATAATCTTTGACCGGTTTGTCCACATACCATCCCGGATAAAGGTTGCAGGAAATCACATTTGGGAGATCAAAGCAGATATCCTGAAAAAACTTACAACTCGCAAAAGTATACGGCCGGGTGTCATCCATTTTGCGGATCAGATCAAACTGTTTTTCATAACATGAACGTCCAAATGTTGTTTCACTGGCACATTCATTTAAAATCCCCCAAATAAAGATACTTGGATGATTATAATGATTCAAAATCATTTCCCGGATCACCGCTTCCGCCTGCGCCTCAAACAGTGGATGCCTCATGCGGTCTTCTTCCAGACCACGGGCATGATTTTCCTCCCAGACTAAAATCCCCAATTCGTCACACAGATCCAAAAAAATCTCGTCATTGGGATAATGTGCCGTCCGTATGGAATTTGCCCCCATCTGTTGTATCAAAACAAGATCATTGTAAATCGCCTGATAAGGAAGTGCGCAGCCATAATCCGGATGATCCTCATGACGGCATACCCCTTTAATTCTCAGACTTTTTCCATTGAGCAGAATTTTCTGTCCCTCAACACAAATTTCCCGAAATCCAAAGCGGTCAATGATATCGTCAAGGATCTGCTGCCCCTTTCTCATCTGCAATTCCACCAAATAAAGCTCCGGATCCTCCGGACTCCATGGTTTCACATTATCTATTTCCAGATCCTTGTGAAGTTCATAATGCTCCTGTTCTTCCAACGAAATTTTCCAGTCAAATGTTGTATTTCCAATCCGTCCTGTTACAACGATCTCTTCCCCTCTGTACTGTCCTGTTTTCAGTACAGATATTGCAGCGCTGATCTTTGCATGCCAATTTCCGTTTTTCATATATGTCTTTACGTGAACATATTCAAAATAAAGCTCATTCAATTCTTCGACAACAACGGGTCTCGACACGCCTCCATAGGACATATAATCATTCGGCACATGAAGAGCACTCTCCTGATGAAACCGATTATCGGCCTTAATTTCCAGCCTATGCTCTCCCGGCTGCAGATCAGCAACAACCGCAGAGAACGGTGTATAGGCATTATAATGATGTGCAATTTCCCGTCCATCCAAATATACCGTTGCCGTATGACTGACCCCCTTACATTCTATCCGGATGTCTCCCGTAGCCTGAAAAGATTTTCTAAAAATCCCCTCTCCTCTGTAATCAGCAAAAAGAGGATGAGACTCCCAGCATCCCGGTGCTGCAAGCAGAAACTTTTGACCGGCATATCTCCCGGAACATGACTCAAACTCCCATAAGCTTCCTGTCAATTCTGTCTGTTTTCTGATTTTATGCGTGGCAAATGTCCGAATCATGTATCAACACGCTCCTTTCTCCAAAGTAACTTTAACACAACATTAGACTATATATCCCTTTGCGTCAATCCCTGATTTTAATCTGTTCTTTCATATTTTTGTAAAATCCTCATAAAGCAGAGCATAAAGAAAAGCCCCTAAAACTCTTGGTTTTAAGGACTTTTCGAAAATTTTTATGAAATAAGTTATTATCTCTTAGAGAACTGAGGAGCTCTACGAGCCTTCTTGAGACCGTATTTCTTACGCTCTTTCATTCTAGGATCACGAGTAAGGAATCCTGCTTTCTTCAGTGTAGGACGGAAGTCTGCGTCTACATTCAGAAGAGCTCTTGCGATACCATGTCTGATGGCACCTGCCTGGCCTGTGAATCCACCACCACGAACATTTACAAGTACATCATACTTATCCAGTGTGTTAGTAGCTTCCAGTGGCTGACGAACGATGATCTTTAATGTCTCAAGACCAAAATATTGATCCATATCCTTCTTATTGATTGTGATCTTACCATTTCCTGGTACTAAATATACTCTGGCAATACTGCTTTTTCTTCTGCCTGTTCCATAAAATTTATTAGCCAATGTCTTTTCCTCCTCTCAATTATGCTCTCTCTACGATTTCTAATACTTCCGGCTTCTGTGCGATCTGCTCATGCTCTGCACCTGCATATACATGAAGCTTCTTTGCCATCTGACGACCAAGTGGTCCCTTTGGAAGCATTCCCTTTACTGCATGCTCAATTACATACTCAGGCTTCTTTGCGAGCATTTCCTTGAGTGTAGTCTCTTTCATTCCACCAACATAATCGGAGTGATGATAATAGATCTTCTGATCCAGCTTCTTACCTGTTACTTTAATCTTATCAGCATTGATAACGATTACGTAATCACCGGTATCAATGTGCGGAGTATACTCCGGCTTATTCTTACCTCTTAATACGCAAGCTACTTCTGAAGCAAGACGTCCTAATGTATGTCCTGTAGCATCAACTACATACCATTTTCTTTCAATCTTGGATGGGTTAGCCATATAACTTTTCATCCCAGTACCTCCTAACTTTTCTAACAATCTTCAACTGTCAGGCACATAAATACTGTTACCGGGGCTTTGGCTTAAGTATTTTACACGCCACATTAGACTATTATATTATGTTTCTATGAGCTTGTCAAGATAAAATCTTCGTCATTTTAGATGTTGCCTTGCAATCTCACCGTAAATAAATCCATCCGTTTTCTGCAAATCACTGATCCTCCAGCTTTCGTACCGACGCTCCCGGCACCAGCTTACTTGCTACAATGGATGGCGGCGATAATTTGGTTTTGTGTCCTTCGATCAGCTTGATCAGCTGCTCTGCCGCTTTCATGCCAATGCGTTCCGTATCCTGACGAACCGTGGTCAGACGGGGTTGAAGCTGGCTGGCAATAAAAATATCATCATATCCTGCTACCGATATATCCTCCGGGATCTTTAATCCCATGGACTCGATCGCAGCAATCCCTCCCACCGCCGAATAGTCATCAGAATAAATAATGCATGTAGGCTTGTCTTCCCGTTTTAAAAGCTCTCTGGTATATTCTGCTGCCTTTTTAAGATTTCTGTATTCTGACGGAAGTATCCAGCTCTCCGGCATTTCAATGCCATGCTCCTCCATCGTGTCCTTCAGACCTTTGATACGGATATCCGTAACGACAGATGTGGAATCGCCGGTAATATATGCAATCTTTTTGTGTCCCATAGAAAGAATGTACTCAACTAATTTTCTCATACCTACTGCATTGTCAGATATTACCGACAGGCATTGCGGAAATTCAAAATCGATGGTCACAACAGGGATATCACTCTCTACCAGCTCCCGGACCTCCGGATTATAAAAGTCAATACAGGCGATCATCACACCATCAAGACCCCGATAGCGGCAATGCTCCAGATATGTCTTACTTTTTTTATGTTTTTTGTTGCTGTTAATAAAGGTGATATCATATCCTTTACTCTCGGCAGTTACCTTAAAGCTATTCAGAATATTGGCAAAGTAATCATGGGTCAGACCACTCGCCGCCTCATCAATAAACAGTACACCAATATTAAAGCTTTTGTTCATGCGAATCGCCCTGGCATAATACTGCGGAAAATATCCCTGCTCCTTCGCTACTTCTTTGATATGTTTTTTGGTTTCTTCCCCAATGTCTTTTTTGTCGTTTAGCGCTTTGCTGACTGTGGCAACTGACACGCCACAAATTTTTGCAATGTCCTTAATCGATGCCATCTGCCCCTCCATTTCTCCCGAAGGCTATTACAACGATAATGAGTTCTTTATTGTACTCATCCCGTATTTTCTCTTCTCCTGTTATCTTATCATACCCTTTTGATCGACACAATGATTTCTATAAATTAAAGTTACCCGCTCTGATATCAAAATCAGACTAGAATACCTCTTCACCAACTTCAACATCCTCTAACGAATCCTCTAAAACAACGCCATCCTTTTTGATCGCACCCCGAAACGCCTGCGTGCCAATCTTCTTGATGCTTCCGCCACAAACAAATTTTTTTAATCTGTGGCACTCATAAAAAGCCTGCGCATCTTTCCAGAGAATCCGGTAGAGAAAGCTTGATTTCCTTGGCATCGTCGTCCCCGTACTGTACGACCATTCCGCATGATCCCCGCATTTACCCGAAATCGCCCGTGGCTCATCATCCATGGAAGCATATTACGGGAACGGTGTACCGGTTGACGTTGCCTGTGCTTCCTTGATGTTGAGTCAGCCAATTTTTGTGTGCAGCCGGAAAGCCCTGCAAGCACCGGTACGGCCAGCAGACAGACAGCTGCTTTTCTCGTTAATGTTACCCAGGTTTGTTTCATAATATCCTCCATTCCGGATTTCGCCAATATTATCTCCCGGGCAGATATATCAGACAAAGATATGCCCACCGTATCATCATGCCCGTAACGATCAACCCATATTGTAGAATGATATCAAAAAATTTTCTTTTCATTTTCGGATTCTTTTCCTGTTTATCTACTTCTATCATATCCACTTTCGGAGAAAGAAAGCGTATCATCCTTGTATATGCAGCCAGAAGCAAAAGCCATATAATAAATGATCCAAATCCGGCCAGCTGCCATAGCAGTGTTCCCGATATCTCATTTCCAGTTCCGTGTACTCTGTTTCCGGTAAGATTTCCCAGGGCAATATATAAATAATCTACAGAAACATACCCCCAGATCAAACTGATCACTGACAAAAAAAGCCTCTTCCACCATTTCATATAAATTCCTCCGATTCCCTGCTGATCTTCATCTCAAACGGTTTCATCCTATATGTTTTTGAATCAAGGCATACTTTTTGTTCTTTATTCGTATTATTAAATACGAATCTCCACAATTTTTCGTCTTTCTGCCTGTATGTAACCTCTACTCCCAATGGGAGATTATCATAATAGAATATTCTCTTTTCCGATGCCATGCATTTTGCCAATGAAATATAGAACATTCTGTCACATACTGTTCCTATATAATATACCGTTCCTGCTCCGTAACAGTTTCTTGTCACAGCTGCGCTGCCTGAATAATAACGATCTCCATACTCCGCAAGCACCTGTGCCGTTTCTGCTTCAAGTATATCACACCATTGGCGGTACACGGCATTCTCCCGGGGCAGCTTTTCATCAGCATCTCCTCCCGGATAATACCGGCAGCTTTTTTTATAATTTTCCCGCAGCACATCATCTGTCAGTTTCAACTGTCCCAAATATGACCCAGGTGCATTATACTCCCGCACCCTCGCTCCAACCAGTTCCCTATATATTCCCGGAAGCGGCTGCATGACACATTTGTTATATGAATCCTTCACTCCGGAACGATTCGTCAGAAGGATCGTTCCTCCCTGAGCAGCAAATTCATGTAATGCTTTCTCTGTCTCCTCGTGAGTGATCAGCATAGTTGGCGCAAGCACAATCTTATATGCTGATAAATCTGCAGATTCATCAATGATATCCACTCCGACACCAATCGCGGTAAATCCATCGTGGAGACTTTTGAGCTGTTCCAGATAATACATTCCTTCCGCCTGGTGCTGCAGCTTAAACCCATATTCATTATCTGAACTGTATAACAGTGCCACAGAATTCTTCACATAGGATCCATCCATTTCCTGCAATCCATCAACAATCCGGCAAAGCTCCCGGAATTCCTCATATCGTCTGCCCGGCACATCGCTGTGATCTAATATCCCATGCCAGTACATTTCTGCACCGGCCACCGCCGTACGCCACCGGAAATGAACGACTGTATCGGCTCCATGTGCGATCGCCTGCAAAGCATATCCCTTGATCATCCCCGGTTCCGGAGAAGGGGACATTGGCATCCAGCTTCCTACTGCACCGCTGAGCTGTTCCATGATCCAAAAATTTTGCTGTTTGATTCCTCTCATCAGATCCAGATGAAATGCATGAGAATATAGCTCCTCCTGACTCTCTGGCAGCACTGTTGTTGGATAATTATCATAGGATACAATGTCCAAATTTTGGAACAGATCATAAAAATCCGGCATATTTTCGCACAGCCAGCTATTTGTCGTGATCCATGCATCCGGGTCAAGAGAATGGATCAATGTCCGCTGGAATTCAAGATACGCCACCGTACTTTCCGAAGCATACCGGTTATAATCCAGTGTTAATGATGGATTCTGCCACTTAATAAAATCGCCCATCGGCGGCTTTACCTGAGAAAAGGAGGAATACTCTCCACTCCAGACAGAATTCCCATAAACGGCATTGACCTCCTGTACATTTCTGTATTTTTTCCGCATCCAGTTCTGAAAGGATTCCTGACATACCTGGCAACGGCAATGATTCGCTTCCAGTTCATTATCGATCTGATAAGCGATCACGGCAGGATTGTCCCGGTACCGGCTCACCAGCTGTCTTATGATTTTCTCACAAAGTGTCCTATAAACAGGACTGTTCATACAACGATGGCCACGAATCCCGATAGCAATCCTCTGTCCATCCGGTCCGGTCTGTATGATCTCCGGATACTTTCCAAACGCCCATAAAGGCGGGGTGCATGTCGGTGTGCATAAAACCACCTGCATCCGTCTGTCCGCAAAAACGGACACAGCACGATCCAGCCATTCAAAGTCATAAGTGCCCTCCTCCGGTTCCATCCGGCTCCAGGCAAACTCTGCCATGCGCACCACTTTTACTCCACATTCCTTCATCCGATCGGCATCCTGCTCCCACATCTGTTCCGGCCATTGCTCCGGATAATAGTCTACACCTATCTGAATGCTCATACACGCCTCCTTTAATCGTTTAACTGCTTCTTGATCTCCAACATCTGATCACGTAAGTTCGCTGCCAGCTCAAAGTTTAATTCTGCTGCTGCCGTATTCATCTTTCTCTTAATCTTGTCCACAAGCTGTTCCAGCTCCTTACGGCTCATAGACTCAATATCCTTCTGGATATCACCCGTTTCTGTTTCCTCCACCTTCTTGGAAATACGGATCAGATCCCGTACTGCCTTTTTGATCGTCTGCGGTGTAATGCCATGCTCTTCATTATATCTCTGCTGTATGCTCCGGCGCCGGTTTGTCTCATCAATCGCATTTCGCATGGAATCCGTCATCATATCGGCATACATAATAACATGTCCCTCGGCATTTCTGGCGGCACGTCCGATAATCTGAACCAGTGCAATCTCAGAACGTAAGAAACCCTCCTTGTCCGCATCCAGGATGGCAACCAATGCGATCTCCGGGATATCCAGGCCTTCCCGCAACAGGTTAATTCCCACCAGCACATCAAAAACATCCATACGCATATCACGGATAATCTCCGACCGCTCCAGAGTATCAATGTCAGAGTGAAGATACTTCACCCGAATCCCGGCTTCCCTCAGATAATCCGTCAGATCCTCTGCCATCCGCTTTGTCAGTGTATTGACCATCACCTTATTGCCGGCAGCAATGGTGCGGTTGACCTCTCCCAGCAGATCGTCAATCTGCCCCTCTACCGGACGTACATCAATCTCCGGATCCAAAAGGCCGGTGGGACGTATGATCTGCTCCACTCTCGCCAGCTCATGCTCTGTCTCATAGATATTTGGCGTTGCAGAAACAAACATCATCTGATTAATATGCTGCTCAAACTCCTCAAAATTCAGCGGACGGTTATCCAAAGCTGACGGAAGACGGAAACCATAATCCACCAATGTCTTTTTGCGGGACCGGTCCCCGGCATACATGCCCCGGATCTGCGGAATCGTCATATGAGACTCATCTACCATAATAATAAAATCGTCCGGGAAATAATCTAAAAGCGTGTGAGGCGGCTCTCCTTCCTTCAAGCCGGAAAGATGTCTGGAGTAGTTCTCAATTCCGGAACAAAATCCTGTCTCCCTCATCATTTCAATATCAAAATTGGTCCGTTCGGAAATCCGCTGTGCCTCCAAAAGCTTGTCCTCGGAGCGGAAATACCGGACACGATCCTCCAGCTCTGCCTCAATATCGCGGATGGCCCGTTCCATAGCGTCCTTATCTACTACATAATGCGATGCCGGAAATACTACCATATGCTCCAGCTCCGATAATACCTCACCGGTCAGAACATCAATCTCCGTGATCCGGTCAACCTCATCTCCAAAAAACTCCACACGGATCGCGCGCTCTGACTCTGAAACCGGGAACACCTCCAGCACATCCCCGCGAACCCGGAACGTACCACGCTGAAAATCCATATCATTTCTCGTATACTGCATGTCGATCAGCCTGCGAATAACCTCATCCCTGTCCTTCATCATACCCGGACGCAGAGATACTGTCATATTCTGGTAATCAATAGGACTACCCAGACCATAAATACAGGATACACTGGCAACGATCACCACATCCCGCCGCTCTGTCAGTGCAGCCGTAGCGGAATGGCGAAGCTTATCGATCTCATCATTAATAGAGGAGTCCTTCTCAATATAAGTATCAGACGATGGAACATATGCTTCCGGCTGATAATAATCATAATAGGATACAAAATACTCTACCGCATTCTCCGGGAAAAATTCCTTGAACTCGCCGTAGAGCTGCGCCGCCAGGGTCTTATTGTGCGCAATGACCAAAGTCGGTTTATTGAGCTTTGCAATGACATTTGCCATGGTAAAAGTCTTGCCGGAGCCGGTAACACCTAGCAAAGTCTGAAACTGGTCGCCCTCCTCAAAGCCTTTGACCAGGGCGTCGATTGCCTCCGGCTGATCTCCGGTGGGCTGGTATTCGCTGTGTAAAATGAATGGTTTTTGTGCATTTTTCTCAGAAAAATTTTGCACCAAAATCACCTCCTCACTGCTACATTCTAAAAAGCATTGTATAAGTCAATTTTTTCAACGTCACATCCTCTAAATGTTACAAAAATATTACATGCTATTCTCCTAATCCTGCGAAGGTCACTTAAACACAATTTCGCCACTGGATAACATCCTATGGAAATAACGTACTAAACATCAAAATAGTATCAATACCATGACAGTATAATAGCACACTACACAAAAAAATAATAGGAATAGAGATGGAAAATCGTATCTCTTAATATAAGCACACAGACTTATACAATACTCCATTTTCCCAAAAGGCTAATGCACATATTTACAAAGATTTTTTGTTTGTAATATCGAGTTAAAATACACGCCCAAAATTTTCTCTCTAAAAAGTTCAAAAACATATCAGGCTTCGTCTTGTAATATCTTCTTCATTTGTGTTTCCAATGTAATCGGCAAACTGTCTAATCCAATGCAGTTATTAAATCTTCCTGTAGATCAGCATCAACCAATAATACTTTTCGCCCCTGATGTACCAAACTGATTCCCAGATTTAATGTAATTGTGGTCTTGATTGTTCCTCCCTTCTGATTTGCAAGGACGATTACTTTACACTTGGTCATATGGTTTTCTCCTTTCTCGAAAAATTTAATAATCAATCCGTTTTGCGGGACTGTCTATGTATAAAAATGGGCATCAAATAGCCGACTGACTTATATTGAACCAATCGGCTATGTACAAAATTCTATTTTAACCAAATAGATATTCAAAAACAGCTGCAAATGCTGCATTCTTCATCTGCCGGGATCTTACTTTGCCAATTTGATATGCTCTCATCAAATCACTTTCTTTGCTTACTATTAATTCTCCTAATGTATTGATGTTCAATTCTCTTAACTTTCCTTTCTGCCACTCCGAAATCTCCAATACATCAATACTTTTTGCAAGCTGAAATTTGAGACACTCTGTCATATCTGGCTCTGTAAATTTAGGGATTTTTTTTATTAATGTTTCGTATGCTTTGCTATTAGCTCCAAATTCGCTCATTCGTTTAAGTGACAAATTATTCACTATGTTGATTCCAACACTAAGAGGCGCATTTTCTAGCGCAAATAAACATCCTAAATTAACCTCATATCTATTACCAATTTCTGAATTTGTCGCTTTTATTCCCGTAGCTTGAAGCTTGATAATTCCTGTATATTCTAATATTCTAAGCGATTCCTTAATAACTTGTGGACTATTTCTATGAATCCAGAAATATACTGATGATGCTTTGTTATTTTCTAAAGCTCTATCATTTTTATTCTTTATCTCCGGCAATACTACAGTTTCAATAAAAGTTCTTCCCCAATCAATAAATTTACTGTTGCTAGGATATTTTTCTGCTAACAATGATTGTTCTGACCAAATTTCTTCCCTATAAAATTCTCTAAAAACAGCCATAACTGAATTAGTTTTAAAGTTTCCAACTTTCTCAACACTTCTTAATAATAATCTTGGATTTCCACTCGCTGCATACGCCAATACTGAAAAGTTTTCTCCATTCCTTATCAAATTTTTTGTAGTTTCACTATCTTTAATCTGCCTGAGAACCATTTCCTTCATATTGCTAACATAATTCTCTTCTCTCAAGTCTCTCGTTAAATTAATTGTTACTGCATCATGCATTGGTTCAAAAATATCTCCATAACAAGTAACACCTGGATACACCGCTGCATTACATTTAACATATGATGAACGTATTTCTCGAAAAATCGAGAAAAATTGTCTTTGCTGCTCAGGAATAAATACATGTGCTGCTTCATCAATATATATAACCATTCGTTTTATATTCAATTCTACACATATATCTTCAATAATATCCATCAATTCATCTATTGTCGGTACTGCCATCGTGTCTATTATTTCCCCTGGATTTTTCCAAGAATTTTCAAATTCTTTATTTTTTTCCATTAATATTTTTATAGAATTTCCATATGGACTCTCTTCACTAGTAACATTTCCAAAATTCCATTTAACACTAGATATCAACCCGTATTTTTTTAATTCTCTAATAATTACCGTACAGATTTTATTTAACATCCATAATTCAAATTGCACATTATTTCCTGTTTGCACTAAAGATGCACTCCTAAAAGTAAGAAAAACCGGAAAAATTCTATCCTTTTCAAAATTATCAAGAAGCTGCATTTGAGATATTTTAAAAAGAAACGATTTTCCCATTCCTCTACTTCCAACTAACAAAACTGGCGACTGGGATTTCAAACTTTTCAATATTTTTTTATCATCTTCACTTTCTACATATAATTCTTTAAGTTGATCTTCTTCAAGTTCTTCTGTTCGTATTATAAAATCATTCATTCTCTATTAACTCCTTAATTATATATTTCTTGTGCACATCCTAAATAACCGATTTCATCCATAATTACCTCTTCAAATTCTGATAATTTATCCTTTTCTATTATATTCTCCACATACCTCATTGTAAATGCAAAAACAATAACTTGATTGATACTTTCTACTTTATCAGCTAATAATTCAAAAATAACTTGATCAAATTGTGTTGCCTTAGGCAACAAAGATGTTGCCCCATAATTGTTATGAATAAACTCAGAGCATTCTCTATAAACTTTCTTAGCTATCTCTTTCATCCCATAAGCTTCATCAGCAAATAATGGTTCAAATGCTTGTACAAATTTTTTTGAAAATATCCCTTCATTATCATCCATTATTTGCGACCAATATAAATCTAATGTTTCTGATTTCCATAATCGAAAATTAAATTCATTGGTTGAAAGCTGTATTCCAAACATTGTAGCTTCAAAATAACTCCTCAAGGAAATAAATGCATGTTTATATAATCCCATACACCAAAATAATAACATCGATTGATACTCAGCTAAAGCCTCTTTATAGATTACCACTTCATAAGAATCTTCCAAAAAATCTATCCACTGTTTATAATCTTCAACAAACCTTGATGCTTTCGCATGCATTTGAAGATTTTTTCCTGCTAGTGATTCTGAAATAATACCTGAAAATTTTTCATTAATATTTTGATACTCTTTTAAATATTTTTCCATAAAATTCCTCCAAATGGATATCCTCTCCACCATATGATTTCATTAACTTTCAATTTATCACATACACAATTTAATAACTCTTCCTTCCAAAATATGCTTTTACGTTTTTATTATACCAACTCTTCAACTCTTATACACTATTTTTTTCAAATTTTATAATCAAACCTAAAATTAAATTTTAGGACTTCGGTGCAAAAACAATATGATACTTACAATTCCATTTAGTATGTGATAAACTGTTACTGTTGTTCATACGGGAAGCTCCTTTGTATTTTAATGTGTTTGGCAGACCATCATTATCATAACAAAGGAGTTTGTCATTGCACATCGCTTAAGCTATCCTAACCATCCGCACAGCAGGTGGTTTATTTTTTTGCTTCGCTCATTTCTCTGTTGAGAAATTTGCTCGCAAAACAGGGCATATGCCCTAACAAAAAAATCCCACAAACCACTTGTTTATGCTGGTTTGTGGGATTCCGAAATACATTTTTATCTATTCAAACTCGGCAAGTTTCCCGTTCGATTTAAACTACTTTGTTTAATTTTATTAAAAATATACCGATATTTTACTTTCCTATATGTTTGGATTTTGCTATTTTTTTATGACATAGATGTATCTTGCCATTTTTTCTTTAAATTGTTCAAATGGTACATTAATATATTCGGTCTGACCAATCAGCATATCAAACCATTGACTATAGCCTTCATCTTCAAACAGTGTACGATATTTTATTGCCGACTCCCGCTTTTTCTTAAGCAATTTATAAGTTTGTTTTGTAATATCCGTGACTTCATATGTCATGTTATTTTCCTGCAACGCCTTTACCAACATCGTAGTGTGAGCATTCGATGTTTTCGGTATAACATCACCTTCCTGATAACCAACAAAAAACACACCATCTTTTTTTAACCAGTTTCGAACCTGTGCCATAAATGCGGTCATATCTGCAGCAAAATAAAGGGTGTCCATAGAAATAATCACATCAAATTTTTCTTTAGGATATTCTATTTCACCGATGATACCCTCTCTAAATTCGGCATTTTTGCAGAATAGAGTCTTTGCAGTGGTAATTGCCGTTTCCGAATAATCAAAGCCATATATATGTGCCCTTGTCCTCTCTTGCAAATATCCCAGCATTTTTCCATTACCACAGCCAATGTCCAAAATATGTACATCATCATTTTGCGGTATGTATTTCAGAATCATATCTATCTGCTCTTTGTTGCTAAATCCATCCTGTGAAAAGTCCTCACCAAAAGCATCTTTACAAAAAGACTGAAACGCATTTGATTCTTTTGTCATTGTGTAAAAAGCTTCGTAATCATCATAAAATAACAATTCCTTTTTATTCATAGTTAATTGTTTCCCTTTGTAAAATTCAATGCTTTCTCTTAATTTCGTCCTATCCGATCAAAACTTTTTTTCCTTCAAAGGCAAAGCCATAATGACGGATCCTGTCTGCCGATATTCCCTGTGCCAGCAGTTCGGCATCATAGTTTTTCTCTGTGATCTGTTCTAAAGCTCCCCGAACCGTATCCAGTAAAGTTTCCTCCTCATCCGGTTCATGCACTTTAAACTCAATCACAATGGCATCATCCACCTCTGTCACCGGTGTAAGCATCACATCATATCGTCCATATCCACTTTCCCGGTTGGAACGGATCTGATACCTGTCCCGTAACTCCACCAGAAGTCCCAGAACAAATCCATGATAGAACCGCTCCGGCTGGCTTTTCTCAGAAGGTTTCTTTCCGGCATCAAAGCTGCTGAAGGTTGCAAGTGCAACATCATTCATATAGATATTCATTTCCTTGAGGCTGCCCTTTAACAATGCTTTCACAAAATCATTATAATTTGCATCTTTATTTTTAAACCATCCCCGGAACATTGTCATGAACATGCTCAATGTCTCAATATTTGTAATATCCAGCGTGTACCATGGTTCCAAAGTAATCCCACGGTAGTCTATATTCTGCACTTTCAGATAACCACTGGCAAGCAGAAGACTCCAGATTGCCTCTTCATTGTCATCCAACTGGTTATATACGATCTGCTCGTCAAAGTTTACAGTGATCGTCTGCCCCCTCAGCAGATCCTCCATCTTCTCCTTCACATCGGCAGATGCTGTCCGGATCAACCGACTCACAAGCCCATTAGAGCTTGTGGAAGCCCAGTATGGATATAATCTGCCTTCATCCAGATAATTTGTAATGGACCACGGATTGTAAATGTCTCTGTGTTCTCCAAAAGTAAAACCATCATACCACTTTTTTACTTCATCCTTTTTATCTCCCATCCCATACTCATCCAGTGAAGCAAAAACTTCCTCCTCGGTAAAACCGAAACAATCTGCATACAGATTGGAAGTCGTCGTTACAACTCGCAGATTATTCAGATCAGAGAAAATACTCTCCTTGGATACTCTGGTAATTCCCGTCATAATTGCTCGCTCCAGATAAGGGTTCGTCTTAAAAGACGCATTAAACAGACTTCTCACAAAAGACGTAAATTCATCCCAGTATCCCTGAACATACGCCTCCTGCATTGGAGTATCATATTCATCCAAAAGAATAATGACCTTTTTGCCATAATAACGTTCCATCCAGACAGACAAAGTCTTCAATGCATTCTGTGCCATTGTATCATCCATCTGGATCGTGGTACTATTGTATATTTTTCTTTCATTATCACTTAATACATTACCCTCTAACAAATATCTGTTTTCTTCATACAGACTTGCAATCTCCTGCTTGATCTGGGTTTTGGCATCCTCCAGATTGCCTGCTTTCACAGCAGCAAAACTCAAAAAGATCACAGGATATGTTCCCTGCAGTTTCCGATACGTTTCATTCTGCCAGATAGAAAGTCCCTCAAACAGATCCGCCCGGTTCGCATATTTATTAGAAAAGAAGCAGTCCAGCATACTCATATTTAACGTCTTACCAAAACGGCGTGGACGTGTGATCAATGTTACAACATCCCGGTTTTCCCACCATTCTTTTATAAAATTGGTTTTATCTACAAAAAAGCAATCCTGCTCTCTCAGATCAGAAAAACCTTGTATTCCTATACTAATCGCCTTTTTCATATGCTCACCTGCTCTCCTGTCATTATATATTTATTACATTATAACGATATTCCTCCAAGGTTACAAGGCAAATCAAGAGTCAAAATATGCAAATAACTACATGTTGTTATTAAAAAACTCAAACTTACAAAATAGCTGTAAAGTTGTACATACTACGTTTCCAAATTTGTGCAATTTATCCGACTTAAATGTTATAGTAAATCATTTAAGTTGCAGTATTTTTGTTGTTTCTGCCGATTTTATCTTATGAATTGTTTTATATATGGTTATTTTGCACAAACCATGCTAACATTTATTCCAGGGTGAGCAAAACAAAAATATTTCGAAAAGGCAGAGCTTTTTCAAAGGAGGGTTTATGAGATTTAAAAAAATCTTTGCTGTCGTAATGGCAGCGGCGGTAACACTATCCACACTCAATGGTTTTCATGGTTTTTCTGCTCCAAAAACCGCAAAAGCAGCGAGCTTTGTTAATCTGAACCAGAGCCAGATCACATCTGCAATGGGAGCCGGCTGGAACCTTGGAAATCAGCTGGAAGCATCCCTGAACGGAACGCCAAATGAAACAAGCTGGGGTAATCCTACGATCAACGCCAATCTGATCAAGGCAGTTAAAAATGCCGGTTTTCGTTCCATCCGTATTCCGGTTTCCTATTTGGGCAAGATCGGCAGCAACTCCAGTTACACCATTGATTCTTCCTGGTTAAACAGGGTACAGCAGGTAGTTGATATGTGTATTGCCAATGACTTGTATGTTATTATCAATATGCATGGGGATGGCTATCATTCTGTCGATGGCGGCTGGCTTTTCTGTGACGGTTCCAACCAGACTGCGATCCGTGCCAAATACAAAGCCTGCTGGAAACAGATTGCCACACGTTTTCAGTCATATGACCAGCACCTGATCTTCGAATCCATGAATGAAGAATTTGATGGCACTTACGGAACTCCAAACAGAACATATTATGAAAATATCAATCAGCTCAATCAGATCTTTGTAGATACCGTACGCACTTCCGGCGGAAACAATGCGAAGCGCTGGTTAATGCTCCCGGGCTGGAACACTAACGTCAACTACACCGTAGGCGATTATGGTTTCCGGGTTCCTACCGACAACAACTGCACTGCCGGCGGAAAGCGCATCATGATCTCTGTTCATTATTATGATCCTTGGGGCTTCTGCGGAGAAGAAAGTACCACGGCAACCCAATGGGGAAGCAAGGCAAACAACAGCTCAAAGGTTGATTCCTGGGGTGATGAGTCTTATCTGAAATCCCAGTTTAACAGTCTGTATAACAAATTCTGCAGCCAGGGATATCCGGTCGTGATCGGAGAATACGGTGCCATTGACAAATCTGCTTTCGATTCAAACAACACGGCATGCCGTGCGGAATTTGCTTCCAAAGTCTGCACTTACGCAAAGAAATACGGCTGTATTCCAATCTGGTGGGACAACGGCGTAACCGGCACATACGGTTTCGGTTTATTTAACCGCAATACCGGTGCAGTTACACAACCAAAGATCATCAATGCCATCACTGCCGTGTATCCTTCTTCAGGCAATAACTCCGATTCCACAGGCAGCATTGATACCGGCAAAACATATATGCTGAAAAACGTAAACAGCGGTCTGTATATGGATGTCTGCGGTGCAAAAGCGGTAAATGGTACAAATGTCATCCAGTACTCTGCTTCCAAAGCAAAAGCAAATAATACCTGGAAATTTGTTCCTGACGGAAAAGGATATTACTATATTTACTCCTGTCTGGGAGACGGCAGGACATTTCTTCTGGATGTTTCGTGCAACAGCAGTGCAAATGGGACAAACATCGGAATTTACAAAAATACCAACTGCAGTGCCCAGCTTTACAAGCTTGTAAAAAATTCTGACGGAAGCTATAGTATTTATACAAAGTCTTCCGGCTGTAAGAGTGTTGTCGAGATTGCTAATGCAAACCGCAGCAATAACGGCAATGTACAGCAATGGGTTTACAACGGACATAACTGTCAGAAATGGCAATTGATCGCACAATAAATTTATCAAATAACTCACAATCAACAGGGTTGTTGCCTTAACAGATGAAATTGTTCAGGCACAACCCTTTCTTGTTCAGAAAAATCACTCTTAGCCGGACATTTAATAAAACCAGCCATCTTCACTATGTATCCGGCTCTGCAATAGTTCTTTTATTCTGTCCCGAAAATAGGCCTCATCGTCACACACTGCGATTTTAAAATCCAAGCCCACATAACCACCTTTTATATCGTTTCATTTTCTTCTTTTTTCCAGCGAAGCTCACGCTCCCACTGGCGCAATCTGCGGGCTCCCTCCGGATTTTGTTTTTCCAGCCGCTGTTCCAGCTTTTCCCGGCGTCTCTGAAGCCTTTCCAATACCTCCGGATGTTCTCTGCCAATCTGCTCCCGGATATGATGACGTCGTTTTTCCAGCAAGCCGAGAATAATCCTGCGGTGATCCTGATCCGCCAGTTTTTCCGGCAGTTCATCCATATGAATCTCCATACGTCGTAAAAACTCATCCTCATCAATGGCTCCAATACCATGCCAGTATTTCAGGCTGCTCTCGATTCCCTGCTCCGCAATCTCTTCCCACTCCGGCATACTGTGAATGCTCTCCAACACCTGATGTACACGCTTTTCAATCTGGTCCACTGTCTCGTCACCAAAAGCCCAGGTAAACTCCTCCAGCGTATTTTCTGTTTCCGCGGGAATATTAAGCATATGTCCGTTTTTATGGACAGTATATCCATTGAGAACATATGGCTCCATGTATCCGCTGTCATGAAGTGCTGCCGTAATGGTCCGGCGTACATTTCCTTTTTCAATCAGATGTCCGATCCCAAGCTGTCTCATCTGCTCATTCACTGATGCCATATGCTCTGTCATATAAAAATGTATCCCCTGTTTTTCAAAACGGTCACACATCATTTCCAGCCTGTCTGCCGCAGTAATATCAATACTTGTCATCGCTCCGGCATCCACAATGACAACCTTTGTATCCTCTTTTATGCTGTTCTCAATATCCTCCTGAAAAGTCTTTACATTGGCAAAGAAAAGACTCTCACTAAAACGGTAGATTATCACATGCTCAATTTCATGGGCATAACGGTTCTTACTGCAGTCATAAAAGCCCTCTCTTCCCGGAATAACTCCCAGAAAAGCCCTTGGGGGATTCGTCGCTTTCAAGACCACTGCGATAAAGGAAAGAATAATTCCTATGATCACTCCATAAATCGTTCCCAGTAAAAGGACACCAAAAAAGGCAGCCATAAAAATGTAAAATTCGTTCCGGCTGACGCGGAACAACCTTTCTGCCAGATCAAATTCTACCACCTTCATAAGAGCAGATATCACAATGGCCGTGAGAACCGGCACCGGAAGATATCCAATAAATCCCGTACCAAACAACAGCAGTAATACCATAGTAAAACCTGCCACAATGGAAACCATCTGTGTTCTGCCGCCATACTGGTCATTCATGGACGTTCTGGAAATACTTCCATTGACCGGACAGCATCCAACAACTGCCGATGCAATATTTCCCACAGCACATGCCAATATTTCCTGATTATCTCTGATCTTATATCCGTTTCGAAATGCAAAATTATTCTCCGATAACAGCGTCTCCGCCATGATCACAACGGCAACCATCAGTCCGCGTCCTGCTGCCTGAGACAGATCTACTGACCGAAATTGCAGGCACTGAAAATGTGGCAGCCCCGGTTCCACAGCAGATAACAACTTTACCCCATACTGATCAATATGACAAAAAATGGTCAACAATACCCCCGCCGCCATAACCACGATCACCATAGGAAACTTTGGTGCCAGCTTCCTTGCCACAACGATCACTGCCAGAGAACAAATCCCCAGTACAACAGAAACCGGATTGATATGCGATGCCGCTTCTATAATGGAAACGATCAGCTCCGGCAGTTCTCCCGTCCCGGAGCTGCCTCCCAGTATTTTGGGAATCTGCATTAATATGATCGTTACCGCAATTCCGCTGATAAAACCTCCCATAACCGGAGTAGATATGTAGTCTACCATCTTTCCTGCTTTTAATAAGAAAAAGATCATGAGCCACACTCCGGCAAAAAATGCTGTCATAGGAATAAATGCCATGGCTTCAGGAGACTGTGCCTGCAAGCCCAGTCCCGCAGCCGCCGCACCAATGATCGCTGCCGGTGCCGCATCTACTCCGAAGATAAACTGGGGTGACGTGGTAAACATAGCAAAAAATAAAATAGGCAGTACAGACCCATACAGTCCATAGACAGGCGGAAGTCCTGAGACCTCCGCATATCCCATGGATATCGGGATTGATACTGCCGCTATGATAATACCTGCCAGAATATCCTTTGGCAGATAATTTAATTTATAATTTTTCATTGTCTGGAAAATCTTCATATTCATCGTTTTACTCCACATAATATACATAATCATCCTTGCGTGGTGCTGCTCCCGGCTCATCTCCATTCACATATCCAAGAACACAATGACCTATGCCCTCGTAATCTCCCGTAATTCCCAAAGACTTCAAAAGTGCTTTTCCCTCTTCACTTTCAAATTCCTCCTTCGCACGATGAATCCAACAGCTTCCAAGCCCTGCATCTTTGGCTGCCAGCATCAGATTTCCCATAACAAGACTACCATCATACACATGGGTTGGCATTGCCTTATCTGCCAGTACGATCAGTACAACCGGTGCTCCATAAAAAGGATCCGTCCCCTCAGCCGCTCCCATAATCTCCGCATTCATACGGGAAAGCTTATCCCTCACTTCTTTATTTAATACCGCTACAATGATCGGTGACTGCCTGCCCATTCCTGTGGCTGCATATGTTCCGGCTTCGATCACACGGTCAATCAACTCTCTCTCCGGCATTTTGTCCTGAAATTTGCGAATACTTCTTCTTGTACGGATTGTTTTCATTGTTTCACTCATATGATATGTCCTCTCTTTCTTATTTTTATAGTTTTCTATCTTTTTAATTTCTATTTTCTGTCACAGACAGCAATACACCCGCCCACTGATTTCTTCAATGATCTTCTCTCAGGCAGCACTGCCTCGCCGGCTATGACATTCTCCATCACATATCTGCTGGAATTCCCGGAGCTTCTGCTTTGCCTGCGGACTCAGATCCTTTGGCACCTTTACCTGTACTGTCACATACTCATCTCCATGAACGGAAGAATCCTTCATGGACACAATGCCTTTTCCACGAAGCCGGATCTTGCTTCCCGCCTGGGTTCCCTCCGGAATACGGCACATCACTCTGCCACTTAGCGTATCCACCGGTGCCTCGCCGCCAAAAACTGCCGTTGTAAAAGGAACCTCAATCTGAGTATATATATCCATTCCCTTTCTGTCAAATCCCGGCTTAGGCTGTACATGCACCTTTAAAAACAGATCGCCGGCCGGACCACCTCCATATCCCGGCTGTCCCTTGCCACGAAGACGTACACGCATTCCATCGTTTACTCCGGCAGGAATGTGTACCTGCAGGGATGTTCTCTGTCCGGAACCGTCCTGCGAAACCAGATGGATCGTTTTGTCACAGCCAAAGGCCGCCTCTTCAAAGGTAATGTCTGTCTGTGCCTCCAGATCTTCTCCTTTCGCCGTTCCGGTACCCTGTCCAAATCCTCCAAAGCCATTTCCTGTGCCTTGACGGAAACCACTGCCAAAACCATAATGGCTCTGCCCGCGAGAGCTCTCTCCGTGGGATCTTCCATGAAACATACCACCAAAAATATCATCAAAGATATCATCCATATCGCCACCCTCAAAATGATATTCCCGGTAGCCACCTGTCCCAAAATCAGGACCGCCATAACTCTGATAAAAATGTCCGTTTCCTGTAGAACCTGTTCCTCCTTCTTCAAACGCTGCAAAACCATACTGGTCATAAAGCTTTTTCTTTTCTGCATCACTGAGTACATTATATGCTTCGGTTACTTCTTTAAAATTCTTCTCTGCTTCTTTATCCCCCGGATTTACGTCCGGATGATATTTTTTGGCAAGCTTACGGTATGCTTTTTTGATCTCCTTCTCATCCGCTCCTTTCCGGATACCAAGGACATCGTAATAATCTCGTTTCTTCATGATCCTCACCTCCGAATAAAATGAAACTGTCCATTTTCCCTTCACTTACTACCTGGAAAACGGAAGCTTTGAAAATATACAGAAAAGAGGCATACGAACCGGTTCGCATCCCTCCAAGGCTGTTAATAGGGTGATAAACCATCCAATATATCAACCCTGCTGTATTGCATTTTTACTTTCGATTATGTTATACCACTTATTTTAGCACTCGTCAAGTCTATTGGCTAATAATTCAAATCTCATTTTCTATAGTTTTTCGGTTTCAACCCGAAAAACTTTGCATATTATTTATCTTTTTTGTCTAGTAGCGTATATTTTATTGATAATCCTCTAAAATGCGTTCCACCCTGATCCTTCCACCCAAAAGCGTTTCCTCCAGCCTACCCGTCAGACGGCCACTCCAATAATCCCGTGCTTGTTGTATTTTGCGATCAAAACTGTCTCCATTAACTCCCGGCAGCAAAGCTGCATCTCCGGTAAACACCTCTCCATCGGAACTCAAACTGACTAACTGAAGTACTTTCCGGTCAAAGCTTTCAAAATTCTCCTTCCATTTAAGCGCCGCCTCCAGAGTCTTACACACATACAGACACTGCAGTCTCGAAGGTTTCTCCCGAAACTCCTTCTGCCTAACAAGCTCGCAGATTGTCTCACGAACAGCTCTTGACTGATTAAAGACATAATATAGCATTCCTCCTTGATGTTAAGGTCACGCTTTCTTCTGAATCCATACACGCATCCCGGTAAGCACTGCCAGCAGGATCGCCACACTCAACAAAAGTACGACCCACCAGATCCGGATAAATGCCGCCAGGATATAGCCCACAACACAAACGGCCGCCACCACTGCCGCATAGGGAAGCTGTGTCGATACATGATTCATATGATTACACTGTGCTCCCGCCGAGGACATGACCGTTGTGTCCGAAATCGGGGACACATGATCACCACACACCGCTCCGGCCAAAACTGCAGACACGGAAATGATCATCATTTCCATATGTCCCTGCTCCGGAAACATAGCAATCACAATCGGTACAAGAATCGCAAAGGTTCCCCAGCTTGTCCCTGTAGAAAATGCCAGAAAGATCGCTATCACAAAAACGATCATCGGAATAAACAGGCTGGCGGATGCATTCTGTCCTACAACACCCTTAACGAATGTACTGATCTCCAAATGATCGCCAATCCCCTTCAATGCCCATGCAAAGGTCAGGATCGCCATTGCCGGAACCATCAGACGAAAGCCCTCTACAAAACTGTCCATAAAGTCCTGAAATGTCAGTACCTTTCGTGGCAGATACCAGATCATACAGAATAATATCGTGACAAGTCCCGCAAAGATCAGACTCCTCTCGGAATCACAGCCGGAAAATGCAGCAACAACATTGGTCGCTCCCCCTAAAAAGCCGGTATAGATCATGGCTCCGATCGCAGATACGATCAACAATAAAACCGGCAGGATCAGATCCGCCACGCGCCCCTTTTCATTGACCTTTTCCTGCTTTTCCTCTTTGATATTCTCCGATCCGGAGGTAAAAAGATCTCCCCGTTCTGCATTGATCTCATGCTTTTTCATCAGACCAAAATCAAAGCCGGTCAGGATCAGGTATAAGACCATGATCAAGGTCAGAATGGCATATAAATTATACGGAATCGTCCGCAGAAATAAACTGAATCCGGTCAGGGAGGATCCCTTCGGCACATAGGAATTTACTGCCGCTGCCCAGCTTGAGATCGGTGCAATAATGCAGACTGGTGCTGCCGTGGCATCAATGATATATGCAAGCTTTGCCCTGGATACCTTATAGCGGTCTGTCACCGGCCGCATCACCGAGCCTACGGTCAGACAATTAAAATAATCATCCACAAAGATCAGTACACCCAGTCCCATGGTCGATAATAATGCAATTTTTTTATTTTTAATCTTGGAAATCGCCCACTTTCCATAGGCGGCAGAACCGCCGGAACGGGACATCAGCACAACCACCATTCCAAGCATAACCATAAAAAATAAAATATTAATGTTCATGCTATCCTTAATGGTGTCAAAGATCACGGTAAATGCCGTCCATGGATGAAACTGTGCATACATAAAGGAACCTACTACGATCCCAACAAACAGCGAACTGTAAACCTCTTTTGTGATCAATGCAAGTACAATCGCCAAAATTGGCGGCAGCAATGACCAAATTGTTCCTGTAAACATAATCTTACTCTCCCTTCACCGGAATAACCTCTCCAAAATCATAATCCACATAATCCTCCGGAGTAAACCGGTGATAGATCACATGACGGCCCTCAAAGGTAATGCAATAGCGGTAATCATTTGGTTTATTGTCCCGAAAATAGAACAGATAATCAAAATCATCCCCTGCATAACTGCCCTCAAAAACCTGATCCGAATACTGTGTAAAAAGCGTTTCCACATCCTGCAGAGTACAGCCGTGATGGGCGATCGTCTGAATAAATTTCACCAGAAAATCATCCTCTCCCTGATGCTCATGGACATACTCGACTCCCTCCGGCGGAATCTGGATACAGAATCTTTCTTTTTGGGAAGATGCCGTAATCCCGCCAAAATGCGCTCTTGTGGCCTCTGAAAACTCCTTCATCCGCTCCAACATTTCCTCTTCCGTACAATCTACCTCCAGCAGATGATTCAGAGAGGATAACGGATAATACAGACGTAAAAGCTCCTTACGATAGCCTAGCTTGATCTGTTCTTCCAGGATCAGATCTCTCAAATTTTTTTCTAATTTTTCAATATTCATAATCGGATATCATCCCTTCTATTCTTCAACCGGCAACGGACCTGCCAGGTCTTTCACAACCTCTCCGGCAATGATCAGTCCCGCTACGGATGGAACAAACGCCACACTGCCCGGAATATCACGACGCTCTGTACATTTGTGCTTTGCTCCCGGCGGGCAGATATAGTTTGTCCTGCAGCTGATGCTCATATCCTCCAAAGGTCGAATGGACTTCTCAGTAGAGTAAACTACCTTCAGATCCTTAACATTTCTTTTGCGAAGCTCCCGGCGCATGACTCTCGCCAGAGGACAGATCGTCGTATCGTAAATATCTGCCACCTGAAACTTCGTCGGATCCAGCTTATTTCCTGCTCCCATGCTGCTGATCACCGGCACGCCTGCTTCTTTCGCCCGCATAATGATGTCCAGCTTGGCAGTCACAGTATCCACCGCATCCACCACATAAGAATACCCGGAAAAGTCAAATTCGTCTGCATTTTCCGGCAGATAAAAGCACTGCCTGACTTCCACCTGTGCCTGTGGGTTAATATCAAGAATACGATCACGCATCACATCTGTTTTATATTGTCCAACGGTGCTGCGGGTCGCAATGATCTGACGGTTGAGATTGGTCAGACATACCTTATCATCATCAACAAGTACAAAAGAACCCACACCGCTTCTGACAAGTGCCTCCACGACATAACCGCCGACACCGCCAATACCAAAAACTGCCACCTTTGCCGATGCCAGCCGGTCAATTCCTTCCTTTCCCAATAAAAGCTGTGTTCTGGAAAACTGATTTAACATACTAATAACCATGCCTTTCTAATAGTCCTACTTAGTGTACCACAATCATTGATATTATGATATCCCTTTTCTCCTGTTTTTAATGTATGAATCATAGCCCTCCCATACATCTGGCAGCCTTATGAAATATTCTCCGTTGATTTCCGGCTTTTTCTTTTTTACTGAATATTATCATTATCGTTCACCGTATAGATACTCAATCTTCCCTTTTTTCTTTGTTCTAATTGTCCGGAACCGCATAATTCCTTGAGAAGCCGAAACGCCTTTGTCGAACCTGCTCCAAGAAGCTTTTCCGCCTCTTTTCTGGTGATCACTTTATTCTTTCTGACATAATCAAGAAGCTGCTGCTTTTCATTCGGAACAGACATCATATAATTTACAGGAACCTCCCGAACCACAAAAGGAAGCTCTTCTATTTCTTCATTTCGATTAGGTAACGTCACCCTGAAAACGCCTTTGGCTGTTTCAAACTTCGGCTGCTCTTTCCTGTTTTTATATGCTCTTTGAATCCTCCCGATGCCGGTTCCATAACTCTCAATCAATTTCATACGATAGAATACCGCCGCCAGACCCGGATTTCTCGACTGGGAAACTCCAAGAAAAATGGAATTGATCTCCAGTCCCGGAACCAGACCTCCCAAAGAAACAAATTCCATCCGGTCCTCATAAATATTGATCAGATTACTTCCACTAAAGGAATAGTCTCTGTGAACGATACTGTTAAGCAGAGCCTCCCGGATAGCCTCCTCCGGATAGTCCCTGGTATCGGTCCGTTCTAACCCGGAAAAGCTCGCTTTTGTTTTATTGGCCATATCAACATATTGGTAAACATCCTCCAACTGCTTTAGAAGAGAACCCGAAAACTCTTTGCGATCCCGGAAAATCTCTTTGTCTTTTCCCTGAAATAATGCTATTTTAGTCGTCACCTCACACTGATCAGACAACAACAAAGCCAGATTGGTATACAATCCGTCCTCCCCGATCAATTTCAGTGTCCGCATCTGGGCATCTCCGATTTCAAATCCTCTCAGCTCCATTTCCCGGTAGAATTCCCGAAAGGTCAGCTCCTGTGTCATACTCCGGCACAACTCAAAGGATCTTCCGCTGTTCTGAAGAAGCATCTCCCGGATTCCTTCCTCCGTCATAGGCTGTGAAGAACTGCCCTTTCTAACATATACACCTCCGGGCTTCAATCCCTTTTCCCTCAAATAATACGGACGATTTGTCCCGGTTGTGATCTGAATTTCAATCACATTTCTGCCCTCGATAGCAACACTGTCCACCCTGACAAAAGGCATAACATCCGGTGCAATCGCATCTTTCAGGGAATTCACAATGCGAAGCATAACCTCATCCGGATCATCTACCCCCTTGACAGCACCATCATTGCATATCCCAACAAAAACAGTGCCTCCCTCAGCATTTGCAAATGCAATTACTTCTTTTTTTATATCTGAAACATATTCCTGCTTATATTCTGTATTTAACTTTTCACCTGACATCTCGCCCATTCTTTCTCTCCTTTCTCACTTTTTATCATTATAAGAAAGAAAGAAAGGAAAGTCAATGAACATTTTCTATGTTACATACTATCTCCGGATATACCTCTCCGCCTCTGTCGCTGCATTGGCCCCATCTGCTGCCGCCGTGATCACCTGACGAAGTGCCTTGGTACGCACATCTCCGGCCACAAAAAGTCCCTGGGCCGAGGTGATCCCCTGCTCTCCTGCTGCCACATAACCATACTCGTCAAGTTCTGCAACGCCTTGAAGCAGTCCTGTTACCGGCTCCATTCCTACTGCCGCAAAGACACCGGACACTTCCAGTCTGCGGCCATCCTCCAGCATCAGAGCCTCTACCCGCTGTTCTCCCTGAATCTCCTGTACTCTCGCATTCGTCAGGATCTCAATATTTTCTGCATCCTTTACCTTCTGCACCGTCCCCGCATTTCCGCGAAACTCGTCACGGCGGTGGATCAGATAAACCTTCTCACAGATCTGTGACAGATAAAGAGCATCATCCAGTGCCGTATCACCACCGCCGATCACTGCCGTGGTTTTTCCCTGAAAAAATGCACCATCACAGGTAGCACAGTAGGACACACCTCTGCCGGAAAGCTTGTCCTCTCCCGGTACGTTTAAATGGCGATGGGATGCTCCTGCCGCATAGATCACGGTCTTCGTCTCCAAAACATCCCCGCCTGCCAGAAGCACCTTCCAATAACCATCGGACTGCTCCAGCTTCGTGACCTCTTCCTCCAGAAAAGCCGTCCCCAGATTCTCAGCATGCTCCCGGAATTTTTCTCCCAGAGAATATCCTTCAATCCCCGGAATGCCCAGATAATTATCCACCTGACCACTCTCCGCGATCTGCCCGGTTCCACAATATTCCTTTTCGATCACAAGAATATCCAGACCGGCACGTCTGCCATAAACTGCAGCCGACAATCCCGCCGGACCGCTTCCTATAATTATAATATCTTTCATATCCGTTTTCCTTTCCCGTTGTTCTCTTCTCAAAACCAAAGATACCGATAATGCCTTATCCTGTATCGCCAAGAAACATTATCGGTATTATTTTTATTATTTAGATTACATAAAATCCGGCTTCTTCCGTCTGCTCTTCTTCCCAGTCCAAGAGATCCTGCAGTGTAATATTATCAACAATATCATTGACCGCTTTTCCCATTTTGTCCCAGACACGGTTGATCACAGAAGCCTTTTCCATTTCGTTGGAGGTGTCCGAAGAAAGGGACATTAAATCCCCCTCCGTCTGCCGCAGGATCATTCCCACCGTGTATTCCTCCGGTGTTTTTTTCAGCAGATAACCACCCTGAGGTCCACGGACGCTCTTAACAAAGCCAGCTTTGTTGAGCACGGAAATAATCTGCTCCAGATATTTTTCTGAAATCTGCTGACGTTTTGCGGTTTCTTTTAACGGCACCGGCACGCCGCGATTATGATTCGCCAGATCCAGCATCAGGATCAAAGCATATCTTCCTCTGGTAGAAATCTTCATATGGAACTCCTCTTCTAACTGCTAAAACTACGGTTGACACTAATAATATGCGAAGCAACTTCTAAAACCATGATGCCACGGATTGCTCCATTGCGACGCAATTTCCGCAATCCTGCAACCACCTCCAATCCCACAGATTTGCAAGCAAATCTGCTTCTTGTCGGTGTTTGGCGGGTCAAGCCAGTAGATAGCAATTTGTATGTAAACATACATTGCTATCTACTTTTGACCCTTGCATCATATCATCCAGAAATTATCAGTGCATATAATTCTACGGTATGTCTCAAATTTGGACCACTTGTTAAAGAACTCTAAATGGTTCTCCTTGTCCAGATTCTTGTACTCATATAAATAATTATCCAGATCCGCCTTAACTCGGATACGGAGGGCAAAACCTCTCTCATCCAGTACCGGAAGTCCTGTGTACTGATAATCGGACAGTAGAATGATATCCTCGATAACACGGTTACGGATTAGAATAACGGCATCGCTGTCTGCTGCAAGAATATCAAAATAATCCGGATACTTGAAGCTGTCGCCCTCGATCGGTACCGTATCTCCTACATGGTATGTCTTATCCTGTGTATTCACCTTGGACAAGAATGCGTTTTCAAGATTGAAATAGAACTCCTCGAAGATATAACCGCCTGTCTTGATATCATCCTTCTGGAAGTAAGGAACCTCACCGTCCTCGGAAACATCCTCTACCACACCGCATGCGGAAGTTGCATGGCTGATACGGTCGATCAGGATTAGCTCACCCAGTGTCTTGTTGGTCTTAAACTTATCAACCACCAGCTTCTCAGAGAATTCCAGATGGCATACGGCAATCTCATTTTTCTCTACATGGTCTGCCGGAATATGCTCGCCACTGTTGACATCAATCTTATACTCAATGCTTTTTAAAATACCCGGAATCTTTTTGGTTCCAAGCTTGACAAGATACTCCTTGCCCAGAGATAACGGCTCGTCGTCCATCCAGAGAAGCGTTGTTGTAACATTTTTGGTGTATGGCAGATCCTCGTCATTGGTAAGCACACAGCCACGGCTTACATCCACCTCACGATCAAGCTGGATCGTTACCGCCTGTCCTGCCTCTGCCTCCTGCACCTCGGTATCTCCGTTCAGGATTGACTTAATGGTTGCCTTCTCATCGCTCGGCAGTGTTGTGATGGTCTCTCCCACCTTAATCTTACCGCTCTCAATCTGTCCCTGGAATCCACGGAACTCATGATTCGGACGGCATACACGCTGTACCGGCATATAAAATACGGAAGAATTCTCCTGCTCTGAAATATCCACTGTTTCAAGATAATTTAAAAGTGTTCCACCCTGATACCAAGGCATATTGTCTGACTCTACCGTGACATTGTCACCCTCTGTCGCGCTGACCGGAATGATCTTCACGCTGTAAAGACCGAGGCTTTCTGCCAGCTCCTTAATATCCTTTTCAATGGCTTTGAAACGCTCCTCGCTGTAATCTACTAAATCCATCTTATTAACTGCAAAGACAAAATAGCGGATACCCATCAGGGCACAGATTCTTGCGTGGCGTCTGGTCTGTACCAGTACCCCCTGCTTTGCGTCTACCATTACAACTGCAAGCTGGGCAAAGGAAGCACCAACTGCCATGTTTCTTGTATACTCCTCATGACCCGGTGTATCTGCCACGATAAAGCTGCGATGATCCGTGGTAAAGTAACGATATGCCACATCAATGGTAATACCCTGCTCACGCTCTGCCATCAGTCCATCCAAAAGCAGTGAATAGTCAATCTCACCGCCACGGGAACCAACCTTACTATCCAGGATCAATGCCTTCTCCTGATCTGCATACAGCAGCTTGGAATCATATAAAATATGTCCGATCAAGGTTGATTTTCCGTCATCTACACTTCCACAGGTTATAAATTTTAATAATCCATTCATCCTAGAAATACCCCTCTCTCTTTCTTTTTTCCATACTTGCAGCACCGCCGTCCTTGTCAATGACACGGCTGGTTCTCTCAGATTCTACGGAGCTTAAGGTCTCCTCTATGATCTCATCCAGTGTGGTTGCATCAGACTCGATACCACCGGAAAGCGGATAGCATCCCAGTGTACGGAAACGAACCATTTTCATCTCCGGCTTCTCGCCCGGCTCCAGACGCATACGGTCATCATCCACCATGATAATATTGCCGTCACGGTAAACAACCGGTCTCTCTGCTGCAAAATAAAGTGGTACGATCGGGATATTTTCCCGTTTAATGTACTGCCAGATATCCTTCTCAGTCCAGTTGGAAATCGGGAATACACGAATGCTTTCGCCCTTGTTGATCTCTGTATTGTATAATTTCCACATTTCCGGACGCTGATTCTTCGGATCCCACGCATGGGACTCATTACGGAAGGAGAATATCCTCTCCTTGGCACGGCTCTTTTCCTCATCACGGCGGCCGCCACCAAATGCTGCGGTAAAACCATATTTGTTAAGTGCCTGCTTTAATGCCTGGGTCTTCATAATATCGGTATAAGCAGCACCGTGGTCAAACGGGTTGATTCCCTGCTTTACCCCCTCTTCATTGATATATTCCAGCATTTCAATGCCCAGCTCTTTTGCCGTTTTATCACGGAACTCGATCATCTCACGGAATTTCCAGGTCGTATTGACATGGAGAAAAGGAAATGGCGGTTTCTCCGGGTAAAATGCTTTCATTGCCAAATGAAGCATTACTGAGCTGTCCTTACCGATCGAATATAACATAACCGGCTTCTCACACTCTGCGGCAACCTCTCTGATTATGTAGATTGCCTCTGCCTCTAATTCATCCAAATGTGTTAATCCACTCATAGTCGTCTCCATCCTTTTCTAATATTTGTTGGAACTGCGCCGGTCCACGTCGATCGTAACCTCGCGTCCGTTGCTTTTATGAATATTCCAATGTAAGATCTGTCCGTCTTTTGTCACAGTCATAACGCTTCCATTGCCGCCAATATCTGCTCCCAGGAAAAATCCTATGGCCCCAACGGGACATTCCTTCACACAGGAAGCACATCCCCAGCAGTCTCTGGGATACCGCATGACTGCCTTTCCCTGCTCCTTCTCGATCAGAGTACCGGGACAAACCTCCATACATTGTCCGCATCCCACACATTTCTGCTGATTAATTTGTATGCTCATAGGATCCCTCCTTTACAATGTCTCTTAAGATGATCTGAAGCTTTCCATCTACCAGACGGGAATTGACATATTTAAAATAATTCTCGTCTGTTTCCGGATAATCCAGATTTTCATTGAAGGAATGCCATCTTGTCTCCTTACGTCCTCTCAAATGAGCGATCAGACTCTTGCAGACGATCAGACGCTCCTTTAATTCATAAACAAACAGAAGCTCATGCATATTTTCTGCCGCTAGCTGATCCGCCAGTGCGATCAACTGGTCGATCTTCTCATCCGCAAGCTTCAACTGCTTCTCGTTATATTGATAATGGGTTGAAATGCCGCCGGCATATTCATCCATCACCTTCTGCATCGCTTCCTCCAGCTCCTCTGCGGTAAAGGAAGATTTATGTTCACTCAGGATATGCCGGTAAGCATCAATCTCCTGTCCTGCCTCTGTCTCAATGTATTTCTTTATCTTTTCCTGAGAAGATTCTGCTTTTTTCGCCAAATCATTCTCAAACGGACCTGCTTTTCCATCGGAAACCTTTGCATTTCCGATAAGCTGTGCTTCAATTGCCTTTGCCGCAAGTTCTCCCTCCGCCAGTGCTCCGGTCACATATTTCTGCGGACAGCCTCCTGCCACATCTCCTGCGGCATAAAGACCATGGATCGTTGTCTCCCGGTTGGTATCCACCCAGTAACCACTGGCGGTATGACCTCCCACAATATAAGGCTCCGTTCCCTCAATCTCCACATCCTGCTCTCCCGGAAGCTCTCCGGTTTCAATCCATTTCAATGTCTGGCTTGGTGCCATATTCAGATAGGCTTTCAGGAGATTCTCTTCCTGTTCCTTATCAATTCCGCTTGTTTGCAGATAACATGGACCATTTCCCTGCTGATTTTCCTTGACCGTGCCATAGACACGCTCGCTGGTGGTAAGTCCGTATTTATCCTCATAGACAAAGCCTCTGGAATTAACCTGCCTGGCTCCGACACCCTGTGCAATGGTTCCGGTTGGGGCAATAGTATCCTTACATCTCAGTGCGATAAAGCGCATCTCAAAGGATGTCATCTCGGCTCCCGCCTGAATCCCCATTGCATATCCGGCTCCTGTATTAAACGGCGGATACCACATTTTATGTCTGGAAAAGCCCGGATTATTTGGCTTGTAAAGTCCTGCAGCGCCTCCCGTTGCTACCAGAACAGCCTTTGCTTCGATCACATAGGCCTCCTCATCCTCCAGAGAAAATCCTACGGCACCGTAAACAGCTCCGCCCTTTGTCAGAAGCTTTGTGATATTCACCTGGTTTAAAATGGATACGTTTTCCTGTGCCTGCACCGCTTTGGCAAGGATCGGCTTGAAGTTTTCGCCATTGATCTTGATATTGCGGTTTCCTCTGGTAACATATTCTCCATTTTCATCCTTGAGGATAACAAGGCCAAGCTGCTCCATATCTGCCGTCACTTCATTGAAATGCTCTGCCGCTGTCAATAAAAGATCTTCTCTGACAATGCCGGCAGCATCCTTTTTGGCATAATCCACATAATCCTGCGGTACATGACCTTTTGTGATATAGGCATTGATAGCATTGACCCCCGCTGCCAGACAGCCGCTGCGCTTAATATGTGCTTTCTCCGCGATCACAATAGACAGCTCCGTATCCCGGCTCAGTGTCAGCGCTGCATAACAGCCTGCTGTACCTCCTCCGATGATCAGCACGTCTGTCGTAATCCGGCGCACCTCGAAATCTTTACTCATGGAACCATCCTTTCTGTGTCGTGTTTATATATACTGTATCTCGTGTATCGTAACGTTTTTCTCCGGATCAATGCCAAATGCTTTTAATACCGGATGATCTGCCTCCTGCAAAGACAGGATCAGGTATTCCATCGTGGAATCATAAGCCAGCCGTTTGTCCTCCTCCGAAGGACGGGATGGCGACTCCGGATGGGAATGAAAGTTGCCGATCAGCTTCTTTCCTTTGGCTCTCGCATCCTTCACGGCTGCAAGCTGTTCCTTGGGATCCATGGAAAAATGTTCATTGCTTGCATCAATATTGGTCAAAAGATATACATCTGTGATCATCTTGATCTCTCCGTCAATATCTCCTGCCAAAAGACCACAGGACTCGTTCGGAAGTCCTGCCCGGCAGTGTGCCAGGATCTTCTCATAATCTTCCTTTTTCATTTTCAGCGTGATCGCCATATTTTCACCTTGCTTTCTATATCATCTCTTTATTCTGTATTCTATTTACCGGTGTTTTCTGCTTCAAACCACAGCCCGCTGCTTACGCAGCTTCCGTCTGTGCTTCGCACATCCTCCGGCTGAGGTTGAAGGGCGGAAACAGCCTTACCGGCTTACATAAAATAAGTTTCCTGCTTTCTGCAAGCAAGCTTGCAAAGCAGTCTACTTATTTTATGCACCGGTGAATAGTTTTACTTAAGGTCACACTCTGCCTGCTCATAATCGATCAGCTCTGTGATGGTTGGCTCATCACCGCATACCGCACAGTGATCATCCTTCGGAAGCTTAATGGTATGGAATTCCATCTTTAACGCATCATAGGTCAGAAGCTTTCCTGTGAGAAGATCTCCCTTGCCAATAATATATTTGATGGCCTCCATCGCCTGCAGGCTTCCGATCACGCCGCCCATAGCACCGATGACACCAGCCTGCTTACAGGTTGGAACGGCATCCTTTGGCGGTGGATTCTTGAATACACAACGGTAACATGGTCCTTCTCCCGGTACATAGGTCATAAGCTGGCCCTTGAAGCGGATGATACCGGCATGGGAAAATGGCTTCTCTGCCATAACACAGGCATCATTGATCAAAAACTTTGCCGGAAAGTTATCGGTACCGTCAATAATGAAATCATAGTCCTTAATGAGATCCATAATATTGCTGGAATCTACGAAAGTGCGGTATGTCTTTACGGTTACATCCGGGTTGATTGCTTCCATAGTCTCCGCTGCGGATTTTACTTTTGCTTTACCCACATCATTAGTCGTATGAATGACCTGTCTCTGCAGGTTGGAAAGATCTACCTCATCCGCATCCACAATACCGATAGTTCCTACTCCTGCTGCTGCCAGATAAAGTGCTGCCGGGGCACCAAGTCCACCGGCACCGATGATCAGAACGCTGGCATTCAGCAGCTTTTTCTGTCCCTTCACTCCCACTTCCTGGAGAATGATATGACGGGAATATCTCTCAAGCTGTTCGTTTGTAAAAGCCATTATCTTGCTCCTCCTCCCATGAAGTAAAGAAATTCTACAGCATCTCCGTCCTTCAGGACAGTCTCGCCAAACTTCTCTCTGTCTACGAAATCATCATTGATCGTTACCGTAACATACAATGGATTCTCTACATTTTCCTTCTCAATGAGCGTCTCTACTGTTACGCCCTCTTCATACTCCTTTTTGTTTCCTGCGATTGTGATTGTCATAATGATAACCTTTACCCTTTCCTGTATCCGGCTTAACCTGCAGACACATTGACTTTTTATTTTTATGTGTCCTGTTTTACGGACACTGTTTTGCATTTTCAGATATCTGTCACAAGCTTTGTGATCTCTTCTCTCTTTGCCACTCCGGTGAGTCTCCACTGCTGCTCTCCGTGAATGAAATAGATCAGTGTTGGTGCTGACATTACATCATACTTACCGGCAAGACCCTGCTCATAATTCACATTGACTTTGACAACATCAAGCTTACCCTCGTAATCTTCCTCAATCTCACCAAGCACACCAGTCATTCTTTTGCATGGAATGCATGTATCCGAATAAAAATCCACCAAAACCGGCTTATCCGCTTTCAATACCTTTTCTTCAAACTGCTGCTCATTAATTCTTGCTGCCATATGTATCACCATGCCTTTCTATGATTTGTTCTTTCTTTACTCTTCTTCCACCTTGCGGACGATCAGGGTGTAAGTTCCATCCTCATTGTCCTCCAGCTTAAGGATCTGATGACCCTCTTCTTTTATACTTCTCGGTACATTCTGTACCGGCTCGCCGTCATTCATCTTGATTGCAAGGATCTCTCCATCATCAAGCTCCTCCAGTGCAACCTTTGCCTTCACAAAAGTTACCGGGCAAACCACATCTGTAATATCTACATTATCATCAACCTTAATCTCAGCCATCATATGCCTCCTTTAATACCTTGTATAATTTATCGCTTCCTACTCTGTCAATGGTAAACTTGAAACGCTCTCCTGCGTTTGCGTGATCATCAAAGAACTGGATCGCTGCATCTGTCACCCGGAAAAGCTGTTCCTCTGAGGTGATCGGTGGCAGCATATACTGGCCTTCCTTGATGGTATTTCCAAAGGTACCGCCACAGGATACCAGATATGCACTCTGAGAATCCCATGCGTCTGTCGGACAGGACTTCACGCAACGGCCACAGTAATTACATTTGCCCTGATCCAGTGTGATCTTTCCATCCTCCAGCTTCAATGCTCCCTCGCGGCAGACCTTTACGCAAAGTCCACAGCTGATGCAGGCATCCTCTTTCCAGGCTACCTTTGTGGCACCCTTGATTCCCACATCATTTTCCTCTGCCTTAAGGCAGTTGTTACGGCATCCTGTTACACCAAACTTAAATTTGTGTGGAAGCTCTCTCCCGAAATAACGATCATCCAGCTTCTTTGCAATGTCCTGTGTATCAATGTTACCGCTTGGACAAACTGCATTACCCTGACAGGCTGTCACGGTACGGACTCTCGGTCCGCATACTCCCGGCTTGCAGCCACCCTCAGCAAGCTCTTCCTTCACCACGTCAATATCATCTAATTTAATAAACGGAATTTCTACTCCCTGTCTGGAGGTAAGATGTACATACCCCTCACCATGTTCCTCTGCAACCTCAGCGATCTTTTTGAGATTTTCTACTGTAAGAGTTCCTCCCACTACGGCGATACGAAGAGAAAAGTTATTTTTCTGCTTCTGTCTCATAAATCCGCCCTTTTTTAATGTTCCGTAATCTACTGCCATGTTCTGTACCTATCCTTTCATATTTCATATGCCCTTTATATCTTAAACTGCGCCAGCCGCAGCTTTCTCCTTTGATCTTCTTTTATCAGATCATTTCTTATTTATGCGTTTACTGCACGGATTGCAGTTTCAAAATCCTTTTTCAGATCCTCAATATCCTCAATACCAACACTGATCCGGATCTGATCCTCATATACTCCCGACTGGAGCTGATCTTCTTTGGAAAGATGGACCGCGATCGTAGATGCCGGATGAAGAACCAATGTCTTGGTGTCCCCAATATTGGACAGAATGTATGGAAGTTTTAATGAGTTAATGATCTCAAATGCTTTTTCCCTGCTTCCTGTCCTCACTGTGATGATCGCTCCAAATCCACCGTTTAACTGTTTCTTTGCCAGCTCATAGTACGGACTCTCCGGTAGTCCCGGATAATTTACGGTAAGTCCTGCTCCCATATCTCTCAGGAACTCTGCCAGTTTCCAGGCATTGTCACACTGTCTCTGCATTCGCAGTCCCAGAGTTTCCAGCCCCAGATTATTGAGAAATGCGTTTTGCGGAGATAAACAGGCTCCCGTATTTCGGAACAATCCATTTCGAAGCTTTGCCACATATGCCATTGGACCAAATTTTTTATAAGGTATAAGTCCGGGATATCTCTCCGGATCCCATTGAAATTTTCCTCCCCAGGTGAGGATACCGCTGATGGCATCACTGTTTCCATTTATGTACTTTGAAGAAGAGTTTACCACCACATCAGCTCCAAGCTCCAGCGGCTTTACCAGATAAGGAGTTGCCACGGTATTGTCTATGACAAGAGGCAGTCCATGGGAGTGTGCCATATCTGCCACTGCCTGAATGTCTGTGACATCCAGCTTCGGATTACCGATAGTCTCTGCAAAGATTACTCTCGTCCGGTCTGTGATGAGCTTCTCATAAGCCTCCGGCTCATTCTCTGTCACATACCTTGTAGTGATCCCGAATCTTTCCAGATCCTCGAAAAGCTCCACAGTGCCGCCGTAAAGTCCGGCTGCCGCAACCACCTCGTCCCCGGTCTGCAGGATATTGGCCAGTGCATTAAATAATGCCGCCATCCCGGAAGCACATGCGACACTTGCCACTCCGTGCTCCAGTTTTGTAATTCTCTTTTCAAATGCCTCCACGGTAGGATTATTGATCCGGGTGTAAGAAAACCCCATCGCCTTATTCGTGAAGATATTTTCCAGATCTTCGGCACTTTTGTGCTGAAAGGCACTGCTTTGATAAATCGGTGTATGAGTGGCTCCGTAAGGATCCTCCTGTGGTACACCGTGCAAAAGCATTGTGTTAAATCCATACTCTGTCATTTGTTTTCTCCAATCCCTTTAATCTCTATCAACTTACTAGGGATATATTACACCCCTTTTCATACTTTGTCAATAGGAATTATCAAAAAATGTTCCCGATTGGATTTTTCTCCTGAGATGAGGCAATCCGGTCCAAAACGTCAACAAGCGCCGCACCTTTCGTACGACGCTTGTGATTTTCTCTCTGATCTCTCAGAAATGTTATTCTGTTTTATTTGAATGCTGTTACATACAAATACAGGAAGTATGTCTTATCATTCTGCTTTACAGTTACACGCATCAGGGATTTTCCCTTCTTCTTTGCGGTGTAACGCCCTTTTTTGTTAATCGGCAGTGCCTTCTTATTGTATGACACATACTTCACCTTTGCACTCTTTTCCAGACCATAGATCTTGATCTTTGTTGACTTCTTCAGCTTTCTCTTCTTAGCGATCAGAATCGTAGGAGTCTTGATTCGGCCGGACTTAAACTTCTTCAGCTCGGTCGCATTCTTAAACTTCTTCCGAACTTCAATCTTGACAACCAGACGGTTGCTGTATTTGCCCTTAACTGCTGTAATAGTAAGAGTTGCTTTTCCTTTTTTCTTTGCCTTGATAACACCCTTCTTATTCACAGTAGCGACTTTCTTGTTTGTAGATGTTACGATCACTGTCGCACCCTTACATTTCATCATCTTCAGCTTTGCTTTAGATCCCTTCTTCATTACCTTATGAAGCTTGAAGCCTGGAATCTTGTATGCATTGGCCAACTCCAGAAGCTGCGAATAAGTATATGGACATCCACCATCCTTCAATCGCTGGTTTACTGCATCCTGCTCTGCCGAAGACATCTCATTCCATTCCTTCTCACCGGATGAAATAATATCCTTTGTGAGATCATCCACTTTCTTAACGATATCACCGGTTGAATCTTTTCCGTGATCCTCTACAAATTGATCCACTCTGCTGATCTGATCCGGTGTCAACTGTGATGACGTTGCAGCCGGTACCGTTGTTGTCAAGGTATTCGGACTTGTCACCGGTGAAGCAGACGGTTTTCCACTTGGTGCCGGAGATTTACCTGCATTCGGATCATTACTTGGTGATACGGATGGACTTGGGCTTGCATCGTCTCCCGGCTCACCGCTTGGTGATACGGATGGGCTTGGGCTTGCATCGTCTCCCGGCTTACTGCTTGGTGATGTGGATGGGCTCGGACTTGTACTTGGCGATGGGCTCGGACTTCCCGTCGGCTGACTGGACTGTACCGGCTTCGGCTCAGAAATAATATCCGGAGATCCACCTTCAATCTGTTCCGGTGTGAGATCCTTCAATATACCATCATCAACCGTAGCATCCTTTCGAACGGCAACTACCTTGTAGGTACCGTCTGCCGGCAGATTGGAGAAGATCACCTTTCCTTCGCCGCCCCCGCTCCAGTAATTGCCGGACTTGTCATATACATATTCCTTCTTATCCGGATCGTATGTAACTCCCAAAGAGGTATACTTACCATCCTTCTTTACCATAATACCGTATTTATATTCCGGATCAGCCGGATTTACTACAACGGAAATGGTATCATCCTCGTTATTTTCTAAGGTGTTCTTATCATCATAATCACCGATCTTTGCATTGATTTCCGGTGCTACGATAACAACATCTGTGGTTGTTTCTCTCTTAGCATAGATAATATACTGCTCATTCTTATCTACTGTAAAGATCAGCTTGCCGCCCGCTTTCGCCGGTCTGTAATATCCCGGGAGCTCCTTCGTAAAGATCGTCGGATGCTGTTCAATATTATGTTCATCGACCGTTGGAATGTCAAGCAACGGTGTTCCGGTGCCACTCGCCTTTACAATGGCATACACTGTATCTTCCATAGTCGGTGATACTACGATCAGTCTCTTTCCATCCTCATTAGAATCCTCAATCTTTACATCGGAATCTGTACGGGTTGTATCATATTTTGAAGAATCAATCGTTCCCTTATACGAACCGTTTCCGGTCACCTTAACGCCAATCTTTTTGTCGATCTCGTCCGTTGTCAGCCTGTAGCTGCGGTCTGTGGCATCTTCGATCGGTGTGAATTTTCCATCGTCACTCCAGATACCCCACTGATAAGTCAGGGAATCATGAGAATCCTCCGGTGTAACACCAGTAATGTCTGCAGTCAGGATCGTTCCCTCTCGCTTCACCTCATATGGATCGCCATTCGCATCCTTTTCTGTTGTTTCGTTAATAATGCCAACCGTTCCCTTAATGGATTCTCTTTGCTGTGTTGTTGTATATGGGAAAGAACGTCTGGTTCCATAGTAACCGCTGTCCTCGTCTGCAGTAACAGATACCACCAGATCTTTATTCAGATCTTCTTTTCTCAGAGTATAATTCTTGCCGGTAGCACCTTCGATCTTTGTCAGAGTACCATCTGTCGCACGGATAGACCACTGATATGTCAGAGTGGCCTTTGCTCCCTCCGGTGTGATCTTATCAATATTGGCAGTCAGAACTGTGCCTTCCTTATTCAGGTCATTTCCTTCCTCATCCGTTGCATCATTCTCGATAACAGGTCTGCCTCCAATGGCAACCGGTGCCGGTGTGGCAGATGGTGCGTCTGACGGTGCCGGTGTTGGTGTTGCTGCTGCCGGAACAGAAAGCGCCTCCTGTGAGGTTGCCTCTCCTGTATAATCATCCGAATCGTCCTTTGCTTTTACCGTCAGATAGAGATCCTTTCCCTGATCTGCTTCTTTGATAACATAGGACTTGTCTGTACCGACAATCTCTTCCTTGCCTGTTTCCGGATCCTTGGCAACCCACGTGTACTCCAGCTGATCCCCGATCGTGGAATCCTTTGGACTTACCAGCTTATCAAGATTCGGTACCAGAACAGTTCCCGGTTCCAGCTCGTCATCCGAATTCTTCTTATCAATTGACGGAGAGCCGGTCAACGGCTTTTTGGTATGTGTCGCATCAAACGGATCAGAGCTTACGACACTTCCCTCATATTTATTCTTTCCAACCAGCTCCACCTTAATATTATGATCGATCAGATCTCCTGTTAATGTGATTCTGTCATTGGTAGTAGAAATCTCTTTCCATACGCCGGTATCCTTATCCTCATAATACCATTTATAAACATAATCAGCATCATCCGGTGTAACATTGCTCACGTCTGCAATCAACTGGGTACCCACTTCAATTTTGGTAACTCCGTCTCTTAACCTGATCGCCGGCTTACCCTTCATGGTCTCCTTCGGAGCATCTGTGGATTCAGGCTCTTTTACGTTTGGATTTACTACCTTGTCCTCGATCGTGCTGCCGGATATGATAACATCCTCACCCAGGCTGTCCTTCAGTTTCTGATTATCTCCCGGCATACCACCGAACTCGATATAATAACCGGAAATCGTAGCATCATTTGGCCAGTCATTCCAACGGCCATACTCATACTGACCATAATATCCAAAGCCCTCCTGCTGCATCGAAGTACCACCGTTTGGCTCTACATGGCTGCCATTTTCCCAGTTTGAGAAACAGCCGGTATAAGCTTCAAATCCACCATCGCCGGAACCATATCCGCAGGAATTGATCTGCTGTCCAAATTCCAGTCCCTTCTCCGGACCGCTGACCCAGCGCCATACAAAGTTTGGATCATCCGGACCCTGAAATGCAGGAAGCTTCTCTGTTTCCTTGCCTGCTTCAACGTCTGCCAGAGACATTCTGGTACATCCGATCCATCCCATCTTGGCATAATTGCTATAAAGCGGGAAGGTAGAATACAGAAAACGATCCTCACCACGGGATGTCAATGTTGCCAGATATCCTGTGACACCGCTAAAATTAGCCGTCTGTGCCTCCTCATAAGCCTTCTTCCATGAGCCTGTCTCCCAGCCGTATGCTTCCTTCGCAAATGGAACATATCCATAGAAATGACCATTGTAATAATGAAGCTGTACTTCCTTCTCATTGATCGTCACCTTCATATCAGAGCTTGACAGCGTCGTTGCTGTAATGCTGACCTCCTGCTTACCATCCTCACTGGTAGTAAAGCGAAGGGTACGGAGATATGACTGCACCTCGCTGATAAGTGCACCCTGCGGTGTAGCATCAGATCCGTATGCCGAATCAAAATCAAAGGTAATAGACTCATACATAGAGGTACTGTCTGTGGAAAGCTCTTCATTACTACTTCCCTGACTGACACCACCCTCTGTGCCATACTTTTCGTCAAGACTTTCCTTGGTGAGAATACCCTTACCGGTAATCTTTTTGCCCAGGTAATCCTCAATCGTTGTCCCCGTTACTCTGATATATCCACTGTCAGAGCTTCCGGACGTAACTGTATCGCTTGCCTTTACAGTCAGGTTGTGTATTCTTTTTGACTTATTGGCAACTGTAACAGTCAGATCCGGATATGTATAATATCCGTTGGAAGAGATTTTTGCATCACCAAATGTAATGGTCGCTTCCCCGTCTGCTTTTGCACTTAACGGGCTTGCAAATTCTCCGCCAAAAAGACTCAGTACCATAGACAAAACCAACAACCATGATATGCTGCGTTTTCTCATTCTTTTTCGGTTCATGAATTTATCCCTCCTATAATTTATGTATTTTATATCGGAAAAGTTTTCCTTTTCCTTTACAGCTTAATAGTATCATTTATTCAGCAAATATTCAACCGCTCTTTCCATCTGATTATCAATGGTCAAACCGCTTTTTTTCTGGGTATAAGTCGTTTCATCCAAGGCCACGGAAATATCCGGTTCCAGACCTGTTCCATGGATATTTCTTCCCTTTGGCGTATAATACTTTGAGGTAGTCAGTTTCAATGCCGTACCATCCGGCAGATCAAATACCGTCTGCACGATCCCTTTTCCAAATGTCGTGTTTCCCACAAGAACTGCTTTTTTGTAATCCTGCATCGCTCCGGAAAATACCTCTGATGCACTGGCCGAATTTTCATTCACCAGAATCGCAACCGGTTTATCAAAGCTCTCCTCATCGGTCGCACTGTAAACCTCCTTCTCGCCGTTCTTATCCTTGGTATAAACCAGAGTTCCCTTCGGCAGAAGCCGGTCAAGCATATCCACAGCGGTACTCAGAAGTCCTCCTCCATTATTCCGCAGATCAATGATCAACGACTTCTCACCTTCCTTCTCCAACTTCTTTAAAGCATCCCTGAACTGCTGCTTTGTCACCTCTTCAAAGGAGCTGACAGCGATATAGCCAATCTTGTTATCCAGCATTCTGGATTCCACTGTCTGGGAATGAATTTCCTTTCGTGTGATCATATATTTTTTCTGATGTCCGTCACGCAGTACCGTAACCTTCACTTTCGTCCCGGCATCTCCCTTTGTCTTACTGATCAATGCTGTGAGATCCATTCCCTGCGTCGAAATGCCATCCACTTCAACGATCATATCTCCGGACTTCATCCCTGCCTTCTCTGCCGGTCCTCCCTTTATGGTCTGTACAATGCTGATCGCCCCGTCTGTTGCGCTCTGGCTTACAACCGCACCAATACCACAATAATTTCCGGAAGTTTTTTCCTTCATATCCTGATATTCCTCTTCATTGTAATAAGCAGCATATGTATCCCCCAGGCCGTTTACCATCCCCTTGCAGACAGCATCCTGCATTTTTTCCTGGTCAATGTCATCCAGAAAAAACTGATTTACATAAGACTGAATCTCTGTCATTTTCCGCTGCAGACTGCTGTTGAGAATACTGTTAGAGCTCCCATGCAGCACCATGGTCAGATCGATCCTCCCTGTCGCCGTCATTATCACACATCCCAGCAGAACACATGTGATCACCGACAATGCTCCTCCCAGAAATCCCTGCCAGAATTTTTTGTCTTTCATAAAACCACACCTTTCCATTTCTCTATCTCATTATATAACTTTATTTTCCCCTTCTATGACTTAAAATACCTGCAGCGCTACCCTGTGCTGCAGGTATCCTTTTGTTCCCTTACGGTTGTTTTACATAATACATCGGATTTACATAATTTCCTGATTTGTACATAGCAAAATGCAGATGGGGACCTGTAGATATGCCGGTGGATCCGGACTTGGCAATCACCTGCCCCTTTTCCACATGCTTTCCCACGGAAGTCCTTAGCTGGGAACAGTGCATATAATAAGAATAAATGCCCCCTCCATGATAAATTGCCACATAATTTCCGGCTGAAGAAGAATACGCTGCAGTTACAACCTTTCCTTCCTTGCATGCCAGCACATTTGTTCCCGTGTTAACCGCAATATCAACACCTTTATGATAGCTGCTGGCTCCTGCCGTCGGTGCTTTTCGATATCCAAATGTGGAAGTAATCCTTCCGGATACCGGCAGCGGCCACGCATATTCTCCGGTAGTTGGCACGATCTGAACCGTATTTCCATCCTGCTCCTGGGCAGAAATATTGTCTCGATTCTGCTGCAAAAGGTCTTCTATTTCCTGTTCCTGTGCCGCGATCTGTGCCGCATAACTTGCCACATTCTTTTTATTATCACTAATAAGTCCCTGATAAACCTTTATCTGACGGGTCTTTTCTTCGGAGAGCTGCTCCACCTTTTCTTTCTCATATTTCAGAGAATTTTTCGTTGCAACTACTTCCTTCTGCTTCTCCTCCGCTCTCTGCTGCGCCAGAGTCACTTCATCCAGCACCTGCTGATATCTGTTGAGCAGAACCTTATCATAATCTGTGACCTTTTCAACATATTCCTCTCTGCTGAGAAAATCTGCCAGACTACGGGATTTCATCAAATATACGAGATAATTATTGTCCGAATTTTCGTACATATATTTGATATGCGCTTTCATCCCGTCATACTGTTCCTGCTGCAGACTCTGTGCCTTTTCGTACTCTTCATGGACCTCCTGGATCTCTTCTTTGATCGCTTTCATTTCCTCTTTGTTACTTTCAATGTTATCCAGCAGGTTCATCATCTGCATATCCAGAGTTCTCACATATTTATTTACATCATCTGCAAATTGCTGAATGTTATCCAGCTTTTGTTCCAGAACCTTCTGTTCTTCTTCCAGTCCCTGTTTTTTCTTTTCTGCCGCGTCCAGCTGCCCCTGATAGCTGTTATCCCCGGAAGTGCTGCTTGTATCCGGGTCTGTTCCCTCGCTCTGCTGAGGTGCCGCATATACTTTATCCATGTTTTTCAGTCCCGGCAGCTCCGTCTTAACAAAACCAGAAGCTCCTGTCAGTACAGCACCCGCCAGCCATACACCGGCCGCAATCTTCCATCTGCGTCTCATCCTGTCTCACTCCATTCCTTCTGCACAATTCATTTCACCCGGTCTGCTTTCCCTGCATCCTTCATTTACACCTGAAGATGCTTCCGGACAGACATAGTACTTCCCAGTACCCCAATACCAATACCGATTCCCATACATAAAGGAACCAGCACCTGAAATACCTGACCTGTGCTTACAAACGCAAGCCAGCCGGAAAGTGCAGAAAAATGTGCCACAATAAAGGATACTACATTTTCATACATAATTCTCAGGATCACCAACGGAACGGCCGCTCCGATGATCCCCATTGCGATTCCCTCCACAATAAAAGGCAGACGCACAAAGAGATCTGTTGCTCCGATCAGTTTCATGATCGCAATTTCGTCTTTCCGCACATTGATTCCCATATCTACCGCAGAGTAGATCAGGAATACCGATACCAGGATCAGCAGTATGATAATTGAAACAGACACATAACCGATGAGCATATTAAAGCTTCCAAAGCCTGTCGCCGCATCCTGTGCACTGTTTACCTTTCTGACTCCACTCAGTCCTTCGATAAAGGATACCATCTCTGACTGCTTTGTTACATCCTTCAGATAAACCTCATAAGAGGCAGAATGCTCCAACGGATTATCATTTCCAAATACGTTCATCAGCTCCTTCTGATCCTCCAGAATTTCCGACTGGAAACGCTTCCATGCCTCCTCCGCCGAAACAAAATCGACCCGTTCTACTTCCTTTCGTGCTTTGATCTGTTCTCCAATGCTGCTGATCTGCGCATCCGTTGCTTCCTCATCAAAAAACACGATAATTCCCACGGTACTTTCTGCGTTATACACCATATGTTGAAAGTTGGTAAATAATGAATAGAATACTCCCAGCAGGAACAGACACGCTGTAATGGTTCCGATGGCGGCCAGCGAAAATATTTTATTTTGGATAATACTCTTAATGCCCTGTTTCAGGCCATACCATAATGTACTCACTGCAAATATCCCCCCTGTCTCGCATCGCTTGTGATCTGTCCCTTATGCAGCGTAATCACCCGTTTCTGCATTTTATTGACGATATCCTCATTGTGACTTACCACCAGCACTGTAGTCCCCAGCTCATGAACATCCTGCAAAAGCTTCATGATCTCCCAGGAATTTTCCGGATCCAGATTACCCGTCGGCTCATCCGCCAATAAAATCGCCGGACGGTTTACCATGGCTCTGGCGATCGCTACTCTCTGCTGCTCTCCACCGGAAAGCTCATTGGGATATGCCTTAAGCTTTTTGGCAAGCCCTACCATCTCCAGCATTGCCAGAGAATTCTTACGCCGTTTCTCCCGGCTGGATACTCCCACCACTCTCTGCGCCAGTGCCACATTTTCAAAAACATTCATCTCATCCAGTAGACGGAATTCCTGAAATACCACACCCAGTCTTCTACGGAAATAAGGCAGCTCCCTCCGGCTTATATTGGCCAGATTCTTTCCTGCCACCTCAATCCTGCCGGAGCTGATCGCCAGTTCCCCCAAAAGTGTCTTGATCAGCGTGGATTTACCGGAGCCACTGCTTCCCACGATAAATACGAACTCCCCTTTTGCTATTTCCAGAGAACAATCCTTCAACGCTGCAGTTCCTGTGGGATACACCAAATTTACATTCTGCATCCGGATCATGGTTTCCATCGATTCGCTGTTATTTCCAAAGGTTTTTATTCCAGTCATTTCTATCCTCATTTCCGCTCATCCCCGATTGATGGGGCATATCGTTTAAAAGCCCCATCTCTGGGGCTTTCACGCTTTATTTGAATTAATATTCAAAGGTTTCCATATACTTCATGTATTTGACCACCATCAATGCGATCTTAAATGTGATCGCATCTTCAAATACCCGCAGATCCAGATTTGTGCTTTTCTGAAGTTTATCCAGACGATATACCAATGTATTACGGTGAATATAAAGCTGTCTGGATGTTTCTGACACGTTCAGACTGTTTTCAAAGAACTTGTTAATGGTTGCGATCGTCTCCTCATCGAACTCATCCGGAGATTTGTCACCAAAAATCTCTTTGATAAACATCTTGCACAAAGGCATCGGGAGCTGATAGATCAGGCGGCCGATTCCCAGACTGCTATATGCTACCACATTTCTATCGCTGTAGAAAATCTTTCCCACATCCAATGCCATTTTGGCCTCTTTGTACGAACGGGATACATCCTTAATCTCATTGACCATCGTGCCATAGGATACATGAACGGACGTCATAGCCTCCGTATTCAGCATATCCAGAATGACCTTTGCAGTCTTATCCATATCATCATAGGTTTCATTTGGCTTTACTTCCTTCACAAGGATGATGTTTTTCTCATCCACCTGTGTGATGAAGTCTTTTGTCTTGCTTGCAAATAATCCCTTTACAATCTCAAGAGCTCCTGTGTCCTTCTCATTTTTTGTCTCAATCAGGAATACCAGACGGCGTGCCGTTGTATCAATATGAAGCTTTTTGGCACGATTGTAAATATCCACCAGAAGCAGATTGTCCAGCAACAGGTTCTTTATAAAGTTGTCCTTATCGTAACGCTCCTTATATGCCACCAGCAGATTCTGAATCTGGAATGCTGCCAGCTTTCCAACCATATAAACGTCGTCGCTGTCACCCTTTGCTAGAATCACATACTCCAGCTGATGCTCGTCAAATACCTTAAAAAACTGATATCCCTGCAGCACCTGGCTGTCTGCCGGCGAATCTACAAATCCCATTACCGCTTCTTCATACTCTTCTACATTGTTAATCGTCGTTGCCAACGCTTTTCCCTCTGTGTCCATCACACAGATGTCAATACGGGTAATATTCTTTAACCCGTCGATCGTTGTCTGCAATACCTGATTTGAAATCATACAACCCCTCCACGTTATTTATCTTATCTGTTACATTATTATGAATTTATTGTTATTTCTTCTAATACATAGAGTCTACCGCATACATTTTATCATCATTTTGCACAAATGTAAAGAGGGCTGTCCTTATGGACAGCCCTCCATTTTTCAGATCATATAACCAATCCGGCACTGTGACAGCCTCACTGCCACTGCCTTCTGAGCATTTCAGATTAGTTTGTGATTGTTGTCTCTGTATCCTTATCAAAGATATGGATCTTGCTGGTATCAAGAGCGATCTTGATGGTATCACCAGGACGAGCAGTTGTACGTGGGTTAACACGAACAGTAATGTCATGTCCCTCAACTGAGAAGTACAGGAATACTTCGGCACCGAGCATCTCGTATACACGAACGGTAGCATCAAGTACGTTGCTGCTGCCTGCATTGATGAAGATCTCCTCATCCTTAATATCCTCTGGACGAATACCCATAATAACTTCCTTATCTATGTATCCACCCTCTACGAGCTTCTCAGCCTTGCTCTCTGGAAGCTTCACTGCATAGGAACCAAATGCAAGCTTAATGCCCTCTTCATCTCTGACAACCTTACAATCGATGAAGTTCATCTGTGGAGAACCAATGAAACCGGCTACGAACAGGTTACATGGCTTTGTATACAGATCGATTGGTGTAGCAACCTGCTGCATAACACCATCCTTCATAACTACGATACGGGTACCAAGTGTAAGAGCCTCTGTCTGGTCATGAGTTACATAGATGATAGTAGACTCAAGTCTCTGATGAAGCTTAGAAATCTCGATACGCATCTGTACACGAAGCTTTGCGTCCAGGTTGGAAAGTGGCTCATCCATCAGGAATACCTTAGGATTACGAACGATTGCACGACCCATTGCCACACGCTGTCTCTGACCACCGGACAGAGCCTTTGGCTTACGGTCTAACAGATGCTCGATGTCGAGGATCTTAGCTGCCTCGTGAACGAGCTTATCAACTTTCTCCTTTGGAGTCTTTCTTAACTTAAGACCAAATGCCATATTGTCATATACTGACATATGTGGATACAGAGCGTAACTCTGGAATACCATTGCGATATCTCTGTCCTTAGGCTCTACGTCATTTACCATTGTATTACCGATCCAGAGCTCTCCGGATGTAATCTCCTCCAAACCAGCGATCATACGAAGTGTTGTAGATTTTCCACAACCTGAAGGTCCTACGAAAATGATGAATTCCTTATCTGCGATATCAAGATTAAAATTTTTAACTGCGACGAATCCGTTAGGATATGTCTTACCAACGTTCTTTAATGATAAACTTGCCATTGTGTGTTCCTCCTATAATGTTTTAAATAATATGCCTTTCAAGTTTTCGCGTTTATCCCTAACGCTTTACCCAAGAATTATATTACACCATCCAAGCATTGTTTACCATAGCACAAATAGCCAAAGAACATTTTAATGTTTTGTGCAAACCGTATATTTTTATTTTTTTTCGTTCATTTCGTCAAAAAATAGTCCTTTGTGGCCGTTTACGTCTGTACCTTTTCCACAAATCCCTCTCCCTGAACCTCCCGGATATCTGAAATTATGACGAATGCTTTTTTGTCGATATTCCGCGCAATCTGACTAACCCTGCTGATCTGTTTCCGGTCCACCACACACATCAGAGTCCTTCTCTGTTTGCCGGTATACATACCTGTTCCCTCCAGCACTGTGACACCTCTTCCAAGCTGCGACATAACACTGCATCCAATCTCCTCGTAATGATCCGATATGATATAGGCGAGCTTGGCAAAATTACCTCCTGCCACAATGGTATCCATGAGCCGTGTGGTCAGATAGACCGCCACCGCCGCATACACTGCCGGCCGGATGCCAAATACCCACGCTCCTGCTGCAATGATCAGACAGTCCAGCAGAAACAGGATCTGTCCCACCGGGTAATACGGAAAAACGTGATGGATCACAGCTCCCAGCAGATCCGTTCCTCCCGTGGAACAGCCTCTGGAAAATACGAGACCAAGACCTGCACCGGTCAGAACACCTCCCACCACTGCTGCCAATACAAAGTCCTTCTGCGGAGTGGCCGGTACGGGAATCAAAAAGAGAGCCGCCGTAAAACACAGATTTGCAAACAGGGTCATCCTCATATATGCCTTTCCTTTTATTTTCAATGCCGTCAAAAAGACCGGAATGTTAAATAACAAGTTAGAAAGCCAGACCGGCACACCTCTCCCAAGCCAATGTCCTGTGAGGCGTCTTACGATGATCGAAAGTCCGGATATGCCTCCTGTTACCATTCCTAATGGCTCATATACCAGATTTACCGCCAAAGCCATACATATCGTCCCCGCTGCGATCATCATCAGATTTCTTCCTTTTCCTCCCGCCAAACGCTCTCGTTTCATCGCCATCCTCTTTTCACCAGAAAAGGATGATGGCTATCTGCCATCATCCTTTGTATAATCATGTATTTCATTGATTTCGTTCTGATTATTATATTTGACTACTTTTTTGCGAAATATACGGGTCCGGACATCTTTTTTTACCGCCTGTTCCCGGAAAATCCGATGATAAAGGCCCTCCAGATGCAGCTTTTTGACCCATTCCGGGGTCTCCCTCTGCATCGCCAGGATCAGCTCTGCGACTCCGCCTATGGCAATACAAAGCTTGGCATTCAGCAGAGAAGAATGTTCCATGATCCAGCTCTCCTGCACCCCTACCGGCAGATTCAACAGGATCATATCCGGCGTGTGGCTGTTGATCTCATTAACGATTGCTGCATCCTCCATATCCATTTCACAGGAATAGGAGCCTACCACCCGCAGCTCCGGCTGCATTTTTTTGCAGTAATGCTGCAGCTTTTCTACGGCGTTCTGATTGTCTGCTATGATATACAGTGTTCTGTCCTCTTTGATGAGATTTTCCAGCATCATCCCCAGACTGCGGTAGCTTACAACCATATTACCCGCTTCCAGGACATCTGCATGATGCGTTGCCAGCAATGCCTTTTCTCCCGGCAGAAACAGATCCGCCTTTTCAAGGAAGGCACGGTATTCCTCATCTTCCATTGCTTTATTCAGCATTTTGGTGGAAGCAAACATAATGACATCCAGGTGGTCATCGGTCAAGTATTCATTCATTTTTCGGATAAAGACGTCATTACTCATCATATCCACATCAATATCCATGATCTTTACTGAAGCCTGCATAATTAAATCCCATTCTAATTGGCATCTACTGTGCCAAGAATTATTTCAATGTCATAGCCATTCGGTGTCTCTCCCACTACAAGTTCCGGATTCTTAAAATACGCTGTAAGATCTGCTCCCATTCTCCTTTTGGAAACAATGATCCTGGTTCTGGTCAATACCTCCTGAGTATAATCTCCTACCTTCGGAACCGTAAACCCGGCATTCACCAGTTCCGTCTGCTTAGAAGCCGCAAGACCGGAAATTTTGCTTCCATTGAGAATCATTATCTTCTTCCCTGTGGAACTGATCTGCTTTTTGGCAGGTACCGCCTTTTCCTCACTCTGGGGCTCTGTATATGTCTCTGCGACATTTTCCAGCTTCTTGATAAACTTCGCGGCAGAATCTGTATCAACCTGGAACAGCTTGCCATTATACTCTCCCGGCAATCCCCAATAATGATAAAGAGAAGTATTCATTTTCATATATGCTTCGATATATCCGATCTTGTTATATACCGTCAGGTTGGACTGTACACCATCCTGCTTATACTGCTCCTTGATATATGCCATGATCTTTGCCTCGTCATCTCCCAGATCATTTAACTGATTGATATAGGATTCGCTGAGCATAGATACTTTCATCGTTACGGAAGCACTGTAATTCTGAGGCGTTGCACTTGCTTCCGGCGATGTCGCTGGCTGCTGTGATGTTCCACTCATCACCTTGGTATACTGCGTCGTCATCTTCTGCTCCTGATAATGGAGATCATATATATCCTGAGGGATCACCGTAAAATAACTGATATCCGTCTTTAACAGTTTTTCCATGATCAGCTCTGCATAACCATATGCCTGTGTATCCTCCAGATCCGCAAAATATTTGCGCAGCTTGGAAAGGCGTACGATCTGCGGAATCTCCTCATCCACTACACAAAGCTTCTGGTACATTCTGGCCGGTATCGTATAATCCGTCTCTACCGGAATGGTAACGTAGTCCATATTGTATGTCTTGGTATTACAGATCTCCAGCAGCATATGTGTGATCCTCTGCTTGTCATCCACAATATAGATCAGGTTCTTGGAAATCTCGTCCGTCTTTGCCTGATCCAGAATCGTCTCCAGCTCCTTCTCCTGTACATCCAGCTTTCCAGCTTCCAGCTGCTTTGATAAATATTCATAGGAAACCTTGTAGCTGATCGCACCTACCGCCAGAATAGACACAATAACCAAAATTGATTTCAATAAGCTCTTTAAAAAAAACATCACTGCATTTTTCTTCATATCAGTACCTTTCTTTTATTCTCTTTCATTATCCCCTTGGAATTGTTTCCGAAATTTACAACATTATAACAGATTATAGCAAACTTCCCAAACCGTGTAAAGACTTGCATGAAAACTCCCTTTCTGTATACTATATATTGTGTCAAAAGCAAATGGAATAACTAAGGAAGGAACTACATTTTATGAATACACATCACATTATCATCACCGGAGCATCCCGCGGTATCGGTCAGGCGATTGCTCTGTTATACGCCTCTATGGGCTGGAATATCTCTATCTGCTGCCGCCATAAGAGCCCGGATATGGAGCATACAAAAGCACAGATCACGGCGGCCGGCGGCCAGTATTTCGCATTTTACGGCGATATGGGAAACCCGGAGGATGCTGAAGCTTTTGTGACAAAATCCGTACAGACCTTCGGCATTCCGGAAATCTTTGTTAACAACGCGGGAATCTCCCATATCGGTCTGCTTCAGGATATGACTCCACAGCAATGGGATGACCTTCTGCACACCAATCTTTCCTCTGTCTTTTACACAAGCCGTATTATCATTCCTTATTTTCTGCAGGAAAAGCATGGCAGGATCATCAATATCTCCTCCGTATGGGGCAATGTGGGTGCTTCTACAGAGGCGGCCTACTCTGCTTCCAAGGGCGGGGTCAATGCTCTGACAAAGGCTCTGGCCAAGGAACTGGCTCCCAGCGGTATTCCGGTCAATGCAGTTGCATGCGGTATGATCGATACTTCGATGAACGCCTTTCTCGATCCGGATGAACTGTCTGCCCTGACTGAGGAAATCCCGGCCGGCCGCGCCGGTACCCCGGAAGAGGCTGCCGCACTGGTCCGTCAGGTTGCAGAAGCCCCGGAATATATGACCGGCCAGATCATCACTCTGGACGGAGGATGGATCTGACCGGTGGTACAGATTTATTTCTCGTAGAATTCTTTCGTCTGGATGATCTCTGCCGGCACATCTACACGATCCTTTTCCCATACACGGAATTTCAGATCATATTCCCGGAGCTTTTTGCCCTTTTCCCGTTCATAGCGGGCCATCGCATTCTGGAATACCGGCTGCGCCTCCAGATTCTGGCGGAGTTCCAATGCAAACGGACAGTATGTCGCCAGAATCTCTCTCACCGGCTTACTGAGAAGCATGCCTCCCTGGGATTCATGCAAAATCCAATTGCTGTAATCTGCCGCAAAAATCTCTCTGCTGTTATTTCGATGCTTCTGAATCTGAAGCTTTAATTTTTCCTTGCGGTCATCGGACAATTCACGATTCTTACGATAAAACTGCAGAAAATCAGAATATTCACTGGTCAGGGATTTGTACTGGATATTGTTCCAATAAACACCCTGCATGGTACGGCAAAGCTCCCAGCGGAATGCTCCGGTCAGATGTACCACTGATTTGTCCAGATCTCCCTCTAAAAAGACAGGCAGTAAAAGACGTCCCGGTGTATTTCGTTTTCTGCCACTGAGTTCCTGCCACATAATGTCCTTGGAACCAACCGTCGGCAAAAGGATCACATCAGGACATACCTCCTGCTGGATAAACTCCTTTTTGATGCCCGGCACTTCTTTCCGAAACAGCACTTCCCGGTAAAATGCCGAAAAGTCAATACGGCGCAGTCTGTTGAATGCCGCACAGATCTTCTCCTTGGACAGAAAATTCTTTTCCAGCGCCGTACATCCCTCGGTGTACAAAAACGGTACAAAAGATACGATCTGCCCACTGACCAGACGGTGTGTAATACGGAACATATTTGTCACTTCAAAATGCAGCTTCTGCTCCGAATCCTTCAACAACCCGTCCCGTTGCTGCGATGTAATCTCTTTATTTTTAACCTTGTCCCGGAGGTTTTCCTCGTAATCCAGATCAAATTCATTTTTTGACGGCATTCTGTCACCATTCATAATGGCCTGCAGCCACTCCTTCATATCATATACCTGGCAGCCGTTCTGATGGATTCCGCCATTTTCCAGAGACAGCAGATCCTCGATGAGATCCTCTCTCAGCAGGCGTTCACTCAAAAAGCCGTACCGCAGGAACAGATCCACCTCAACAGGAGTATCTTCCTTGGAATAAAAATCCTTCAAAAAAACCTTCTCGTAGATCGGATAATATGCTTTCATTAATGAACGGCGCAGATTTCTCACCTCATCCGATGAGCTTTCCTTGTCCTTCAGCGCTTCAAACTGTCCTACAAGGGTTTCAAAGTGCTCTGCTTCCCCCGCCTCAATCTCACCAAAAGCAAGAATGGTTCCCAGAGTATCCACAAGCTCTGCCGCATCAATATCCGATGTCTCCACCAGCGCAAGGGTATCCCCTGCCACATCCAGTGCATTTCCTGTGCTGCGGCCGGGATTCAGCAAATTAAAATACGTTTCTTCCATTGCCGCCCTGTCAATGGCACTCTCTACATCTGCCCGCTTCATCAAAACGCCTTCCAGCACATTGATCCGGTCAATCACCTCATCCAGTTCTGACATAACCTCCCCGGCATCCTGGTCTGCTCTCTGCAGGATCAACGCAAATCCGGCAACAGAGGCGTAAAGATTCCTGCCATCCAGGATCAGATGACGCATCATCAGCTCCAGATACTCCGCCAGGGACTTGCTATAGTCATGAAGCTGATGCAGCAGATCTACCTGCTCCCGTACATGATAAAGACAAATTTCTGCAGAGCTGCCGTAAAATGCTTTTTGTACATCCATAGGAACCTTGGCACACGCCTGGTAATAATGAACCTTGTCCAATGAAAGCATCTGCGGTTCATCAAAAGGATGCAGCTTTTCCAGTGCCGGAAGCTCCTGAAAATATGCACCGGTCTCCTTTGATATTTCCTGACACTTCCGGTACACTCTGTCAACCAGTTCATATGCTCCCTGTGCAGCCTCCTGCAGCTCTTCATATGCAGCTTCCTGCTCTGCCAGAGAGCGATGAAGCCCTGATACCATCAAAGCCACATAGTCCTTGTTGATCTGCATGATCTTACGGATATCACTCATTGCACCGGAAGATGGAAATACATAGATCACTGCGTTGGTCTGTGCCGTATATGTTACACTATGGGCTCCTCTGTTGAGATCGCGTACCCCAAGAAAGCATCCCGATCCAACTACCAGATTGATGCCATAACCGTGTACCCGTATCCTGCCCTTAACTACCATTGCAATAGAATCAAGAAACTCTCCCGCTTCGTATATATCTGTCCCCTTAAGGATCTGATTAATACTGCCCTTTTTCAACTCTGCTTTCACTGCTTCTCCCCCTTTGTACCCGAACATTCAGAATATACATTTATTTTACCAAAATCTACGCCAGAAATAAAGAAAAAAGTGGCATTTCGTCCACTTTTCCAACTAACTAAAAATATTTATACATTTATTTTAAAAACCGTGCATTCTGCGTTGTACACATCTCTGCGGACGTTACCGGTACAGTTAGCTCGGCTCCGGCAACCTCACGGCACACGGGAGGGCTCACTTAGTGCTGCTAGGTTCCCCTCCTGACACGGTTCATGAGTTCCCATTGCGCGAGACCAAAACGTCAACACCACTTATACCGGGCAGCTCCACAATCAATGCATCCGAAGCAGAACATCACCCCTGCTGTAGCGGATTGCAGGTACAGGGCACCGCTATCTCCCCGGCTAGCACGGAAGCTTTATGACATACTTCATATTTCACACAATATATATACTAGGTAAGGCTCATTATATCCTCTCCCACAGGATATTGTCAAGATATATTTCCTTGTTATTTTTCCCTGCCCATGCTAAACTAATCAGCAGACAAAAACAAAAGGAGGTATGATACCATGCGATCGGAATATGAGACAAAACGCCTTCTTCTCAGCGTCAGTCATCCTGACAAGGCCGCCAGCATCCTGACATTCTATGAAAATAACCGTGATTTTCTGGAGCCATACGAACCCTCCAAAAGACCCGGTTTTTATACATTGGAATTCCAGCGTTCAAACCTCACTTTTGAATATAATTCCTTCGTGAAATCCCGCTATCTGCGCATGTGGCTTTACGACAAACAGCAGCCGGAGATTCCCGTGGGCACTGTCTGTTTCAGTAATTTTCTCCGGGGTGCTTTTTCCAGTTGTATGATCGGATATAAAACAGACAAAGACCATCTCCGCAAAGGCTATATGATGGAGGCCCTCTCCTTTCTGATTCCTCTGGTATGCCGTGAATATCGTTTTCACCGTATTGAAGCATATGTTATGCCGGATAATCTCCCTTCCATCGCTCTTCTGGAGCAGCTGACCTTCCACCGTGAGGGATTGCTTCATGACTTTGCCCAGATCAACGGTCAGTGGGAAAATCATTACATTTATACATATCTTGCATAGAGTCCCGGCATTTCCGGTCAGAACACATCAGCTTTCATTGGATGACTTTTTCTCTGCTTTCTTTTTTTGACGCAGATCTTTGAAAAAGTCCTTTAAAAGCTTCTGGCAATCCTCTTCCATAATGCCGGTTTCCATACGAACCCGGTGATTCAGACGATCCATCTGCAGCAGGTTTATGATGCTTCCCGCACATCCCGCCTTAGGATTCATCGCTCCAATCACAACCTCCGGAATCCTCGCCTGTACAATAGCTCCTGCACACATAGGGCATGGCTCCAGCGTGACATACATGGTACATTCCTCCAGACGCCAGTCTCCCAGCTTTTTACTCGCCTTTCGTATCGCTGCAATCTCTGCATGACCCAGTGCTGTTTTCTGCTGGTTTCTTTTATTGTAGCCTCTGGCAATGATCTTGTCCTTATACACGATCACACAACCTATCGGCACATCCCCTGCCTCTGCCGCTTTTTTAGCCTGACGCAGCGCCTCTTTCATATATTTTTCCTTAACCGCGATCTCTTCTGCCATTGCAATCCCTGCTCCATTTTTATTTTATGTAACTTTATTTTAGCACAGATTGGCCCTGTTGGAAAACCTGCATTTTCGAAATACTTTCTCCGGAAGCTCCCGTTTTCGGAAGCATCACTAAGAAATTCGGTAAAGCCAGTAGCCAAAGGCCCCCTGACGATCCTTTACAGGAGAAAGAGGCTGGAAATGTGTCATCCGGCATTCCTCTGCCCATCTTCCGTTATCCTCGCTATATATACCGGGTACACCGATTCCATAACTGTCACCATCCATCCGGGTAAAGATCAGATGGCGGTAACAATAATATCCCCGAAGCAGAAACGGATTGCCCGCCAGCGACCAGTACGCTACCGGAAGATTCCCGATATCCTTCAGGTCGATCCGCACACATTCTCCCATGCCTGCCGTCTCAAAAGGATACATTTTCGGAAATACCCGCAGCATTTTTTCACAAAATTCCTGCGAGCGTGTTTTGGGGTTCTGCTGCCTCCCCTCCGGCATAGCATCCCTGTCTTCGCAGCCTTCCGCCGACACCGAGGAAGCCTCCATCTGGGGCACTTCCGATTCAGGCACAGTCTGCCCTTGCTCAAGTTCTGTCCGCTCCGGTCCAAGCCTTGTCTGCTCCGGCCCAAATTCTGTCTGCTCCGGTATGACATACTCCTTTTTCCTGCCAATTTTTCCTCCCTCCGGTGCAGCCGGCTCCACTTCCATATGCTCTGATCCTTCGGAGATTTCTGTGTCTGTATCTGTGCCATGCTCCGAGATGACGATATCCTTCCATGTCGTTGCATAAAATACATTCTGCGATCCCGTAATATAAATTCCGTCTATCTGTTCAAAGGAATAATCTGTTCCCGCCACATGCACCTGGGAAGTCTCGATCCTTCCGGCAAAGGTATTGCCATTTCGTGCAAGCTTTCCCGCCGGCACCGGAATAAGTCCCTCTTCCTTCTGTATAAAAAATGACATTCCCGGGGATGCTGAGATTGTATCCTGAAATCTCACAGTAACGCGACATTTACCATTTCTTAATTCAATCCTCGCATAACCGACATTTTTCCCCTTGATTCCCTTCTCATATCGATAAAGATAGGAAACCATCCTCTGATACCCGCTCATATTTCCTCCATTCCGGAATGATCAACCCGGCAATACCGAAAAACATCATCCTCTTTATTTTCTATATGACTTTGCAGCTGATGCCAGAGACCGCTGCACTACAATCTGCTTTTGATCCCCGTGTCATAATACATAATATATGTACATACTCCATCCCTTAGAACAGGTGTGGACAATTTGTCAATTAATTGTTATACTGAATTTTACGTGTATAAAGAAAGGAAGGATTATTATGAGCGAAAACTGTTCCCATGATTGTGGAAGCTGTTCTGCTGACTGCAGCAGCCGTTCCCCTCAGAATATGATTGAACAACCAAATAAAGAGAGCCGTATCGACAAGGTGATCGGCGTTGTCAGTGGAAAAGGAGGCGTTGGCAAGTCCATGATCTCCTCTATGCTGGCTGTCAACCTCCAGAGAAAGGGACACCATACTGCCATTATGGATGCCGATGTGACAGGACCTTCTATTCCAAAGGCTTTCGGGATCACAGAGCATGCCATCGGCACGGACACGGTTATTTACCCGGTAGAAAGCAAGACCGGCATCCAGACCATGTCTGTCAATCTCCTGCTGGAGGACTCCAACGACCCGGTCATCTGGAGAGGACCTGTCATTGCTGGTACTGTAAAGCAGTTCTGGACAGATGTATTATGGAAGGATGTTGACTATATGATCGTGGATATGCCTCCGGGAACCGGTGACGTGCCTCTGACCGTATTTCAGTCTCTTCCGGTAGACGGAATCGTTATTGTGACTTCTCCTCAGGAGCTTGTTTCTATGATCGTCGGCAAAGCAGTTCGTATGGCACAGATGATGAACATCCCAATTCTCGGTATCATTGAAAATATGAGCTATGTGGAATGTCCGGACTGCGGCAAACAGATCCATATCTTCGGAGAAAGCCATGTTGATGAGGTTGCAAAGCAGTATAATCTGCCGGTTCTTGGTCGCATCCCAATGACTGCCGAGATCGCTGCTGCCAGCGATGCCGGTAATGTCGAGGAGCTGCAGGGAAATTGGTTTGATGACGCTGTTGCTGCCATTGAGAAGCTGTCATAATTTTTGACGGATCACTTTATTCTGACACACAACAAAGCCGGTGGGCTGCCACATTTGTGACAGCCCACCGGCTTTTTATCTTTAAAACTGCTCCATGAACTCTTACAGCTTCTCGACACCAAGCGTAACCTTCTCGCCGTTGATACTCCATTCCTTGACAAAACCCTTTGCTCCATCATAAGAAACCTCGTCGGCCAGAACCTCAGACTTGATCTGTGCCTCATTGTCCTGAATCACCTTCTGAACCTTATCATTGTCCTGCATGCTGACTCTGATATGATCCATCACCTCAAAGCCTGCATCCTTACGCATAGTCTGAACCTTACTGATGATCTCGCGTACAAAACCTTCCTCCAGAAGCTCCGGTGTCAGGTTCGTATCAAGAACCACCGTAATGCCGTGGTCACTGTCAGAAACATAGCCCTCCATCTGCGCTGCTTCAATCAGAAGATCATCCTTCTCCAAAGCCTCATCCTGACCATCGACCTGAATCGTCAGAGTTCCCTTTTCATTCAACTCTGCCATAGCTGCCTGACCGTCAAGCTCTGCAAGAATCTGTCTCACATCATTGATCTTCTTGCCAAAACGACGTCCCAGCGTCTTAAGCTGTGGCTTAAAGCTATAGGTTGTCAGCTTGCTCACATCATCAGTCAGCTCTGCTTCCTTCACATTCAGCTCGTCACGGATAATATCTACATAGAAGTCACTGAGCTCCTTGCCGGCTTTAATATACATCTTGCCGATCGGCTGTCTGTTCTTGATATTGGCGGTATTTCTGCAGGCACGTCCGATCACGACCGCCTCCAGTACAACCTCCATATCAGCCTCAAGCTGAGAGTCAATATGTGCCTCATCCACCTTCGGGAAGTCACACAGATGTACGCTCTCCGGTGCACTTGGATCAATAGAGCATACCAGATTGCGGTAAATATCCTCAGTCATAAATGGGATCATTGGTGCAGCCGCTTTGGAGATCGTAACAAGTGCGGTATAAAGAGTCATATAAGCATTGATCTTATCCTGCTCCATTCCCTTTGCCCAGAAACGCTCACGGCAGCGACGTACATACCAGTTACTCATCTCATCCACAAACTCCTGCAGTGCTCTTGCTGTCTCCGGGATACGATATGCAGCCAGATTTTCATCCACAGCCTTAACGGTACTGTTCAGACGGGACAGAAGCCATTTATCCATAACAGAAAGCTTGTCATAATCTAATGTATATTTCGTTGCGTCAAACTCATCAATATTTGCATAAAGTACAAAGAATGCGTAGGTATTCCAAAGAGTACCCATAAACTTACGCTGTCCCTCCTGTACAGCCTTTCCGTGGAAACGGTTCGGCAGCCATGGGGCACTGTTAATATAGAAGTACCAACGAATCGCATCAGCACCATACTTATCCAGCGCATCAAACGGATCTACCGCATTCCCCTTGGACTTACTCATCTTCTGTCCATTCTCGTCCTGAACGTGACCCAGAACGATAACATTCTCATAAGGAGCCTGGTTAAACAGAAGGGTAGACTCTGCCATCAGGGAGTAGAACCATCCTCTTGTCTGATCCACAGCCTCAGAAATAAACTGTGCCGGGAACTGCTGCTCAAAGAGATCCTTATTTTCAAATGGATAATGATGCTGTGCAAACGGCATTGCTCCGGAATCAAACCAGCAGTCAATAACCTCCGGAACACGGCGCATGGTCTTGCCGCAGTCCGGACATGTAAATGTTACGGCGTCAATATACGGACGATGAAGCTCTACCTTGGCATCCTCCGGATTGCCACTTCTCTCCGCCAACTCTGCACGGCTTCCGATAGACTCCTGTCTGCCGCAGCCCTCACACTCCCAGATATTTAACGGAGTACCCCAGTAACGGTTTCTGGAAATACCCCAGTCCTGAATATTCTCCAGCCAGTTTCCGAAACGTCCGGAACCAATCGACTCAGGGATCCAGTTGACCGTATTGTTGTTGCGGACCAGATCATCACGAACCTCTGTCATCTTGATGAACCATGACTCACGGGCATAATAGATCAGCGGAGTATCACAACGCCAGCAATGAGGATAATCATGCTCAAACTTCGGAGCTGCAAAAAGCTTACCGGATGCGTCCAGATCCTTTAACACCTCCGGATCTGCCTTCTTTACAAAAAGTCCCGCAAACGGAGTCTCCTCGCTCATCTCACCCTTGCCGTTTACAAACTGTACAAACGGCAGATCATAGTTACGTCCCACATTCGCATCATCCTCACCAAATGCAGGAGCAATATGAACGATACCGGTACCATCTGACATCGTAACATAAGTATCACAGGTTACAAAGAAACCTTTCTTGTGCTGCTTGTCCGCACATTCCTTTGCACAGGCATAAAGCGGCTCGTATTCCTTATGCTCCAGATCACTTCCCTTATATGTCTCCAGCACCTCATATGCCTTAACGCCTTCCTCCTGTGCCAGACCACCAAGTACGTTGTCTGCCAGAGCCTCGGCCAGATAATAGGTATATCCGTCTGCTGCCTTGACCTTAATATAAGTATCCTCCGGGTTTACACAAAGTGCCACATTTGATGGCAGTGTCCAAGGAGTCGTGGTCCATGCCAGGAAATACGCATCCTCGCCAACCACCTTAAAACGGACGATTGCAGAGCGCTCCTTGACCAGCTTATAGCCCTGTGCTACCTCCTGAGAAGAAAGAGGTGTACCACATCTCGGACAATAAGGTACGATCTTAAACCCTTTATATAGAAGCTTCTTGTTCCAGATTTCCTTTAAAGCCCACCACTCGGACTCAATGAAATTGTCATCATAGGTGACATATGGATTGTCCATATCTGCCCAGAAACCAACGGTGCCGGAGAAATCCTCCCACATTCCCTTATATTTCCAGACAGACTCCTTACACTTCTTAATGAAAGGCTCCATACCATACTCTTCGATCTGCTCTTTTCCATCCAGACCCAGAAGCTTCTCTACCTCCAGCTCAACCGGCAGTCCGTGGGTATCCCATCCTGCTTTACGAGGTACCATATATCCCTTCATGGTTTTGTAACGGGGGATCATATCCTTAATAACACGGGTGAGCACATGACCAATATGAGGTTTACCATTTGCGGTAGGCGGTCCATCATAAAAGGTATAAACCGGCTTTCCCTCTCTTGCCTTCATGGACTTCTCAAAAATCTGCTGATTTCGCCAGAATTTTCCTACGTTTTTTTCTCTGTCAACAAAATTCATGTCAGGTGAAACTTTCTGATACATACGTTTTCCTCCTTCTAAAATATCTGATCCAAAGCAGACCGGTATCAACAGTCTGCCCATCTGTGAACCGTTATATAAATAAGGCTGCTATTTATAGAAAACCGGATATTTGTTTCCTATCAATAAAAAAGACCTTCATCCTAAACAGGATGAAAGCCGTAACATTCATAACCACCTATTTAATCTGTACGGAAAATGGGGCAGTGAAATTCTTTGCCCTTGTGTACACCACATTGTACGCAATAACGATTCGATACATACCCCTATAACGGCGGGATCCGTCAGGCTGTACTGATAACACAACGTTCCAGTCTGCAACTCAGGAGTGATCTTCCCTCATCTATCCAAGAGAATACTCTCTATGCATCCGGTTCGCACTATCCCGGACTCACTGAAGCGTTTCCAAACAAGGTACTGTCTCCGTCACAGTTTTTCACTATAGTTTTATATTAGTATCCTTTTCGCTGCTTGTCAACCGCCAACGGTTAAATTCATAAACAAATTATTGTTCTCCCGTTACATCTGCAGGAGTAAATCTTTCCCAGACACTTCCGGTTCAGCCTCAAAGCCTTACATACAATAAAATTTAACTATCCTTCCCTTTCAGCTTTGTTGCCGACATCCGGACCATCTCAAAAATATATTCTTTGACACGATCGTCTGCACGGCGGTACAGTTCCAGAAGGCGTAGTTCATCATCCGTAAATGTCATGGAATCTATTCCAAGAAAATAACCTATCGGCACATCCATTCCCTTTGCAATGTTTTCCAAAGTACCATTCGGAATAGATATTTTTCCATTCTCATAACGACTTAATGTTTGCTGTGTCATATGAAATTTTCTTGCAAATTTATCCTGAGTAAGTCCGTTTTCCCTACGGATATTACGAACTCTCATTCCAATTTCTTTGTCACTTAAAGCCATATATACACCTTCTATATTTTAACTAATGCCCATTTCTGCTGCATATTTTTTCTTTATGTATCTGATATATACGATTATACTTGTGTAATATGGTTAATTTTATTCTGTTTGCGTTTGCGTATAATCTTATAGAGAGTATATTCTTTTTTCGAGCAAAAAAAACTCTTGTCTGATATTTATTTTTTTGATAAAATCAATTTTTGCAAACATACAAATTAGGAAAATGAACTAAAAATATTTTTCATCTTTTTTATTGTTTGAATATGATTAAACACAATGTTTTTTATGCCAATGTATTTGCAAAAAATATTAGATTTGTTATGATAAAAATGTAACTTAAGAGGAGGCGGATTTTGATGAACTCTTTTAATCGGGAACAATATCTGAAACAATTACGGATGTACTACTCCGGAGACCGTAATGATACAGAACAGTTTCTCGAAGAGATGAGCGATTCTTTGGACTGTTATCTGAAAGAACATCCTTCTGCTACGACAGTGGAAATCTTTCATCATTTCGGACATCCAAAAGAACTTGAGGAACAATATGAGGAAGCTGTTGCAGCACAACACAGGGAGCATAAAAAACAGTTTTTCAAAACTGTGATCATTGCGATCTTTGCTGCATGTCTGTTAATTTTGGGAGCATTTATTCTTCATTCCTGCGAAATACTTAACGAAGTTAATGGACATTCCGAAGTGATTTTAAAAGAAGAAAAGGCAAAAGATGCCAAACCAGATAATTACAGCCGCACTAAGAATGTCCCCTCCGACAAACCACGAGTTCATATTATCGAATAGGAGGAATTACTATGAAAAAACTTTTTAAAGCACTCACTTGTTTTGCACTTTCTCTTTCTATGCTGGCATCAATCCTACTTACAGCAGTTCCGGCATCCGCATCGTCAGATGTCACAACAGTCTCAGAGGAAACCATCCAGTTAGAGGATGGGGCATACTGCATTGTGACAACAACCGAAACTATGATCCCATCTGTAGCACGCGGAAAAACGAAGACAAAAGGGGCACAAAAAGCATATCGATACTACAATGCCAGCGATGTTCTCGTATGGGAATATATTCTTCATGCTACATTTATGTATGATGACTATCTTGTTGTATGCTCTGATACATCTAATGAAATCAATATATATAACCCAAAAAGATGGATCTATGAAGGTGGAAAGCATTGGAAACAGGGCAATACCGCTTACGGTCGGGCAACAATTCACTTAATTGCAACCACCACTTCAAAAACTGTTAATTTACAGATTTCATGTAGTAAACATGGTGTTCTGAGCTAACAGAAAGGAATATTCATGCGCTCATTTCTATTAACCCGGCGATTGTATTTTCTCAGCCGCACTTTAATTCGGCATAAGTTTTCAACGTCAGAAGTCAATCATACCAAGGACGATATATCTCCGGCATGTTTATCACTTTACAGTGATATGTTGCAATACAGTGAAGAACATCCTGATTATGGATACCGTGAAATTTATTGTCACTTTGTTGACGATGATACACGGAAGATGCTCGACCTAAGACGCCGTCAAAAAATCCTGTTGGCAATTGCTATAGGCTGTATCGCTATTATTGTCATTGGATATTTTGTTTTAAATCGGCTTACAGCATATCTTTTAGAAAATGTTCCAATTTCTTATATTAAGGTGTGACATTTTTTCTAAATATGTGTTATAATGAGAGATACATAAAAAACTATAGAAAGTTGGATGGATAGCGATGGGCATAAAAGATAATTTAAAGCGTGGAACTATTGAAATGATCCTTTTGCATTTACTGGAGCAGGAAGATAAGTATGGATACCAGTTATCACAGGATCTCGAAAAACAGAGTGAGGGCGATTACCAGTTAAATGAAGCTACAATGTACCCAACACTCTACCGTTTAAAAAAGAATGGTTATCTTGACGAGCGTAAGGTTCAGGTGGTTGGAAAGCGTTTCCGTGTCTACTATCACCTGACAGAGGCCGGCAAGCAGCATCTTGAGGAAACAAAACGAGAGTATTACAGCGTTTGTGCTTCTGTAGAGAAGGTGCTTTCTTATCAGGAGCGTGCTTCTGTCACCCCCTCCGGAACCGAAGGATGATCATTAAACTTTAAAACAATCAAATAAGGGGAGGATTTATTTCAAATAGAAATAGATTCTCCCCTATAAGTGTTTCTATACAGTATTTATTCAATTTATCTGTTTTGTTCTAACGATATCACAGCCATTTTTATAGCATCTTCTTTTGTATCCGCAGCTCCCATAAAGCCTGTCGCATGGCAAAACCGTGCAGTAGCTACACCGCTGACACCCGGAAGCTCTGAAGGATCACACCCCCACCACTCCTTAGGAAAATCACAGACAAGACTCCGATCCTCTTTGGATTTTGGTACACCCTGTACGCTATATCCTCCCCGATTCGATGGATATACCGTAAACTGATAGCTGCTGCCAATCACATCCCGTTTCCATGGTACATAGCACGGCAGGATCAGAATCTCTCCATCACTCTCCTCCATAGCTTTTTTCACCACATCGGATGCCCGGCGAAGTCCCTGTATACTCTCTATATATCGAATCAGAATCTTCTCCGCAAAGGCTTCTGCCTCCCAGAATCGATCATCATAGGAAGCATCCGAATCCCAGCCCGGATTAAACTTTTCCATAAGCTCTGACAGGATATTCTCAGATCCTGTATTATCTGATTCATCCAATGGCTGAATAAACTTCTCATCGAAATCAGCCGCCTCCTGCTCTGTCAGGAAGCAGGTGCCAAATTCTCTCCAAAGAAGTCCAAATGCCGCATAGGGCACACCATTCTCACGAATATCTTTGTCCTGCTGATGATGGTCGTACTTTCCTCTTCCAATATCATATACAATGCCATCGAAATCCTCCGGTACATCAAATCCACGCGTCACCTCAATCGCAGGATTCAACAGGCGTAAAAACGCCGTAGAAAACACGTCATCCGCATGAAATTTAGCTCCATGAGTAAATCCATGATCCGGCACAAGTCCGGTAACCTCTTTTTCAAATTCTATCATAATTACGTTGTCCTCCTGGTCTGTAGTTCCCCTAATATTCTCTCTTTTCCAAATTCATAAATTGTATCACTTGGAAGATCAATTCTATCATTCCAATAAATACAGGTTCTGCTTTGATCTAATTGTACCTGTAAGAATAACCCATGTATACTTTCTAAATCCTGAAAATCAGCAATAGTATTAATATCATCTTTCACATCATAATAAACCGTCTTTCCATCATCAAATACTACATATAAAATGAAATTCTCCAACGGTTTTACACTTTTTATTTTTGGTATCATAGAATCCCTCCAAACATTAAAACCGCTTATAATGGTGGTAATTTTCTCAAATTTTGACTCTCCCACATCTCCAACAAATCTTCCTGATTATGAAGCAGCCACTCTTTTACAAGTTCCTGTGCTCTCTTCGGTAAGTCCCCCTCTGTCATTTCCATAGTCCTTAAATCAAAAATACCTACATGCTCACCATATAATGCATGTATATGGCTTGGTTCATGCTCTTTCGGCTTAAAAAACATCTTAATAATAATTCCATAAAATCTGCTAATTTCCGGCAAGCCTTCATCTCCTTTTCTACAATGCTTTGTTTTAATAATCCGATATCATTATAATCTATTTTAAATTCCTTGTATATACAATATACATCATCAAACAACAAAAAGCCCCTGTTGCGAGGCTTTTTGCTTCCATACGGATCTCTATTCTATGATTTTGTTTTTTATGCAAGAATGCCTGTTACAGCATTGTTTCCAGGGACTCACGGACTGCCTTGATAAATCCCTCACTGTTTAATACCGTAACGTCCTTCATACTGGTGATCAGCGCCAGATCCTTTGTCATCTTTCCACTCTCAATCGTAGAAAGTGTTGCTTTCTCAAGCTTGTCGGCGAATGCCATCAGCTCCGGAATGTTGTCCAGCTCACCACGCTTGCGAAGAGCACCTGTCCAGGCAAAGATTGTTGCTACAGAGTTTGTTGATGTCTCCTCGCCCTTCAAATGCTTATAATAATGTCTCTGAACGGTTCCATGGGCAGCCTCATACTCATATACACCGGAAGGAGAAACCAGTACAGAAGTCATCATTGCCAGAGAACCACATGCAGAGGAAACCATATCGCTCATAACATCTCCGTCGTAGTTCTTGCAGGCCCAGATAAATCCACCCTTTGCCTTCATAACGCGGGCAACGGCATCATCGATCAGAGTATAGAAATACTCAATACCGGCTGCCTCAAATTTGTCCTTGTATTCCTTATCATAGATATCCTGGAAAATATCTTTAAAATTATGATCATAAATCTTTGAAATCGTATCCTTGGTTGCAAACCACAGATCCTGCTTTGTATCCAATGCGTAGTTAAAGCATGCCTTTGCAAAGCTTGTGATGGATTTGTCTGTATTGTGGATACCCTGAATAATACCCGGTCCATCAAACTCCTGAATCGTCTGACGAATCTCTTTGCCGTCCGCACCGGTAAATACGAGCTCTGCTTTACCTGCGCCAGGCACCTTGATCTCTGTATTTTTATAAACATCTCCATAGGCATGACGTGCCAATGTGATCGGCTTTTCCCAGTTCTTTACACAAGGCTCGATGCCCTTTACCTGAATTGGTGCACGGAAAACAGTACCGTCCAGCGCTGCACGGATCGTACCATTTGGAGACTTCCACATTTCCTTCAGATTATACTCTGTCATACGAGCTGCATTCGGTGTAATCGTTGCACATTTTACAGCAACACCATACTTTTTGGTTGCCTCTGCAGAGTCGATCGTTACCTGATCGTTTGTCTCATTACGGTACTCCAGTCCGAGATCATAATACTCTGTCTTCAGATCAATAAAAGGAAGAAGCAGCTCATCCTTGATCATTTTCCAGA
>ERZ772897.16-NODE-16-length-169362-cov-14.794633_pt1 | contig 169362 bp, 148 predicted proteins | sample MGYA00512125_ERZ772897 | MGnify/ENA primary metagenome ERZ772897 (study PRJEB29015, sample SAMEA2737660) | human gut metagenome | biome: human gut; feature: human-associated habitat; material: faeces | place: China | collected 2012 ... | reverse complement strand
GAACGTTCATTGGAGTAGAAAATATTTGCAGATACTCTGTCATGATATTTCCACTCAAAATGACGGAACAGATTCTCATATCTTTCCTCACCGGTACCGAGTACAACAAGCTGCGTATCTTCTGCACAGATCTCCTCGATCACATAGTCGATCAGATCAAAACCTTTCTGATCTGTCAAACGAGAAACAATACCGATCATAAATTTCTTATCATCTTCCGCTAATCCGAGCTCTCGCTGCAGACCACGTTTATTTTTGATCTTTTCTTTGCGGAAATTCTTAACATTATAGTTGTGATATATGTATGGATCTTTTTCAGGATCATACTCGTTGTAATCCAGTCCATTGACAATACCGACCAACGAATTACTTCTGGCACGCATTAGACCATCCAAATGCTCACCATAAAATGGCATCTTGATCTCTTCCGCATAGGAATCACTCACAGTCGTGACAATATCTGCATATACAATACCGCCCTTCAAATAGTTGGCATCCCCAAATGCCTCTAATTTGTCAGAAGTAAAGAAATATGACTTCAATCCGGTAATATCCTGTACTTTCTGCAAGTCCCATACTCCCTGGAATTTCAAGTTATGTATTGTCATAATTGTCTTAATGCCATGATAAAATGGATTTTCCGCAAACATATCTTTCAGATATACCGGAATCAGACCTGTCTGCCAGTCATGGCAGTGAATAATATCCGGACGGAAATTTAAACTCGGCAGTGCGGACAAAGATGCTTTGCAGAAAAAGGCAAACTTTTCTATATCCTCATGTATATTGCCATATGGTTGAAAACCGGCAAAATAAAACTCATTATCAATAAAATAAAATTTTACGCCTTCATATTCCATTTCCATAATACCGACATACTGTTTTCTCCAAGCCAGGTCGATGTAGAAATGTGTTACATAATTCATTTTGTTCTTCCATTCTTCTGGAATACATGCGTATTTTGGCACCATAACGCGCACGTCAAATTCATTCTTATCGAAGTATTTTGGCAATGATCCCACAACATCTGCCAACCCACCTGTTTTTACAAATGGTACACATTCTGATGCTACAAACAATACATTTTTCATGGAATACCTCCTTTTTCTTTCGGATTCCCCAATTTAATTTGCTCCCCACCAGTCCTATTACTGATGTGTACATATCCACTGATATTTTGCTAATATTTAGCAGACACATACTCCCTTTATTATAAACTAAATCGAAGATGGTGAAAAGTATTTTTTATCAATTATGCGTTCATCTTGTATTCCAATCGAATCTTATCAGCAAGCAGTGCAATAAATTCTGAATTCGTTGGTTTTCCTTTGCGGTCGCTGACCGTGTAACCAAATAATTCCTCAATAGTATCGACTTTTCCACGGCTCCACGCCACCTCGATTGCATGACGGATCGCACGCTCCACGCGGCTTGGCGTTGTCTGATGTTTTTTGGCAATATTCGGATACAACCGTTTGGTGATCGCTCCAAGCATTTCCGTATCACTGACCGACATCAGAATAGCATCTCTCAAATACTGATATCCTTTAATGTGTGCCGGAACACCGATCTCGTGGATCACGTCCGTAACATCCGACTCCAGTGTATCTGCCATGCGTCTGTGTTTATTCTCAAAAACCGTATTAATGACCCGCTGTTCCCCGTCCGCCATGTTTTTTTCATTTTGTCCCACTGCACGCACTCTCGATACCACTACCCGCGTATCAAAAGGCTTGAGAATATAATAAGCCGCTCCCAGCCGAAACGCATTTTCCGTCACCCGCTCCTGGCTCACTGCTGATACCACTACAAATTCCGGCGACATAGTAGGAGCTCCCTTTTTCATCCGCTCCATCACTCCCAGACCGTCCACCTTAGGCATGATCAGGTCCAGCAGCACCACATCCGGTCTCAGTGTCGATATCTTATGAAGTGCCTCCTCTCCATCCGAAGCCGTTCCCACTACCTCCATATCACTTTCCCGCTCCAGTGCCTCCTTCAGTATCGTCACGATCCGCTTGTTATCATCTACAACTAAAACCTTGATTGCTTCCATATCCTTTCCCCTTTTCCTTGTGCTGTCCCATTTCCGGTACAACGCATCTTCAACACATTTTCCGTGATCTGACCTGTTTCCATTTCCGCTGTTTTCGGTCTCCTTTCCCACTATTTTAGGTCATTGCAAAGAGTATCCGCAAGCTAAACGCAACTGCATATTTCGACGAAAAAACGGCGGAAATACAAATTTCCGCCGTTTTCTTCTCCAATCCTGCGCCCACTCTTTGCCGGACCGTTTTGATCCATTCCTGTTCACAGATCGATCCGGTATTTATTTAAAGAAGCCTTCCATCCGTAGAGATTACCTTTACCTGCCATGGAATCATCTTGCCGCTGTTTTGCAATGCCGTCTTTACTGCATGCTCCAAGCCGCCACAGCATGGAACCTCCATCCGTACGATCAGCACATTTTGGATATCGTTTTGACGAAGGATCTCCGTGAGCTTTTCGCTGTAATCCACATCATCTAACTTCGGACATCCCACCAATGTTACTTTTCCCCGGATAAAATCCTGATGGAAAGACGCATAGGCATATGCCGTACAGTCGGCTGCGATCAGAAGATCTGCCCCCTGAAAATAAGGTGCATTGACCGGAGCCAGCTTGATCTGAACCGGCCACTGGCGAAGCTCGCTGACTGCCTGCCCACTGCCCTCTGTCACTGCTGCAGGAGCAGCCGGACGCTGAAACTGCATCATCCGGCTGCCCGGACATCCTCCTGCCATTGCCTTTTCCTGCATCTGCCTCTCTTTGGCAGCCTTCTCCGCTTTTGCTTTCATCACTGCCGCCTCATCATAATCCGCTGCCTCTCTCTGTTCAAAGGAGATGGCTCCTGTCGGGCAGGATGGCAGGCAGTCCCCAAGCCCGTCACAATAATCATCCCGCATCAGTTTTGCCTTTCCATGAACCAGACCGATCGCCCCTTCATGACAGGCGTTGACACATAAACCACAACCGTTACATTTCTCTTCATCAATCTTTATGACCTGACGTATCATCTTAAAATCCTCCATTTCTTTTGCAGACAAATCATTTCGAAATTGACACTGGCCAAACTGCTGCCCGCTACGTCTGATCCCGAAATAATATTTTTTGAACTGACACTATCTTACGCAAAATCGAAGGAAATTTCCGTTGTTAAAACAACAAAATCAAAAAAGAAATCCTTATATCTCATCATTCTACATTTGTCTCACAGAAATAAACATACACTGTGGTTCCCTCGCCCAGCTTACTGCGAAGCTCCAGACGCACATTATCATGCAGTGCGATGATATGCTTCACGATCGCGAGCCCCAGACCGGTACCTCCCGTAGACTTGGAACGGCTCTTGTCCACCCGGTAAAATCGTTCAAATATCCTCTCCTGATCCTTCTCCGAAATACCAATGCCGTTATCCTTAACCTCCAGCACAGTCCGGTCAACCTCACGGTACACCGAAACATCCACTCTGCCTCCCGGATTGTTATAACGGATCGCATTGTCACAGAGATTGTAGATCAACTCATCCATCATCTGCCGGTTTGCCATAACCATCTGTTTTTCCCCGGAGAAGGAAATGCGGACCTGATGTTTCTCGGCTGCCATCTGAAGCATTTCTACGCTATTGGCTGCCATCTCGCTGATATCCAGTTCCTCCATGATATCCTCCGTGGTCACATCCAGCTCAGACAGACGAATAATATCATTGATCAGTGCCAGCAGACGATTAGAACTTTTGTGAATCTCTTTTGCAAAGCGTTGTACATCATCCCCGGTGGCAATACCGTTTTCAATAAGTTCCGAATAACCGGAGATCGACGTCAACGGTGTTTTCAGCTCATGGGAAACATTGGCAGTAAATTCCTGACGCATATTGGCATTTCGGATAATGTCCTCATGCTGGGTTCGTATGGTTGTGACATATGGCTCCAGCTCCTCATATACATGATACATGGCCGGCCCATCCAGATTCTGTGCCAGCTCCTCGATAGGCTTTACGATACTCTTTGTCAATGCATGGGACAACCAAACGCATGCTGCAAACAAAAGGATACTGAGAGCCACAAGTCTTGGCACCGTACTGATCAGAATGCCTGTCATACTGCTTACTTCCTTGGAAATACGAAGTACATCTCCATTGTCCAGACGGACAGCATAATAAAATGCGCTTTTCCCCATAGTCTGGGAATTACGGACAGCCTTTCCCTCCCCATCTGCAAATGCAGCCTTGATCTCCGGACGGTTTTTATGATTTCCCATATCCTTAACATCTGCATAATTGTCACAGATTGCCTGGCCATCCGGTCCCACCAGCGTGATCCGGATCCTTTTGGGAATTTCTCTCATATCTGCATGATCCGGATCCGAGACAATATTCCATGCATCTGACTCGATCATCACATCGGCAGAGTTTTTCAGATCCTCGATCACTTCCTTGGTCAAAATCCCATAAAAGACAGTGGCAGAAAGTGCCACTGTCTCCAATATGGTGATAACTGTTAATATGATACACATAAAATTGATCCGCCGTTTCATCCTCAGCCCTCCTCCATTTGTTAAACCAGATTCATGCAATATCCCACATTACGGACTGTCTTAATATACTTTCCGGCATCTCCCAGCTTATGACGCAGTGTTTTAATATGCACATCCAGTGTACGGGACTCAATCTCACAGTTTGCATGCCAGATATGCTCCATAATGCTGTCTCTCGGAAGTACGATCTCCTGATTCTGGGCAAGATAATGAAGCAGCTCATACTCCTTATAGGTCAGCTCTACCGGCTTGTCTTCCACAAATACCTTTCTCTTTTCATCATCAATCACCAGATCCCCGATCCGCATAATTTTCTCCGAATCCTGATCTCCCACACGGCGAAGCAGTGCCTTCACACGGGAAACAAGCTCCATCACACCAAACGGCTTTGTCATATAATCATCAGCTCCATTGTCCAGCCCCTTGACCTTATCAAGCTCCGTGGTTTTTGCCGTCACCATAATGACAGGTATTTTCCGTGTCTCCCGTCTCTCCCGAAGCTTTTTTAAAATCGTCAGACCATCCTCATCCGGCAGCATAACATCTAACAGGATCAGATCCGGCTTTTTTTCCATAAGCTCTCTGGAAAAAGACTTTCCATCAGCAAATTCTTTGGTCTCGTGACCCGCATTTTTTAATGAAAAGCTCTCAATCTCACTGATATTTTTGTCATCCTCTACAATATAAATCAAAGCCATAATTATCCCGCCTTCCTGATTTTGGAGTAATTGTACCATACAACCACATCAATTAAAATACCCGAAATCCACCGATTCCATGACAGCATCTGCAATATTCACACAGCTGTTTCCTATACGGTCAATGCTGTGAAGAATCTTATTGAATGAAGACGTCAATGCAGCCTTACATTTACCGGTGCTGACACGCTTCATATGATCTTTGCGAAGCTTTAGATCCAGCTCCAGCACCTTGTCTCTCTTCTTAATGATCTTTGCCGCCTTATCCTTATCTCCGGTCTCCATAACCTTCAAAGAAGCGTCATACATATCTCCGATCAGCTTCAGGCTCTTTTCCAGATCCCTTGCCGCATCCTTGGAAAGTACGGACTTTTTCGTTTTCTGTGCTTCTTCCGAAAAGACCGATAAAATATCACCGCAAAGCAGCGAGATCCGGTTTACGTCACTGAGTACATACATAATCCCTGCAGTCTGGGTTGCCTGCTCCTCCGTCAACACACCTGCAGAAAACAGATTGGCCAGATACTCCGTGATTCTGTCATCCAGACTCTGAACCGTCTGAATCTTCTGCTGCAGCTTCTCCTTATATTCTCTGTCTTTAAGAGAAGATACCTCCGCTATCCCCGTGATAATTTCTTTCACAATGCCACTCAGCCGGATCACTTCCTGGGAAACAAGACGAAGTGCTGCTGTCGGCTGGTTGATCAGATTATTATCAAGATACATTGGCTGTGATGCCTCTTTCTCTTTCTGATCTCCCGGTATAATAAACATTACGATCTTTACCAGAAGCCAGATCAGTGGCAGCCATAAAATAGTCATGATCAGGTTAAACCCTGTATGGGCATTGGCAATCTGCCTGGAGATCACCTCCACCTCCGGTCCCTTCGGGGAAATATACTGTATCAGCTTTGCATACGGATGGATAAACCAGATAAAGATCATGCTTCCGCTGATATTAAACATACAATGTGCCAGAGCTGTACGCTTGGCATCCCTGCTCTGTCCGAGACTTGCCAGTAATGCCGTGATCGTTGTACCAATATTGTCACCTAACAGGATCGGAATCGCTCCTGCCAGGCCAAGGATACTTGCTCCGTTTGGTCCTGCCTGCTCTGCAAAATTCTGTAAAACCGCAATGGTCGCAGAACTGCTCTGTACAACAAGTGTCATTAATGTTCCCACACAGACGCCCAGGATCGGGATATCAGCCACCTTTGCGATCATTGCCGTAAAGACCGGACTTCCGGCCAGCGGCTTCATTACATCTCCCATAGTCTCAATCCCTAAGAAAAGAACACCAAATGCAAAAACGGTCTGTCCGATGTTTTTCACCTTCTCGGATTTACATAAGAAAGAAACAATAAATCCGGCAAAAATCAGCACATAAATATAATCACTGATCTTAAATGCAATGATCTGTGCTGTCATGGTGGTGCCGATATTAGCACCTAATATAATAGAAATTGCCTGTGGCAGATTCATCAGACCTGCGCTGACGAATCCAATCGTCATAACAGTTGTCGCACTGCTGCTCTGTAAAACCGCTGTGGTCAATGCGCCTGCCAAAACTCCAAGTATCGGATTTTTTGTCAAAAGTGCCAGAATTGATTTCATTTTCTCGCCTGCTGCCTTCTGCAGACACTCGCTCATCATGTTCATTCCAAACAGGAATAATGCCAACCCTCCCAATAGTCCAAATGCGATCTGAACCGAACTATTCATAAATTTTCCTCCATCTTCTTTACGTGCTTTTATCAACTCTTCTTTTTTACTTCTTAATCATCATAACAAGCACTTGTAAAGCTTATATGGGGGTTATGTAAAATGTAAGTAAAAAATTTTACTTCCTTTTCACCACGTTTTTACTTAGGAGGACACCCATAATATTTCTTATATTTGACAACTGTGGATCTGATTTTTCCTTGAAATAATTGAATATCCGTGGACAATGATCGAAAAATTGTCTTGTCACTTACGGATTTCGAAGAAAAATCACTACACTACTTTAAAGACATAAGAAATATTATGGGTGTTTTCGGGTTCATTCTTTAGCGGTAAATGGCTTTCCATTCGGTGGTTTTGCCGGTGTAGATGGCTTCGAGCTGATCCATCGTGATATCGTTTAATGGATTGTCTGCGTTTACGATCACAGCGATCTCGTCTCTGGCAATGACTTCATAATCTGATCCAGCACATCAACAGAGGGAATTAAAATATCTGCCATACCCTTCAGCCCCTCCGGGAATCGATGGTTCTGTCGCGCCCTCATAACGCTCGCTTTCCAGATTGTGGGAATCACTTCCACCCAGACCAAACACAACATATCCATGCTTCCACAGATAATCCAGGAACGAAACTGCCTCGTCATTTGCTTCAGGCGCATATCCGCAAGTCGGATTATTCACAATCTCCATCAGATGAAGATGTTTTAACGGAAGATCATAATACAGCCACTTCCAGATATGTAAAAACGGATGATTGATGCTCCACAGCCAGCCATTTTTTTCACATTCCCGGATGCTATATTTCATTTTTTTCCAGATATCCTCCTCCCTGGCTTCTTTCATAATATCCAAAAGCTGGGACGGCGCACCGGTACAGCCAAAAATGTTAAAATGTCCCAAACAGGTTGTGATCTCCACTCCCGGCAGGATCATAATATCTGTTTCGGGCCAGCCGATATGCACCACATTATGTTCTGTGTATGACGTTGGATAATTTTTTCATAGAAATCTGTATTCCTTTCTAAGCCCGCAAACTTTGCTATATCCACAAAATTATGCGTTTCATTTACACACTAAAGTACTATTTTATTGTCTTTTCATTTCCCAGCAATACAGCCATACCAAAAGCAGCTCCCGGCAGCAGCGCAAAGACTGCACCGGCAGCGCCCACGGTATTCTGATAATCACTGCTTCCCGTGGTCAGGCAAAAAAGGAGACCAAATACACATCCCATTGCGAGCCAGCGTGTAATATGCATCAGCAGCCACACGCCACCCACTGTTTTTATCTGCCAATCTGTATAATCTAACATCCATTCATATGCTTTCATCATAAGTACCTCCTTTTCTACTGTGTCTGCTCCTCCGGGATCAGCTTGCCATGTACGTGCTCTCCTGTCAGAGAAAAGATCACCCATTCCGAAATATTGGTTGCGTGATCCCCGATCCTCTCAAAATATTTGGCGATCATCAACAGATCCGTCGCCTGCTCCCCACAGTTTGGATCTTCATGGATCAGCTGCACAAGCTCCGACTGAACCTTGCGAAACAGATCGTCTACCACATCATCCTTCTCAATCACGGCCGCTGCCTGAAGCTGATTGCGGTTTACAAATGCATCCACACTGCCCACCAGCATTACAGAAGTCTCCTTTGCCATGCTCTGAATATGATCCAGATGCTTAATATACGATTCCTCTCTCTTCAAAAGCGTTACGATGATCTCCGAAATATCGGATGCGTGATCTCCGATCCGCTCCATATCCGTGATCATTTTAAGTGCGGAAGAAATCTGACGGAGATCTCTTGCCACCGGCTGCTGCTGCAACAGAAGCTTCAGGCAAAGACTCTCAATATCTCTTTCCTGACGGTTGATCTGCTCATCGGAATCAATGACATATTTTGCCAGATCAATGTCCTGTGTTACCAGAGCCTTGATGGTATGCTCAATCGCCTTTTCGATCATGCTTCCCATCTCGATCAGCTCATCATTTAATTTATTTAACTGTTTATCAAAATGTGTTCTCATTTCTCTGCCACCTCTTTTTTGAACTGCTTTATTAACAATAACCTGCTATTTTAAAATCTTTATGGCATATACGCCACAATCTCCATCATCCGAAACGTCCTGTGATATAATCCTCTGTCCGCTTATCCTCCGGCATAGAAAACAGCTTCTCGGTATCGTTATATTCCACCATCTCACCCAGCAGAAAAAATGCCGTCTTGCTGGAGATACGAGTTGCCTGCTGCATATTATGGGTTACCATAATAATAGTGTAATCCTTCTGCAGCTCCAGTGCGAGTTCCTCAATATGAGCGGTAGAGATTGGATCCAGTGCCGATGTCGGCTCATCCATCAAAATAACCTCCGGTTCCACTGCCAATGCTCTTGCAATGCAGAGACGTTGCTGCTGTCCGCCGGACAGGCCAAGTGCCGACTTTTTAAGACGATCCTTTAACTCATCCCAGATTGCCGCCTGACGCAGGGACTTCTCCACAATAGCATCCAACTTCTGTCTTGAATGGATTCCGTGGGTTCTCGGTCCATATGCAATATTGTCATAAATGCTCATTGGAAATGGATTGGGATTCTGAAATACCATTCCAACTCTCTTCCGGAGATGATTCACATCCATATCCCCATAAATATTTTCATTTCCCAGCATAACCGTTCCCTCGATCCGGCATCCTTCCACCAGATCATTCATCCGGTTTAAGGATTTCAAAAAGGTACTCTTACCACAGCCGGACGGTCCGATAAATGCGGTAATACGATTCTGAGGAATATCAATATTGATATCCTTCAATGCGTGAAAGCTGCCATAATGAAGATTTAACTTCTCAACATGAAACTTTGTTGCCGCAGATACCGGATGCTCCGATGCCTCAACCACAACATTTGAATATACTGAATCCATAACTTTTCCTCTTTTCTAAATAAATCTGATTTTCTTTTTATATCAAAACTGCTTACGCAGAGAATATGCTGTCGATCACATTCATTAAACCTTTGATTTCAGCTTGTTGGCCAAAATGTTAGAGATAAAATTGATGACAATCACAAATACCAGCAATACAACTGCTGTAGCAAACGCCTGATCCGTATGAAGACCTTCCTTTGATAAGTTGTACATATGTACGGAAAGGGTTCTTACCGATGAACCGAAGAAGCCCTTGATTCCGGCAGTTACCTTAGGAACTGCTGCCACTGTACCTGCCGTAAAGATCAATGCGGCAGTCTCTCCCACGATACGCCCAATGGAAAGGATCACACCGGAAAGAATTCCCGGTACTGCCGATGGAAGTACCGTCCGGAATACCGTCCGAAGCTTTCCGGCTCCCAGTCCGAAACTTCCTTCCCGGTAGCTTTTCGGCACTGCCAGAAGTGCTTCCTCACTGGTTCTCATAATCGTCGGCAATACCATGATCGCCACCGTCAGCGCACCGGATATCAGTGAATATCCCATATGAAGTGCTGTACAGAAGAACAGCATTCCGAACAATCCATATACGATTGACGGAATACCTGACAACGTCTCTGCCGTCACCCGGACAAGTCCGACAATTTTATTTCCCTTCTTTGCATATTCCACCATATAGATCGCTGCAAAGATTCCAAGCGGTCCTGCCACCACAATTGCAAGGATCGTCAACAGCAATGTGTTGATCAACGCCGGCAGCATAGACACATTGTCTGAATTATACGTCCAGGCAAACAGCTCCGGTGTCAGATGAGGCACTCCCTTTACCAGAATGTAAACAATCAGCGATCCCAGTGCCAATACCGTGATCACCGCCGACAGGATTGTCAGCAGCAGCACCACCAGAGAACCTGGATGATGGAGATATGTTTTTAATTTCACCTTCATTTTCCTACATTTCCTTTCTGTAATTCGCAAATGGCCAATTCAAGGGAACGAAAATATTTCCCATAACATAAGAAAAAGCCATCGCTTTATTCACGATGACTTAATCTTAAATTTATGAAGTAAAATCTGCTATCCTGTTTACGTCAAATCTGTGTAAAATATCTGTGAAGTGGTTATTGAGCCCACTTTGCTCCCATTTCCTATCCTTTTGTCTTTACTTTTTTCACCTGACTCCATTTTCCATTGACCGCCTGATTATTGTTAGCACTATTTCCATAGGCATATGCTCTGATACGGATATAATAGGTTCTGTTCTTCTTAAGGCGAAGCGTTGTTTTCTTTCCATATACCATTCCTACCTTTGCCCCTGCAAAGTTTCTCTTTGTAGAATACTGGATAATATACCATTTAGCCCTTGCCGGCTTTTTCCATGTAAGTTTCACTTTTCCATTTTTCAATGCAGAAACTTTTTTTATTTTCACTTTACCCGGTTTTGCCGGTGCACTTATATCGTCATCATCATCTATGTTGACTCTGTATTCCGTTTTTGCCGCCTTGGCTGACGCAGACGGTAATGGAGTGGCACTTGTTTTCGTTTCATCTGATGCGGACGGCGTTGGAGAACCACCCGGCTGTTTCGGTGCCGGTGTATCTGTTGCCGGCTGGTCCGGTTTTGGAGTAACATTATTATCTCCTGTTGACACCTTTCCAAACGGATAATAATTGTCGCTTAATGTGAAATTCCCATCACTGGTACTCGTGATTCCATTAATACTTCCGGCTTCTCCCATTTTACCTGACCGAACCTGCGCACCAGACTTCCATAAAGACTGATCCGATAAATCCACATAAATCATAGGCCTTACACCTGAAATGGTCTGTACCGAAATACTAGGACTTAATATTCCCTGTGTCATCACAGCCTGCGCAGAGCTTAATGAATTAGAAGAATTACGAAGCCAGTATGCGTCAGCGCATTCTGTACCGGAATACATTCCCGGTTTTCCTGCGGTATATTTTGTATTCGAAGCAATTCTGGCATTGTCTGCCTCATTATAAGCAGCATTACCAAATCCATATTCTGAACGCAGCATATCATCATGGGATGGAACAAATACCTTGTCCATTGTTGTATTCGTTGTCAACAATATTGGATCTTTTCCATCTCCATTCTGCAATATCTGTATCTGAATTGCTTTTTGTTCCTTGTCATTAAATGCCGTCGCATAAAAATTAGAATTCAGCCAGTTTCTTAAATCTGAAGTTTCCCAGGAACTCTCCTCACCTTTGTAATACTTTCCCGATTCCAGAATCTTATCTGCTAACAGCAATGCATAATTACCATCCTGCCGCAGAATTCTCCACTGAATTGGCTGCATTTCATCCTTTTTATCTGCAGTTCCATCACCATTAGTATCATCTTGCCAATATCTTCCAAAATAAATGGTATTCCATTTGCCGTCTGTCTGTGTATCACCCGGAAGCTGACTACCAGGATTATCCGGAGCCTGAGTCTGTGGAGGCAGCGTCACCTTCCCCTGGGAAGTTGGTGTTACTGTCGGAGTTGGTGTTACTACCGGAGTCGGCGTAACTGTCGAAGTTGGCGTAACTGTCGGAGTTGGTGTTACCACCGGAGTCGGTGTTACTGTCGGAGTTGGCGTAACTGTCGGAGTTGGCGTAACTGTCGGAGTTGGTGTTACTATCGGAGTTGGTGTTACCTTCACCGGTGCCTGCCCTGTAGTAGTGAAACTCCTTCTGGAATCCTTAAATTCATGTCCGTCCACAATGGCATACATTTCAAAATAATAGGTTGTACCCGGAGTTAATGTAATCTGCATATCATTATTCAGATTACAATTATAGTTCACATAGCTCGTAGACAAACCACAATTTTCGGAATAATTCTTAATCAGGTCTCCATTAGCATTATAAAGATAACATCCTACCGTTGAAACCGTATGTTTATCCGGATTCATTACTTTAACATACATTTCCGCATTCGTGTCCCAGACTCCATTTTGATTAAAGTCGGCAAAGGTAATATTAGGAACTGCCGGCTGTGCCGGTACATTACTCGTATAACTCGGACGAATAGCACATGCTAATGCCGAAATATTAAACCAGTTTCGTGTACAGTAGGATTGATTGTTGAAATTCTGATTAACCGCATTAAATCCCACACTGTCTGCTGATATAATAATTCCTACATGACCATATGCTGACGTATTGCAGGTGCCGCAACTGTGGTTCACCTTCCAAACGGCGATATCTCCCGGCTGATAATCTCCGTATACTCTGGTCCATCCCGGCGGCAGCGCATTGGTAATATATGCGTTGGCATTTCCTTTAGCATAACCTGCAACACCGAAATAATCATAATAATACTTGATCAAATCTACACATTGATTTCCATAAGCTCCATCGTAATCCAGTCCCTTTCCAATCTGAGCATTTGCCCACGCCACGGCTTCATCCCGTGTTGCAGCTTGTGCTGTCGCAGAATAATCTGCAAAGGTTCCACAGATTACACTGGTAATCATTAGGGAAACTGCCAAAAATACTGACAGAATCCTGCGTCCTGTTTTCTTTTTCATATACATCATCCTTTCTTTTTACTATGTGATTATTATTGTATCACATCCCTTTCCTGCAACTCTTTCCGTTTTTTTCACTCATCCTCATTTACTCAATCGGATTCGCTCTTCCTCCATTTACAATTGGATTCGAGTAATCTTTTTTCTTTTTACTTGATCCCGTTGATCTGCTTGTAGAGGATGTCGGGGATTTCGTCTGCGTCCTTGTCTGGGACTGTGCAGATGTCGAAGTCTGTGCCACAGGTTTGGCACCATCGCTGATCACCAGTCCCACCATTTTTCCTTTTTTCACTGTTTTTCCGGCAGCAATCTTCTGCTGCATCACAGCGCCCTTCTTATAGCTGCTGCTATACTGATAAGACAAAATCTTATATTTCAGTCCCTTCCTGTGCAGTTTCTTGATGGCTTTTTCCTTATCTATGTTCAGGACGGAAGGAACTACCACCGGCTTGCTTCCCTTGCTGATAACCAATTTAATCTCACTTTTCGTTCCTTTTTCAAATTTTTCTCCGGCAGAAATACTTTGGCGAATGACACATCCTTTCTTTATCTTATCGCTATATTCCTGTGAAGCAGTCACTTGAAGCTGCTGATCTTCCAGACTGTTAATTGCAGCTTTCGCTGCCTGGAGGGTTTTCTTCTTTACATCTACCATCGTTATCTCTTCAACCGGTTCTGTCGTCTGTACCGTATTATCCGTCTCTGACAATGCATCTGCAGAGGTGGATGGATCTACAGAGGACTCCTTTTTTGTTTCATTTTGTACAGGCTTTGACGGGCTCGTGCCCTTATAAATCATACGACCCGCCACTACAATGATGACCACTCCAAGAATTGCGGCAATGGTAATTACAATTTTACGCGGGGATCGGTCATTTTCTTTGGCACCAGAGTATCCCGATTTCCGAGAATCTGTCTCTTTTTTGGGATTCACCGGTTTCAATGGATCTATATCTTTTGAAACTGCTACATACTTTGAGGATTCTGCCGGTTCGACATCTGCTTCTGGCTTTGGCGGTTCTTCCGGTTTGACATCTGCTTCTGGCTTTGGCAATTCCGCCGGTTTAGAATCCTCTTCCGACTTTGGCGGTTCTTCCGGTTTGATATCCACAGGCGGCTTTACCTGTTCTTCCTTTGCCGATGCAAAATTGTCGGGTTCCTTTGTATTCTTCCATATGGCAATAGATTCACTTTGGTCATATTCCATCAGCTCCGGTATTTCCTTTTCGTTCTTCTTCTCCTCCCGGATACGAATCGAATCCTCTATTGCTTTCTGTACTTCCTTTTTGCTTTCTTCCTCTAACTCCTCCTGCTCCACGATCTCCAGCAGTTCTTGATCCTTCCGAAACTGCTGTGATGGTGGGATTTCCGAATCACTGTACAGATCGTTGCACAAATCCCGAATGCTCTGATAACGATTTTGATAAATTGGTGCCAATCCCTTCATCAAAGCATCACTTTTCTCTTTATCAACAGGAATCTCTAATTCATCAAAGCTTTGTAGTGTATCTTCATAAGTCCTCTCAATAGATTCCGGTGGCTTTTTTCCTGTCAACATATAATAAATCGTTGCACAGATCGCATACACATCCGTCCATGGCCCCTGCTTTCCATTGGAACGATACTGCTCCTCCGGAGCAAAGCCTCTTTTCAACACAACCGTCAGACTTTTATTATTATCATTATTGGCTAATCTGGCCGCACCAAAATCAATCAGTTTAATACATCCATCCGAAAGCATAATATTATCCGGACTGATATCGCGGTGTACCATGCCCGCCTGATGAATCTTTTCCAATGAACGCATAACCGGCTTCATAATCTGAAAAACATATTCCGGCTTCATACGTCCATATTGTTTGATATGTTCCTCTAGCGTCGGTCCCTTTAAATATTCCATCACAAGGTATGCCGTATTATTTTCATGAAAGAAATCGCGAATATCTACAATTCCATGTAAATCATGAAATTTAGACAATGTCCTTGCCTCACGAATATAACGTTCCAACCCCAGTTTGTATTCCTGCTCAGATCTTCCTCCAAAAATATTGATATCATTGGTCAGCGATGCAGTGCAGTCACGGCTTGCCACATTTGCCGGAAAGTACTCCTTAATTGCCACTGTCATATCAAGAATTGTATCCCATCCAATATAGGTAACACCAAATCCACCTTCCCCTAATACAATTCCAACATAAAACCGGTTATTTAATAATGTTCCCGGTTTCAGGCATCTTGGATTGGCATAATATAATTCATTTTGATATTGGCATTTGGGACATATTTTCTGCCCCTCCTCCAAGGGCTCCATACAAGCCCAACAACGATTAAATTTCTCCATTTTTATTCTGCCTTTCTACTCTTATGTTTACGTTCAAGCCGCTTCTTATCCGGCATTTCTGTTTATTTCACTTTCAGACCGGCTGACCATTTACTGTATATCTTTTTGCCATTCACAATATCATAGCTGCGGACTCTCAGAAAAAAGCCCTTAGCTTTTATTTTTTTTACAATCTTTTTTTGCAGTTTTCCTTTCATTCTGCTTTGATTTTTCCACTTTTTTCCGTTCCAACTATATTGTGTTTCATAATATTTTCCCTCAGCCTGCTGAAAGCTTAATGTCATATGTTTTCCTTTGGTCGAAGCAGAAGCCTTGGGCAATTTCAATGAATCACCAATCCGAAGCGTTTGTTTACTGCTAAAATTGCCTGCCGTCCTCTCTCCATCATCTGTTTCCGTATAAGGTAAAATACGATATGTGTATGTTTCTCCTGTTTTTACACTTCGGTCAGTATAATTGATTGCATCCCCCATAGGCACATCTGCGATCTTCTTTTCGGAAGATGCACCTTCTTTCCGATAAACATAAAATCCATCTGCTTTTGGTGACTTATTCCAACTAAGATTCACCACTTTCCGGTAACAAAAGCCCGACTGCTTCACATAGGAAGAGACGGCCCTCAATCCACTAACCGTAAGCCTTGCTGTGTTTGAAGATTTAACCGGCAGTGAAGTACTTGTATTTTGAGGAGACGGTTTTGAAGTCTGTTGCGCAAAAGCCGTCTTAGAAGGAATACTGGTAGTAACCGGTGCTGTTATCACCGGTACTGTTGGTACTGGCGCTACTGTTACCCAGGCTGTCGGAGTTGGTGCTATGGTCACTCGTGCCGTGGGAATTGGTGTTATAGTCACCGTTGCTGTTGGAGCTGCCGTTTTAGGCGGAGCAGATGTTACCACCGGTGACGGGGTTGCATTATTCACCTGCTTCCATACTGCATAAAGTGACAAATTTGCATTTGTATTATATGTACTCCCCGGTGCATATGACGAATTGGTGGAACTTGCAGTACTACTTGTTGACCAGCCTAAAAATTCATACCCTTCTCTTGTTGGTTTAGAGTTACTCAGATAAATGGAGGTTCCATGATTTTTAATCTGACTGTCCGGTGCATTTTTACCTCCATTCGCATAATAAATAATTGCATATGTTTTTTGTTTCCAGACGGCATACAATGTTATATTTTCATTTGCACTGTAAATACTTCCCGGCGCATATGACGAATTGGCGGAAGTTGCTACACTACTTGTTGACCACCCCAAAAATTCATACCCTTCTCTTGTTGGCTTTTGTGAACTGATCGTCACACTTGTATCACAATTTTTATTCACTGAGGAAGGAGCTCCCATTCCTCCGTTAGAATTGTATGATATCGTAGAATATACCGTTAACTTCGCCGGTGTAGAAAAAACATTATCATTACCATAATTGGATACGCGACAGAAATAGTATCTTCCGTTGCAGGAGGCTGTCATGTCCGATGCGGAAATGGTATAACTGCTACTTGTTGCTCCATCAATTAAATGCCAGGTTGAAGTTGAACCATCATAATTGTAGCCCCATTGATAGGACAGATGACTTCCTTTACTTACGGATACAGAAAAGGTAGACGATGTCCCCAGCTTAACAGATCTTGCTGATGGACTGGAAGAAATGGATGCTGCGATATCATAAATATAAAATTCTCCATCGCCATAAAAAGAACTGCCATCCTTGCAGGTTCCATCAAAGTGATAGGTATATTTTCCGGTATTATAAAATGTAAATCCCATGTTTGTATAATTCATGTAATTATTTGCACTGCTGGAATTTCCAATATCATAATTGCCGTCTTTATATATTGATAATGTTACCGACTTCATTGTGTTACTCACCGAAGCATCCCACAAATTGAAATATGTCGTTTGTCCATAATATCCGCATCCTGTCGCATTGCACCCCTGATTGTTCGTGCACGGTATCGTGCTGATGTTAAACGTATACGCTTTTGCTGATTTCACATTGATCAGTGAACCGATAATTAACACGCAAAACAATATTAATTTATTTATCCTTTTCATCGAAAGATCCTCCAAACCCATGTTTATCGTAATTTCTGTCACTTCGATTTTGACCAGACTGCCACTGCCGAATAATTATCCATATTATATCCATGACCATTTTTCAAAATAACTTTTTTCATTTTTTTTAACCACTGGCCGGGAGTCAGAGAGTTCTGCAATATCTGTTCCATTTCCCGTTCCTCAATATATTCCCAGAAGCCATCGGAGCACAATAAAAACTGCTGTCTTCCGGTTTGTTCTATCACCCGGTCAACACACTGCGGCTTTTGATCCCATTCTGAACCAAGCGAACGAAGTAAGCGGTTCCGATCCGGATGGTGCCTGATATCGGACTCCTTTATTTCTCCTCTTGATGCCAATATTTGCGGCACACTGTGATCCAATGTATGGGATACATATTTTCTGTCCTGAAAATAGTACAGTCTGGAATCTCCTATGTGCCCCCAGCCAATCTGATGGTGGCAGACCTCCATTGCCACCATCGTTGTCATCATATTAAGGTATTGCCTGTCCTGATTTTTTTTCTCCAGAACATTTTTTTGTGCCTGATCAAAATAATCCTCCAGCACTTCCCTTATCTCTTTTTCTTTCCGGTCAGATGCGATTGCACCCACCGCCAGTTCTGCTGCCATATCCCCGTGGCCATGACCTCCCAGACCATCGGCAAGCCCAAAAGTATACCCTCCAGATTTCCGGCATATTTTCACCCGGTCCTCATTGTATTCCCGGTTCCCCTGACAAGACACCTGTGCATATAAAATCATTGATTCACCTACTTTTTCTGTGCTATTTTACCAGCATTGCGGAAGACCATGGACTGTAATATTTCTTTCCATTCACAACAGAATATGTTCTCACCCGCAGATAATATCCTTTACTTCTGGTACTTCTCACAATTTTACGCTGAACAGCTCCCTGAAGCTTCGTCTGCATTTTCCACTTTTTCTTTCCTGCCCAACGATACTGTGTCTGATATTTCCGTCCCTCTGCCCCCTTAAATGTTAAGATAAGATTATTCCGGGATGTTTTTAAAGATACTGACGGTTTTTTCAATGTTTTTCCTACTTTGATAGATGTGATATATCCATTTTTTTCACTTTCATTCATTTGAGCTCTCTGCAACTCCAAACCCGGAGTTAACACCATAGGCCATACTATATATCTGTATCTTGTGTTCGGTTCAATATTTTCATCCTTAAAGACCCCGGTATCTCCATTTGTTACCGTAGCAATTCTGACCGGTTTTGTCGAAGTTCCATCGGAACGATATACCTCAAAACCTGCAACGTCTTTTCCCTGTTTCCATGTAAGCTCCACATATCTTTCATACCGAACACCCTTTTTTCTATATTTCATTCTTGCTTTACATCCGCTGATCTTCTGGGAGTCCGGTATTACCGTTTCCGTTGCCGCATCATCTGCCTCTGTAATACCGGATGCTGTGTGGATCAATACTGTGTTATTTTCATCTACAAAAGAATACTCCGGTGTCGATCCCTCGGTAATCCCTTCCAATGTGAATGTTACAGAAAGCGACTCCGAAAATGTAAAATTGGTTGCATCAAATCCCGGAGAATTAATGGTTTGAAATGCGCCATATCTATATCCATACATATTGCACAGCTCAATTCGAAGATTACCGTTTGCCTCAATATCTCCAACAAACATATGGGATGCATCCGAAGCAATCTTCTTTCCATCACATTTGATAATGACATCCTTTACAACAACATTGGCGGCATTAAAGTTTTTTGCCTTCGCCATTCCTACCATATCCACACAAAACACAGAAATACCTTTCGCTGCGCTTTCGTTTGGAAAAGCTGTCTTATCAATCGAAACTGTATAAGTACCGTTTCCCGTGATCGTAGCATCCGTTCCTGCTCCTGTTCCTCCATTTGCAGTATTCAGGGACATGTTGGACCACTTCCATTCACTGTCTGTAAACATCAAAAATGCTTTATATCCCTCCTCCTCCGATAATGGAAGAGTCTTTGCCGGTGCTTCAATTGTAAAAACATATTTTACCGATGTGATCTTCTTTACAACTCCATCTTCACGATAGACAATATCTCCATTATTTATAGAGCTGGTATGATAAATATCCTTTGTACCATTACTATAGATCACCCCCTTATCGATACTCCATATGTTTGGCATTCCATTTGCTGTATCAGAGGTGATATCGAGTGCCTGGTTTGTGTTGAAAGCTGTTCCATTGATCACAATACTTTTCACCGTGATTTTTAATTGAGACGAGGTATTTGTATTTAAAAACATCAGATTTTTAAAGCTGGATGTACTGATAATTCCAGACGTGTCCGGTACCTCATATGTATACTCTCCACTTCCGGATACCGAAAGATATCCAGACTCATTATTCCCGTTTCCGGTCGTGAATGTGATCGTTACCATTTCACTCATATTATCCGCTTTCACTGCCACCGTATTATTTACAATTCCCGTCATTGTCACTGCAAACGCCAATACAAGCGATATTAATTTTCTCCATTTGTTATTCATTTTTTTTCTCCCTTCGTGTTATCATTTTTATTTATTTTGCAAAGAATAATCGTCACATTATCCCTTCCTCCATATTGAAGTGTTCTTTCCATCAGTATCTGTACTTTTTCACGGACAGATTTCTTTCCCGATAAGACTTCGTGAATTTCCACCTCCGGCACCATATCTGTCAAGCCATCGCTGCAAAGTAAAAACTGATCTTCGTCCCGAAGCTCCATCTGTTGTACATACGGTTCCAGACGCATTTCCTCCGTGTCTATACCAAGAAACTGTGTCAATCCCGGTTTCCTCTGAATCCCCTGCTGCCTGAGCAGTTCTTCATCAGTATGGGGTACTGAGATTCGATCCAGTTCCCCATCCCTCTGCAAATACATCGGACTGTCTCCCAGATCAGCAATCAATGCCTCGTCTCTTCGCAAAAACAAAACTGTTGCGGTAGAGCCAATCAATCGATACTGGTTTTCTCTGGCTTTCTCATATACTGTCTGACTAACGTGATTCAGCATTTCCCCGACATCATTCTCAGAGGGCATTTGGTCTGATTCCCTCCACTGCCGTACATACACTTCAAACGTCTTCGCACTGGTATAAGATGCCAGATCTCCGGCACTTTCTCCTCCCATACCATCAAAAACAGCAAGCACCTGTGTCTTGTCCATTTCGAACTTCCACGAAACCACCTCGCTTTTCTCATTGTGAGACAATGGCAGACAGGCTCCATGAAAATAATAATTGTCTTCATTTTCACTTCGCCGCAGTCCCACATTCGTTACAGCTGCCGTTTCTGCATAAAAGGTGATTTTCTCAACATTATTTTTATGAAAAAAGCCTTTCATATTTTCCCATAGCCGCATATGCCGCCTCCCCTCTGTCATCACTTTATGTTTTCCTCCTAAATGTATCCTGTTCCTTTTATTTGCGAAAATGCATCATAAACTGTTGCCACGCCCCAGACTTTTCTTGCTGTTCCCTGCCTGAGAATGATCCGGAATCCTCTCCCGATATGTCTCCGGCAATTTTTTTAATATTAACTTTTCTTCGTTCTTCATCCACAAAAATCGGCTCGTCTTTCCAGTCAATCGGAGATTGTTTATGGAGTTTTGAGGCAGACCCCTCTCCGGATGACAACTCTTTTCCTTCCAGCTTCTTCTCTTTCTCCGATTCTTTCTTTTCCTGCTTATTTGGTTCTGCAATCTGCTTTTTTTTCTCAGAAAACCGTGAGGCAAAGCCAAAGGCCGCATATGTTTTTTCATCTGCAAATTCACTTAACGACATAGAGGAGGCATTGACCTTTCCCGTCCCCTGACATTCCGGGCAGGTCTGCGGCATATAAGTCATTCCTGACTCTGTTTTGCCTCTTACCTGAATCACTCCTTTGCCTCCACATCTCGGACAAATTCTCACCTGCGCCATCTCAGGAGTATTTTGTTCCTCTTCTTCTACCGTTTCCTGCCGTGGCTGGATTTCCTTCCGGCTTTCTGCCCGGTCTTCTTTCGGTATTTCAGGGGGTACAACATCCCTGTAATCCTCTGCCGGCTTTTTCTCCGGCGGCTCTTCTATTTCCGCCGCCTTGTCTTTTTTCCCCTTCGTCACAATATCTTCCAGTTCCGGAGAATCCACATATTTTTCCAGATCCTTTTGCAACTCTCTTGCTGTCTGATAACGCATCTCTTTATCGTATGCACATGCTTTGAGCACAATATCCGATAACCCCTCCGGTATATTCTGAATTGGTGGGATCTTTTTACCCGACAACCGCTGAAATGTTGCTTTCTGATCGTCGGTATATCGGATGGGCTCCGGCCACAAAGGCATAAACGGAAAGCGACAGCGGTTAAACATCCGGTACAGCAATATTCCCAACGAATAAATATCCACTCTGGCATCATATGGCTCTCCCCGGTATACTTCCGGCGCCATATACATATTGGTTCCTTTCTGGGACATTGCAGAAAGGCTGCTTCCAAGCTGTTTTGCAATGCCAAAGTCCCCCAGCTTAAAAGACCCAAAGGAATTGACAAAAATATTATCCGTTTTTACATCCCTGTGAACCACTCCGGCAATGGCACAGTTCTTTAACGCTTCACAGATATCCAGGCCCAGTTTTACCACTTCCCGACCGGTCATAGGATGTTTTTCCAGATAGCTTTGCAAATCGGTCAAAAGCTCCATGCGAATAAAAATTTCCCATTTGATCGGCTCTTTCCGGACTACTTTATAATCTTCGATTCCCACAATAACATTAGCGGATTTCATGGATTCCATAATCTGAATCTCCGACATCAGATTATGAATCATATCCTCATAAAAAGTTTGTATCGAATTCTCATCCATATCCGATTGCTGAAGATCCCGTACCTCTGACGGATCTTTAGGAATCTCGATCACCTTGATCGCCGCATAGGATACGTTCCCATATACCTCTTTTTTTGCCTTATATACTTCGCCGAAGGTTCCCTTTCCCAAAAGCTCCTCTGCCTGCCACTCCGGCCATTGTTCCTGTATCTTGTCCATAACCGTCTATCCTTTCCAAAAATCTAACAAAACAGCATATGTTCACCATTTCGTACACCATATTCCTGCAATGTCATATTTTGTTTCAACAATATATTTTTATCAACGGAACATAAAAATTCCTGTCCCGAAGAAATGTATTTATGATCTGAAACCTCTTCTATCATTTGTCCGATCAGCTCTATCACAGTTCCGATAGGTAAAAAATTCGGAATAAACATATCGTAATTTTTTTCCAATGCCGGAATATAAATATTTACCAATAATTTATCCATAGTTAAACCCTTGCCTTTCCTCCATTGCACAATAGACTAGATAATCGGCTTCTCATCCGCGTCACAAGGAGCAGCCGCCAGTTCTCCCAGTGGCATCACCATAGAATACAATGTATTTCTGTAGTACATCAGCATTTTATTATCGTCCTTCGGATCATTTTGCGTCTCTTTGTCATAACCGGCCGATAAAGGAACCAGATTCTGGCTCTTATAATTTCCACCAAATAACAGCGTAAATTTATCTTTATTGTAGCTTTCCTGCAATCCGGCCAAGGCCTGCCTTATTTCTGCCCTTTGACGTTCCTTCTCCTCATCCTGCTCCTCTTCATCAGCTTTACCATTCGGAAACATCTTTTGATTTCTCTTTTCCTCATCATCACTGTAAAAGCCTGCAATAAAATACACATTAAAACCAACGCACATTTCAAAATACTGTGCCAGAAAAGCAGCATTTTCCACATCAACATTTAACGCAAAATCCATGTAAGACTCTATGAAAACCACAACCGGTTTTGTCTGCTGCCGCACATATTTTCTCCACCGGTTTACATTTTCCTGCTGTGCCCAGTCTGTAATCTTTTCCTTTTCACAATATTCGTTTCTGTACTGTTTATTGGACATCACAAGCTGCTGCAGCCGATCCATAAGCTGTTTCACTCCATCCTCTTTCAGGTCGTAAATATCATCAACCGTCTCCCGAATGTCCTCCCTGCCACTCCAGACACTATTTTCCTTTTGCGGGATCAGTATAATTTCTGCTTTCTCCCGTTTCATGGCATAAATAAAGTTGTTAAAGATCTGCCTCGTTCTCCGGGTATTTCCGAAATACAACGAACACGAATACATCTGCTGCAACGGAATTGCCACTTTTTTGTTGTCCAGAGAATATCCTAACGGTATTCTCTCATGTTCAAAGGAAGTACAGAATTCCTCGTATTCCTGTTCTTCATCAATGACCTCCAGCCCCTTGGCTGCACCGAAGGACGCATCTCTCTGTGCAATGCCCTTCAAAGCCCCCTTAATGCGCTCCATACGATCCACCTCATTGACATCATCAAACGGAAGTGCTGCCTGGAACTCATAGCACTCCCCATCCAATACACAAATACCTCTTCCTAAAATATCCGCCGGCTCATAACGGCAACGGCAGTCCAGAATATCAGAATATACATAACGGTCTCTCGCTCGCAGCACGTATTTTGAATTGGATAATCGTCTCGGCTTTGACGGACAATCGTTAATCTGGTTGATCGTAAAGATCACACGTACACCATAGCTGACTCCATTGCTCATAAAATCGCTGATCTTCGAAATATATTCACTTTTATCCCGAAACTCATCAAATCCTAAAATATTATCAATCACAAGAAGTACCACCGGTATTTTTTCAATCTTACGATAGGCCTGAATCGTGCTGACATTGACTTTTGCAAATTTATCCCGTCGATCCCGAATAATATTTTCAATAATATCAAAAACCTGTACAATTTTTTCTTCGCTCTCGTCCGTCAAAACTTCTCCACAGTGAGGAACCTCACGATAGATTGACAGATTTCGGCTGGAAAAATCAAGAATATAAAAATTCAGTTCCTCCGGTGAATTATTTGCTACCAGATCAAACAGCATAGTCTGGATAAAATTAGTTTTTCCACTTCCTGTTTCACCCACCAGCATAAGATTTCCCGTATTCATCAGATCAATCTGCAACGGAAACTGTGACTGTCTGCCCGGAGCATCTACCACTCCCGTAACGGCCTGCAGCTTTCCTTTCCTGTCTCCCATCTCATACTGCTCCTGTATATCCTTGAGACTGATATGGGCACCCAGCGCATCCTTCCACAGCTGTCTCGGCTCGATCTGTTCCTTCCTTGCAAGCTCTGAAATAGCATTTACCACTGTTACAATCTGCTTTTCACCGGAAATGTTCTTTTTCACCGCCGGTTTTTTCTTCACAATGGACTGTCCTACCGAATCCAAAAGAAGCAGTTCTTCATCTTTCTGAACCACGACTTCATCCTGCGGCTCGTAATCTGCCCCACACCATGCTGACTGACCCAGCGCAAAATATTCATTGTAACCCACCTGCAGATAAAAACGTCCGGTGTCCTTTAATTCTGCCGCCTCCGGACGTTTCAGCATTTCAAAGCTGTCGGAACGATCCTGTACACGGAGACACACACGGAATTTCGTATTACTCCAGATCTGATCATCCACAACACCGGATGGCTTCTGCGTTGCCAGGATCAAATGCACACCAAGGCTTCGCCCAATGCGGGCTGCACTGATCAACTGGTCCATAAATTCGGGCTCCTGTTTTTTCAGCTCTGCAAACTCATCGGATATAATAAACAAATGCGGCAAAGGTTCTTTCACTTTCTGCTCCCTGTAAAGCTTCTGATATGTATAAATATCCATTGTGCCTTCATTTGTGGCACTTTTTACTTCATTAAAAATCCTCTGACGACGCTTCAATTCACTCTGAATAGAGACAAGTGACCGTTGAATAGATGCTCCATCCAGATTAGTGATAGTTCCTACCAGATGTGGCAGATGGATCCCTCTTTTTTCATCCTCAAAAGCACCGGTCAGACCGCCGCCCTTGTAATCAATCAGAATAAACGCAACTTCATCCGGGTGAAAATTCACTGCCATTGATAAAATGTATGTAATAATAAATTCACTCTTTCCGGATCCTGTCATACCGGCCACTAATCCATGTGGTCCCTGATATTTTTCATGAAGATCCAGACAGAATAAGCTGCCATCTGTACTGATTCCAACCGGTGTTGCCAGAGATTTCACCGGATTATTTTCTTTCCAGCGATTTGCTGAAACCAGATGCTCAATTCTTCCTACATCAAACATTTCCAGAAAGGTAATCATTTTAGGCAGGGCATATGCCTGAGACACCATACGCAAATTTGTATTAGCCAGCTTTTCCATGCTTTTTCTGCCCAAAATATCCTGATACTGATCCAGCTTAAATGTAATATTGTTTTTGTCCACTTCCCGCAGATTAATAATGGAATGTTCTCCATTTTCCTTCAGATCAAAGATTAAAGAACACTCCTTCGGAAGCTCATCAAATACCGTCATCACAGAAACGCCGCGGTTCTTTTCCTCTTTCATTACTTCCTTCAGGAATTCCATACTGTCAAACAGCTTTTTGTCCAAAGCAATGATCATATAATATGCTCTTTCCTTCAGAACGTCCTTCAAGTCCACATCCCGTTCCTTCTTTTCCCCGATTTCCTTTTTCAGATATTCTGCTACCTGATATGCGTCATTCATATCGCATGCCAGATAACGAAAATCCTTCTGATCATTCCAGAAATGCGGCAGATACCGCACAAACTGTAACGCACCCACTTCCTTCTCATTGCCGATCAATACGATTTTCAATTCATCGTAGCTATGCATCATAACAATCTGCATAATGAAATTCCGCACAAACTCCAAAGCAGTTTTTCGTTTTCCCAACACACCACTGACATAGTTTTCACAAAACGATACCATAACCGGCACATTGGTCAGCATTCTCGGTGCATCTGCCAATTCATACATTTTCTTTACCATGGCATCGGTATCAATTTCAAAGCCATGCTTCGGGTAATCCAGATTTGCTAACATCGGATAATCCCCATAACCCATACGGATCGTCATAAAATCATCATCAACACTACGGCGTTCCCAAAGTCTTTTTCCCTTTTCCGCAAACTCCAGTGTATCTGACAAATTCGGATAATTGTTTTCTAATGCCTCCTGCTCCTGCAAAATCTCACTTTTAATCTCCTGTTTTTTATTCACGAGATATTCCGTATATTTTTGTTCTCTGCGCTCCTCATATTCCTTGCGCTGCTTATCCGTGTACTTCTGTGTTAATACCGGAAATAAAACAGAACTGAACATGGAAACCATATTACCTGCCAGCATAGAAGCTCCACTCATTACCATCGAACCGCCCATTCGAAGTAAAAGAGGAATATTATTTCCATTCAAAGAAAGAGGCGGGGCCTCCAGCATAATATCCTGTTGTGCTATCGCCATTCGATGACGGGGATAACGGTTAAAAAATTCCGGATGATACTCCATAATCATATCTCTGCCCTCATCCGAAAAATTAATATGCTGTGCAGAAATCAGTTTTTCCGAATTGATCTTTACATCCTTCATGTCCGAATTGATACTAAGATAATTTATTCCTACAATAATCCGTAATCCAAAAATATAAATAATATCTCCTGCTTTTAACGCAGCTTTATCAATGCGGGTTCCATTGACAAAAACTCCATTTGTACTGTTTTCATCCTGTATAAAAAGCTTTTCATTTTCCCAGAATAATACAGCATGATGCTTTGATGCCAGCTTATTATAAAAGATAATATCGTTTTCCAACGCCCGTCCAATATGAATCTCTTCGTGCTTCATCATCATATAATTATGGAAAACCGTGTTTGCTTTTGTGATATCTTCTGCAAAAACGATGCACATACTCACATCATTCTCCGCATAGATAAAACTCCTGTCCTGGATAAGAACATCGGATCTTCTCTGTCCATCTGCTGCCATCAGACCTGCACTGCCAACACTGCATAAAAACCAAAAACCATTTCTGGCTTCTATATATAGATCACTGCTGATTTCATTCTCCGCAATTCCCGTAAATTTAAATCTGCCTTCCGGCTTATTTGGCAGCCATAAAGAATGTATCCTTCCCTCCTTCTCGATCAAAGATACTCTCATTCCCTGTGTCTCCACATTTTTTTCTTTCATTACATTTGCTATTTCTATTGCCTCATCCATTACCCTTGATTTTCCATCATAGGTATCGTATTGACGATTCTCTAAATCGGACATTTTTTATCTCCTTGTGTTTTGCCTCTTTTCCACAAAAGGGCAGAGAATACAGACAGAGAATTTATAATCAAATCTCCGGCTGTTATTCTCTCCCCTTCATTTTCTTCCCACACCCATTAAATTCCATTAATACCGGCTGCTTCCGCCAACGCCTCTTCATACTTTTTCTGTATTTTCCGGTCTGTGCTCTGCCAGTTCTGTCTGGATTGTTCCATTGCCTCTTTTGTTTTTTGCAGGCTATCTTCCAGCTTCCTCAACCGTTTTAGGAGCTCTTCCATTCGCATTTTCGGCACACCGGCTGCAGATATGTATTCTTTTTTGACCTGTTGACGCAGCTTTTTGATCTCGTAATATTCCATATCCAACTCCTCAATAACCTTCTGCATCCAGGTATCCCGATAAATAATTATGTCTTCTGCCATAATTTGTTACTCCTGAATTAGTTGAAAATATTTTTTGCTTTTGCAGTTGCCTCTTCATATTTCTTAGAAGCATCTTCATTCCAGCTTCCCATGCTGTCAATATACTGCTGTATTTTTTCTTTCTGCTTCTGAACCTTTTCCAATGTTGTCTTTACATTTTGTTCATTCTGCTGCAAAGCCTCTAATGCCTTTTCAGCTGCAGGACCTGTATATGCAGAGGATAATTTATTCTTTAAATTCTGCAGTCGGCTGAGACACTCCTGTAATTCGCTGATCTTCTCTCCTAACTTATTAATCGTCTCTCTATATTTCTCCTCAGATACCTTAATTCTAAGTGTACTTGCCATAATTCAATATCTCCCTTCAATATTTTTATCTTAATTAATCTAAACTCAGAGTATTTGCACCTTCCCGGTCTCTGTTTTCAATTTCTTCTTTGGTCTGTTTTAAAATCTCGAAAAATCCCAATGCAACCTCGATCAGGGCTTTCACTACTTCTCCCAGCTTTGTCACAAGATTATCCAGCTTTTCAGCCATTTCGCCCTCTGATGCCGCATTTAATGCTCTTAAAATAACTTCTACGTCCTTCATAATCTCATCTACAGTATCTGTAACTTCCTGTCCACTTCTGACAATGTCATTTACTTCTCCCAGTGTCATAACTACTTCGCCTATTGCTCCCATAATTCTTATCTCCTTTCGTGTCTCTTCATTACTGATAAACGGTTCGAATATCATCTTTGATTTCTTTTATCATTTTCAATTGTTTTTTTCGTACTTCCCGATATGCTTTTTCCATGTTGCCACCAAGGTTTGTTGAAATTTCTTCCATTTCCTCCCTCACCCTGTTCTGCAGATCATTAAGCTTCCATTCACACTCATTCTGCCAGTTCATCTCCGGTACTGCTCCCTCCTTTCTTACTCTCATAAAATACGTCCAAAAAAACAACTGTATTATGATCTTCCATATATTTCAGACCCATAACTTTCGTTACATATAAAATATTATCACAGGCACTTCCTTGAAACCTTTCCGTTTTTTTCACTTTTTCTCTTTTTTCCGCCTTTCCTCTGACACCATTTTCTTTCACTTACAATAACAAAGACCGTCCAAGTGCCGTATTTATCGGCCTTTAGACGGTCCTATATCATCTACTCCACCATATTACCATTTACAAAAAATATATTTTATAGAAATATTGCACAATTTTTCTAATTAAAATATGTCAATACTATCCAATATATATTTTGCGTCTTTCATTTACATATTCTATCACACTCTTGGTTTCGGATTCTTTCCATTTTTTTCACTTTTTCTTTCGGATATGTACTTCCGGAATTGCCACGCTGTCATAAACTACCTCCGGTTTCTGATCCGTTTCCTTTTGTTCTTGACCCACCGGCTCCTCTGCCTCGTGGGTATGAATTTCCGGAATTGCCAGATTTTCATAAGTCAGATCATAATTTTTCTTTCCATCCGTATTTTTCTTTTTTCCAAACATTTTCTCATTCCTCCATTAAATGACCCTTATATCATTATATAAAATTAATAAAAAATGTAATTACGAGACTGTTTATAAAATCCGCAAATAAACTTCCCACCAACGGAATCAGCAGATAGGCTTTCACGGATGTGGTATACTTCTCACAGATTGCCTGCATGTTTGCCATAGCATTTGGTGTGGCTCCCATACCAAAACCGCATGTTCCTGCCACCAGCACAGCCGCATCATAATCCCTGCCCATAATATTAAACTCGATGAAATAAGTAAACAGGGCAATCAGCAGCACCTGAACTGCAAGCAGAATAAACAATGGAAGTGCCAGATCTGCAAGCTGCCATAGCTTCAAGGTAATCATCGCAATACCAAGGAACAGGGAAAGGGAAATACCACCCAGATCATTGATCTCTCCCATATGGATCGTAAATTTGCCGGTATACTCACCAATATTGCGGAACAGTGCTGCAGCGATCATGGCTCCGATATAAATCGGGAAGGTCATTCCTGTCTTCGTCAGAAAATACGAAAAGATCGTTCCCAGACCAATGGCAAGGATCAGCTGAAACACTGCCGCCGGATACATATTGGTATGACGCTCATGCTTTTCCTCCTCCTCCACCAGAAGGCTGTCATCCTCCGGAATTGCTGTTTCCAGAAGATTTTTCTTTTCAATCAGACGTTTTCCCAGTGGTCCACCGATCAGACTTCCACAGATCAGACCGAATGTTGCGGCCGCTGTACAGATTGTCGTTGCCCCGTCAATATTAAAATCCTCCAGAACAGGACCAAAGGCTCCTGCCGTGCCATGACCTCCCACCATCGGGATCGATCCGGTACACATACCGATCAGAGGGCTAAGCCCCAGCACCTTTGACATTCCTACGGCTACCAGATTCTGTGATATGATCAGAAGGATCACAAGCCCCAGAAATACTACCAGAGATTTACCACCGCTTTTCAGAACTTTCAGGTTTGCCTGAAATCCCACAGAGGTAAAAAAGAATACCATACAAACCTCTCGGAGAATATCATCAAAGGAAAACTCCGCAATCCCTGTCACATAACAGATACATGTAAAAATCGCAAATAAGAGACCTCCTACCACAGGAGCCGGAATACAAAACTGCTCCAGAAAATGAATCTTACTTTTTAAATATGCTCCCAGCATCAGAACAAGTACAGCTGCTGCCAATGTCTGATACATGTCTAACTGAATCTTCATATAAATAACCAAACCTTTCCAAACGTCTGCGCAGTCTGAGCTTTACGCCAAAACTGCAAAGCGGTCTTTCTCCGCCTTTTTGTTTTCAGCCATCCTGCTTTTGGTGCAGGTGTACGGCCTTTATGATTCCACTTCGGGCAGCTCCACACCTTCCAGTTTGTAATATGTCTCTGCTCCCGGATGAAACGGAATTGTTATCCCCTTCACTGCCTCCTGTGGTGTCAACTGCAAATTAATAGATATAGAATACTGTATATCCTTAATATGCTTAAACAATGATGCCGTCAGCTTCTGCACTGTTTTTTCCGACAGGGTGCTGCTGGCAAGAAGCACCGACTGGACACTAATGGTCTGAATATCCTCCGTCTGTCCGGAATATGTGCCTGCCGGAATTACATAGTCATCATAAAAGGAATATGCCTTTTTCAGCTTCTGACGACAGCTTTCCGGAATTTCCAAAAGCCGGATATCACATTCCTTTGTTAATTCTTCTATCACTGTAGTGCAAATACCGGCGGTACAGAAAAAGGCATCAATCTTCTTTTCCGCCAATTGATCTGCTGCATCTGTATAATCAAGATTTTTCGTATTTACCAGATTGTCCGGTAAACCGCACATTTCCAGAATCTGTGTGGCATTCCGCTCTGTGCCGGATTCCTCCTCACCGACACTGACATTTTTTCCCTCCAGATCATCTAACGAGGTAATGTCGGAATCTTTCCTGACGACGATCTGACATGCCTCCGGATAAAGACTTGCCACCGCTTTGTAACCACGGTATTTTCCGGAATGAAAGCTCCCCTTTCCGTAATAGGCATCCTCGATCAGATCCGCCTGGGCAATGCCAAGCTCAATATAATTGTCGGAAAGCAGACGCAGATTCGCTGCAGACCCTGCGGTACTTTTGACCTTCCAGTTAATTCCCGTTTCATCCTTTGACGCAAGCTCAGTAAAGGCGTTTGCAAAAGGATAATACATACCTCCCACACCTGCCGCACCAAAACGGATCGTTTCCTGTCTGCTGCAGCCTGTGGTCATAAGCAGACACAGACACGTCAGAATGGATATTACTTTTTTCATTTATGTGATAACTCCTCTCTTTGATTTACTTTGGTTCTACCGCATTGGGATAGATCTTCATCAGCTTTGCGTCGTCATAATGGGTATCGGACCATTGCTGCCATGATGCTTCTGCCTTGATTCCCCGGCTTCTCTCATCATACCGGATCAGTGCCATGCAGGACACGGCAATATTACAGCTCATAAATACCACCATCAGCCACACCAAAAGCTTTCCTGCCTGCACCGGGATCATCTCAATCGCCTTTTCTACCTTTGGCAGAAATGCCTTAAACCAGACCACTGCCGCAATACCCCAGAAAAAGCAGTACAACAGATTGATCCTGCCTCCCAGATTAAACGGAATCCTGCTGTAGTCCCAGAAGACCTTTCCAAAAACCAGTTCAGTAAACACGCTGCAGAGATATTCGTAAGCACCTCCCAGAAATGTTCCCACCAGAAACAAAAAACGGTCGCTGCGATTCCGGTACTGGTAAAGCATCCACGACACCAGAGCGATCGCCAGCCCCCAGACAATACTGAATGGTCCCCAGACCACACTGCTGCGGCTCATCCAGACACCGGCCCGCACCCGGCAAAAGATCGTCTCAGTGATATCTCCCAGAAATGCACCGATCATAAACAGGCTGACCACCTTATAAAAGCCACAGCCGGCCGCAAAACGTACTTGTGAAGCCTGTCCCACGCTCTCCGGAGTCTTTGCCGCTTTTTTTGCTTTAGGATATGCCTTATGGATACGCCGTTCCACAAAACCGGCAATGGAAGCACTAAGTCTGGCACCTACCTTGTCCAGACTCTGCTCTGCCGCCTCCCACCTCTCCGGGTAACGGCTTTTTCCGGTCAACAATAGAAAGGATCCCATAACATCCACAAACAGGACTCCCGCAAGGGCTAACAGCACAATCTTCATCAATAAGCCCGGAAGCAGAGAGATCAGGGTCAGAAGCAGGTAGTTGCCCCAGTGGACTGCCACATATCCCATAGCTCCCCAGACCAGAGATGCCGTCAGACAAATGTAACCGTCCAGATTCCATCTCCTGCCTGAATAATCCCACCAGCGTTCTCCAAACGCCTTCTCGATCAAATGACCGCTGATCCACTCTGCAATCGTAGCATAGATCACAGCAAAAGCAAACAGCCAGAAACCGGTCAACTCCTGCAGACCGATGGCCATACATATCACCGTCAATCCATAAATAACACAAAAAGGTCCGTTTACGAGACCACGGTTGGCAAATTTCCGCTGCTTTAATGTTGCGATCACTGTTTCCAGTACCCATCCCCCAAAGGAATAGATAAAAAACAGCCACAATAATTCATATCCGGTAAAATGATGCATAACTTTCTCCTTTTGGCAATATTAAATGTTATTGTATCATTTTTTCCCCGATAACGCAAAAAGACAGCAGAATACAGCCCCTGTCCTCATTGGTCTCAAAGGCAAAATCATAATTTTAGACAAAAAAAATATGCGAAGCAGTTTATAACCGTTTCGCATATCTTCGTTATGAAAGTTTCAAGATTATTATGTTGTTAGGTGTTTATATAAAGCAAACTTTATGCATGGGCTTCTCTTTTCTTGAGAAGGGAAAATAAAAGGTTGATGATCAGGATAAAGACAAAGAGTACCACACCGGTTGCGATCAACGCTTCCCGGTGAAGATCTGTGGCATAACCCATATCAATTACGATATTGGCAGTCATGGTACGAACTCCGTCAAAGATGGAACCCGGCACTCTCGGCTGATTACCTGCTACCATGATCACTGCCATAGTCTCGCCAATGGCACGGCCAACACCAAGGATCACTGCTGCCATAATACCGGACTTTGCTGCCGGAACCACTGTCATGAATACGCTTCGCTCATGGGTTGCCCCCAGTGCCAGTGCTCCCTGATAATAAGAATCCGGTACCGCACGGATTGCCGACTCCGATACATTGATAATGGTTGGCAGGATCATCATACCCAGCAGCACTGACGCCGTCAGAATACTCTGTCCTGTGGTTGTCATTCCATACTGCATCAGGATTGGCCGGAAAGTGTTACGGACAAATGGAACCAGTACCATCAAGCCAAAGAAACCATATACTACAGACGGAATACCTGCCAGCAGCTCCACTCCCGGTTTCAATATCTTATACAGCCTTTTGGGACAAAACTTTGCCATAAAGACTGCCATCAGCAGTCCGATCGGCACTCCCACAATGATTGCTCCCGCTGTAACATAGATACTTCCTATGATCGTAGACATGATTCCAAACAACTGGCTTCCCGGTTTCCATTCGGTTCCCAGAAGGAATTCCTTCAAACCAATCTTGGCGATTCCCGGTACACCATTTGTAAACAGGAATACACAGATCAGGGCAACCGACAGAATGGAAATGCATGCACTGACCAGAAAGACAATCTCCATCGCCTTCTCTTTGATATTACTTACCTTTACTTTTTTCATTTTGCCATATCCTTTCACACAGCCTTATTTCTATTGAAACAACTGGTACAACCCACGGTTTCTGCTTTTTTTCCGTTCCTGCCGTACCAGCTGCTCTGTATTACAGATTATGTTTTATCAATGTTCCGACCTTACTCTGTCACATCATTCCAATCTGTCACCTCACCGGTAAAGATCTTCTTTACCATATCGGTTGAGATATCAGTACGGTCATTCTGTGTATTAACGATCACGGCGATTCCATCCAGTGCGATTGCCTGAGAGGTCAGTCCTTTATCCTTCTCGCTGTCTTCCAGCTCTCTGGATGCCATTCCGATATCACATGTTCCGTCTGCGGCTGCTGTCATACCCGTTGTAGAATCACTTTCCTGAATCTCGATCTCCGCCTTTGTATTGACTTTTTTGTATGCCTCAGCCAGCTTCTCCATTACAGGTGTTACAGAAGAGGAACCTGCTACTACAAGCTTTCCGGACTCTCCGGCCGTCTTAAATGCCTTTGCATTATCTACAGATGCGATATATCCGTTGTCCTCCACAACCTTCTGACCATCCTTGCTCATAATATAGTCAATAAAGTCCTGAGCCAGCTTTCCGGGCGTTCCCTTTGTGGCAATGTTAAAAGGACGGGAAAGACTGTACTTTCCATCCTTGATATTGGCTGCTGTCGGCTCTACGCCCTCTACATTCAGTGCCTTTACCGTATCATTCAGTGAACCGGTAGAAGAATATCCGATTGCATACTCATCGCCGGAAACGGTTGTCATCATAATCTCTGTACTATTAGAAATAATTGCATTGGATGTGGTGTTATCAACCTTATTGCCATCGGCATCCTTCTCTTCTACACCTGTAAGCTCTACAAAAGCACCTCTTGTACCGGAGCCATCCTCACGGGATACGACACTGATCGGCTGGCTTGCGCTTCCGCCGGAAAAAGATCCTGTATCGGAGCCTGCATTTCCATTGCTGCCACAGCCTGTCATCAATGCTGCTGCACACATTACACTCATTGCCACTGCCAATAATTTACTCTTTCTCATATTCGTCCTCATTTCTGCACTGCATCTTTTCTTTTATAATATATTTATTGATCTCTTTTCTCTCAAAGCTTCACTCCCGGATCGTTTCCTGTCCAAAAGCCCGCTTTATTCTGCTTCATACCCGGCAGTGCACAAAATATAAAGCCACCGTCTTTCGACGATGACTTAATGATAAAATGAGAACGTAAAATCTACTATCGTATTTACGTCAAGATTGTGTAAAACTTTTGTGAATTAATTCTTCCATTTCCTGTACGGAAAGTGCTCTGGACTCCTCTCTGCTTTTATGTATCACCTGATTGTAATACTGCTTTCTTTGCTGCTCTGTAGAAAATGCTTTCTTTACCTGCGGCCGGATCTGTCCCAGTCTTTCATTCAACTGACCAAAATACTCCGGGATCTGTCCCTGCAGCTCCCGACGCAGCTCCTTGATCAGTGCCGGACTATTGCCTCCGCTGGAAAATCCGGCGACAATATCCTTCTGTTTTACCAGTGACGGAAAATAAAAACTGCATTTTTCCTTATCATCCACTACATTCACCAAAATTTTCTCCTGCCGGCAGTATTCGGAAATTTCCCGGTTACACTGTTCATCATCGGTGGCTGCGATCACAAAAAACTTCTGCTCCAAATCTGCTTTTTTATATTCACGGTACAGTAGTTTCATCTGTCCCGGATATTCTCCGGCAAGATTACAGATTGATTCACATATTTCCAGGGAAACCACAGTTATATTCACACCAAAGGGAAGTAATTCACGAATCTTGCGAAATGCCACATCGCCTCCTCCGACCACGAGACATTCCTTTCCTTCCAATTCAACAAAAAACGGAAAATAAGCCATATAAGTATCCTCTGCCTTTCTTCATCCTTACGTTGCAATTAACGCAGGCAGATATACACCACATAAGCAGCATACATGACAAGCATGGTAAAGCCCTCCCAGCGCACCAGCTTCTGCTTCGTCCATGCAAAACAGAGCACGATAATGCTCATTACCACCAGCACAATGATATCAATGATATTTTCCATCTGGAATACCATCGGATGAATGGCGGCTGCCACACCAAGTACAAATAATATATTAAAGATATTGGAGCCAATGACATTACCAAGTGCCATATCAACCTCATGCTTTCTGGCAGCCACGACAGAGGTTGCAAGCTCCGGCAGACTTGTTCCAAAGGCCACAATGGTCAGACCGATCAGATTCTGACTCATTCCAAAGGAAGTTGCAATCGCAGAAGCAGCATTTACTACAATCTGTCCGCCTGCTGCAATAGCAGCCGCTCCACCGACAATGTATACAATACACTGCCAGATTGGACGAATCTCATATTCATCCTCCGCTTCACTCTCATTTCTTGCTTTCTGAGCCGAGCGGATCATCCAGAACAAAAATCCCGCAAACATAACCAGCAGAATAAATCCATCAATATGTCCCAGCGTCATACCGAGCCAGCCAAGAACCATCAATACTACTGCCACGATGACAGAAAACGGAAACTCTCCTGTCAAAGTTCCGTGGCTGACGGTCAATGGACAAAAAAGAGCGCAGACGCCACAAACCACCATCAGGTTAAAAATATTGGAGCCTACGGCATTTCCTACCGCAACACCGGTATTTCCTGCAATTGCCGCACTGATACTGACCGCGCACTCCGGCAGGCTGGTTCCCATTGCCACAATGGTCAACCCAATGATCAGAGACGGCACACGAAGGCGCTTTGCAATGCTGGAACTGCCCTCCACAAAAAAATCTGCTCCCTTCAGCAGTAAAACAAATCCTACAACTAACAATAAATAATCCATTCTATTATCCTCTTTCTTTTAGCATATGAACAAATCTTATAGCACCAGCTCCCCTTTGTCAATGCACGGAATATAGAAATCCGGATATGAATAAAACATCAAAGCATATTTTCCAAAAATGTGGCGTATCCTCTGGTGACATCCCGCACGAATACATGAGTTACCGCTCCAATACATTTTCCGTCCTGCAGCAGCGGAGCTCCACTCATCCCCTGCACAATTCCCCCCGCTTTTTTTAACAATTCCGGGTCCGTTACATGAATCTCCATCCCCTTGTTATCCTCCGAGGATAGATTGATCTTTTCAATCTCTACTTCATATTCCTGCACCTTATCTCCTAATTGACATAAAATTGACGCTTTTCCCTTTTTTACATCCTGCTTACACCCCACGGCACATGACTTGTCCTCCCGAAACTGATACTGCTCATTGGAAATGACACCGGTAATTCCAAGAGACGTATTGTTCCGGATATCCCCCAGTTTATTTTCCGTACCAAGCTGAACAAAACCCGCCAGCTGTCCTGGTGTTCCGTTTTTCCCCTTGACTACATGGTCAATTCCTGCCGGATATAATCCCCCATTTTGCAGACGGATCAGCAATTCTGTATCGGCATCCGTAATCCCATGTCCTAATGCTGCGAATTCATTTTCCTCCGTCACAAAAGTAAGGGTTCCGATCCCTTCCGTATCCTCCCGGAGCCAGGCACCGATCTGATATGTTCCGTTTTGTGCCTGTACAGGTGATATTTTAATCTTTATTTTTGCAGAATCCCTTTTGACACCCAGAATCACTTTTCCCGCTCCATTCATCTGAATCGCCTTACTGACATCCTGAATCGTTACCACCGGCTGACCGTTTACCTCATATATATAATCCCCTGTCTGGAGTTTATTATAGGATGGCATTTTTTCATTTCCTTTAGAAACCGGTATCTTTCCTGTTCCTAACACCATCAGACCATCGGAATGAATATATAATCCCACTGCGTTTCCCACCGGCATAACCTTTGCCTCTTTACGGATATCAATGGTAATCTTTTTACATGGTATAACTCCAAACAGACGTACCTCTCCCTGCATGCTTCCACATTTCTGTGCCGAAACAGCCAGAGGACCTGCCATGCTGAACTGAATCTGTTTACCAACCTTCCGGGAATGGTCAATACTTACCTGTGCCACCTCTGCTTCTGCCTGATCCACTCTTACCTGAGTAAATGGAATGCCAAAATCAATGTTTTCGATCCGATCCTGAAAAAGGACAAGTTCATTGGGAATCCGGCTTTTGATATTAAAATACCAATACACTGCTGTAAATGCTATCACGGCGAACAAAACTCCAAGCAGACAGGACCGATACATCCACCTCTGTCTCTGCGTCATACGATAACTCTGTCTTTCATGTCCGGTATACATCCTGCCACTCCTTCCTCCAAAAAGGCAAAACCAGCGTTTTGCCCTTATCTTCCACTACACTGTGAACACCTTCCTGCACAAAAAAAGAACGCTTGTATCATTATGATACAAAACGCCCTTTTCTATACGATACCATCATAAAATAACGATCATTTCCCGTAAAATTATATCTGTGTGTACAAATTTTATTGTGATCCGAAATTGCAATCCGAAAAAGTGCTTTATGCCCTTAAACCGCTTTTGACCTGCTCCGCCATCTGCTTCATCTCCGCCGCACTCTCCCGAACCGAATCCGTGATCTCTACACCTCCTAAGATCCTTGCCAGCTCATTGACAGACTCCTCTGTATCAAGCATACGGATATCCGTTGAGGTATGATCCTTGTGACTGCTCTTTTCAATCAGATAATGGGCATCTGCCATAGCTGCAATCTGTGCCAGATGGGAAATACAGATTACCTGATGTGTATTTCCAATATAAGACATCTTCTCCGCTACCATCTGAGCCGTCCGGCCACTGATACCCACATCAATCTCATCAAAGATCAGTGTCGGAATCTCGTCGTGCTGTGCCAGTACCGCTTTGACTGCAAGCATAATTCGCGACAGCTCTCCACCGGAGGCAGCCTCTCCAATCGGCTTCATATCCATACCCGGATTGGTCGAGAGCATAAACTCTACCTCATCCTGCCCATACCGGTTCATATGACCCAGTGGACGTACTGCAATTTCAAACTGTACCTGCAGAAAATTCAACTCTTTCAGTGCTTTGACGATCTCCTTTTCCAGACGCCGGCTGACTTTTCTGCGGATCCGGGTGATCTCCTCTGCCAATGTCTTTAAAGTCTGCTCCTGCTCATCCAGACGCTGTCTCAGACTCTCACGGTACTCCTCATACTCCTCATAACGTGCCAGCTTTTCCTGAAGCTTCTCGGCATATGCCTGTACCTGTGCCGTAGTCGCTCCATACTTCGCCTTAATGGTGCGTACAAGGTCTAACCTGCCCTCCACCTCGGCAAGCTGCTCTCCTCCTGTCTCAAAATCACTCATGTAATCGGAAATGTCCCGGTTAAAATCTGTCAGCAGAGAATCAATCTCCGATAACTGGCCGCAAAACTCTTCCATCTGGGGACTAAACTCCGACAGCTTGTGCAGAATCCGAACACTCTGCCCCAACTGCTCTGCCACCGTCGCATCTCCCTCTCCTGTCAGGGAATAGATCTCTCCCAGACCGGCAGCAATAGAAGTAGCATTGGACAGCTCTCTGTACTGCTCATCCAGACACTCCTCCTCTCCGGAAACCAATGCCGCCTGCTCAATCTCCTCCAGCTCATATTTCATAAAAGAAATCTCCCGAAGACGCTCCTCCTCCGGTATCTCCTGACCGGACAACTCCTGCTGCAGCTCCTGATACACCCGGTAACCTTCCTCCATCCGGGTCAGCCTGTCTCCAAGCTCCTCTCTGGCATAACGGTCCACAATCTCCATATGCTTCGCACTATGCAGAAGTGACTGCTGCTCATTCTGTCCATGAATGTCGATCATAATATCCGCAATACGACGGATCATGGAAAGCGTCACGCTCTCCCCGTTGATGCGGTTAACACTGCGTCCAGCCATAATCTTCCGTGAAATAAGAATCTCGTCCTCCTCCATGGAAATCCCCATCTCACGAACCAGCTCCCTCTGCCGCTGCGTATCTGCCCGGAACGTAAGCTCCACCAGAGCATACTCTGCGCCCTTGCGTATCACATCCTTAGTACTCTTCTGTCCAAGAGCCAGATTGATCGATCCGATAATAATTGACTTTCCGGCTCCTGTCTCCCCGGTCAATACATTTAAACAATCCGAAAAGTCCACCTCCACCTCGTCGATGATCGCTAAATTTTTTACATGTAAATTAACTAACACGGCTTGCTCCTTTCTCGCAGTTCTCCGCTTTCCCTGTGGAAAGTATAGCATAAAGAAAACGCCTGTTCAAGACTTTTCTCGAACAGACGTTCTTTTTGTGCAATTTTACTAATTTAAGCTCGTAATATTTACACGGCATGCCATCTTGCAGCCGTTCACCGTTGCGTAGATGTACGTTGTTCCAACGCTTCGTCCCACAACCTTACCGTCGACAACGGTTGCTACTCTCGGATTTGACGAGTACCAGGTTGCCGTTGCCGTGGTTCCCTCTACTATCAGGGTTTCTGTATCATACTGGCGCATTGTCAGACTGCTGCGGTTCAATGCCACAACATTGACTGCTACAGTCGAGGTAACACCGCCGTCTGCCAGAATAGTAATTGTACAATTTCCGGTTCCCGTCGCCGTTACAACACCTGCACCGGATACCTTCGCCACTCTTCGGTTATCGGATGCAAAGGTGATATTATCCGACGTATTATTTGGCAATACAGAGTAAGACAGCTTGGTGGAATCTCCCTGCTTCATGGTAAGCTCAGACTGCGCAACCACAATACCCATTGCCGGAACCTTTTCGGTTACCTTAACAACACAGACCGCTTTTTTCTTGCCTCCGTCTTTGGTCACGGCCGTGATCTTCGTTTCACCTTCTGCAATACCACGCACCATTCCGTCATTTTCTACTATTGCGATGCTGGTATCCGCCGAACTCCATTTAACATTATGCAATGTCGTATTCCTTGGTTTCATTGTCACATGAAGCTTTCTGGTTCCTCCAATATAACATACTGCGTAATCTGGCACGATCTGAATAGATTTTGCCCTTTGGATAACGCGTACTTTACAGTTCGCTTTTACCTTCAAACGATCTCTGGATACCGCTGTGATGGTTGTCATTCCAACCTTCTTTGCTGTAATCTTACCCTTCTGGTTAACCGTTGCAACCTTCTTTCTAGAGGTGAGCCAGCGTACCGCCGGTGTCTTTGTATTGTTAGACCATACAGTCACCTTCATACGGTATGTAGAGCCTACCCCCATACGGATGCCTGTCTTTCCGAGCTTTACCGTCGTTTTCAATGTTGCTACCGTAACCTCACAGGTCGCTGTTACATTGTATTTGGTCAGTGTACATGAAATCGTACAGGTTCCCTTTCGAAGTCCTGTTACCTTACCATTCTGGTCAACCTTGGCAACAGCCGCATTCGAACTCTGCCAGGTAGCTGTTCCATCTGCTTCCTCCGGTACGATCACCTTGGATATCTTGAAGCTCTTGCCTACAGCGATCTCCCTGGAAGAAGGCTTCAATGTCAATGTAACGCCTTCAATAACCGTCACATTACAATATACAACAATCTTGCCCTCATCAGACTGACAAATGATCGTTACCGAACCCTTCTTGACTGCTGTGACGAGTCCTTTTTCATCTACCGTCGCAATAGATGGATCCGAAGACTGATAGGTTACTTTCTGATTGGTTGCATCCGCCGGGGTAAAAACCGGTGTGATCTGGAATGTTGAACCCGTCTCTATCTCCTGTGCTGTCGGCGTAATATTGAAATTGATCACATTAACATACGCTTTTAATACAGTCACCTTACAGGTAGCAATAATGTTTCCTTCCACCGACTGGCAGATAATGGTTGTCTCACCAACTGCCACACCTGTCACAAGACCATTTTCATCTACAGACGCAATCTTTTCATCCACACTCTTATAATTAACCTTTTGATTGCTTGCATTTTCCGGAGTAAATACCGGAGTAATGTAGAAGTTGGAACCTACTCTTACCTCCTGCTCCGTCGGATCTACCGTGAAATCCTCCACCGGCACCGGCGGCGGCACCACCGTAACCGTACAGGTTTTGACAATATCTCCATCCTCAGATCGTCCGATGATCACTGCAGATCCCTCGCTGATACCCTGAACGACACCATCTTCATCTATCGTTGCTACCGTTTCATCAGAACTGTAAAAATGTACAGTCTGGTTGGTGGCATCCTCCGGCTTAAATACCGGCTTCACTGTATAGTTGTCTCCCACATACAGCTCCTTATGTGCCGGTGTCAATTCATAGTCCACCGCACTGACCACTGCCGGTTCCACCTTGATCTTACAATAGATCGGACTCCATACCGTTCCCGTGATCGGATCGCGATAAACTGCTCCGATCGAAACCGTACCCTCTGCTACTGCAGTAACAAGACCGTTCTCATCTACCTTTGCAACCTTTTCATCGGTTGAAGACCAGTTGAGATTCTGGTACGTTGCCGTCACCGGATCGAAAACACCCTTAATCTGAAGGGTATCTCCCACATGCATCGTTGCCTCTGACGGATCCAGCGTGATATTCTTGGCCGGAACATCCTGACTGATAACTCTTACCATACACGAAATGGCACCGGAAATACCTAAATCCTCCGGCACACAGGTGATCCACGCCACATCTCCCGCCTTTAATCCGGTGATATTACCATCATCGTCTACCTTCACCACATTTGGATTGGTCGATGTCCATGATACATTCGTATTGACATGGTCAGCTGGATTGAAGATCAGGGCATTTTTCAAAGAAACGGTATCGCCCTCCTTTACCTCATATTCATTCTGTGTAAAGGATGCGGAAAGCAGTCTGTTTCTGACATGCACCTTAATGATCTTAAATACCGTACCATTGGCAACTGTGATATTTGCATCACCGGGAGCAACTGCTGTAATCGTTCCACCCTGTACTCTTGCGATTTTTTCACTGTCTGTATTCCACAGCAATGTAGTATCTGTGGCATCGCTAGGCACGATTGTCGTCTGTACCGTATACTGGTCACCGGCGATCATATTGATCTCTTCCACATCCGTGATAATATCGGTCACCGGATTCTTTTTAATATTGATACAACATCTTGCCACAAGATTGTACGGATTAAATACCGGCTCTACCGAAATCCATACGGTATCCTCCTTCAGAAGTGTTACAACACCGTTCTGATCAACGGTTGCTACGGACGGATCACTTGTGGTCCACTTGAGCTCTGTATTGGTCGCATTGGAAGGCGCATATTTTGCCTTCAGGAATATAAAACCTGCGGACAGGAAGGTGTCAATATTCTCTCCCTGCTCAATGCTTAATTCACTGATCGCCGCCGTTACGGTAACACGGCAGGTTGCATACACGTTATTGTCCTTATTCAATACCGTTACTGTCGTAGATCCTGTCTTTTTGCCGGCAGTCAGCTTTGCTTTTGTATTGCCCTGCTGTGGATCCACCTTAACCATATCCGGATCTGCTGAGATCCAGGTAAGATTCTGTTCTCCACTCAGTCCGGAATCCAGATACTCTACGCTGTCAATCTCCATCTCCAGCTCTGTTCTGTCAAGAGGAATCGTCGTTGCCGATGTCGTGACATAAATCTTACAGCTTGCAACTCTGGTAACCGCCTGATCATCCGTCCAATAAAGACGTACCGTTACCGGACTGTCTGCCGCCGTCTCCTTTTTGGCCGTAACGGTCGCATACTGTGCGTTAGAACTCATGGAAACATATGTCTCTGTCGTATCTGTGGTTTCCCATCGGAAAGAGCTGGAATCCGTATACTCTCCGGAACCGATAATACCTGTCAGTTCCAATTTCGATCCCACTGCCATAGTCGCATTCGATACGTTCAGAGAGAAGGTATCTGTTACATTGATCTTTACCGTAACCTCCTGGCCCTGACTGATTCCCGGCAGAGTTTCTGACGGTCTGGTGTTACATTTGACCTTAAATTCTGCCATACCTTTATTCTGACCTGTCATCGCCCAGTTATCATAATCGGTAGAGACCCAGTTACCGGAGTTATCTACCACAGATAAACTAAAATTCTGTTTCAATGCCTCCTTGGAGATATTAAAGGCTTCCGACAGATCATAACTACCGCCGATATTGATGGTAACATCCTTATCCTCGAATTTTCCCCGGACATCTGCATTGAAATAAGCCGGATTGCAACCAAGAAAGACACTGGAATCCTGCGCATCCTCAAAGGTGGTATATGTTCCTTTTACATAAAACATTACGATGTACTGGCCTGCCTTTGCATCCAGCCGGAATGTATTGGTAGAACTGTCATAGATCAGATTTGCATCATCCCCGTTTGTGCCGGTTCTGCCCAGAGAATCCCTGACCAGTGTTCTGGTAGTACCGCTTCGTTTCGCAATAACCCATGTCACCTTATCCAGAACACCCTCCAGCGGATTGGCAGAAAATAATGCCGGAATCCAGATCTTGTCGTTATTTTCCATCGTAACGATCGTGCTGCTGTTATCCAGTCTGGTGCCCGTCGAACTGTCCTTTCGGATCTCCGGACGTACATACACATCAATGGAATCGTTATATTCATTTTTTCCGTCATTGTATGTAACGGATAACTGTGTTTTACCGGCACCGACAGCCATGACCAAAGGCTCTGCCGCAGTTCCGCTGACACGGACCACATCTTCATTATTGCTGTACCAGATTGCATTGGAGCTGGTGGCGTCACCAAAGATCAGATTCAGCTTTCCGGTATCTGTCTTTGCATTTTTACCAAGATACAATGTCTTGCCATAATCCATTACAATCGAACGTCTTTCATCCTCTGTATGTATCTTGGTCATCTTTGCAGGAGCATCCGATGATAAAAACTCATTAATAGAAAATACTACATCAATGGCTACATTACGCGTCTCCATACTGCCATCCGTATGTGTGATCGTACAAGTCAGACCTACCTTACCCATTTTTTGTACCGATACGCTGACCTGACGTTGATTGGCAGTCGCCGGATCAACGGTCATGATCTCTGTATTGGCACTGCTCCATACACACTTATCTCCGGAAGCATAATCAGACAAACCAAAAGTAGCGGTTGCCCGACGCAAAACATAGGTTCCTTCTACCGGATTACCCTCATCATCGATCACATCATAGCTGGCCGCCCTGATCGAATGCTTCATCTGATAACCTGCTGTGGCAAGAAAAACGCCGAAAAACAAAGCGATTACTGCAAGCAGCCATGTCCATTTTTTCATCGTACGGAATCGTTTTTTCATCTTCTTCCCCCGTTCTCTGTCATGAAATCTCCGGGATATTACTCATCCCAGTTGTGATAAACATCCTGCACATCATCATCCTCATCCAGAAGATCCAATGTTCTCTGCAACTGTTTAATATCGTTCTCATCTGTGAGTGTAACGTACGTCTGTGGCAACATTGTGACCTCTGCACTCGCCATCGGGATTTTTTCTGCCTCGATTGCTTCTCTCACTGCGCTGAAATCCTCCGGAAGCGTGATGATCTCAAAGCTGTCCTCCTCCTCGGAGAAATCCTCTGCACCTGCATCCAGTGCAATCATCATCAGATCATCTGCACTCAGAGTAATATCTGTATCCTCCAGCTCTTCCTTGGAAAGAATGATCTGGCCCTTTTCGTCGAACATATAAGATACACAACCCTGTGTTCCTACACTTCCGCTTCCTTTTGTGAAAGCATTTCTTACGTTGCTGGCGGTACGGTTCTTATTGTCGGTAAGCGCCTTTACGATGATAGCGGTACCGCTTGGTCCGTATCCCTCGTATGTAACCTCTTCATAATTTACAGAAGCAGCATCTCCGGCCGCTTTTTTAATACCTCTGTCAATGGTATCATTTGGCATATTATTTGCTTTTGCCTTGGCAATCACATCACGAAGTCTGCTGTTGTTGGCCGGATCCGGTCCGCCTTCCTTTACAGCAACGGCGATCTCACGTCCAAGAATGGTAAATACCTTCCCCCTCGCTGCGTCGTTCTTTTCCTTCTTGTGTTTGATGTTGGCAAATTTTGAATGTCCTGACATAATAAAACTCTCCTTTAATCTTTCTTGCCGGGATTATATCCCATAACTTATATATTTTATCACCTTTCACGTTTCCTGTCCATGAATCATTTAAATTCCGTTCCGGACTGCTTTGCAAAAGGATCAGTTACCATTTAATTTATCTCTCATTTTCTTGTAGAAGCTGACCCCGGAAAGCTTGACGATCCTTGTCTGATCCTCCGGCACAAGAACCTCCAGGCGATCTCCGGTGGATAATCCCCGGACGGTCCTTCCATCCACTACAAGCACTGCCTCATCCTCCTGAAAATCCTTGGTCTGCCCCAGCTCCAGCACGATCCGGTCCATGGCAGATACCACCAGACTTCTTTTGTTGAGGGAATGGGCACAGATCGGAGTGATCACCGTTGCCTCCGTATCCGGCACCATCACCGGTCCTCCCGCTGACAGATTATATCCGGTAGAACCGGTTGGCGTGGATATGATCAAACCATCTGCACGATAGATATCGGCTAATTCGTCATTAATGTATACCTTAATGGTGATGAGTCTGCAGTCTCCCCTCTTACTCAACACCACGTCATTTAACGCATAACAGGCTTTTCCTGAGCTGGTTCCCGTTGGTGTAACACTGCTTTCCCGCAGCATGATCCTGTTTTCGATCGTGTACTTGTCCTGCAGCATCAGATCAAGAGCTCTCTCCAGATTTTGTGGTTCCACCTCTGTCAGAAAGCCTACGGTTCCCATGTTAATGCCAAGAATCGGAAGCTTACTGTGAACAAGGTCGATCGCCGCCTGGATCATGGTTCCGTCACCGCCCAGCACAAGCACACATTCCGTCTCCTCCGGAATCTTGTCTGCCTCTGTGTAATGCAAAACTCCCTCCGATATCACCCGGCGGTTTTCCAGGATCAGACATTTTCCACCCTTTTGTTCCAGATACTCCTGTATATATACTGCCTTGCGGTTGCTGTCCTCTTTGTCCCTGTTTGTGATCACACAAAAACGCTTCATTGCTGCTCTCCTTCCGCATCCTTATCCAGCTTTCCATGGGCGGCCGCCACCGTCTCCCGGATCAGGCTGTCATAAGAAACGTGAAATGACTCCTCCAGTGAATCCTCCTCCGGTATCCGGTCGGTATTCTGAATGTATAAGAGATACTCTATATTCCCCTCCGGTCCTTTAATCGGAGAAAAACTCAGCTCCAAAATTTCAAAACCAATGGAAAGAACATACTGCATAATCTGCTCCAGTACCTCACGATGTACCTTAGGATCCCGTACAACCCCCTTCTTTCCAACCTTTTCTCTGCCGGCCTCAAACTGGGGCTTTACCAGACATACCCCCTGTCCCTCCTGTGTCAGAAGTGCTTTCACCGGCTCCAGTACCTTTTTCAGTGAAATAAATGCCACGTCTACCGAAAAAAAGTCAATGAAATCTGCAATATCCTCTCTGGTCACATAACGGATATTGGTCTTTTCCATAGAGATCACTCTCTCGTCCTGACGAAGCTTCCATGCCAGCTGATTGGTTCCCACATCTATGGCATATACCTTCTGTGCTCCATTTTGCAGCATACAGTCCGTGAAACCTCCTGTGGATGATCCTACATCCATGCAGATCTTATCCTGCAATGGCACTTGCCACAGATCAATCGCCTTTTCCAGCTTATAACCACCGCGGCTTACATATTTCATTGGATTTCCCTTGACCTCGATCAAAGCATCCTCCTTAAATGTACTCCCTGCCTTATCCTCCCGCTGTCCGTTGACAAACACATTGCCTGTCATGATTATTGCCTTGGCCTTTTCTCTGGACGCTGCCAGATTTCTTTTGACCAGAAGCACATCCAATCTTTCTTTCACAATGACACCTAAGCCTTCCTGTCCTCATCTTCCCAGGACAATATTTTCTGTGTAATGCTTTCCGGGTCCAGCCCGTATTTTTTCTTTAATTCTGTCACACTTCCATGCTCAATAAACTGATCCGGCAGTGCAATATTTAATACCCGCATCGGTGTACCCTCATACCATGCTGACACCGCTTCTCCAAATCCGCCGTTAAAAACACCTTCCTCCAATGTAACTACCTTGGAATGTCTCTCTTTAATCTTCTGAAGTACCTCCTCGTCAATCGGCTTGACAAAACGCATATTGACTACAGAAACCTTCTGTCCTTCTGCCTTCAGATGCTCCCTGACCCACATGGCAGTCTCCACCATATTGCCTACCGCCAGAAGGGCGATCTCCTGCCCTTCACAGATCCATTCGGCTTTTCCCATGGTAATTTCCTGCTGATGATCCTGCAGCCCTTCCCATGCAGCTCCTCTGGAATAACGTATCGCTGTTGGTGTATTCTGCTCCAATGCAAACAGCATCATCTGCCGGAGCTCCCATGCGTTTTTAGGTGCCATCACTGTCATATTCGGCATACTGCGTAAATAGGCAATATCAAAAATACCCTGATGAGTCTCTCCGTCACTGCCCACAAGCCCGGCACGGTCTACGGCAAACACAACCGGCAGCTTTCCAATGCAGACATCATGAAGTATCTGATCATACGCCCTCTGCAGGAAAGTAGAATATATGGCAACAACAGGCTTCAGGCCACCGGCTGCCATCCCTGCCGCAAAGGTAACCGCATGCTCCTCCGCAATCCCCACATCAAAAAATCTTTTGGGATATTTTGACGCCATCGCTGTCAGTCCCGTACCGGAAGGCATTGCAGCAGAAACTGCCACAATATCTTCCCTCTCCTTTGCCGCCTCCAGTATGGTATCACTGAAAATGTCCGTGTATGTCTTTGCTGTCTCTCCATTGTGCCGGCTGCTCCCATCCTTTATATTAAACGGGGATACGCCGTGAAAATACGACGGATTCTTTTCTGCCGGACGATATCCTTTTCCTTTATGGGTACATACATGAACGATCACCGCTTCCTTCATTTTGGATGCACTTTGGAATGCCGTTACCATCTGATGGATATTATGACCATCAATCGGGCCGATATAAGTCAGTCCCATATCCTCAAAAAGCATTCCCGGAATAAAAATCCTTTTGATCAGGTCCTTGATCCCACGAATACGGCTGGTAAGCTTGTCCCCCAGATGTGGCAGCTTTGACAGCGCATTTTCTACTTCTTCCTTTAACTCGGTATAATTTCCGTTGGTGCGGATCTTACCTAAATAACTGGACATACCACCTACATTTTTAGAAATCGACATCTGATTATCATTTAATACGATCACAAGATTAGATTTTAATCTGGCAGCATTGTTCATCGCTTCATATGCCATACCGCCGGATAATGCACCGTCTCCGATCACCGCAAAGATTTTGTGGTCCTGCTTCTTGAGATCTCTTGCCTTCGCCAATCCCAAAGCAACACTGATGGAGGTAGAGCTGTGTCCGGTATCAAAGGCATCGCAGTCGCTCTCTGACTGCTTTGGAAATCCACTCATGCCTCCAAACTGACGCAGATGTTCAAAGCCATCTTTTCTGCCGGTCAGAATCTTGTGGGTATAGGACTGATGCCCCACATCCCAGACAATTTTGTCTTCCGGAAGATTACAGCACAGATGAAGTGCCATTGTCAGCTCAACCACTCCAAGATTTGAAGCAAGGTGTCCTCCCGTATGACTGATCTTGTGTACCAGAAATTGCCGGATCTCCTTTGCCAGAGGACGAAGCTCGTCCTTTTCCATTTCCTTGATATCGTTTGGTTTTTCTATCTTATCTAATAATTCTCCCACGGTGTTCCCTCATTTCTCTTAAACAATGTATTTATTTTGTACGGTTGATCAGGTATTCGATCAGATCCTCCAAAAACAGGTTCTTACCCGGAAGCTCCTCCAGAAGTGTCACTGCCTGATGAGAATACTCCTCCACTGCCTGATGGGATTTCTCAATACCGTAAAGTGATACATATGTTGTCTTTTCATTTTTTTCATCACTATGTACCGGCTTGCCAAGCTCCTGCGTAGTGCTGGTGCAGTCCAGAATGTCATCCTGAATCTGAAATGCCATGCCAACGCAGCGGCCGATCTGTTCCATTTTATCCAGTGCGGAATCATCGGCTCCGGCCAATGCCGCTCCTACCATCAGAGCACCTTCCAGCAGTGCACCTGTTTTCAGGGTATAAATAAATTCCAGCACCTCCTTGTCCAGAGGCTGTCCTGTCCTTTCCACATCAACGACCTGACCTCCTACCATGCCGTACACTCCGGCTTTACGGCTGAAGATCTGAAACGCCTTTGCTGCGGCGGAAAGATTCCCTGTCTTGTCAAAGCAGCGTGAGGCTGTCTCAAATGCATAGTTTAATAATGCATCTCCCGCAAGAATTCCCATATCCTCGCCATATACTACATGTGTCGTCTTACGTCCCCGGCGATAATCGTCATTATCCATTGCCGGCAGATCATCATGAACCAGAGAATATGTATGAACCATTTCCATTGCCGCCATAAAAGGTTCGATCACCTTTTCATCAACGCCTCCGAAAAGACGATACGCTTCCCTCATCAGGATTGGACGGATTCTCTTTCCGCCAGCCATCAGACTATACTCCATGGCTTCAAAGATCGTCTTTTGCAGTCCCTGCTTTTCCGGCAGATACCCCTTCAAAATCTCCTCAACCTCTCTCTGTCTTTCCTGAAACGACTCCTTAAATGTCTTGTCCATAATTTAACCATACCTTCCTGCGGTTCTGCCTCCCGGTCAGCTGCCGCTTTCTTTATTTGTCATATGTCAGCGTTACTCTTCTCCATTTTCCAGCACGATCAGCTTTTTCTCGACGCGGTCAATGGAATTGCTGCAGTTTTTGATCAGCTTCATTCCCTCTTCGTATTTTTTAAAAGAATCTTCCAGGGTCATATCGCCCGTTTTCATCTGCTCTATGATCGTTTCAAGCTGTTCAAAGGATTCCTCCAGAGATACTTTCTTTGCCATAATCAGCCTCCGTTTTTCTGTCCTGTTATCTCATCCACTGTTACCTTCGCCTTGCCGTCCGCAAAGGTCAGCATCAGATGCTGTCCCTTTGTCAGCCGGCTGACGGAATCGATGTGACTGCCACTTTCATCGGCCGTATAAGTATAGCCGCTCTGCAGCTTCTGCAAAGGAGAAAGTCCCTTCATCTCCTCCGCATATAATGCCAGCCTGTGCTTTGTCTCCGTAAGCTGCCGCTCCATCATACGCTGCAGCCTCTCCTGGCAATCTGCCAGATACAGCCTTTTCTGCCGCAACATATCCTCCGGACTTACATGCTGCAGTAAAACCATATATTTCTGCAGCTCCAGTTTGCGTACCCGCAGGATCTGCTCTATGGACTCCCGGAGATCATAACGGTATTCACTGAGTCCAATCTCAAACTCCCGCCACGCATATACCGCCAGCTCTGCTGCAGCAGACGGCGTCGGTGCCCTGAGATCTGCTGCATAATCAGAGATCGTCGTATCTGTCTCATGACCAACCGCCGAAATGATCGGCTTGGTGCAGGCTGCGATCACCCTGGCAAGTTTCTCATCATTAAAGCACCACAGATCCTCTACCGATCCTCCGCCACGCCCTATAATAATCGTATCTACATCTGTTTTTTCAAAATAACGGATCCCGTCAATCACAGTCCCGGCTGCTCCCTCCCCCTGCACCTTCGCCGGATACAGATAAAGCTGCACATAAGGGTTGCGCCGGTAAGTAACATTACAGATATCCTGTATGACTGCTCCGGTCTTTGCCGTGACGATACCGATCTTAGATGCAAATCTGGGAATTTGTTTTTTTCTTTGTTCGTCAAAAAGCCCCTCTGATAAGAGGCGCTTTTTTAATTTTTCGTATTCTTCATATAATCTGCCCACACCATCCTGAACAATGCTCTGGGCATAAAGCTGGTATCTGCCATCTCTCTCAAAAACACTGATCCTGCCGGTTACGATCACACTCTGTCCGTCCTCCAGTGTAAAGTCAAGGCCTTTACGCTGCGAGGAAAACATCACGCAGGAAATCGCCGCCCCGGCATCCTTCAGGGTAAAATAAATATGACCGGAGTAATGATACTTGCACCCGGATATCTCTCCCTTAACCTGAATCCCGGAAAGAGTATAATCCTGCTTGAAAAGATTCGCAATATACCGGTTGATCTGAGACACAGTCACTGCTCTGCTCATATTTATTCCTCCGCGCCGTCCCTGACAACAGAACCCAGCACTCCATTTACAAAGGCTGGAGATTTATCTGTTCCGTAAAGCTTTGCCAGCTCCACAGCCTCATTGACCGCCACACCTGCCGGTACATCCTCATCATACTGTATCTCATAAATCGCCAGGCGAAGTGCTGTAATGTCTGCCTTTGCAAGACGTTTGAGAGACCAGCCGTTAGACTTCTCCTCAATCTTGCGGTCAATCTCCTCCAGATGCTCTGCGACTGCATAAAATTTCTGTTTCAGCTCCTCGCGAACCTTCTCCAGACGTTCCTGCGACTCCTCTGCTGCATCCGCATCATTTCCAATATCACTTAAATATGTGGAAACCTGATCGTCCAGCTCCGTCTTCGGATAAAAATCCAGCAAAAACAGCAGCTTAAATAAATGTTCTCTGACCTTTTTTCTTGTCATGTTTTTGTACCTATACCTTTAAATTAATTTTCTTCCAGTTTTACACCGGCAATGCGGACATTGACCTCTGAAACAGAAAGTCCTGTCATATTTTCGATCTGCTGGCTGACTCTCTCCTGTACCTGCCCGGATACCTCAGGAATACTGTATCCATAGTTTACCACAACCATCATATCTACACGGACAATGCCTCCCTCCATCAAGATCTTTACTCCCTTGGAAAGATTCTTCATACCCAGTTTGCCGATCAGCTCATTGGTGATATTCCCGGCCATAGAATAGACACCATCTATCTCAGTTGCTGCTAATGCAGCAATTGCAGCGACCACATCAGATGCAATCTTTACCTCGCCCAGTTCTTTTTTCTTCGTAATATATTCTCTCGAAGTCTGCTCCTTTGCCACGACACTCTACCTCCTTTGTTTCTTTTATAAAATTTTGCCAATTATTCTAGTTTATTATACCAAATCTCCTCATATTTGCAAGCAGACTTAATCATAACTTTATTTTACCGCCACCGGTGTGATCACAATATGATCTGCGGATATATTTGTTTTTCGGGTGACAATATCTGTGATCTGTGCCAGCTGCTGCTGCGTCAGTTCCCCGGCATTGACGATCACATCTGCACTTCCCTTTTCAATGCTGACCACAGAATCGGTAAAGCCTTTTGCTTCCAGCATCAGCTCCGCTGCACTTTCCATCTGGGCATCCTTTGTCAGCTGCGCCACCTGGTCTATGGCACTTTTTTTATCCTTTGATGCGATCTTATCATTATTAATAATTGTCATCAGTGTCTCTTTATTTTTGGCACGGCTCTGTTCTCTGGACAATTTTGCCGAAGAAAAATAATCTGCTCCCAGCGAATTTGAGACCATGACGGCCTCCCCCGGATTTTCCTCGGAGGCAGACTTCAGTTCCCCGCTGTCAGCTACCGTATAATCTTCTCCATTGTCCTCCGCCGAAATATCTGTCGTTGTCTGTGCAGAGGTTTCCTTGCTTTCCTTCGTCTGCTTTTTTTCTTCTTTGCCATCCGCTGCCGCTTCATTTTCCGCCTGTGCCTGCTCCTCCGGTGCCGCCGTCTGTTTCCCACTCAGGGACATCACGTTTTTTAGTCCGTTTTTGTTAATCTCCTCCCCGGTAAAATTCAGATATCCTGCCACAGCGATCAATACCGCCAGGGCCGTTATGATCCATTGATTTTTTCTCGCAAATTTTTTCATAGCTTCACCTTTTCCTTTCCTTCACAGATTTTTGCTATTCGGGACTACCCATTTTCATCACTTTAATTTTATGTGCCTCTATAGGAAATAATGCCTCGACAGCTGCAATTATTTCCGAATCGATCACGCCTGTTCCCGCCCCCTGTGCCACCACCAGCACTCCCTCTACCTGCGGAGACTGGATCTGTACAATATACGGTTCCTTCCCTTCCTCCCCCACAAGCACCGGTTCCTGCTTCGTGCTGCCGGAGGTCTGGCTGCGGGTGCCGCCGGCACTGTCCGTCTCGTTGGTGCTGCTGTTGGAAATATCCTCCTGCTGCAATGCCTTCTTTTCCTCCGAAGAAGCAATCGTAACCATCACCTCTACTTTACCAATCCCCTCAACCTTCGAAAGTAATTTCTGCAACTGCTGTTCCTGCTTTCCGGCATACGCCTCCATTGCATCTGCTGCCGTATCCTGCGCTTTTTCCTGTACATTTTTCTGGTCTGTCCCATTTCTGGTACTATCCACTTTTCCGAACAGTCCTGCTGACGGCATGGATAATATCAGCAGAAATATTCCCGCCAGGATCATAATGATGATTTTTGATAAACCAATCTCCGACCATTTGATGGGTTCCTTTTCCTGCTTTTTTTGCTGCCTGCGAAGTCCTTCTATTAATTTTTTCCACATTTTTTCCATACAATCACCTTCTTTTTGGAAAGTTCATATTTTTTACAGATCTGCTGCTGTAATTTGACCGTATCTGCATCTGTGGTAACAGAGCCTGTTTTCAATTTATGATCCATCTGATCATCGATCACAATATCCTGCACCCGGATGGAACTGCCTTTCCCCGGTGCAGACACCGGAATATTATCATTTTCCAAAATTACTGTCACCTGCTTCAGCTGCAGACTTCCCTTCCTGTTCTTTTTCAATGCCACATCCACCTTCCGGGGTGTTTTCCCCTCCTTTTCCACCATAGTATTCACCTGTTCCTCCAGCTCTGACCTGCATCGCCTGAGCATAATTTTTTCAAAGTCTCCCTCTGCCAGCTTTGTTTCCTGCTCTAACTGATCCATTTCACCCTGAAACAGCTTTTCCTCCAGATATTTTCCAATCTGATCCGTGTCCGATATCCGGGATAGTATCGGGCTGACGCAGAGAACGATCAGTATCATTCCTCCCACAAACCGGAATATCTCCCGAAACCCATGGCTTGTCACAAGTCCCTGCAATACATTGATCATAATGACATATACAAGAATATTCTGAATCATCTGCCCAAACATTGATCTCCTCCCGGAAAGTTTCCTCTAACTGATTATTTTTATATATAATATTCGATCGTCACGTCGTAAAAGCACTGATCACTGCGATCGAAGAGATAAATAGCAAGGCTCCCACTCCCACCGTATAGATATAGAGATCCACTGCCTTTACCGCACCTCCCAGGCCCCGGATCAGCCTTCTATCAGAAACCGGCTGCAGCACAGCCGCCGCAAGCTGCAATAGGATACGACTGACCACCATTTGCAGCAAGGGTACGGCACACACAAAGAACACGGCGATCACACCGGCCACTCCCACTGCATTTTTTACCAGCTTTCCCGCACAAAGTACCGTCTGGAGCACCGAGCTGACAGAACCTCCTACTCCCGGCAGTGCTCCTCCCATCCGGACCACTGCCATATTTTTCACTTCTGCACTCACCGGTATAATAAGCCCCTGTATGACATTCATTCCCATCATCAGCCCAAACACGGCTTTTACCCCAAACCGCACACCGTCCCGGATCAGTTCCGCCATTTTGGAGAACATATCCTGCTCTGAAAGCTGATTGACCACCTGCAGAAAAAAATACAGATGGATCGCCGGCAATGCAAGTCCCGCCAGCAGCCAGTTAACGACCATGATCATTGTCAGGGCAAATTCATAATAAGCCCCGGCAGCTACACCTCCCTGTGTAAAGGAAAGACTGATAAAAAATGCCGGTATCATTACCTTTACAAATGTCAGCAGATTTTCCAGAGTATTTCCTGCCAGCCAGGCAATCTGCAAAAACGATGAGGATAATGTAACAAAAAATAACATATATACAATATAAAAGGCTGTCTTTGCGACCTCCCTGCCCTGCAGTATTTTGGAAAAGTTTGAAAATACCGCCCCCACCAGCGCAATGGCAAGAATTGAAACAAACAGCTTCCGATCCTGTGAAAAGGCTGACGCTGCAATCTCCCACATCATTGTGGAGATATTGTCCAGGGTATCCGCCTTCCCACTATGCATCAGACTTCGAACCATTTCCGAAAAAGAAAAGCTGTTCTCTCCCATGATCTGGTCCAGCATCTGTTGGATCTGGTCATAGGATAACTCGTCCATCAGACTGTCATACAGCCCTGTCTCTGTGCTTCCATATGTACTCATCCGATTCCCCCTTCTTTTCTGTTTATCCGACCCCTCCCGGAACAAATTGCAGCAATACTTCAAACAAAGCAGATAATACCGGCAGACTGACTGCCAGCAGCATTAATTTACCAAAAAATTCAATCTGTCCTGCCACTGCCCCATATCCGGCATCTCTGCAGAGGTTCGCTCCAAGCTCCGCCATATAAGTGACGGCGATCATTTTAAATAAGACCTTAATATAAATACTTCCACTGCCCAGATATTCCTGAAGTGTTTTCAGATAACGGAGCAGATCCCGTATCCTCCATACGGCCAGCGAGCTGATCAGCATACATGCCGTCAGAATGATAAGCATACTAAACTCCGGTTTATCCTTTTTCAGGGGAATTGCCAGCAGGACTGACATAATGCCAATCATAACAACCTTTTCCATATCCCTTCTCCTGTTCTTTTCTGCCGGATCACATCACAAGGAAAACAATTCCTGTATGGAACGAAACAGCTCCAATATATATGGGATCACCCATAAAAGCACCAGGATCAGTCCGGACAGACTCACGAGAAATGCCTGTTCCTCCCTCCCCGCATGCTTTAAGATCTGTCCCATCACGGAAACAAGAATTCCCACCGCTGCGATCCGAAAAATCAAGTTTATGCTCATGCCTTCCCGCCTTTCCCGTCTTATAATAGTAATATAACCATAAAGATTCCTCCGGTGACCCCTGTCAACCGATATACTCTCGCCTGTGCCTTGTATTCTGCTTCTGCCTCCAAAGCCTGTCTGTGCAGCCGTTCCCGGAGAACCTGCAGCGTCTGCAGCTGTGTCTTACGCTCCAGCGTCCCCAGCTGCATTCCAACCTCCTGCCACAGAGCCACATCCTCCTTGTCCATCCCTTCGGCAAGCCTGCTCCCGGCAATCGCTTTTTTCCACAGATCATATAATGTTTCCTGCTCAATTCCTTGAAACTGCCGGCACAACTCCTCAAAAAAACTTCCAAAATAACACATCTTCCCTGCCAGGATCTGAAACAGCTCCGCCACATCCACCGCAGCATATTCGATCTCTCCATATAAAAAGATCAGAATCTGTTCCATTTCCCGCAGCAGTTCGATCCGTCTCCGCCTTCTTGCCGCCAGCCACATTCCACATCCCCAGCTTCCCGCAAGTGCCATTATGCTTCCGGTAATCTTTAACAGGATCTGCAGCTTATTCACTTTTCCTCCCCCCTTTCCTCCATCACCGACGGATATGCCAGATAGGTCCCTCTTTCGTCAAAAATCGCTTCCACCCTTCCAATCTCCTGAGAGGAAAGCAGCACATATCTCTGAAAAACTCTTTCCCGGACAAGTGCACCGAGGATCGGTTTCTTTCGGATCTCCTCCATACTGCGTCCGTGAACAGTTGCCAGAATCTTCACCCCACAGTTCATTACATATTCCAACGCTTCCACATCCTCCCGGAATCCGATCTCATCCACTGCGATCACCTTCGGGGACATGGAGCGGACCAGCATCATCATTCCCTCCTTTTTGGGACAGCAGTCCAGAATATCGGTGCGGTATCCCAGATCGTTCTGGGGTTTTCCCTGATAACAGGCTCCCAGCTCAGACCGTTCATCCACAACCCCAACATTAATCCCCCTGCGTCCCTTCCCTCCATTGGATAACTGACGGATCAGATCCCGCAACAAGGTGGTTTTGCCACACCGGGGCGGTGAAATGATCAGGGTATGATAAATACTGTCTCCATCCACCAGATAGGGAAGAACCTTATCCCCACAGCCAAGAACCTGATGTGCCAGACGGATATTGATAAACGATATATAACGCAAATTTTTTACCTGCTCCTTCTCTAATACAATTTTTCCTGCCACCCCCACACGGTGACCTCCCTGAATCGTAATAAATCCCTGTTTTAACTCTTCCTCAAAAGCATACATGGAATAATTGCTGATCCTCTCCATAGTCTCTTTCACATCCTGTCTGGAAATCATCAGTGGATTATCGATTCCGTGACACAGGGTTCCGTTTTTTGCCACACAATATTCCTGTCCCTGATACACAAGCATCAACGGTGCCTCTGCCCGGATACGGATCTCCTGAAGAAGTTTAAAATCAATATCGAGTTTTTCCAGATATTTCCGGGGTTCTCTTGCAATCACCCGCAGCACTTCATTTTTCTGTCCCATCACTTCACCCCCGTTCTTTTTCAATATATGTATGGGACAGGCAGATATTCCAAAATATTCACGAAATGTTCCCAAAACTTTCATTGCAAATCCTATCAAAATGTAATAAAATAAAATTATGTGAGGTGAAAAAAAACCTCAACAAGGAACATTGTTCCAATACAATGTTATTCACGAAAAATAAAGAGAAGAAAGGATGATAAACAACAATGGAAAACATGCCAAAAATGAAAATCGGTATTGTTGCAGTAAGTAGAGACTGTTTCCCAGAGTCACTTTCTGTAACAAGAAGAAAAAACCTTGTCAAAGCATACGCTGACAAATATGATGCAGAGGACATCTATGAGTGTCCGATCTGTATCGTAGAGAGTGAGATCCATATGGTACAGGCTCTGGAGGATATCAAGAAAGCAGGATGTAACGCACTCTGCGTATACCTTGGAAACTTCGGTCCTGAGATTGCAGAGACACTTCTTGCAAAGCATTTCGACGGTCCTAAGATGTTCGTGGCTGCTGCTGAGGAGACTTCCGCAAACGGCGGTCTTATTCAGGGCAGAGGTGATGCATACTGTGGTATGCTCAATGCAAGCTACAACTTAAAGCTCCGTAATGTAAAGGCTTACATCCCTGATTATCCGGTAGGTACTGCTGAGGAATGTGCAGATATGATCCATGAGTTCCTTCCGATTGCTAAGGCTGTATATGCTTTAAACAACCTCAAGATCATCAGCTTTGGACCACGTCCACTGAACTTCCTTGCATGTAATGCTCCGATCCAGCAGCTCTACAATCTGGGTGTTGAGATCGAGGAGAACTCAGAGCTTGATCTGTTCGAAGCGTTCAACAAGCATGCAGACGATCCACGTATCCCTGACGTAGTAAAGGATATGGAGGCTGAGCTCGGTGCAGGCAATAAGAAGCCTGAGATCTTAAATAAGCTGGCTCAGTATGAGATCACACTTCTTGACTGGATCGAGGAGCACAGAGGATATCGTAAGTTCGTTGCACTTGCCGGAAAGTGCTGGCCTGCATTCCAGACACAGTTCGGATGCGTTCCTTGCTATGTAAACAGCCGTCTTACCAAGATGGGTATTCCTGTTTCCTGTGAGGTTGATATCTATGGTACCCTCAGTGAGTTCATCGGTACTGTTGTCAGCAACGATGCTGTAACTCTTCTGGACATTAACAACACCGTACCTGCTGATATCTACAACGAGGACATCAAGGGCAAGTTCGATTATACACAGAAGGATACCTTCATGGGCTTCCACTGTGGAAATACCGCTTCTACCAAGCTTTCCTTCTGCGAGATGAAGAACCAGATGATCATGGCTCGTTCTCTTCCTGTAGAGGTTACAAACGGTACACTGGAGGGAGATATCATTCCTGGAGATATCACATTCTTCCGTCTGCAGAGTACTGCTGACGCTAAGCTTCGTGCTTACATCGCAAACGGTGAGGTTCTCCCTGTGAAAACACGTTCCTTCGGTTCCATCGGTATCTTTGCGATCAATGAGATGGGTCGTTTCTACCGTCATGTACTGATCGAGAAGAACTTCCCTCATCATGGTGCTGTTGCTTTCGGTCACTATGGCAAACAGCTCTATGAGGTATTCAAATATATCGGTGTTGATGTTGAGGAAATCGGCTACAATCAGCCAAAGGGTGTTCTCTACAAGACTGAGAATCCGTTCTCATAAAACAGGTATCAAACTGACACTTTAGAAGCTTACAGAATTTTCCTGTGACTTCTATATGCCAGAGCGGCGGCAACATGCCGCCGCTCTTTTTATCACATAAACAGAAAGGATATTTTCTATGAATTATTTAATTGGTATTGATTTAGGTACTTCCTCTACCAAGACAGTTCTCTTTGATGAGGAAGGTACTGTGATTGCCTCTGCAGGCAAGGATTATCCACTCTACACACCAAACAACGGCTGGGCAGAGCAGAAGCCGGAGGACTGGCGCGATGCTGCTCTTGAGACCATTGCAAAGGTTGTAAAGGATTCCGGCGTAGCAGCTGACGATATCAAAGGCTTAGGTATTTCCGGTCAGATGCACGGTCTTGTTATGCTGGACGAGGCAGGCGAGGTGATCCGTCCGTCTATTATCTGGTGCGACCAGCGTACCGAGAAGGAATGTGAGGAGATCACAGAGAAGGTCGGTGCAAAGCGTCTCATCGAGATCACCGCAAACCCTGCTCTGACAGGCTTTACTGCCTCCAAAATTCTCTGGGTCCGCAATCATGAGCCGGAGAACTATGCAAAATGTAAACATATTCTCCTTCCAAAGGATTATGTCCGTTACATACTGACCGGTGAGTTCGCAACAGAGGTATCAGATGCTTCCGGAATGCAGCTTTTGGACGTACCGAAGCGTCAGTGGTCTGATGAGGTTCTGGAGAAGCTTGACATTGATAAGAGTCTCCTTGCAAAGGTATATGAGTCACCGGAGGTAACCGGTACTATCCTTCCTGAGATTGCAGAAAAGACCGGTCTCTCTACTTCTACAGTTGTAGTCGGAGGTGCCGGGGATAATGCTGCGGCTGCAGTAGGAACCGGTGTTGTAGAGGACGGAAAAGCATTTACCACCATCGGTACCAGCGGTGTCGTATTTGCTCATTCCAGTGATATCTCCATCGATCCAAAGGGACGTGTTCATACCTTCTGCTGTGCTGTACCGGGTGCATGGCATGTTATGGGTGTTACCCAGGCTGCCGGCTATTCTCTGGCATGGTTCCAGGAGAACATCGGCACCGAATATGCCCGCAAAGCAAAGGAACAGGGCTGTGGTGCCTTTGACCTGATCAATGCCGATGTATTAAAAACTCCGATCGGCGCAAATCGTCTGATCTATCTTCCATACCTCAACGGTGAACGTACTCCTCATCTGGACGCCAACTGCCGTGGTGTATTCTTCGGTCTTTCCAGCATGCATACCACTGCAGATATGGCCCGTGCCGTTATGGAAGGTATCAGCTACTCCCTGACAGACTGTAACGATATCATCCGCGAGATGGGGATCAATGTTACCGAAATGATGGCCTGCGGCGGTGGAGCAAAGAACGGTGTTCAGCGTCAGATGATGGCTGATATGTTCGGCTGTGATGTAAAGACAGTAACCGCTACTGAGGGACCGGCTCTCGGTGTTGCAATCCTTGCCGGTGTCGGTGCCGGTATCTACGACAGTGTAGAAGACGCATGCCGTAAGATGATCCATACAGATCCTGAGAAGGAATGTCATCCGGATGCAGCAGCAACCAAGGAATATGACAAGTTCCATCAGCTTTACAAGAAGCTGTATACCGATCTGAAGGACGATTATCAGACTCTTGCAAATCTGTAAAAAGTAAGATAATCTATTAAAAATACCAAATAAAACTTTTCAGCGCAACAGCAAATAACTGTTGCGCTGTTTTTATGAGTTCACATATTTTTTGACACAACTCTTTAAAGTGTTTATACTATTAAAATAGATTTTATATTTTATAATTGAATTTTCAAAAGGAATGATCTTATGAAGGAAACGGAAAAAATATCAGAGGACGAATACCTCACCTGCGAACGGCGTCATGTCTTTTTTGTCTTAATGGGAGTCGCCGGATTTTTCGGTGCATTTACCTACTCGATCCGTGGTGGTATCTTCTGCAACGCCCAAACAGCAAACTTTGTTTTATTTGCCATGGCATTAGGCAACGCCCAATGGAAACACGCACTTTACTTCTTAGTTCCTATGAGTGCTTATTTTCTCGGTGCAGTTCTGTCAGAAGCTCTGCCAAACAGCATCAAGAAGCTGCAGTTTATACGCTGGGATACCCTGTTTATTCTGATTGAAATGATCGTCGTAGTCTTTCTGGGGCTTCTGCCGGAAAGTGCACCGGTCCAGATTTCCCAAGTTGCCATCAATTTCATCTGTTCCATGCAGTATAACACCTTCCGGCAGGCAAGAAGTGTGCCCATGGCAACTACCTTCTGTACTAACCACTGGCGTCAGGTGGCCATTGCCATGACAAAAGCCATCCGCCACCGGGATGCCGCTTATCTTCCCCGTATGACACAGCATCTTTGTATGCTGCTGGTATTTGTGGTGGGCGGCGTACTCTCCACAATACTTTGTAATCTCTTTTTAGGAAAAGCCATCTTCGCTGCACTGATCCCACTGATGATCGTATTTATTGATCTTCTGTATGCAGATCTGAAACGGGAAAAAGGAGCTCTGGGACGGATTCCCCATGGACATTGAAAAATATTTCTGTATGATTTTATAAAATCAGCTCATACTATTCCTGGTGATTTACAAAACGATAGTAATATTTATTTCATTTTGAAAGGAGCATTGGTATGAGTCACGCCAAAAATGGCACAACAGGTTTCAATCATATGAACAAACGCCAGCTTGCTGAGGGACTTGAATTTCTTGATGATCTGACAGAAGAGGAACGAAAACGATTTGAAGCATTGCCCGATGAGGACAAGCATCGCTGTATTGCCCAGAATCTGATCAGCCACCAGGACGACAAGCTTTGGGCTGATGATATTGGCATCAGTCAGTTAGAGGGGCGGATCGTCACAAAGAGTTTTCAAGGATAAAAGATCTTTACTAAACAAAACGCCGGCCGCACATGTATTCCCATGTACGACCGGCGTCTTATTTATCCATGATTTAATTTTTACGAACAGATTTATTTTTGCAATTTCTATTAGTCAGCAAAAAGCTGGGTGGAAAGATATCTGTCACCGGAATCCGGCAGAAGTGCTACGATCACTTTCCCCTTGTTCTCCGGACGTGCAGCCAGAATCGTTGCAGCCTTCAGTGCTGCTCCGGAAGAAATACCAACCAGAATACCTTCGCTCTGGGCAAACTTCCTGCCCTCCACAAAAGCATCATCATTTGCAATTGTAAGAATCTCATCATATACATCTGTATTTAATACCTTTGGCACGAAACCTGCACCGATTCCCTGAATCTTATGTGCTCCCGGTGCTCCACCGGAAAGAACAGGACTGGTCTCTGGCTCTACGGCAACAATCTTAACATTTGGATTCTGCTCCTTGAGATACTCACCGATTCCTGTAATGGTTCCACCGGTACCTACACCTGCTACGAAAATGTCTACCTTTCCATCGGTCTGCTCCCAGATCTCAGGACCTGTGGTTGCTTTATGTGCTGCCGGATTGGCAGGATTGTCAAACTGTCCAAGGATTACAGAACCCGGTGTATTTGCCTGCAACTCCTCTGCCTTGGCAATGGCACCCTTCATACCCTTTGCACCTTCTGTCAATACAAGCTCTGCTCCATATGCTTTTAATAATGTACGACGCTCAATACTCATGGTATCCGGCAGGGTAAGCACTGCATGATATCCCTTTGCCGTTGCAACTGCTGCAAGACCGATTCCTGTATTACCGGATGTCGGCTCAATAATGGTAGCTCCCGGCTTTAAGATGCCCTTCTTCTCTGCATCCTCGATCATTGCAAGGCTGATACGATCCTTAACGGAACCTGTCAGGTTCAGATATTCCAGCTTCGTCAGGATCGTTGCATCTGTAACGCCTGCTGCTGCACTGTATTTGCCTGCTTTTAATATTGGTGTTCCTCCGATCAGCTCTACTGCACTCTCTTTAATCTTTGCCATAATAATATCCTCCTTCATACTCTGAACATTCTGCTTCTCTGATCTCTCTGCCTCAGAAACATTCCCGTCTGAAGACCTGACAATCAGTTGTTTTTCTTTATTTATACTATTCATAGCGTGTTTGTATGAATTGATTTTATAATGGTATTATATTCCTTCAATTCCTATCTGTCAATAGGAATTTATAAAATCTCACAAAATTTATGAATGAGCAGCCCATAAGGTCTGCAAACCATCCCAATGATCACGCAAAATCCCATAATATTTCTTATGTCAGGAAAGTGAAATTACGATTTTTGCTTGTTACAGTTGAAACGTCCGGGAGGCTGTGATCTGAAAATTGACGCAGATCGCTAGGTTTTCTGAAAAATCTTTGCTTTGCAATGTTTCGATGAATACGTGTCTGGACGACTGAGCCTCCAGGGTGGACTCAGTTGTTTCGGTGGGCACGCTTCCGCTACAATGCGCTACGCAGCACTACATAGCATCCTATAAAACAGGATGCAAGTAGTGGCGAGCGCAAGTGCCCTCGAAACACCCGAATTCCACCCTGAGGCGAGTACGGGAAGACACGTTCATCAAACATCGAAACAGCAAAGCATTTAGATTTTTCGAAAACCGTAGGGCGACAAGACAATTTTCAGACACATCCCCCGGACAGTTCAAATACCTAAAAGCAAAATCATTTACAAAGTCATGAGACATAAGAAATATTATGGGATACATCACTTTGGTTATGGTTTGCAGACCTTATGGGCATTCAGACATTCTTTATTCTTGGCGGCAGAGTTTCGTTATCTTTCTAATAACGGCTGATTTCCTCGGATTCGTCATCACTTTTACGGATTTCCCGGATGATAACATCATATTTGACTCCATTTTCCAGTTCGATGGTAACGGTGTCTCCCACGCGATGCTTGAGAAGACATTTTCCCATCGGCGATTCGATGCTGATCATATTGTTCATCACATCTGCCCGGATCGTGGTGACAATCTTATATACTTCCTCACAGTCGTCCTCCGGCACATATACTACAACGGTGTCATTGAGTCCTAATTCTTCTTCTCCGGCATCGTCTTCTACGATCTGTGCCGTCTTGATCATGCGCTCCAGATAGCGGATCCTGCTTTCATTGCGGTTTTTTACCTTTTTGGCAGCTTTATATTCAAAGTTCTCACTGAGATCTCCTTGGGCCCTTGCCTCTTTCACGTCTTCCAGAGCTTCCTTTCGCACCACCAGTTTGCGATGTTCCAGCTCCTTTTCCATTTTTTCAACATCCTGCTTTGTCAAACGATCATACATAATTCCGTTCTCCTTTTCTATTGATTGTTGCGGTAAAATACAATTCCCATTGACAAACTACGTCAATGGGAATTGTATTTTATATTCAGATCTTTTATTAGCGATAAATGATCTCGCTTCTCTTTGGTCCGTTAGATACCATTGTGATCGGCACACCGATCTCTTTCTCGATGAATTCGATATAACGGCGGCAGTTTTCCGGCAGCTTATCATACTCGGTAATGCCTCTGATATCACAGTTCCATCCGGGAAGTGTCTCATAAACAGGCTTTGCCTTTGCCAGCTTAGCAGTTACAGGGAAGTCTTTTACAACCTCTCCATCGATCTCGTAACCAACGCAGACCGGAATCTCCTTGAGATATCCGAGACAGTCAAGAACGGTCAATGCAACCTCGGTTGCTCCCTGAATCTGACAGCCATAACGGGATGCTACCGCATCGAACCATCCCATACGGCGTGGACGTCCGGTTGTTGCACCGTACTCTCCGCCGTCACCACCACGTTTCCGAAGCTCCTCAGCCTCTGCCTCGTCATGGATCTCACTGACGAACTCACCGGCACCAACTGCACTGGAGTAAGCCTTTACAACAGTAACAATTCTCTTGATCTCATACGGAGGAATTCCTGCTCCGATGGCACCATAAGCAGCCAGAGTAGAAGAAGAAGTAACCATTGGGTAAATACCATGATCCGGATCCTTGAGAGAACCAAGCTGACCCTCCAGAAGGATTCCCTTGCCCTCCTTGATTGCCTGACGAAGATAAGCGGATACATCACAGACATAAGGTGCAACCATATCACGATACTCGTGAAGTGTATTTAAAAGCTCGTCCGGATCTAACTCCGGCTTATTATAAAGATATTTCAGAGTAACATTTTTCTGCTCGCAGATCCGTGCGATCTTGTCCTTTAAGACGTCATCATCGAACAGCTCGGATACCTGAATACCAATCTTTGCATATTTGTCAGAATAGAATGGTGCAATACCTGATTTGGTAGATCCGAAGGATTTCTTGCCCAGACGCTCCTCCTCATACTGGTCAAATAAAATATGATACGGCATCAGGATCTGTGCTCTGTCAGACACAAGGATCTTTGGCTTTGGCACGCCCTGTTCTACCAGAGAATTTACCTCTTTAAACAGGTAAGGAATGTTAAGTGCAACACCGTTTCCGATCACGCTTGTGGTATGATTGTAAAACACACCGGATGGAAGAAGATGAAGTGCAAATTTGCCATAGTCATTGATGATGGTATGACCTGCATTGCTTCCTCCCTGAAAACGTACGATGATATCGGACTTCTCACCTAACATATCGGTGATCTTTCCCTTTCCCTCATCGCCCCAGTTTGCTCCAACGATTGCTGTAACCATAATAGCCCCCATTTCTGCACTGCCCTGACTACATTCCCCATGCCCGGCAGTACTATGATGACATGGGGATGGATCAGCGTTTTCTGTCGTTAATCCGGCATACGAAACACTGATCCTGTAAATTGATTCCTACACGTTTATTTCTGATTTCATTCCCAGGATCTCCTGATTCTCATCGAGAATCGGCTGGACAGTCTCCTGAATAAACTCCTCTACCTGCGAAGCGGAACGTCCTGTATATCTTGATGGCTCCATCAATGCCTGCAGCTCCGGCAGCGTCATCGGGAATTCATCATCTGCAGCGATCAGCTCCAGAAGATTATTCTCTTTGCCTTCCTGTTTAACATTCTTACCTGCTTCCATAGAAAGCTGACGGATCTTTTCATGAAGCTCCTGTCTGTCTCCGCCTGCCTTGACCGCATCCATCATGATATTTTCTGTGGCCATAAACGGAAGTTCTGACATCAGACGTTTCTCAATGACCTTATCATAAACCACAAGACCGTCTACGACATTGAGCACCAGATCCAGAATACCATCTGTAGCCAGGAAGCCCTCCGGAACACTGATACGCTTATTGGCAGAATCGTCCAGAGTACGCTCAAACCACTGACACGCCGAGGTAAACATCGTATTAGTTACGTCTGCCATCACATAACGTGCCAAAGAGGCAATACGCTCACTTCTCATTGGATTTCTCTTATATGCCATTGCAGAGGAACCGATCTGGTTCTTCTCAAACGGCTCCTCAATCTCCTTCAGATGCTGAAGAAGACGGATATCATTGGAAAACTTATGTGCACTTGCAGCGATACCAGCCAAAACATTTACCACTCTGGTATCCAGCTTACGGGAATAGGTCTGTCCGGATACCGGGAAGCACTCCTTAAAGCCCATTTTCTTGGCAATGATATGATCCAGTTTCTTAACCTTCTCCTCGTCCCCATCGAAAAGCTCCATAAAGCTTGCCTGGGTACCGGTGGTCCCCTTAGATCCTAAAAGTTTCATATGATCGATCACATGATCCAGATCCTCCAGATCCATCAAAAACTCCTGCAGCCACAGAGTTGCTCTCTTGCCTACAGTAGTCGGCTGGGCCGGCTGGAAATGAGTAAATGCCAGTGTCGGCTGTGATTTATACTTCATTGCAAATCTGGAAAGCTCATCAATGACATTGATCAGCTTATTGCGGATCAGATGAAGCGCCTCTGTCATAATGATAACATCTGTATTATCTCCAACATAGCAGGAGGTTGCTCCCAGATGGATGATGCCCTTTGCCTTTGGACACTGAACACCATACGCATATACATGAGACATTACATCATGACGTACCTGCTTCTCTCTCTCCTTAGCAACATCATAATTGATATTGTCAGCCTGGGATTTCAGCTCCTCAATCTGCTCCTTTGTGACAGCAGGATTGCCGTTTTCATCCAGAAGACCAAGTTCATTCTCTGCCTCAGCAAGCGCAATCCATAAACGTCTCCAGGTTTTGAATTTCTTGTCTGGAGAGAATATGTACTGCATTTCTCTGCTGGCGTATCTCTCAGACAGTGGACTTGTGTATCTGTCGTTGCTCATATCTAACCTCATTTCCGTGCTTTTTCGCACACCTTGTTTTATAATTCAGTATCAGTGTCTCTTGTGCTGACACAAATGACATTGATACCTTTCACACTGGTCTTTTATTTATCATAATCTCCACGGATATCCTCCTGAGGCGGATCCACAGGATAATTTCCGGAAAAACATGCATTGCAGTATCCCTGATCCCCATCGATCAGCTCGCTGAGTCTGTTCAGATCGAGATATCCCAGAGAATCTGCACCGATCATTTCAGCAATCTGCTCTACTGTATGGCTGAACGCCGGCAACTGATCGCTGGACGGTACATCTGTTCCAAAGTAACATGGATATTTAAACGGAGGTGAGCTGATGCGTACATGCACTTCGCTTGCCCCTGCATCCTTTAACATCTTCACAATACGGGCACTTGTTGTTCCACGGACAATGGAATCATCTACCATAACAACCCGCTTACCTCGGACAATCTCCCGAAGCACATTCAGCTTCACCATCACGCTGGACTCTCTGGCTGACTGCTTTGGCTTGATAAACGTCCTGCCCACATAGCTGTTTTTGACAAATGCTGTGCCATATGGAATGCCTGACTCCAGTGCAAAGCCCATGGCTGCTGCATTTCCGGACTCCGGAACACCTACAACAATATCTGCATCCACCGGATGCGTCTGTGCCAGGATCCTTCCGGCAATGATCCGGGAGCTATGTACACTGATTCCATCAATGTAGCTGTCCGGTCTTGCAAAATAAATATACTCAAAAATACATTTTGCGTGGTTTTGGGTCATCAGAGACTTGTCCGATGTTATTCCCTCCGGTGTAATGGTGACGATCTCTCCCGGCTCTACATCGCGGATAAATTCCGCTCCAACAGTATCTAAAGCACAGGACTCGCTGGAAAGCATATAGGCTCCATCTCTCTTACCGATACAAAGCGGACGAAATCCAAAGGGATCTCTGGCTCCGATCAGCTTCCGGGGACTTGCCACTACCAGGGAATACGCTCCCTTGATCTTTTTCATGGCTTCCTTGACTGCTTCCTCAACCTTTCCCACCTTCAGCCTCTCTCTGGCGATCAGATAAGCGATCACCTCAGAGTCAATGGAGGTCTGAAAGATTGCTCCACTCAGCTCCAGTTCTCTTCGAAGCTCCAGTGCATTGACCAGATTACCGTTATGTGCCAGAGAAAGTGTGCCTTTAATGTAATTGAGTACCAAAGGCTGTGTATTCTCCGCAATGCTGGCACCTGCCGTGGAATAACGGACATGACCGACTCCGATATCCCCCTTCATCTTGCCGAGGTTTTCCGCATTGAATACCTCATTGACAAGTCCCATTCCCTTGACCGAAGAGGAATTGCGTGGAGGACCGTCCGTACGGCTGACTGCAATACCGCAGCTCTCCTGTCCTCGGTGCTGGAGGGAAAACAGTCCATAATAGATCGTAGATGCTACATCTCTGCCTTCCATATCGTACATTCCAAATACTCCGCACTCTTCTCCTAGCTTTGGTTCTTCCGCCTGATGAAGCAGGCAGCCGGAACAATGGCATTTTTCACATGATGTCTGTTTGTTACATTTGGTATGCTCACTCATTTTTGTCTCCATTCTTATGCAATTGTCCTAATACCCCTATTAACACAAGATATATTATATCAATTCCACGAAAAATCTCAAGACTTGTTTGTAACTTTTTGCAGTTTAATCCCCCATTTTCTTCTGTGCTGTATCCTCCAGCGTCATAATCCCTTTCTGAAATTTTAATTTGAGAATCCTCTGTACCGTGTCATTCAATCTTTTTTCTGTGATCTTTCCGGATTTCACCTTACTCAGGATCGCATCATAAGCCTCCGGCAGATCCTGTGGCATCAATATAATGTCCGCACCGGCATTAAAGGATTTCACAGCCGCCTCCGCAGCCGAATACTTATCCGTGATACATGCCATATCAAAGGCATCTGTTACGATCAGTCCGCTATAATCCAGCTCTTCTCTGAGAATGGTGGTCATGATCAGTTTAGAAACACTGGCCGGTTCACTGGTTTCTGTGACTCTGCTGACCGAAATATGGGAAACCATCACAAAATCGGCTCCGGCCTCAATGCCACTCACAAACGGCACAAAATCAATCTTTCGCAGCTTCGATATACTGCTGTCAATATCAACACTTCCCTGATGGGTGTCTCCACTGGAGGAACCCTGCCCCGGAAAATGCTTCAGCGTGGAACAGATATTCTGACTCTCCAGACCTTTTACATATGCGCTCACAAACTCCGCCACCCTCTTTGGATCATCTCCGAAGGACCGGGTGCCGATCTCGCTGTTCATCTCCGAGGTCTTTACGTCTGCCACTGGAGCAAAATCTACATTAAAGCCAAGCTCTCCGATCTGACTGCCGATCGTAGATGCCATATAATATACATAATCTGCATCCTGAGTCTTTCCGATCTCTTCCATGGTCGGAAAAGTATCTGTTTTCATTTTCTTATTATTTCCGATCCGTGCTACATCGCCACCCTCCTCATCTACGCTGATAAACATTGGCATCGCTGCATTTTTCTGTAATTTACGGATCAGCTTTTTAGTCTGCTTGCGATTCCATATATTTCTGGAAAATAAAATAACTCCCCCTACAGGATACTTCTGGAGATTTTCTTTCATAGTCTTGGTGATTTTTTTATGTTCATAATATTCTCCCTTTGTATCATCCATCTGCTCCAGATTCACTGTAAACAACTGCCCCACCTTTTCCTCGTCCGTCATCAGATCCAGATACTCCAGTGAAGCATATGTGGCATCCTCATCGCTCATCCCGATCACATCCGGTTCCTCGGTACTGGCAGCATCCGTTGACGCCGGCGGCACATATACATTATTTCTGTGAGATTTTTCCGGTAGCTCACAGCCTGTCAGAACAGTTGACACGATCAAGCTGATGCTAAGACCTGCTGCACATAATTTCTTACCATATTTTATTTTCTGAAGCCAGGTATCTTTTCTTTCGTGTTCCACTCTTATCATAATCTTTCCATGCCTTTCTTTTGATAATTTTATGTTGTCAGATCAAATATCTTTTGACCTTTTCATTCTTTTTGGAAACTGTCCAAGCTAACCCGCATAGGTTAAAAATGTATATATATCCTGTCATACAAAATGACAGAACGGAGGTATTCAATGAGTGACTTAGCAGCAACCGATTGTGGATGTGGATGCAGTAATAACGGCAATGAAGGAGGATGCAGCTGGATCATTATCCTGCTTCTCCTGTGCTGCTGCGGCAATGGCAACAGCGGTTTTTGCGGTTTCGGAAATGGATGTGGCGACAGCTGCTGCAGTTCCATTATCTGGATCTTACTTATCCTGTGCTGCTGTGGAAACGGCTTCTAAAAGCACATCATCCATCTGATCCGAACAGATTTACCCTGTCCGGATCCCAACTGTGAGGCCACCCTGCAGGGTGGCCTTTTGCCCTTTCTCATCGCACGATCACCATCGTCCTTTCATAATTCTCTGACGGCATGCCTCGCACTCCCGGTCAATCTCATAAATCGTATCCTCCTCGATGACCAGATCATCCTCTTTCCGAACTTTGTTTCCATATTCTGTTTGATGTCCTGATGGCGTTGATTCTTTTCTTTTTTCTGTTCCATAATAAAAGTATCTCATATTGCCTCCAATCTATCCCCGGGAATGATACCCGGCAGATCATTATGTAATGAAGGCTTCCTATATGATTATAGATACTGCTTCGTCAATGCCTTAAATTTATATTATAATATGCAGGCGGAGCAGTTATGTCTCATATCTCTGAAAAAAACCGGAAACTGTCCAAGCATAGATACATAGTATGAAATTGTAAATATAATTCTCTGTCAATTGATTCTGACAGAATGGAGGTTTTCATGAGCGATTTAACAGCAACCGGTTGTGGCGGCGGATGTTCAACAGACAACGGAGGATGCAGCTGGATCATTATCCTTCTTCTCCTCTGCTGCTGTTGTGGAAATGGTAACAACGGCTTTGGCGGTTTCGGAACCGGAGACGGCTGCGGCTGCAATTCCATTCTCTGGATCCTGATCCTCTGCTGCTGTTGCGGAAACGGATTCTAAAAAAAGCGTGTTTATGAAACAGGAATACTTCTAAGACTATAAAACCACAGTCTTGGAAGTATTTTTATGATTATTTTTTCCAAAACTCCTGAATCCGGTCAAGCCGGGATGTCATTCCCAACAGAATCATATCCAGCACACAGATTGCTGTCATAGCTTCCACAACCACTACTGCCCTCGGTACAATAATCGGATCATGACGCCCTTTAATGGATATCTCGATGTCCTCTCCGTCACGATTGACCGTCTGCTGCTGTCTTGCAATGGACGGTGTGGGTTTGATCGCTGCCCGGAGTATAATATCGCTCCCATCACTCATGCCGCCCAAAATACCACCGGCATGATTTGTTGTCTTTGCTATTTTTCCATCCTGTCCTTTGCAAAAGGAATCATTATTATCGGATCCAAAGGCTCCTGCCACTGCAAAACCATCACCGATCTCCACTCCCTTCACAGCCCCAATTGACATGACTGCCTTTGCCAGATTTGCATCCAGCTTATCGAAAACCGGCTCTCCGATACCGGCAGGCATTCCTTTTACGATACATTCAATCACTCCTCCTGCGGAATCCTGCTCCTGCATCTTCCGCTCCAGAAAAAGCTCCGCTTTTTCTGATGCCTCCGGATCCGGCATATAAAGAGGACTTTTCATGATATTTTCCGGAGTTGCCTTGTCCATATCAGCCGTCACATCGCCGATACTTTTCGTATATGCCTGTACCTGTATCCCAAGGCTCTTTAACAGCTCCTCTGCAATTGCTCCCGCGGCAACTCTGCCAATGGTTTCCCGGCCGGAGGAACGTCCGCCTCCCCGGTAATCCCGGAAACCATACTTCTGATCGAAAGTATAATCCGCATGACCCGGACGGTAATAACCGGCAATCTCGGAATAATCCTTTGAACGCTGCGTCTTATTATATACCACCAGAGAAATCGGTGTTCCTGTGGTCTTTCCCTCAAAAACACCGGACTGGATCTCCACCAGATCCTCCTCCTTACGTGGAGTGGAATATCTCGTCTGTCCCGGCTTTCTGCGGTTCAGATACTGCTGTATCTTCTGCTCATCCAGCTCCAGCCCTGCCGGACAGCCATCCACTATCACACCAACACCTTTTCCATGGGACTCTCCCCATGTGGTTACTCTAAATATTGTTCCAAATGTAGATCCTGCCATTATAATACCGTACCTTTCATTTCTATGATTATATTCCGCCGGCTGCCCTGCATCCTGTATAATAATCTGTTTTGCCATACGGAACAGATAAACGCAGCAGAAACTCTACATAAGCAGATTCCTGCTGCGCTGTTTACTAATTGGTTTCCTTCTGGAAACATTTACTGCTATAAACGAATCTTCTTTACACTCTGCTCCAGACCCTGTGCAATATCCTTTAACTGTGCCGCATTTTCTGAAATGTCGATCACAATATTGCCTACCTCCGCAACGGAAGCAGATGTCTCCTGACTGCTTGCTGCATTTTCCTCTGCAATTGCAGACAGATTCTGTACCACATCAACAACCTTGCCACGGGAATCATCCAGATTTTCTATTTTTCCTGTGATATTGACTACACTGTCCATCGCATTGGACACACCCTTGTCCACCTGCCGGAACATCTCATCCGTCTGTGTCATCTTATCGCTCTGCTCATCCATAATATCGCGAACCTGCTGCATCGTCTCCACTGCTCTGGTAGAATCCTTGATCAATGCAGATGTGATCTCCGCAATCTGGCTTGCGGATTCATTGGACTGCTCTGCCAGCTTCTGGATCTGGGATGCCACTACGGCAAAACCTCTTCCCTGCTCCCCGGCTCTGGCAGCCTCAATGGAGGCATTCAATGATAACAGGTTGGTCTCCTCTGCAATGGAAGCGATCAATGTCGTTGCTTCTTTAATCTTCTGTGCCGATGCATTGGTAATATTCGTCTGCTCGTAAATCTCCTCAATAGATGTCTTAGTGCGCTCATTGACAGACATCAGTTCATTTAATATGGTCATGGCATGATCACTGGAATTCTTCATGCTCTTAGAATTGTTTTCCAAAAGCTCTGCTTCCTGGTTTGTCTCCTCGATCATATCTCCCATGCGGATTACATGCTCCGTAGCACTCTGTGTCTCCTGTGCCTGACTGGTGGCTCCGGATGCAATGTCTCCCACTGCACTTTCCACCTGGGAAACGGTCTTGGCTGTGCTGGACGCATCCTTATCCAGACGATCAGATGCCCCGAAAAGTTCCGAGCTCTTCTGCCCGATCTCCTCCACCATGGCAACCAGTTCCCGGCGAAGCTCTGCCACAGAACGGCTCATAACTCCTGTCTCGTCCTTACGGCTGACTAACTTTTCAGAGCCCGGTGTCGGGGTAAAATCCATGCGTGACATCTTACCTACAATCGCAGAAATCTTGCTGATTGGACGCAGACTTGCAGTGATCAGTATCAAAGATACGATCACCATAATGATAATCACTGCCACCGAAGCTCCAATACTGATATATGTAACCTTATTTAAAGGTGCCAGAATCTCACTCTGATCGGCAGAAACTACCAAGACAGAGGAGCGGGCCTCATCCACGTAATATGCGGCATACTTCTGTACCCCATTAAAATCATAGGATGCCACCTTTGCCTCCGGTCTCTTTCCCTGTGCCATCTGGGCAACAACGTCCTTGATCACTGCATTTTCCACGGGCTTTCCGATCTTGTCCGCCGTCGGATGATACTGCATCGTACCATCTGCAGTCACAACATATGCATAACTGGAATCAATGCCGTCCAGTCCCACATTCTGAAAAGAATCCTTTAATGCCTCCGGATCCTTAAGCTTAATCTGCTTTCTCATCATCTCCAGCGTTGCACCATTACTGACGGTCACATCATGCAGATAGTTTTTCGTCTGATCCAGAAGTGTGCTTTTTGCCTCCGGAATGACTAATGCCAATATGATCACCGCAGCAATAATAACTGCGCCTGCTGTCAGCAATGACATCCGGAATTTGAGAGAGTGTAAAAAAGTAACCCTGTCATTTCTGACAATCTTTTCTTTTTTAGGTTTCTTATCACGTTTCATACCAACTCAACCTCCTGATCCTTGTGATACATCTTATTTTACCACGCCTTAACATGGCTTTTCAATACCATTTTCAATACGCCTTCAACTGTTTCCACATATAGTTATAATACTCCTCCATGTCTGTTCCGAGATAACGGAACATTTCACAATTTTTCACAACATCCTCCGACTGGAAGATCACCGGATCATCTGCTTTCTCTTCCGGATCGATCTCGTCCAGAACTGCTGTATTTGGTGTAGAATAATATACATATTCAAAATTCTTCATAGCAATGTCTTTCCTGCACAAAAAATCAAGGAATTTTATCGCTCCCTCATAATTTTCTCCATCCTTTGGAATCACCCAGCTGTCCATCCAGACATCGGAGCCTTCCTTTGGTACGACAAACTCCAGATCCTCATTGTAGTCTCTGGCAAGTCCGGCCTCTCCGGAGTAGATCACTGCCATCGCTGCCTGCTCATTAGCCATATCGTCCCGCACTTCATCCACCAAATAGGACTGTACCAGCTCCTTCTGCTCTATCAACAGCTTCTGCGCCTCTTTCAACTGCTTTTTATCCGTGGTGTTAATGGAATAACCAAGCTGGCGCAGTGCCGGTACAAAGCTGTCCCGGACGCTGTCCTGCATAATGATATTGTCCCTGTAATCTTCTCTCCACAGATCCTTCCAACTGTCCGGTGTAAAATCCAGAAGCTTCGGATTATACAATATACCTACGGTTCCCCAAAAATATGGAACACTGTAGGAATTGTCCGGATCAAAATTCTGCGATAATTTCCAATAGGTTTCCCCGATATTGCCGGCATATTCCAGCTGATCCATATCAATTTTCCTTACGTCCTTTTCCCGGATCATCTTATCCAGCATATAGTCGGAACAGCAGATCAGATCATAATGGATCGTACCATTTTTGTACTTGGTATACATGGCTTCCGGTGTCAGAAACTCCTCATATGCCACCGAAATCCCTGTTTCCTTCTCAAACTCCTTTAGCACATCATGGTCAATATAGTCCCCGTAATTAAATACCACAATCCTTTTGTCCGCCCTCTGCCCGGAAGTCCCGCACGCCGTGAGCAGCCCGGAAGCTGCCAGAAGCACAGACATTCCTGCTGCCGTGCATTTTTTCCACATTTTATTATGCTTTTTCACGCTGTCTGCCTCCTTTCCTTCCCCGAACACTCCCTACACTCTGCCATGCTTTCCGGTTCATCAGGAAAAGCACCAAAAGAACCAGTGCAAACACAATAGTAGATAATGCATAAAGCTCTGTCTGGATGCCCTTGCGGTACTCGGCATTGATCATCGTGGACATGGTATGGATCCCCGGTGCTTTCGTAAAATACGTTACCGAGAAATCATCCAGAGACATAGTAAAGGAAAGCATAAAGCCTGCTACAATCCCCGGTACCAGCTCCGGAAGCACAACCTTCCAGAATGCATAGACAGGAGAAGCCCCCAGATCCAAGGCAGCCTCGTACATGCTTGTATTCAGATGCATCACCTTTGGCTGCACACAAAGCACTACATAGGGAATGATCAATGTAATGTGAGCAATCAGCATCGTCCAGAAGCTCAGATCAACAAACCGGGAAAACAGCAGCATTAACGCCACACCTGTTACAATATCTGCATTTAACATAGGAATATTGGTCAATCCCATCAGCCAGGTTCTGGAACGCTTTTTCATTCCCAGCATGCCAATGCATGCCATGGTGCCAAGGATCGTTGATACCAGTGCTGCCCCTGCCGCCAGCAAGATCGTCGTCCCCAGTGCCTGCATAATCACATCATTATGCAAAAGCTTCCCATAACCTTCCAGAGAAAATCCTCCCCAGACGGCTTTATTCCGTGGCGATGCATTAAATGATGATATAATCAATATAAGAATTGGCAGATACAGCAGGATCAACGCAAAAATCAGATAAATTTTGGAAGCTGTATCAATCATCTTTTGTTTTACCATAAGCTGCTCTCCCCCTCCTCTCCGTCAAAGAACCGGTAGATCACCATACTGATCAGGATCAGTACCATGAGACTTAAAGAAAGTCCGGATCCGGCATGGATATCTGCATAGCCGGAATTAAATGCCTGTTCGATCACATTTCCGATCAGATATACCTTGCCACCGCCCAGCATGGAGGCGATGACAAACTCACTGATAGATGGCACCATTACCATGGTAATGCCACTGACAACCCCCGGAATGCTAAGAGGAATAATGATCCGGCGCAGTATCGTCCACTGACCTGCCCCCAGATCCTGTGCAGCACTGATCACATCATTGTCAATCTTGACCAGTGCGTTATAGATAGGAAGCACCATAAACGGCAGATAATCATATACGGTTCCCAGAATGACTGCCCAGATCGTATTCATCAGATGTACCTTTCCAAAGCCAAGCGTTGTTAAAATTTGATTTAATATTCCGTTGTTTAATAAGATCAATCGCCATGCCAATGTTCTCAGCATGAAATTCATCCACATAGGCAGAATAAAGATCATTACAATAAAACTGTTTTTATTGCTGGAATATTTCCGCAAGATCAATGCCAACGGAAAGGAAAGCACCAGACAGATCCCCGTTACCAGCAAAGACATCCCGATACTGCGAAGAAACGGTTTGCCATTGACCGGATCAAGAATTGCTGCCACATTGGACAATGTGAAGGAACCGTCCGCTCCCGTAAACGCATTATAAACCAGCAGAACTAACGGTACCACTGTAAACAGCAGCATCCATATCAGATAGGGTCCTGCCAGAAGTCTTTTTCCTAATCTCTTCATGTCTATCCCTCCATCTCTTTATCCTCTGCCTAGTCCTCGTAATGCTCCTGCTCCTCATCCTCCGATTCCGGTTTGTGCATGATCTGGATATTGAACGGGTCTACCCAGATTCCCACTTCGCTGCCCGGCTCCTTTAAAACCGTACTGTGAACCAGCCATTCAAAGCCTGCTGCCTGCACCTCCATCTCATAGTGAACACCTTTAAAGATTGCCGAAGTAACCCGTCCTTTGATAATTCCCCCGGATGGCTCCGTCAGTACAATATCCTCCGGCCGGATCACCACATCCACCGGCTGGTTATTGCCAAAGCCCTCATCCACACAGACAAATTTTGTACCAAGAATATCCACAAGCCGGTCTTCTACCATTGTAGAGCCAATAATATTGCTCTCTCCGATAAAATCTGCCACAAAAGCATTCTGCGGCTCGTTATAAATGTCCTCCGGCGTGCCGATCTGCTGGATATACCCCTGATTCATTACCACGATAGTATCCGACATGGTCAATGCCTCCTCCTGGTCATGAGTTACATATACAAAGGTGATCCCCAACTCGTTCTTTAACCGGATCAATTCATACTGCATATCCTGACGCAGCTTGAGATCCAATGCCCCAAGAGGCTCATCTAACAACAGGACCCGTGGCTCATTGACAATCGCTCTTGCAATGGCAATACGCTGCTGCTGCCCTCCACTGAGAGAATCCGGCATTCTCTTTTCATAGCCATCCAGATTCACCAGCTTTAAAGCATATTTTACTTTATCCCTGATATAACTTTTTGATTTATTTTTAATTTTCAATCCAAATGCAATGTTTTCCTCAATATTCATATGAGTAAAAAGCGCATACTTCTGAAACACCGTATTGACTTGTCTCTCATTGGGCGGAAGCATGGTAATATCCTTCCCCTCAAAGATCACCCTGCCCTTATCCGGCGTTTCAAAGCCTCCCAGAATACGAAGGGTTGTCGTCTTTCCACATCCACTGGGACCCAGAATCGTCAAAAATCTGTTTTCATTTAAATATAGATTTAAATCATCTAATATTACTTTATCTCCATAGCTTTTAGAGATTCCAATCAAGTCAATTAATTTTTTTGCCATTTATGCCTCTTTTCTCTGTTGTTTTCAGCGAAAGCTGCCCTGCGTAACATTATAATTATACAATCTCTGCAATGGTTGTCAATCATATTTCCATCCCTTTTGCATATTCATATAACAGCACAAAAAAGTCAGAAAGGAGTCAATCGTATGACCACAGAAGAAAGAGAACGGCGCATGGCAATGCTCCGCGCCGCCCAGCCTTACACATCCGGACAGCAACGATACGCTTTGGATCTGCTGCTGCAGGCAAACACCCTGATCAACACTGCCAGAGGCGGTATGTCCGGGGATCTGGAAGCCTGTGAAACAGCCGCCCGGCCGGAGGAGATGCTTCTACATATGCAGGAATACTGTACTCCCAGAGAATCCGATCTGGTCCAGATGATCCTTAATTTTATAAAAGCCGGTCATCTCTTCCAGAATTACCGGGAATTTATGGCGGCTCATGGCGATCCGGCGGGTTCCGGCGATCTTCAGGCAGCCGGACTTGGTATGCCCACCGCAAATCCCCTTCAAATGCTGTTACAGCTTCTGGGAGGATTTGGTGGTATGGGAAATCAGAACGGAAACAACCAGCTTATGGAATTTCTGATCACCCAACTTTCCCCGGAACAGCAGCAGCTTTTTGAACAGCTTCGTGGTTTCACAAACGAGACGGGAAACGACGAAGAACAACAATGATCTTCCGGAAACAACCAACCGGCAGATATCAGAAAGGAATGGTATTGATTATGGAATCTTGGCAGCAAAACGAAGCCTTTCGTTCTATGGATCCCCAAAAACAGAATATGATCGAACAGCTTGCCACCTCCCTGCATGGAAAAAAGCTTACAGAAGCCCTCCCACTGCTGACCCGTTGGAAAAGGACCATGCAGCAGGAGAATATTCAATTTACCCCGGAAGAAAATCAGATCTTAACGGATATTTTTTCGGCACAGCTGACACCACAGCAGAAAAAACAATTTGAATTTATAAAGAAAGCAAACAGAAATCAAAAATAAACAATTCCCGTTTTCTATTGTTCGTCCGGAAGCGAAGGCGTAACCATTATGTTTACCATCTTACGCACTTCGTCCTCCGGCATTTTTAAATCCGGAACACAGATCACAGGGATTCCTGCTGCTACGGCAGCACGGATTCCATTTTCAGAATCTTCCAGTACAACCGCCTGCTCCGGCTTCAGGCCACACAACTGCGCCGCCTTCAGAAAGATGTCCGGTTCCGGCTTTGACTTCTCTACCATCTCGCCTCCTACGATCCCGGAAAAATAGTCACGGATTCCCGCTCCCTCCAGATAACGCTCTACGATATCCGATCTGGTGGAAGACGCTACTGCAGCCTTTAATCCCTGACGGCGTATCCACTGAAGCAATGTGACGATGTCCGGCTTTAACTCCAGTCCTACCGTTGCCGCAATGGCATCCACATGCTCTCTCGCCTTACGCCCCAGCTCTGCAAAGGGATAATCCGCCCCATATTCTGTCAGCATCAGCTTCTCCAGCGCTTTCCCTGTCAATCCGAGACTTCTGCAATACACCTCCCTGCTGAGCCGGTAACCCCTCTGTGCCATCACAACCGCCAGCTGCTCCATAAAAAGCCGCTCGGTGTCAAAAATAAGCCCATCCATGTCAAAAATAAATCCCCAGGCAGTTTCAAAGCTCTGTGCTGCCTCCAATAAATTGTGGTATTCTCTCATATCACTGCTTTCCTCCTAATAATTTCCTGTACTCCGGTATTCTCTCGGCGTACATCCAATCGTCTGCAAAAACACCTTATTAAAATAACTGATATTATTAAAGCCTGACAGATTCGCAATCTCTCCAATCTTTTTGTCCGTATCCTGAAGCAGACGGCAGCTTTGCAGAATACGATATCTCATCAGATACTGCATCGGAGACATCTTCATGGTCTGTTTAAAAATACGGCAGAACTGTCCCTCACTCATAGGCAGCATCTCCGCCAGCTCCGATAATGTGATCTCATATGCAAAATTTTCTTTCATGTATTTGACAACCGGCTCCAGCCGCCCGGTCTCACCCGGTTCATCCCGTCTGGACACCCGGATACTCTGCCGGTTTAAGCGATCCCAGATTCCGATAATGTGGCTGCGAAGCATCAATTCATAAGGCTCTGTGTCATGCTCCGGACAGACATACAGCTCCCGGAGAAGACGAAGCACCTGGCTCTGCCAACCGCCGTTGTCCCATAAGGCTTCCATCTCCGGCTGCACTGACATACGCCGACGGTTTGCCGGATCCTCAAACTCCGGCCGATACGGCATATCCGGGCACCTTACGGATATAAATTCCGGAAAAACGATCTTGCCATCCAGTACCGGTTTCAGATATTTTCTTCCAAACCGGCTATGGATGTCCTCGTGTAAAAACTGATAATGAAAATCTATAGCAAAGAAGCTGCAGGGTTTCCCATCCACCGCTCTGGCAGAATGAAGCAGATTGGAATTGATAAAAACTCCATCACCCTCCCGGAGAAGATATCTGCGATCCTCTATCTCAAAATTAATCTCTCCCTCTGTGACCATCAGCATTTCAAACTCCTGATGCCAATGAAGATAAAAGATAACATCCGTCCCTGCCGGATAGCTCATTTTATGCAGACCAACGGGCAGCTCTGCCGTCCCATGCTGCTGCTTTTCCTCGTATTGCTTTTTTCTTGCCATCCGGACCACCTCCTCTTACCTCTTTCTTTATACATTCATTTCCGTCTGCTTTTGACCCTTGCATCATATTATAGTAGATAATGCGTTAAAACTCAATGTAACATTTACAACCCACAGCACAAATGCTATACTGTGGATGCAGTATCTGCAGAATATACTTATAGAAACGAGGCAGTCATAATATGATCGAACATAAAGAACATTTTCACGGAAGTGACCTTGAAAAAATAGAAGCCATTTACGGTATTAAGAAAGAGGATATTACCAGCTTTTCTGCCAATGTAAATCCTCTGGGGATTTCCTACAGGCTCCGGGAGGGCCTGATGGAGCACATCGACGCCATCACCACATATCCCGACCGGGAATATACCAGTCTTCGCAAATGCATCGCCGAATACACCGGAACGGATTACCGCAATATTCTGGTAGGGAACGGTTCCACCGAGCTGATCTCTCTGGTGATCCAGTTAAAGCATCCAAAGAAGGCTCTGATCGTTGGACCGACATATTCCGAGTATGAACATGAACTCAGTCTGGAGGGCGGTCGTTCCCATTATTTCCGTTTAAAAGAATCGGACGACTTTCAGTTAAATATCGACGAGCTGAAGCAGGCTCTGGACCGGGATATCGACCTGCTTGTGCTGTGCAATCCAAACAACCCTACCTCTTCACAGATCGACCGCCAGAGCATGCGCATCATTCTGGACACCTGTAAGGAAAAGGGTATTTTTGTTATGGTGGATGAGACATATGTAGAATTCTCAGAAAAAGCCGATCAGATCACATCCATCCCTCTGACCAACTACTACAATAATATCATCATTCTCCGGGGTATCTCAAAGTTTTTTGCAGCTCCGGGTCTGCGCCTCGGCTATGCCATCTGTGGCAACCATCAGCTTTTGCAGGAGATTGACAGCAAAAAGAATCCATGGACGATCAACTCCCTTGCTGCCGTTGCCGGAGAGATCATGTTTCAGGATAAAGAATATATCGAAGATACAAAAAATCTCATTTCGTCAGAACGGGAACGGATCTGCCGGATTCTGGACACCTGTCCGTCCATAAAATATTATCCGCCTCACGGAAACTTCATTCTTGTGCGGATCCTGCGGGATGATGTCACCTCCATGGATCTCTTTGAGGCAGCGATCCGGAAAGGTCTGATGATCCGCGACTGCTCTACTTTCCCATTTCTGGATAATAAATACATCCGTTTCTGCTTCATGAATCCTTCCGACAACGATGCTCTGCTGGACGTGCTTCTGGAACAGCTTAATAAATAATAAAACTTCCCACCGGTCCATTTGACACATGGGAAGTTTCATCAAGGAATATCATAATGTTTTTGCAAACAGAGTCCCTACCGGCTTATCTTCAAAAAGATCATACAGCTTGTGGGGATTTTTGCCGTTCATAAGAACTACATCAATATCAACCGCATGGGCAATCTCAACCGCCTTGATCTTCGTTGCCATTCCACCGGTACCAAGCGCAGAACCGGCACCGCCTGCGAGACTACGGATATCGTCTGTGATCTCTCCCACCTCCGGAATGAGATTGGCATTTTCGTGGACATGAGGATCCTTGTCATAAAGACCGTCAATATCGGACATGATCACCAGCAGATCTGCATTGGCAATGGTCGCAACATTGGCAGCCAGAGAATCATTCTCACCTACCTCCAGCTCCAGCTCATCGATCGCCACCGTATCATTTTCATTTACAATGGGAATCACGCCCTGGGACAACAGCCGCTCCATAGAATTAACCACATGCTGTCTGCGGTCCTCCAGCAGAACATATTTCGTCAGAAGCACCTGCGCCACCACAATACTGTATTCTGCAAAAAATTTATCATACATGTACATCAGCTCACACTGTCCTACTGCCGCACATGCCTGCTTACCCGGTGTATCCGACGGCCTTTTTGTCATTCCCAGCTTACCCATACCAAGTGCGATCGCACCACTGGAGACCAGCACGATCTCGTGACCTGCATTCTGCAGATCTGCCAGCGTCTTGACCAGATTTTCTACACGTCGGATATTCAGCCGTCCTGTACGGTGTGTCAATGTTGATGTTCCTACCTTTACTACGACTCTTTTTCTCTCACTTATCTTTCTCACAATGATTCTCCTCTTCTATCTGGGTATTGAAAAACGGATATTCTCCTGATACACCGTTTCCACACCCGTTTATCTTACCTCTAGTCCCTGTCTGCCGTCAATAGAAAATCCGCTCTGTTTATTCCGTCCTATAAATAATATTTCTTGATTCTGCGCGCAGAAATGAACAGTAACACCAGGGAAATCATAAGCTGAACCACAGCACTGATAAGACACCAATGCTCCAGGAAAAAATCCGGCACCGGTCCCAATACGCAAAGAATCTCCTGAAATTTATTTCCATATCCCATCTGATCTGTCAATAAGGATGCCGTCGTGACCACAGGGTTACACAGCAATATCAGCATGATTTCCCCAAGACCGCCCTGTCCTGCCATATACCTGCTTCCACGATAGGCGTTGATGATAATATATACCACTCCTGCGATCAACGGGGTCCCGATGGACACCCCCAGAGTAACCAAATACGATCTGACCCCCGCCCCATCCGTCTTTCTTGAAAATGCGGACATACATACACCGATACTGCCGATAAAAACAGCCTCAATTATCATCAAAAGAACAAATTCCAACACATGCTTTTGCTGAATCCCGCCCAGAATAAAAGACACCGCCAGAAACGGCACCCCCGCAATCACCAAAAGAATTGCCATGCAAATAGATGCCAGCAGCTTTCCTGCCACGATCTGCGAAGGTGTAACAGCCGTTGTAAGCAAGAGCTCCATGGTTTGATTTTCCCACTCAGATGCAATGCTTCCGGCTGCAACGGACGGGACCATTACCAGCACCGTCAATCCCAATATGCCCGACAAAATAAAATATAAATATGCAGCTCCGGAATAATCCATAATATGAGCCCAGCCGGTCCGGAGCACGACATTATACCCGACTCCTGTTACCAGAGCCAGAAATATCTCATATACCACCAGCCATACATAAAAGCTGCGGGAACCTGCATAACGTTTCATTTCCCGATATAAAAACGGATTCCATTGTATTTTCATATGAATTCCTTTCCTTTTCCAAAAACCGCTGATCTGCATCACTCTGTCAGCTTCCAAAAAACAGATTCCAGATCACTTTTTCCTCTCTGAAATGAAATCACCGGAACCCCCTCCTTCATCAGGCATCTTAAGATCCTTACCTGATCCTCCTGTGTTCCTTCAAAGCCTGCAAATATTTTATTTCCGTCCATCGAGATGCGTGTGATTGTTTTTTCTGCTTTCAACACCTCCACTGCTTTTGCACAATTCTCTGCTATCACAAGCTCCAGCGGATTGGAACGGTTCACCTGCTCTGTTATCTCCTCCAGGGTTCCCTGTACCACAATATTTCCTCTCTGCAGGATCCCCAGACAATCCTCCTCCCCGGTCAAAAATGAAGTTCCCGGAGAACTGATGAGAATTGCCTTGTCCATATCACGAATCTGCAGCAGCAGTGTATTCAATTCTTTTCTCTCCCTTACATCCAGTCCCACCAGAAAATCATCCAGTACCAATACATCCGGATCTGTCAGAAGACACCGGATCAACGAAAGCTTTTTCTTGACCTCCGGCCTCTGCTGATCCACCTGCTCCCGGCTCCTTGATGCAAGCTTTGCCATTTCCAGAAGCTCTTCGAGCTTCTTCTCTGTTATATCATCATTTCGCCCATACAGTCTTCCAAAATATTCCAGATACTCCTCACACGTCATATCCCGGTATCTTCCAAACTGCCTCGGAACATACCCCAGCTTTTTCCTGACAATCTCCGGATGCCGGGAAAGTGGTTTTTCATCAATATAGATTTCTCCCTCATCAATAGGAATTAAACCGGCAATCATACGGCATAATGTCGTTTTTCCTTCCCCCACAGCCCCGATCAGGCCAAATATTCTGCCATTTTCCACTTCCAGATTCAGATCCTGCAGAACAATCTTTTGCATATAGATTTTTCCTACCTTCTGCATTTTAAGCATTCTCAATCACCTCCACGAAGTATCCGATGACCCTCTCCCGTGCGATCCCTCCCCGGAAGCCGCATCATAATCCCGGTTTCCCCTGATTTTATACCCGAAATCTGTTCCAGACCGCCAAGCATATTCTGCTGCTTCGCCTTCTGCGTTTCATACCACCCTGTCACTTCCTGCCCCTTTGGAATAAAGCTATAAAAGATAATGTCCGCATCATCGACATTTTTAATACACGCCTCCAGAAGAGCCCAGCGCCTCCTTATCCTTTCCCGTGTCATTTTATGTTTTGAACGTCTGCCAAAAAGTTTCTCCGCAAACTTTTCATAGTTCCTTTCCTCCTCGATACATTCTCCTGTCACCCGGTTGATTTCCTCTATCGTATGAACATCTTTCCCTTCAATATCTCCCAGATAATACAACATCCCTCTGTGATAAACCATACAATCTTCCAGCTTGTATGAAAAATTATTTTTAATATTACCTAAAAGCTGCAGATCTATGATTGAGATACTTGCTTCAACACCTCCATCAAGCCGGACGGAAGTCTTACTTTGCAGATCAATTCCTTCAAAGCATGGCACTTTTCCAATATGCGCCGTATTTTTTCCTTCCCCCTGCTGCATAATCATTTCCTGCCAAACACTTTTTCCTGTATTTTCCATGGTATCACCATAGTCCATGACCGGTCCTCCATCCATCGCCACATCATACTGCCCGGTCTGATCATTAATCACCCGGAAAGAGCTTTTTAACACTCCCACCCCCTGTTGATCCAGTTCCATCTGATTCAGGTAATTAATACACCGTCCTTCCAGACGGGTACTGGTCCCTGTCAGATAGATCAACACAGAGAACACCAGTGCACTGACCGGCAGGATTCCCCAGATTATCATCCGATGTCGGGATTTTCTCAAAAAATGACCTGCCATAATACCGGTCACCAGAATATATATTCCAAGAAAAACCATATACAGCTTCAAATTCGGTAATTTATTCCAATCCGTGATCTGAAGGCCACTGCTGATAATACTGTTTTCTGTCTTTTGCCTCTGTCCCGCCTCCGTTACCGTTTTCCGGTCTGCACTATGATCTAAAAGCAGGGTTTTAATATAGTTTCCGTGAACATCCCAGCATCTGGACGGAAGCTGTAACGAAACACCACTGACAATAAGCTTTCCTAAACCGATGCTTTTTTCCTGAAAAACAACGTCTCCCTTCCGGGTTTCTAAAAACGACGTCCCCCCTTTCACGTCAAGCTTCTGAAGCCTCCGATGGATTTTCTGAATGGAAATATCCTGCAGCGTCGCTTTTCGTTCTGCTGCCGTCAACTGAAGAGACAGAAAATCCCTCAGCATAGTTACGCTGAAATTACGGCTTAAATACCGATATACCTCTCCATCCTGCCGAATGCATTCCGATGATCCATCCAACTTATTGATCTCTGTTTTCCATTTTTCATAAAGCTCATCCGACAGATTATTTCTTAGAAAATTCTTTACCTCATCTGTCTTTGCAGCGGTTGCTTCCCGGAGAATTATTTTACGGATACGTTTCATGCTTTTCCGATTCAACCCAAAATTGGTATTTATATTTAATGACTTTGTCTTTCTCCACTCAAATAATTTCCCCCGAAACGGTGAAATCTCTTTTGCCTCTCCGGAATCTGCCAACACTAATGTTCCACCACTGCGCACCCAGTTTATTAAAGCTCTGACCTGCTGTTCTTCCAGAGTCTGCAGATCCACATTACTTACCACAAAAACATCAAGCCATTCCAGTCCCCGGGCATCCACCGGCAGTTCTTTTTTAGAAAGATATGTTACATTCGTATCTGCACCTTCCATATATCCCAGTTTTTCCTTACTTCCACAGCAGATTCCTGTATATATCTCATCCTCATTGCGGTCACGATCCAGCCAGATCTCTCCCGTATATATTACCTGCTGTCTTCCCTGCAGCAATGTTACATCCAAAATGTCACTTTCCGTTCCCACAGGAATATACATCCGGATCGTCCGGCTTTCTCCTCCCTGAATCTCAAATGACCTCTCATATGTTTTCTCCTGACCGGATTTTCCCGGTAATACCTGTAACACTCCCGAAAAATCACCACCGGTATTCCGGATGTCTGCTTTAAGCTGCACATATCTCCCCAGACGGACTTTTCCCTGATATCCTGCCGCAACATCCATATGAATATTACCTCTGGTAAAAGAAATCCCCCGGCTCAGATATGTTGAATCCTTCGAAGCAGACTCCTTCTTGCTGCCGTCATTTTCCAGGCGGTACAAAAGCGTCAGTCCAACGATGACTAATAAGATCCAGAATATGCTTTTAATGATATATCTCCAATATCTTCTCACACTCACGCATCCTCCGTTGCTTCCTTCCGTGGAATCTCCACAGAAAATACAGTCCCCTGCAGACCGCTCTCCACCGTTATTGTTCCACCATGAAGCGTTATAATCTCTTTGGCGATGTTTAATCCCAGCCCTGTTCCTCCGGTCCCCGGCGATCTTGCGCCCTCCACACGGTAAAATCTTTCAAAGATCATATCCAGACTTTTCTCCGGTATGATCAGTCCATAATTGGTGACGGAAAATGTTACATTCCGACCTTTTTCCAGCCGGATAATGATCTGCTTGCCATCTTTTCCGTATTTGACCGCGTTGCTTAACAGATTTTGTACCGCACGCGCCATCAGATCCGGATCAACATCCATCTCCAGTTCCCGGCACTCCGTCTGAAAGCTGCATGTCAGCTCATTTTCCTCTAACAACGGATAAAATTCCTCTATCATCTGTTCCACCAGTTTTACAAAATCAATCCTGTGACGATGCAGCGTAATCTCTCCACTCATTAATTTCGTATAATCAAAAAGATCCTGGATCAAGCCTTCCAGCCGGTCCGCCTTTCGGGCTGCCACCTCCGCAAAATGCTGTCTCTGTTCCACATCATACTTGTCCGTATCCATTGCAAGATTCAGATAACCACTGAGAGAGGTCAGCGGGGTTCTGAGATCATGGGCCAGACACGCGATCATCTCTTTATTGGATTGCAGTGCCTCTCGTTCTGATGCCATCAGTCTTGATAATTCCTCCGTCATCTGATGGACAGACCGGGCAATCTCCCCAATCTCATCCTGCCTGTCTACCGGCAGACTTCCTGCTTCTCTGTCTCTGGTCATAGAGCTGATACCATCCGCAATATCTGACAGATCTCCTGTGACCTTTCTGGTCAGAAGCAGAAAATAAAATATAAAAAGCAGCAGTCCCGCGGCCATCCCTACAACTGCAATAGTATATAAGGTATCGTCTCCGATATTTCCCAGCGTCCGCAAAAAAGATGTCTTCATTCCGGAGTTACCCTCTGTAAAATACGCTTCTGTATAATCGGATGTCACATTAGAATAATCATACAACGAATTCTGCCTGGATACTCCTAACACGGTGGACATCAGATATAGCAGTAATGCCAGAATTCCTTCTGTGGCTGCCGCAAGCAAAAGGCTGGCTGTTCCATATAACACCAGCTTCATCCGCAGACTTTTCCATATATTATGCTTCAATTTTATAACCTACTCCCCAGACCGTCTTAATGATCTGAGCCTTTCTCTGCCTTCCTTCCAGCTTCTCTCTCAGACGCCTGATATGCACCATCACTGTATTGCTCATATCAAAGCTTTTTTCCTTCCAGACTGTTTCAAAAATTTCATCCGTACTGAATACCTTACCCGGATGGGATGCCAGCAGATAAAGAATCTCAAACTCTAAATGCGTCAAACGGACCGGATTACCAAATGCTTTGACGGAATGGGTGTTTTTTTCGATATAAAGATTTTCCAGCCGGATCTCATCGCTTTTTTCTGCCGGATCCTGCGCTCCAAACCTTTGATAGCGGCGCAGCTGTGACTTCACTCTCGCCGCCAGCTCCCCCTTTTGAAACGGCTTTGTCACATAATCGTCTGCACCAATTTCCAGCCCGGCTACCTTATCCTCCTCGGAATCCCTGGCACTCAGCATGATCACCGGAATCGTACTGAACTCCCGGATCCTTTTGCAAACCTGAATCCCATCCACCCCCGGCATCATAATATCAAGGATTGCCAGATCAATCTTTTCTCTGCCAAATATATTTAACGCCTCCGCTCCATCATATGCCTTAAATACACGAAAGCCCTCTCCTGCCAGATGAAGCTCCACCAGCTCTGCAATATCCGGATCATCATCTGCCACAAGAATTGTTGCCATATACCCGCTCATCAAAATCCCCTTTCTCCTACTAAAATACCCATCGGATCTGTCTCTATATAGAATAACATATCCCATGGGTATCATAAATTACAAATTTATTAAGATTATTGTTCTACAGGTGTCTCGCCCCACAACTTACGCAGTAAAGCAATCTCTCTGCGATAGCCGTCATCATCATTTGGTGTCTCCAGAATAAACGGCAGATCTCTCAGCACCGGATGATTGATGATCCGTGTGATCGCCTCAATTCCCAAATGACCTTCCCCGATCTTCTCATGGCGGTCCTTATGCGCCTCCAGAGGGTTCATACTGTCATTGAGATGAACTGCCTTTAACCGGTTCAGACCGATCACCTGATCAAACTCCTGAAGCACCTCATCCAACTGCTCCACAATATTATAGCCGCCATCCCAGATATGGCATGTGTCCAGACAAACTCCCAGCTTATCACTAAGTTCCACCCGGTCAATAATCTCACGAAGCTCCTGAAAATTACGTCCTACCTCGCTGCCCTTTCCTGCCATAGTTTCCAGCAGTACCGTTGTCTGCTGCTCCGGAAAAAGAGAGACATTTAATGCTTCTGCAATGAGGTCAATGCCTTTTTCGGCCCCCTGTCCCACATGAGAACCCGGATGAAAATTATAATAATTTCCCGGTACATACTCCATTCTCTTCATGTCATCCTGAAACATCTCAATGGAAAAGCTCCGGACATTTTCCTTCGCTGCACAAAGATTCATAGTATAAGGTGCGTGAGCTACCAGCTTTCCAAAATGATGCTCCTCCATCAACGCTAACAGCTTATCCACATCTGCCGGATCAATTTCCTTCGCCTTACCTCCACGGGGATTTCTCGTAAAAAACGCAAAGGTATTCGCTCCAAGGGATAACGCCTGCTTTCCCATTGCTTCGAAGCCCTTGGAAGCCGAAATATGAGCTCCTATATACATAATAATCTACTTTCCTTTCTCTACCCGCAGACCTTAAACTGCAGGCACGCAATTTCATTAACAGCTTTCATCTTTCATGGAAATCTTTAAGGTTTCCTTCTCCTTGCTGCCAAGCTTTGGTGTACTACGGTCGGCAAGACTCTCATAAGCCTTCGGCACCATAATACTCTGATACGCCGGACGAATGATCTTATCCACATTGATCAGCTCCTCCATACGGTGCGCACTCCAGCCTACGATACGCGCCATCGCAAAGATTGGAGTAAACAGCTCTGTCGGAATACCAAGCATAGTATATACAAAACCACTGTAAAAATCCACATTTGCACTGACACCCTTGTAGATCGCACATTCCTCGCCGATCACCTCCGGCGCAATACGCTCGATCATAGAATATAATGCATAGTCTTTATTTTCATGCTTCTCTGTCGCAAGTCTCTCCACAAATCCGCGGAACGCCACGGCTCTCGGATCAGAAATGGAATAAACAGCATGACCCATACCATAGATCAGGCCACGATGATCAAAGGCTTCCTTATGAAGGATCTTCTTGAGATATGCTCTCACCTCATCCTCATCTGTGGTATCTTTTACATGCTCCTTAATATCCCGCATCATCTCAACCACCTTGATATTGGCACCGCCATGCTTTGGTCCCTTCAGGGAAGAAAGAGCTGCCGCAATAACAGAATATGTATCGGAACCTGCCGATGTAACGACGCGGGTTGTAAAGGTAGAATTATTACCGCCGCCGTGCTCCATGTGAAGTACAAGTGCCATATCAAGCACCTTCGCCTCCAGATCCGTATATTTTTTATCCGGACGGAGCATTCTCAAAATATTCTCTGCCGCAGAAAGATTGTCATCCGGACGATGAATATAAAAACTCTCATCTCTCTCATAATGATTATATGCATGATAACCGTATACAGAAAGCATCGGGAATACACTGATCAGCATCAGGCACTGTGACAATACATTCTCCAGACTGATATCTGACACCTTATCATCATAGGAAGACAGGGTCAGTACACTCTTTGTCAGGGAATTCATAATATCCTGGCTTGGCGCCTTCATAATAACGTCACGGACAAAGTTCGTTGGGAGTCTGCGGTTCTTTGCCAGAATCCCGCTGAACTCCTTTAACTCACTCTTAGTCGGCAGATTACCAAACAACAGAAGATATGTGATCTCCTCAAATCCAAACCGATGATCCTTTCTCATGCCATTGGTAAGATCATAAATATTATATCCGCGGTAAAAAAGCTGTCCGTCACATGGCTTCACTTTTCCGTCTACAATGTCGCTCGCCTTGATCAAAGAAATATTTGTAATACCGGAAAGGACTCCTTTTCCGTTTTTGTCCCTAAGACCACGCTTTACCCCATACTCTGCAAAAAGACTGCTGTCAATGGAATTGTTCTGAATACAGACATCCTTATACTTTTGTGTAAAATCGCTCATCATTTTTTCAAAATTATCCTGCACAATATCACCTTTCCTTTCAAAAAACACCCTCGGGTTACAAAACCGTCTTCCACATATGCCGATGCATTTCCCCATTCACTTACTGCATCGCTTCCGATATATTCTGGTGAATCTTCTGAGCCACCTTCTGTACAATCTGTAACTCCTCTTCACTGATCCCCCGGAAAACCGATTGAAACATATCCTTCTGACACTGCCGCGCCATCTCCAGCACATCTGCTGCCTCCGGCTGCACCGTCAAATGAATATACCGTCTGTCCTGATCATCATACTGTTTCTTTAAATATCCGCGAAGCAGCAGACTGTCAATGGCCTTGGAGACATTGGACTTGGTATAATGAAAGATCCTGACCAGATCCTTCGCCGTATTGCTGCTTCCATGATTATCAAAGAAAAGTAACACACGCACTTCCATAAGCGTCATATTAAATTTTTCAGTAATTTCGGAATACATTGCTTCTTGATACTTTTTGAAATACTGACCACTTAATAATTGTTCCACTCTGTCATCCATGATGCCCTCCCCCATTACCTGACCTTGACCGGACATAATGCTTTTCCTGCTTCAGACAGTTCATTTTAGAACTATTATATCAAAATTTGCTCTTTCCGTCAATCCAATTTCCCCGGATCAATTCTAAAGCTTTTCTAAACAAAAATTACGCCGGTAAATAATTACACGACGCAATTTTGTTCTTTTCTATCACTATGTTAAATATACCGGTACAAAATCCACCGTTCCATGCTCGATATTCATCACCAGATAAGACGGCTGATGCCCCGGCTGGCGGGGCTGTGAAATACTGCCCGGATTGACAACCCAGACATCTCCACGCTTTTCCATATGGGGAATATGCGTGTGCCCGCAGACGACGATCTGCACATCATTGGCCCGCGCCATCTCACTCATGTTTCCAATACTGTCAATGCCTGCATACTGATGACCGTGAGTCAGCAAAATCCGATATCCGCCGATTTCCACAATTCTGGATAATGGAACTCCGCTGAGACTACTGTCACAATTTCCGCGAACCATATCTACCGGCACCCCTGCCAGATCATAAATCTCCTGTGGGGAGCACTGAAAATCTCCGGCATGCAGCATCCGGCAATGGGTTCCTCTCATATTGGCCACTGCTTTTCTAAGATTATCATTGCGTCCATGAGAATCACTGACGATCAGCACTTTGATCTGTTCCTGCTCTGTTTCTCCCATTTTTCCACTCCTGTTCTTATACAATCCCATACTCTTTCATTTTGTCATACATAGCGGTCAATGCACGGCCTCTGTGGCTGATCTTGTTTTTTTCCTCCGGCGGAAGCTCTGCTGTCGTACATCCAAGCTCCGGCACATAAAAGATCGGATCATATCCAAAACCATTCTCTCCCTTTTCGCTGTAACCGATCTGTCCCTCTACCACGCCACGGCATGTAAAGCTTCTGCCATCCGGAAATACACAGGCGATCACACAGACAAAACGGGCACTGCGGTCCTCTCCCTCCACATCCTTCAAAAGCTCAATGATATAATTATTTTTTACTGTATATGGAGTATCCTCTCCCATATAACGTGCAGAATAAATCCCGGGTGCTTTATCCAATGCATCCACCTCCAGCCCGGAATCATCTGCCAGCACGATCTGTCCTGTGATCTCAGAAATCTTGCGGGCCTTGATCAGTGCATTCTCCTCAAAAGTACTGCCATCCTCCACAATCTCTACATTCTGTAAGCCCTCATCCTTCAGGGAAGAAAATACAATATCCTCTCCCTGCAGGATCTGGCGGAATTCTTTCATTTTTCCTTCATTTCCGGTTGCCACAATAATCTTTTTCATGATCATAATTCCTCTCTTTTTATCTTCTTTTCATCAATAGCTCTGTCCTGTTTTTAGGACACCTACTTTTCTATCCTCTGCAGACTTTTGCACAATCCGTTATAAATTCCCTGTGCAATCTCCCTCTGGTTCTTTTGTTTTTTGAGATATCTCATATCTGACCGGTTGGTCATATATCCCACCTCGACAATGGTAACCGGCACATCCGCATGATGCATCAGATACAGCTGATCTCTCCGTATCACCTTACGACGCTGCCTGCCGGTCGTTTCGCAAACCTCATCAAGAATATCCTTTGCAAGCTGCCTGCTGGACAGATTTCCTGCTGTGGTTTTCTTTCTGCCGGAATATAATGTTTCCACTCCCTTTGCCGTCGTGTCATAAGCATCCGAGGCATTACAGTGAACACTGATCAATACATCTGCTCCGGCATCCTTCGCCAGCCTGACCCTGTCCCTTTTGGAAATATCCCTGTCGTCCAGTCTGGTATAGTATGCCTTGATATCGGTGCCATCCAGAATCTGTTTCAGACATCCCACAATTTTAAGTGCCGAGTCCTTTTCCCGATACTTCCAGTCCACCGAACCCGTTCCTTCATCATCTCCTCCGTGTCCGGCATCAATAACCACAACGTGGGAATATACCTCTTTCGGACGACGAAGTACAATATAGCAGGCATCCTCCGACTCCAAAAGCTCCGGCTCATAGATCCGGTTCATACAAAAAGTGAATCGTGCCGTCTTATGTGTCTGGGATACCTTCTGCTTTTTGATCACTTCTTCCTTTCGGAAGTTTCCGTCTCCACCATGATATTTTATCGAAGTCCTTCCATATCCCCTGACGGAGGCTCCTTTCATAGTCAATGTCATGGTCCGTTCCACATAATCATTATCCAGCCGCACAGAGATGGCCTGTCCTGTTACTGTTTTGCTGATCTCTATATAATGTTCTCCCAGCCGGCTGAGTTCATCCTGCTTCATAACATGTGCTTCCACATGCTCAATATTGGACAACTTCTGTGTCTGTGCCGTCTGCCCGCTGCCGTTCTCCTTTTGCCAGAAACTCTTCTGTGACGAAAGATTTCCGGCAATCGTGATCAACAGGACAAACACCAGCAGACCCGCACTGCGAAACGCAAGTCTGCGCCATTCCCACATCTCCATCTATATTAATTCCTCTCTTGAATTTTAAGAACCGGCAAAAGATTCCCTTTTGCCTTTGAAGATATTGTACCATAGATTACATTAAACCACAAATTACAACACTTTTCTTTGTCTTTTTAGTTGAAAGAGATTCCCTCACCCTGTATAATAAAATAGTTATGTTTTGCAGTTTTCACTGCAGTATTACGGATCATTTTATAACAGGAGAGAAAATTATGACAAAGACTATGAATTTACAGGGTGTCTGGGATTTCCAGCTTGACACAGGCTGTACCGGCATCCACGAAGCATTTTATACAAAAAATTTCGATGATACGATTTCTCTGCCGGGTACCACCTCTATGGCACAGAAGGGAACATTTTCTGACAAAATGGAAACAGGAACTCTGACAGATCCTTATCTGTATGAGGGATATGCATGGTACTCCAAGGAGATTCATCTGGAACCGGAGGATGTGGGCAGGGAGATCCTGCTCTATCTGGAGCGTACCCGTGTAACTATGGTATGGGTCAACGATATACAGATCGGTACTTATGACAGTCTGAATACACCACATATTTACAACCTTACAAAGGCCGTGACCGGACAGGACTTCCGTCTGACCATACTGGTTGCCAATCTTCAAAAGCCGGAGGAAGGGGACGCCGATCCACTGGCTTATCCCACAAAGGGCGGTCATCTGACCTCCCCGGATACACAGACAAACTGGAACGGTATTATTGGTGAGATTTCTCTTCGCATTCACGAAGCCTGCTATATCTCCCATATCAAGACACTTCCGGATACAAAAATCGGTACTGTGACACTGGAAATGACTACCGTAAACGCTTCCGGTTCGGATGCTTCCCACACCATTGAGATCCATTCACAACTTCGTGACCGTGACGGACTCAAAGATCTGATTACCCCTGTCCAGTCCTTTGAAATTCCATTTCCGGCAGGAGAAGCAGTATATTCTGTGACATATGATCTGGGAGAGCATCCGGTACTCTGGAGTGAATATACCCCGGTCATCTATGAACTGACCGTCTCCTTCGCAGACAGCACCGAAACTGTCACCACCACTTTCGGACTTCGTGATTTTACTACCGAGGGACATGATTTTCTGATCAACGGCCGCAAGACATTTCTGCGAGGCAAGCATGACGGTCTGATCTTCCCACTGACCGGTGCCGTTCCTGCTACAGTTGGGGAATGGATCAAGGTATTGTCCATCTCCAAAAGCTATGGCATCAACCATTACCGTTTCCATACCTGCTGTCCTCCGGATGCCGCATTTACTGCTGCTGATCTGGTGGGTATCTATATGGAGCCACAGCTTCCGTTCTGGGGTACGATGACAGCTCCGGGAGAGGAAGGCCACAATGAAACCGAACAGTCCTATCTCATTGAAGAAGGCTACCGTATGATGAAATATTTCGGAAACCACGCCTCCTATTGTATGATGTCTCTGGGCAATGAGCTCTGGGGCAGCAAAGAACGGATCTCAGAGATCCTCGCCGCATACAAGGCTGTGGATACCCGTCACTTATATACACAGGGCTCTAACAATTTCCAGCACACACCGGTCATTCTGCCGGAAGAGGACTTCTTCGTTGGCGTGCGCCTGAGCAAGAACCGTCTGTTCCGTGGCTCCTATGGTATGTGCGACGCACCGCTGGGACATATTCAGTCTGCCGAGCCTGCGACCCGCAAAAACTATGACGAAGCGATCCTGCCATCCAAGGCTGCCGCTGACAGCGGAGATGAGGCTGCAGAGATTGAAATCCAGTACGGCACCGGTGTCAAGAAAGTAAAAGCTGCCGAGAATACCGAGGTGCTGATGCCGGAGATTCCTGTGGTATCTCATGAGATCGGTCAGTACTGTGTATTTCCGAATTTCCACGAGATTGATAAATATACCGGTGTATTAAAAGCCAGAAACTTTGAGGTATTCCGGGATCATCTAGAAGAAAAGGGCATGCTTGATCAGGCAGATGACTTTTTCTACAACAGTGGTAAGCTTGCCGTTCAGTGCTACAAAGAAGAACTGGAGGCTGCTGCCCGCACAAAAAATCTTGCCGGTTATCAGATTCTGGATATTCAGGATTTCTCCGGACAGGGAACTGCTCTGGTGGGTATCCTGGACGCTTTTATGGACAACAAGGGTCTTGTGACCACAAAGGAATGGGCGGGCTATTGCTCCGATGCGATCCTGATGGCAGAATTTGACAGCTATGTCCTGACAGCAGGCTCTGTATTTGAGTTCTCCACTGCATTCCGTTATTACCGCCCGGAGAGTCTCGCAGGCAAGTCTGTCACGTACCGCTTCACCCTGCAGGATGGCACAAAGGCAGCCGTGGGAACAATCCCTCTGCCGTCTGACATTCTCGGACTGGTGAAGCTGGAGGATATCTCTATTCCGGTTCCTGCCATCAATGATGCCACAACAGCGGTACTTTCTCTCTTCATTGAGGGAACCGGCATTTCCAACGAATATGAGCTATATCTCTATCCTGCCGACAATGATCATCTGGATCTTGCCAACGTGGCATCGGTGGGCGAAGGCGCTGAGAAAACATATATTACAAATGACTTTGACCAGGCAGAAGCAATGCTTACCGAGGGCAAACGTGTCCTTTATCTGCCAAAGGAGACAGTCGAGAGCCTCAAGGGCTTCTACTGTACGGAGTTCTGGTGCTATCCAATGTTCCGCGATATCTGTGAGTGGATGAAAAAACCGGTAGCCGTAGGTACCATGGGCCTGCTGATCCAGAATGAGCATCCGGCATTAAAGCAGTTTCCTTCCCACACCTACGCAACACCACAGTGGTATCAGCTGGTATCCCACTGTGACTGTGCAATTCTGGATGACACGACAGACAAAAGCTACCGCCCAATCATACAGATGATGGATAACTTTGATCGTAACCATAAGCTTGGTATCCTCTTTGAGGGACAGGTTGGAACCGGCTCCTTGATGGTCTGCACGATCCGTCTCAGCGAGCTTGTCAATCTTACAGAACCAACCAGAGATGATGCCATTACTGCAGCAGGCGAGATCATCAGCCACCGCGATGTCACACATCTTCCGGAGGTAGATCAGTTTATCAAGTCTCTGATCTCTTATGTAAGCTCGGATGCATTCCGGCCGGAGCAGACACTGGATATGAAGAAGCTGCGGAAAACATTTGTAGGGGAATGATGGAAAAGTAAACAGAATAAACGAGAGATAGGCTGCGACATTTTGCCGTAGCCTATTTTGATACTGCTCTTTTCATATTTCTTTAATATCAATAATTTTTTATATTTTTCTCAAAAAAACTTCGCTCAAACATCGCTCATTTTTTTTGAGCGGAAATGTGTGTCAAAATCCTTTTACATCCGCTGTGCAAACGCCTTCCTGCTATACATATAATAGATCACAAACAACACGCCTCCGGTAAATATCCATGAAGCCACATACACATTCATCAGCATTCCAAAGGTCGGAACCATCTTAAAGATCGTTACCAGCCAGATCATTCGAAAGACCACCGTTCCCAGAATAGTCACAACAGACGGCTCCAGAGATCTGCCCATGCCTCTCATGGCAGCACTTTCCACCTCGTAGGTTGCAGTCAGTCCCTCCAGGGCACAGACGCGCTCCATCCGAATAATGCCGTAAGCGGCAACGGCCTGGCTTGTGGTATAGATGCTGACAAAGAATCCCTTCCACAAAATAAATACAACACTCAATATCTCCGTAAAACCGATTCCAAACAGCATACACAGCCAAAAGATCCTGCGGCACCGCTTGAAATTTCCGGCACCATAATTCTGGCTGGTAAAGGTTACTGCCGCCTGCGCAAATGCATTGGCAATATCGTATGTAAAATATTCAAAATTTAAAGCCAGAGAGGAGCCGGCAATGGCATCCTCTCCAAAGGAATTGATGCCGCTCTGGATAAACACATTAGAGATAGAAAAAATGGCTCCCTGAATTCCCGCCGGGATGCCAATGATCAGCACCTTTTTCAAATCTGCCCATTTAATCCTCATATGGTGAAAACGAAATTGAAACTCATCCTGTCTGCAATGAAGACAATGGATCACAAGAGATGCGCTCAATATATTGGAGATCACCGTAGCGATCGCCACGCCGGATACTCCCAGCCGGAAGCAGATCACAAGGACCAGATTCAGTATCACATTGACGATCCCGGATGCCAGAAGATAATACATTGGGTGTCTGGTGTCTCCAAAACTTCGAAGTGCTGCTGACCCAAAATTGTAGATCAGCATAAAGGGAATACTCAAAAAATAGATCCTGATATACAATAAGGCTTCTGCCATAACGCTTTCCGGTGTGCCGGATGCTTCCAAAACAAGCCGGGCCGTCAGCATACCAAGAAGCATCAGAAATACCCCCAAAACTGCTCCGAAGGTTAAAACCGTATGAAGCATACCCGGAATCCGTTCCCGTTTCTTCTGACCGATCAGACTGGCTAACACGGCATTTGGTCCCACCGAAAGTCCTACGATCAGATTAACAAAGATACCTACCAGTGCCACGCAGCTTCCCACGGCCGCCAATGCCTGATCTCCCGCAAATCGTCCCACAACGGCAACATCTGCAGAATTAAAAAGCTGCTGTAAAATACTACTAAACGCCAACGGAAGGGAAAACAGAATTAATTTTCCTGCAATCCCTCCGTTTAACATATCCATCTCTTTTTCTTTTGCTGCGGTTTTCATGATCTTTTGCCTCCACATTCCCTAACACTGTATCACAATTTATATCAAATAGAAAGTGTGGATATCATCAAAAATTGTATATTATACCTATACCAATTTCTTTTTCAGATACTGTGGCATTACAGCTCCCGGATCACATCCTCCCGTACCGGATCCATATGTTCATCAATAAGACCAAAATCCATCTCCTTATAACTCCATGCCGCCCTTCCAATACCATACTTTTCAAAAACAGCATGAATACTCTGATACCATTTCAGAGTGTCTCCCGGAGATGCCAGATTGATCACTCCATATTCCCCACAATATAATGGTACATTTCTCTCCTCAGCAACTGTAATAGCCTCTGCAAACAGCTTTTCAAAGAATTCACTGTCCAGAGCATGGGCAATGTCCTTTGCCGGCTCCAGCATGATCACATTGTCTGGAAGATATTCCTTGGTCTTGTCCATAAACACGGACATGTCATTATCAAAGGACATCCGGTAATCCGCAGGCATGGTATCAACCCAGCCCGCTCCCTGATGAGTAAAGATCAGAGGCTCATAGCAATGAAAATTATAAACAATGTTCTCATCTGCCGGCATCGGAAGATCCTTTACTGCAGTAACACTATTATTCCAGTAGCCACCAATCATAATCTTTGTTTTCGGAGCAATAACACGGATCCTGCGGATACATTCTGCTGAAATCTGCTTCCATGCATCCATAGTCTTCTCGTCCGTCACTTCATTAAGAAGCTCAAAGGCAACCTGATCTCCATATCCGGCAAATCTCCGGGCAATCTCCTCCCACAGGGTATAGAAATACTCCTGATAACTTTCCTCCGCAAAAAAACCATGCTCCTGCTCATTTTTATCAAAGGAATAACCTGCGGTTTTATGAAGATCCAAAATGACATTCAGCCCATATTTCCGGCACCACTCCACAGCACTCTTCACATAACCAAAACCATCCTCCTTAAATGCTCCGTTTTCCTCCCGCAGGACATTGTAATCCATTGGCAGACGAAGATGGTCCAACCCCCAGGTACTAAGACGTCTGATGTCTTCCTCCTCAATAAAATGCTCCAGCCTTTCCTTGCTGTAATCACACTGGGATAACCAGCCGCCAAGATTGACACCCTTTTCATATCCGATCCATTTTCTCATCGTGATCACCTTTCCTTTCTTTTTCTTGCATTTATATAAGCATTGTCTGTTTTCTTTTTACAACTTCATCATAGTATTATTTAGCCGGATATGATACAATGAAACAGATAAATATATCATAATACCGATATAATATGATATCAGGGTCAAAAGCAGATAGTAATATATGTTTACATCCAAATTACTATCTGCCGGCTTAACCATGGCATCATAAAATTACTTTCCACAGAAAGGAGCTTTCATACCCATGAATGTTAAAAAGGAACTCCGGAATCTCCTCGCCAAGCAGCAGGAGGAAGAATATTTTCATATCTCCCTGGAGGAGGAATTTGCCTTCTACCGGGATATTGCCTCCGGCAATCCGGACATTTTGCAGGGAGATATCGCCAATCAGAACTGGGAACATATGGGAACATTATCTGCAAATCCTCTGCAGAATATGAAGTATCATCATGTCATTCTGATCGCTATGATCACCCGTTTTTGCATTGAAGGGGGACTGGAACCGGAGCAGTCCTTTACCCTCAGTGACCTCTTGATCCGAAAGGTGGATCAGTGTACCAGTCAGGAGGAGCTCGCCGGGATCAAGGTGAAGGCTGTCACTGCTTTTACCAACGCCATGCATGAGCTTCGTCAAGGGAAAGCCCTTTCCTATCATGTCCGGCATGGCATCGATTACATTGTCAAACATATGTCCCACCCTCTTTCCAGCCGGGAAGTTGCAGCAGCACTGGGACTTCACCCGGAATATTTATCGAAGCTTTTCAAAAAAGAAACAGGATATACCCTGCAACAGTATATCCTGCATAAAAAATGTGAAACCTCCTGCTATATGTTGAAAAACAGCACCATTAGCTGTACCGATATCAGTTCCTTTCTGGGCTTTGCCTCCTGCAGCCATTATATCCGCTGCTTCCACCGGGAATATGGTGTCACACCGGGGCAATACCGGCGAAACGAGGATCTCACTGACTATTCCAGGCATTGAAATTCCATCTGGAATACGATATCTTAAAATTATGCAAATCGAAGTTGCGAAGCAACTTCTAATATGAACCCTTTAGGGTTCATTATACACCGCATATGCGCTGTTATACATACGGCGAAGATTTTCCTTGCTGTTGTACTGCTCCCCGATACAAAACTCCTTGGACCATGTCATATAATATGCCCATGGTGTATGGGACTCTGCCAGCATATCCACATCCGGCATATAACCCACCTCAGCCAGAGCCGCCACCTTATTGGTACTGGTCGCCCGGATCAGCTCCTCGTATTCCTTCGCATAGTCTGTGGGCGCATATTCCGGCAGGTAAATATCTACAGAAACAATATCCACAAACGCATCCCCCGGATATCCCTCCGGCAGTCTGCAGTTCCATACCCAGAGCAGATTGTCCAGATGACATTCATTCACATAATAATCATACATCAACAGATACAGATCCCTGGCAACCTCCGGTCCCTTAGACCCCCACCAGAACCAGGTTCCGTCTGACTCATGAAACGGTCTCCAGAGAATTGGGATTCCTGCCTCTTTAAACTCCTCAAGATAACCGGCGATCACCTTCATATCGTGATAAAACGCCTCCCGCTCCGGTGTCCCTTCGACCAGTACCTTTGCCGGATCAAAATCAGTATGCTCCGCATAAAAGCTTTTGTCCCTGCCTCCTAAAGGAGAAAACCAGTGAAAGGAAAATGTTACGATCCCATCGGATTCCTTTGCCCATTTCATGGCTGTTTTTAATGTGTCTCTGTTTTCGTACACCTCGGTAAGACATGCCTCTCCGGCATCTGCCTCATTGATATTGGGAGAATATGCCAGAAGCTCAAAACCTCTCAGCTTCGGCTGCTTTCCGGTAATCTCCCGGATATATGTAATCTCCTCCATAGGATTTGTCTGGGTATGCTGTCCCGTAATAATCCCATGTCCTGCTGTCTGTTCCAGATAATTTAAAAGAGCTGCTGCCTCCGGAGAGGCATTTTGATTCACCGGTTTCTGCATTTTGAGATGCCTCCTGTTTTCATTACTGATTCTGCATTCCTGCTCTGTCCAATTTCACAGACACTTTGTACACATAAAGTTTTGTTATATGATGTCCGCATTTTCGGACACATCATCCTTTAAGATAAATTTGTGGATCACCTTTGCCACACCATCCTCATCATTGGAGGCTGTCACATAATCTGCTGCATCCTTTACCACCGGCTGGGCATTCTCCATGGCCACTCCAAGACCGGCATATTTGATCATAGACAGATCATTAAAACCATCTCCGCAGGCGATCATATCTTTCCTTTTATTTCCTGTCATTTTACAGAAACGTTCCAGAGAAGCCGCCTTGTCAATGCCCTTTGGGGTGATCTCCACAAAAAACGGCTCACTCCGGCTGATACAGAGCTTGTCCCCAAACTTTTCGGCATAGATCTTCTCTGCTTCCGCTGCCATCTCCGGCTCGGCTGTTCCCAGACATTTATTCAATGGAAAATCCACATAATCCTCGACCTTTTCCATCTGTTTCACCGGCAGATGATTGATATTCTTCTCCACATCAATATACTCATCATAATGCATTCCGGTGATGATATTGTTATCCTCATCATAGGAAAGCAGACCAATATCCAGCTTTCTTGCCAGAGAGAACAATTCCGGCACAAGCTCCGGCGGCAGTGTTTTCTGGTAGATCACCTCATCACTGCTGCAGTCCGTAATCTTTCCACCATTAAAGGATAAAATATATCCTCCATGCTCCTTTAATTTTAACTCCTTTGCTAAAGGCGTGATCCCTGCGGTGGGACGCCCGGATGCAAGGACCACGGTATGTCCCTTCTCCTGCATCTCCATCAGTGCCGCCTTTGTCTCCGGCGTGATCTTCTTTTCTGAATTGGTCAATGTGCCATCTAAATCCAGCACCAATACTTTTTTATCCATTTCTATTCACGGTTCCTTTCTCACCCTACGCAAACTGGCTGTTATACAAGTTTGCATAGAATCCGTTCTGTGCAAGCAGGCTTTCATGGCTGCCCTGCTCAATAATGTTACCATCCTTCATCACCAGAATAATATCGGCATTTTTGATCGTTGACAAACGATGTGCCACAATAAAACTCGTTCTTCCCTTCATAAGCTTTTCGAATGCTCTCTGGATCCGTATCTCCGTACGGGTATCAATCGAAGAGGTTGCCTCATCCAGTATCAGCATCGGAGGCTGGCAAAGCATAACTCTTGTAATACATAATAACTGCTTCTGTCCCTGGGAAAGATTATCTCCATCCTCACGAACCACCGTATCGTAGCCCTGTGGCAGACGTTTAATAAAGCTGTGGGCATGAGTTGCCTTTGCTGCTGCAATGATCTCCTCCTCGGTTGCATCCGGTCTTCCCATGATAATGTTATCCCGGATCGTCCCATCCTTAAGCCATGTCTCCTGAAGCACCATACCGATATTGCTTCGCAGGCTGGCTCTTGTCATATTGCGGATGTCGGTGCCGTCCACTGCGATCACACCCTTATTCACATCATAGAAACGCATCAGCAGATTGATCACCGTAGTTTTTCCACATCCGGTTGGTCCGACGATCGCCACACGCTGTCCCGGCTTTACGGTAAGATTAAAATCCCGGATCAGCTTCTGTTCCGACACATAGGAGAAGGAAACATTTTTCAGTTCCACCGCACCCTTCACCTGTGTCAGCTCGATCGCATCCGGCTTGTCCGGCTCCTGCGGCTCTGCCTCCATCAGTTCAAACACTCTGGCAGCACAGGCGATCGCATTCTGCAGTTCGGTAATGACACCGGAGATCTCATTAAACGGCTTGGTATACTGGTTTGCATAGCTTAAGAAGCTGGTGAGTCGTCCCACAGACAGCATTCCGTGAATGGCAAAAAATGCACCCACAATACCGACTCCCGCATACACCAGATTGTTGACAAAACGTGTGGCCGGGTTGGTAATAGATGAAAAGAAGGTGGCTCTCAGAGAATACTTCTCCAGTCTGCCGTTGATCTCATCAAACTGCTCCAGAGAGCGTTTCTCGTGACCATATGCCTGTACCACTCTCTGATTGCCGATCATCTCGTCGATCAAAGCCGTCTGGGCTCCTCTTTCCTTTGACTGCATTTGAAACATGGTGTAAGACTTTTTGGCAATAAAGCCTGCCACAAAAAAAGACAACGGAGTCACCAGAATCACCACAAGCGTGATCCATACATTGATCTGCAACATAAACACCAGAGTCCCAACAATCGTCATCACACCGGTAAATGCCTGGGTAAATCCCATCAGAAGACCATCGGCAAACTGGTCCACATCTGCGATCACACGGCTTACAATATCACCTGCCGCATGGCCATCCAGATACTTCAGAGGCACGATCTGAATCCGGTCCATGGCATCTTTCCGGATATCCTGAACCACGTGATAAGTAATATAGTTATTGCAGATATTCATGATCCACTGTGCCACACCTGTAATTGCCAGCACGATCAGCATCGTTTTCACGATCGGCTTTAAGCCGGCAAAATCAACCTTTCCCTTCTCTACCATAAGATCCACGGCATTACCTGTAAGGATTGGAAGATAAAGTGTTGTGATCACCGTCACCGCTGCAAAGATCAGCGACATCACTACACGAACCCGATACTTTTTAATATATTTCATTACTTTTTTCAGAGTCTTCTTCTGGTCATCTCTGGTCATTTTTTCTTTTCCTGCCACCTTTTATCTCACCTCTTCCTTCTGCGTCTTTGTTTCCCCCGGTTTCTTAAACTGGGAATCATAAATTTCCTTATATACACTGCAGTTTTCGAGCAGTTCTTCGTGGGTTCCCATCCCCACAAGCTGTCCGTCATCCAGTACCAGAATTTTATCCGCTTGCTGGATAGAAGAGGTTCTCTGCGATACAATAAATATCGTTGATGTATTTTTCAATGTACCAAGGGCTTTTCGAAGCTTTGCATCTGTTGCAAAGTCAAGTGCCGAAGCACTGTCGTCCAGGATCAGAATGGAAGGCTTTCGCACCAGCGCTCTGGCAATGGTAAATCTCTGTCTCTGTCCTCCGGAAAGGTTTCTCCCCCCCTGTTCGATCTCGTAATCCAGTCCCTCCGGCTTACCGGCAACCACTTCAGATGCCTGTGCGAGCTCCAATGCCTCATTGATCTGTTTATCGTCTGCATCCGGATTACCCCAGTGGATATTTTCACGGATGGAGCCATGGAACAGCACCGCCTTCTGCATTACGATACCAATATTCTGCCGCAGTTCTTCCAGTCTGTACGATTTTACGTCCTGTCCGTTAATTCGTACACTTCCCTCTGTGGCATCATAAAATCTCGGAATCATATGCACCAGAGAAGTCTTTCCGGAACCGGTACCACCAATAATACCGATGGTCTGACCCGGCTCTGCCGTAAAAGTGATATCCTCCAGAGACGCTTCTCCCGCACCTTTATATGCCAATGCCACATGGTCAAACTCCACAAGTGCCGGTTTCTTGTCCTGCCCCGGCTCAAAGGATACATTCCCGTCCTCCAGACTGCTGTTTACCTCCAGCAAGGACTGGATACGATTGCCGCATGCCACACATTTTGTAGTCATGATGATAGTATTGGCAAGCTTGACTAACTCCACCAGAATCTGTGACATGTAATTGATCAGCGCCACGATCTGTCCCTGTGTCAGAGTTCCCATATTGATACGGACCGCTCCGGTCCAGATCAGTGCCACCAAAGCTCCGTTGATCATAATATAAGTGACCGGATTCATCAGTGCGGAAATACGTCCCACAAAAAGCTGCATTCTGGTGAGCAGATCATTTTCCTGACGAAAGCTTTCTCTCTCTGCCTGCTCCTTGTTAAATGCTCGGATCACACGTACACCGCTCAGATTCTGTCTTGTCACCCCCAGCAGACGGTCCAGATGTCCCTGCACCTTCTGGTACATAGGCATGGTCATAAGCATAATGCCAAACACGACAATAGCGAGCAGCGGAATGACTATCGCAAAGATAAGTGCCGCCTTTACATCAATGGTAAATGCCATGATCGCCGCACCAAATACAATAAACGGAGATCGGAGGAAAAGACGAAGTGCCAGGTTGGTTCCTGACTGAACCTGATTGATATCACTTGTCATTCTCGTGATCATCATGGAGGTTCCCGCCTCGTCCATCTCGGTAAAGGACAACGACTCAATATGCTCAAACACCGCATGACGAAGCTTTGTCGCAAAGCCTACCGCCGCTTTTGCCGCAAAATACTGTGCCGTGATGGAGCAGGTCAGACCGATCGCCGCCAGCACCAGCAAAAGACCACCCATCTTCCAGATGTACGGCACATTGTTTTGGGAAATACCTCTGTCGATCAGCCATGCCATAACCATGGGAACGGTGAGATCAAAGCATGCCTCCAGCAATTTAAACAAAGGGCCCAGGATACATTCCTTCTGATACTCCGTAATATACTTCAATAGTTTTTTCATCAGATGCCTCCTAAAAGTAATATGCCCAAAAGACACAACTTTTATTGTATCGTGTATCTGACGTTTGGTCAATATGCCATCCGTTCTTTATCCATACCAAAAAAGGCATTCGTGATCCATTTAGACAAAAAGATAGAAAAGAAGATAATCGCCAAAAGCTCCCACAATAATTTTTTTATCAGCAGGCTTTCCCAGGTCAGCTCAATATTATTTTTATGAATCCGGCGCAATATAGAAAAGGCACTCTGCTGTGTGTTCCAGTTACTCTTCCAGCCGGAAAAATCAGACCATTGCCCCGGTAAAAGCTCCTGAAACATCCTTGTTCCATGGGCCAGATCAAACCGCAGCCACGTTCCTGCCAGTCCCCTCTGATCCAAAAATGCCTGTGCTCTGATCCGGGTCAGAACCTGCGGCCGGTGAGAAAATGTGATCCTGTTTAGATGCATTTTGGACATCCTGTCCCCTGCTTCCACCACAAATGCATCGGAAATATTGGGGATCACACCTCGCACCAGCCAGCACTGTCCCCCCTGCTCTACCTTCTCTCCTGCAATATCAGTACCTCCAAAAAGCTGCTCTGCCGTTTTCTTTCCCAGCAGACATCCCCGGTTATCGGACGGAGAAAGAATTGCCGCTCCCGGCAGTACCCACTCAGAGGAACCACAAAGCACAAGCATTTCTGCCTCTGTTTCCCGGCCGGTTTCCGTCTGGGATAAAGTAATATGCTCCTTTGCTCCCCAGATCGTCACACATTTTTGCTTCCCCGCCAGTGTCTTTGGGGCCTCCGCTGCCGTTACCGGCTGTGACAGATCCGCTGTCAGATAATGCTCCGTGCTGTCCGCTTCCGTTCCTGCTTTCAGACTCCATATGCCAGACAAAACTGCTGCCGCCAGACAGGCCGCCATCCACAGGAAACCACCCCGGCGCATCATCCCTCCTGCAGGCGGACTCTGTCCCCTGCACGAATGATCCGGGTAGCTTCTGTGATCACCTGATCCTCCTGGGACAGATTATCTTCACTGATTGCTGCAAAGCTTCCGTTTCTTTTTAAAACAGTCACATCCACTCTGGATGCTGTTTTTTGTTTTCCAAGCACCGTTTTCACCGAACGGATCACATAGACATAGTTTTTTCCCTGCTCTGTATGAAGTGCTGTCAACGGGATCGTCACATCATAGGGACCGGACTCCTTTCGTACCGTCATTTCCGCCACCTGACCGATTCTGCACTTTCCCTGAGGAACCTGCACAGTCACCTTTCTTTTTTCCGTGCCATCAGATTGTAGCTGTTCCTCTATGGACGATATTGTTAGTCCCCTTATTTTTTTCTCTGCTGTCTTTAATGTCACTTCATCCCCCACAGAAAGCTTCTTTGCTTCTCTCTTTTCCATCAATGATGTAAACTGAAGCTTTTCCCCGTTTCCCGCATACAGAAGCACAGCGGATTCATTTGTCACATCTCCCGACTTCACATGAACTGCCGTAACCACGCCATCCTGATCTGCCCGGACCGCTCCCCCTGCTCCGGCAAGCTCCTGTAGCTGACGCAGCATTTTTTGTTTCTCTCTGATCTGGAGATCATTCTGCTCTTTGGTATAATTGATTTCCGTTTTTATTTCCCTTTCTGCTTCTGTTCCCTTTTCCGGATGACACTCTGCCAGCTTATTCCTTGCTTTCTTTAAAGAAGCTTTCGCCTTCTTTACCTTCCGGCGGTTCTCTGACACGGTACGGCGGTAATCATCTCTGGCACGTTTTAATGTCTCCTTTTGATCTGCCCGCTTTTGCTGCAGCGTCTGCTCCTGTGTCTGAAGCTGTAGCTGAAGCGAAGCAATCTCATCCTCCAATGCACTGATATCATCCTCTGTATTTTCCCCTTCACTGCCCTTTTGCTTCTGCTCCTTTAACCGGTCCAGCTTCTTCTGCTTCTGGGCAAGCTCCAGTCTGCCCGCCGCCAGTGTTCCATCAACCTCCACCGGTTTTGCGGCATCCTCCACAGCTCTTGCCGCCTGCAGTTTCTCTGTCTGTGCAGTTTCCTTTGCATTGTCATACTCCGTGGAAGCAGTCTCCACCGCTGCTGTAAGCTCCTGTTTCTTCTGCTGATACTGCTCTCTGTTCTGTTTTTTCTGGGACTTTATTGTCTCTCTTTTTTCCTGTCTGTTCCGGCGAATGGTATCCTGTGCCTCCTCACTCTGCAGCTCTAAGCCCCGGATCTCTTTCTGCAGAGTCTGTATCTTTTCCTCCAGACTCTTTGCCTGCACTTTTGCCAGCACATCCCCCTTGCGAAGCTTCTGCCCCTTTTGTACATATACCTTTTCCAACACAAGACCGGCCAGAGTCCAGAACCCGTTTTCTGTTTGCTGCTCCATAGTTCCCTCCCCTGTCACGATCGTCTCCAGACTCCGGGTACCCGGATGGATCGCCGCTACCTGTGCTACAGTCATAGAGGCTGCCCCTCTGGAGATTACAGTCATTGCAAACATAAACACCATAAAACCAGCCAATATTTTTGCACATTTATTCTTTGTAAGCTTTGATAACATATTCTCACTCCTTTACCGCAGCCTCTGTAATTCCCTGCTCCATATACCTCTGCCCCATGCCAAAGATCAGCAATGCCGGGATCATTGTCACAAAACAGCTGCAAAGGGTAAACCCCAAGTGGTCCTTCTGCAGCTGCGGCAGATATAAAGACAACGGCTGCAGCTTTTTCTCCTTCAGAAATACCATAGGCTGCTCGATCATACTAAAGCATTCCAGACATTGCAGCACCAGTGCTGACAAAATTCCGGAGGTTCCCATGGGAATCCCGATCTTTATGAATATTTTCCATTCTCCCGCCCCATCAATCCGTGCCGCCTCCAGCATTTCCTCCGGAATACTGCAAAAGAAACGATACATCAAAAACACCGGAAAGGTGGAAAATGCTCCCGGCAGGATCACAGCCCAAAGAGTATCCAGCAGATGAAAGCGGTCCAGCACCAGATATTCTGACAGCATTGTCACCTGAAAGGGCAGAAGCATCAGCAAAATATAAAGCAGATAAACAGCCCTTTTGCCCGGAAAGGAATATCTTGCCAGCCCCCAGGCACCGGGAATCCCAACAATGATCTGTCCTGCCAGCACTCCCACTGTGATCTTCATGGTATTCCAGAACATCTGAAAATACTCCGGTGAATCCAGACAAAGCTGTACATAATGGCGCAGTGTGGGATAAAGCGGAAGCCAGTGCCATGCCGCATATCCATCACTGTCGGAAAACGCCGGAGCCAGTAATTCTGCTAATTCCTGATCTCCCATCAGGCTTCCCCCCAGCAGAAAAAACACCGGTGCCACCGTGATCAGCCCTGCCACGACAAGCAACAGAAATTTCCCCATGGTTACTACTTTTTTCATTCTCTCATTCCTTTCTCAACCCGCAAACTTTGAATCGTAAGACTTTTCCCAGCTTCTCTGTAACAGCATCGTCAATGCTCCTGCGACTACCACAAGGATTCCGGCACCTGCCGCCATCTTGTCCACCGACAGATCCATAAACCAGTTATTAAACAGATGCTGCAGCAGGTAAATATTCTCCTGTGGATAATTTCCCGCCACCAGATACGCCTCCCGGAACACCTTAAAGGAGTTTAGAAAGGACAGAATGACAATCGTAAATATCACAGGGCGTATCATAGGTAATGTGATCCGAAACAGTATTGTCCGTTCTCCTGCTCCATCAATCTGTGCCGCCTCATAAATCCCCTGGGGAATCGTCATCAGTCCCGCCATCCACAACACAATACTGTAGCCAAGGTTTTTCCATACATAGCTAAACACCAATACCCAGAATGCATACCCCGTATTCATCCAATCCACACCGGACAGATCAAACAGATGCAGGACACCATTAAAAAATCCTTTTCCGGCAAAAACCATTTCCCATAGCGCAACAATGCTTGCCGCCGGAATCGCATAGGGAACCAGATAAATCCCTTTCCATATCCCCATCCAATCTGCCACCCGCTCCTCATCCCCTGCAAGCCACCGGCTTTTCCGGAGATGACGCCACATTCCCGTCAATATCACGGCAAAAACAAAAGATATTACCAGTAACAGCGGCAGGCAGACTGCCACAAACCGGATCGTATTGCGGGCTGCCAGCCGGAATGCCTGATTGTTAAGAACTGCTCTGTAATTATCCAGACCACAGAAGCGGTTTCCGGACATTTGAAAAAAGGAACGACGCATCACATCCAGAAAGGGAATGAGGTAAAAAAGCATCACTCCCAAAAAGCCCGGCAGTACAAAAAGAATTCCCTTCCACTGTCTTCTGCGGATATGCGCCGGCTTACTCCGAAACATACAGCTCCACCTTCCTTGTGATCTCATCTACCGCATCCTCCAGAGTAGTTTTTTCCCTCAGATACTTTTTCCCCTGTTCCATCACAAGCTCCCGAATCACCCGGTCAGTGATCGTTGGTGTCGTTAAACCTTCTAACATTTGTGTAAGTTGTTTTTGCTGGGAAGAAGATAATTTTGCTGCATGATAACTGATCTCGGAACCATCCTCCCCTGTCATTCCCATATAATAGGACTCCAGTCCCTTGATCTTTTTTTCATATGCCTTTTTATTCACCGGAAATGCCGCATTCATCGCCTCCTGCGCCTGTGCGGTATATGCCGTGCGGATAAATTCTTTTGCATTGTCATTCTCCTTCCCCTTCGTCATCAGACCAAGTCCAACATATGGGACAAAGGATGGATGATCACTGCCTAACAATCCATAGCTTCCTCCTGCCTTTTTCTCAATCCCGTATATATTCTGTACTTCCTGCAGAGATACCAGTGTCTGAATACTGCAGAGATTTTCTCCGGAAATCCTCCCGACATTTTCGTTTTCTCCTGTACTGTAAAGTTCTCCGTCTGATTTTACCGAATCCAGAGTCTCCTCCAGCCGGGCGCGGTATTTCTGATTTTCTTTTCTGTCATTATCCATATCATAGAGCTTTTTGGCGGTCTCCAAATATTTTTTCACTCCCGCATTTATTTCCTCCGCCGAGGTTCCCCAGGTACTGCTGTCGGCATCAAACAGGGTTTCTAACAGATTAGAGGATGCCAGAACCGGCCATACCGTTGTTTTTTTCTCTTTTTTTAGTTTATCCGCAGCCTCCGCCATGTTCTGAATGTTTCCCACAGCCTTTACAAAATCCTTCGGCCCCTCTGCCACTGCACAGTAAAACTGCAGCGGAAGCTGATATACCTTGCCATCCTTTTGATATGCCTGCAGGATATTCTCAAACATCTCTCCCTGCGTCCCGGAAATCTCCGCACTCATATCCGTAAGGATTCCCTTCTCAATATAACGCTCCACCGGAAGCCCATCGGTCACCAGTACATCCGGACCTTTCCCGGCCATGATGTCCGTGTTCAGTGCCTTAATGGCATCATCGGCTGTCACACTGTTATTGCCGGACAGACCAATGAGTTTTTTTACATAAACATCCGGATTTTTTTTCTGAAAATAAGAAATCGTCTGCTGTAGTACATGACTGTCCTCTAAAGCGTACACTGTAATCTGCTTTGTCGGTACTGTGGAAGCGTTCTTATCATAATGATAATACAGGCATTTATCATTCCCCAGGGAATCCACGGCAAAGACCATATAATTTCTGGCATCAAGCTGGATGACAGACTTAAAATACATACTTCCATCACTGAGGCTTACTATATCGCCATTCAGAATCTGCTCCACGGCACCGCCTGTCGTTTTGACAAAAAAGATTCCCTTGTGACAGACGATCACAGTCTCATTCTTCTCATTGGCAGAAAAGTTTACCGGAAACGAATTGTCCTGATTTCCTCCATCCAGATTTTCAAAAATCCTCTGCAGCTTTTTATTTTCCTCCCGTATGGTGCCGGTTTTCGAATCGGCAAATACAACAGTGGAATCGGTTCTCACGATCGCCACATCCTGTCCTGCCGCAAAAACTCCTCTGACATTTCCATCCTCATCACTGCAAAAGCTTTTCAGCTTTCCGTTGCGGGGATCCAGCTCAAAAATTTTATTATTCATTTCCACAAGATAAATTTTATCTCCTACAAATGCAATATTATTGGTAAAATTTTCTTCCTTCCTCCACTTTGGCAGATTCAGTGGCACTTCTTTGATCCGGCCGGTCTTCGAGATCAAACGCAGTCCCACCTTGTTGCTGTCAGCCTGAAACATGCCTGCTACAGCGATCGTACCATCCTTTGCAATGGACACGCCATCATAGCTGTATACCGGAAAACTTTTTATCTTCCGGGCTTTCCATTTTTTCCCTGCGTTTTTTGTGGTCAGAATATATTGTTCTCCCGTCTCATCGCTATAGCCAAACGCTTCCACAACGCCATCGGTGCGCTCCACGGCCGACAATAAGGTAGTCACCTCTTTTGGCAGTTTTCGTTCCTGTTCCAGAAAACGCCCCTTCGCCTGAGTTTCTGATTTTTTGTCCGTGGTATGACCGCCGGAATTCTTTTTGTCACCACAGCCTCCCATGGCCAGACAAAGAGTAAATACCAGTACCACTGCCAGCACTCTCGACATTATCCCGTTTCTTTGACTCATATAAGCAAACCCGCCTTTCCCTGTGTCCGCAGGATCAATCAATCCTCTGGACACATATTTATTTTTCATTTGTTTTTCTTATCATACCAGAGGAACTTTTAAATTTTCTTGAAAAACATCTGGAAATAAAAAATTTTTTTAAAGATTTCTTAAAGACTTTTTTGATATACTGAATACATATCTTAATTTTATATTTGCGCCTGCAGTCCGGATCTTGACGGACTGTACCAGAAAGGATTGTACCATTATTATGAGAATATTACTGATCGAAGATGATAAAAATCTCTGTGAACTTCTGCGATTCCAGCTGGAAAAGGAGCATCATGAGGTGGAAGTATGCCATGACGGGCTGGACGGACTTGACCTGTTTCTACAAAACGCCCACGATCTTGTGCTTTTAGACCGGATGCTTCCCACCATGAACGGTCTTCTTGTCCTGCAAAAAGCAAGACAAAAGGGCATTGATACCCCTGTGATCCTGATCACCGCTTTGGGAGAGTTATATGACCGGGTCGAAGGACTGGACTGTGGAGCCGATGATTATCTGGTAAAGCCCTTTGCCTTTGAAGAGCTTTCTGCCCGGATCCGTTCCATCGGCCGCCGGAATAAAACCTATGATGATGCCCACCGCTTATCCTATGGAGATATCACATATGATACACAGCTCCGGGAGCTGAATGGTCCCACCGGCAGTCTGCAGCTTTCCGGCCGGGAAGGACGTCTTCTGGAGGTATTGCTGCAAAGTCCGGATACCGTAATCCACCGTCCCATTCTTTTTTCTAAAGTCTGGGGAACCGATGCTCCGGTGGAAGAAAGCAATCTGGATACCTATGTTCATTTTGTCCGGAAACGACTGAAACAGACCGGAAGTGCACTCTCCCTGCTGACGATCCGTGGAAGCGGATACAAGCTATCCCAATAATCGGACAGTAGCTGCACAGCACTTTTTATTTTTTAGGAAAGGTTATTTTTATGTTTGATAAACTTCATCGCCAGCTCACCATATTCTGTACTGCCACGATCGGTACGATCCTTGTGGTCCTGAGTCTTCTGTGTCTTTTTTATGCCAGACAATCCATAATCCAGACGGACCGCAGCTCCTTTCAAAAACAGTTAAATACTATCCTGACCAGCCTGCAGAGTCAGGAGTACATTTCCCACCAATGGTTAAACCAGATGCAGAATGAATACCGTTTTTCCATTTATCTGTACGATAACGGAGAACCCCTTTACTATGAGCAGTTACATGAAGATGCCTCCAATAAACGTCAGGCCTCCCTGCGGGAAAAAGCAATCCGCAAATCCCAGGTCGATATTTTCTATGATAATTCCGGCGAGAGTGCTTATCATGAAGAATTTTCCCTGCGGGAAAACAGCCACAGCTATTATACTTCCGTGGGATATCTGACCCAGAATACGGACAGATTAAGCTTTGTTATTTTTTATGATCTGTCACATCTGCAGCATAACCTGTACTCCCTCTATGTACTGATCCTTGCTGCGGACGTGATCACCCTGATCATTCTCTCTGTATTTTCGTGGCATTTTACCAGACGGGTTCTGCTTCCCGTGGAAACCAGCCGTCAAAAACAGCAGGAATTTATCGCTGCCGCTTCCCATGAACTGCGTTCTCCTCTTACCGTAATATTATCCGGTATGGAAACCCTGGATAAAACACAGTCACCGGAGCAGCGCCACCACTTCTGCTGCCTGATGCAGGAGGAGGGCAGGCGTATGCAGCACCTGATTTCCGATATGCTGCTCCTTGCCAATGCCGATGCCCATGGAATGAAGCTTCATTTGCAGGAAACATCACTGGACGAGCTGCTTTTGGATAGCTTCGAGAAATATGAATCCATTGCTCTTTCCCGGAAGCTGTCCCTCCGTATTTCCCTGCCGGAGGAAGATATCCCGTTCTGCCGTACAGACCCGGAACGTATCCATCAGTTACTGTCCATTTTATTGGACAATGCAGTTTCTTATACTCCGGAAAACGGTACGATTCTCCTTTTTCTGATGCCAGCCCGCTCTCACCGGATCACCTTTGGCGTTGCCAATACAGGTTCTTCCATTCCCGACGGGGAAAAGGAGCGTATTTTTGACCGGTTTTACCGCGCAGAAAAGTCCCATACCGATCATGAACATTTCGGTCTGGGACTTTGTATGGCAAAAGAAATTATTCGCGCCCATCACGGCAGCATCCGGGTTACAGAGCCGGAGGTGCTGGCTTCGGACGTTACAGAGCTGCAAAAATTTCCTGTGGAAACCGGCACTTTATTTCTTATGGAGCTTCCATTATAGACCTTTATTACCGCTCTCCGTGAAGGCCTGCAGACTACAAGTGTCATCAGAATCAGCAGTGCCGTTACCGACAGACTGACCGTATATGCCGTTAAAATCGCCCGAAATGTTCGATGGTTCGAAAATACCGCTATGATCCGGAAAACCCTGACGCCACATAATCCCAGCACCGTCAGAACCGCTGGGATTATAGAAATTCCGAAGCACCTGTGGCAACCGCATCCTCCAAATTACAAATGTCTGCAGCTTTTTCACAACATATCTTCTCTATATTGATACCTCTTCAGTTTCCTTCCCATAATAATACAGATCAGGCTTCCACTTACACCAAGAATAAACATCATAAGTGCCGCCCCGGAACCCTTACCAAAACCAAAAAGCATATTTAAATATGACAAATGACCATATCGGACCATAAACGGTTCGCAAACATTGTCGACCATAAAACCACCAAAAAACATACCGATCGGAATCGTGAAAAACTGCAGTGTATTTCGACACGCATAAACACGTCCCTGTAATTCCACCGGAATGGAGCTTCTGAGGATCACCTCCTCATTGGTACTCATCACAGGTACCAAAAGCCATCCGATCACCTGACCTGCGCACCATAATAGCGGCTCTCTGGCATAAGCCATAATAAAATTTTCTGTTCCCAGTGAAAACAGCATCGTCCGGTATGCTAGCTGTTAAATTATACCAAATCCCCATGATGACTAAACCCACGGCATTTTTAAAAACTCATTCTTTCTCTTTTACCCTAATCCAAATGGAACTGTGCCACGAACTCCTTAATAACGTCCACAGACCGGTTACACTCCTGCAGCTTTTCATATCCGTCCTCAACAAGATTCTGGGTACTTCCGGATTTTTCTGCGATACCGCTGATCCCATCGGAAGACTGTTCTACCATGGTATTGATATCTGCTACGGTACTGCCAATCTGACCGATATGTTTTTCCAGCTCTTCCACGGCATTTTTGGTTTCCTGCATAATATCCCGGAAAGTGTCCGCATCCATGTGATACTGCTGCCCCATTTTGGCAAAGTTCTCATAATCCCCAAGAACGGTCTGCTCCAAATCATCATACATAGAGAAGTCTGTCGGTGTCAGACACTCCAGATCCTGATCCAGAGACGGGCGCTGTGCAAAAACTCCGGATGTGGGATTGGAATACTTCGGATTATATCGAAGATACGCCGTAACTGCTCCATTGGTGTGATTTGCAAAGTCTAACACCGACTTCTGCACACTCTTGGTATATGTATCCGCATACGCCTTATCCTTCACAAAAGCGTCGTAGTCAAAGCTGCTCATGGCAACCTCACTCAGCGTATCCACGGACTGCTGGATCTTCTGAATGACGGAATTAATTTCCTGTGCCTTTTTTTGCTCCGTCAGCTGCAGTTTTGTAACAGCGTCCTTTCCCGCTTCAGAAACCCTTTCAGAACATTAACACATCCCTCAATTCCTATGAATCGAAATGAAATACTTTTTCTAAGCATTTTCCAAGACATAGTCTTCAAAAAGAGGCAGGGTAAAATACACATATCCTCTCATTTCGCCGGAAAGAATTCCTTTTTTGATCAATCGCTTCCGATATGGATTGAACTGATTCGTTTCCATCCCCAGATGCTCCCGGATATCTTTTATTTTTCCGCTGTCTGTTTCGGCAATACCCCTGGCAACAACACGATCCTTCCGGGAAAGCTCTGACCATATTTTGTCATACACAAACTCACTTAAATACTGCTCATACTCCTCCAGCACCTCCCGGTAATTGCCACGATTATTCCATGTCAGATAACCAAGCACCTGAAATGCAAAGGGATACCCTTTTGTCAGCTCTGCCATCTGAGCTGCCTGTTCCCGTTCTATCTGAAAGATATTCATATATTTTTTAATGATTGCCTGCTGATTTAACGGCTTCATCTGGATCTTTGGGGCACGATACAAAAAGGTCAGATTTTTTTCATTCTGCAGCTCATCAATATTTTCATATAGGCCCGTTGCCAATAAAAATATCGGAAGATCCTGCCTTACGAAAATCTGAAAGGAACCGGCAAAAACATGCATAAATTCGTTATTGGTCACTTCATCAATGGTTACCAGCAATTTCTTTCCGTTCTTTTTCATCTTCTCTAAAATGGCAATGATCGCCGTCTCCGCATCTGTAATGGGGGCTGCACCTTCTATGGAAACACCAAATCCCCAAAAGGAAAGATCAATTTTTGCGGATTTAATAATCCCTGCACAGACCGGATTGCTGTTTAACTTTGACAACATTCCCTGCAGCAGATCAACCGATGGATTCAGTTCAATTACGACCCATTCATCTCTGGTCCGCAGCTTCCGGGATATTTCTGTCATCATTACTGTCTTGCCGGAGCCACGTACACCCGTTATTAAAAACATCTGCTGATTTACCGGTTCTGCCGTAAATGTATCAATAATTTCATTGGTCTGCACCGGACGTTCCACCGGCTCCAATGGACTTTTTCCAAATGTCAGAGTAAATGGATTCTGCATATCGTTCGCCGTTCCTTTCCTTCTGTTTTACTGTCGTTTACTGTTTAGAATTCTTTTTACTGTTCTTTACTCTCTTTTACTGTTTTTGTTTTATTTTACTGTTCTTTACTGTTTTTGTCAATAAAGTAAGTCCAAATTTAAGAATACTGAGAATCCCCGATAATGCCCTTTCTCCCATTTGACATCCCCTGACCGCCGTGTTATGCTTGCAACAAAAGCCAAATACTTCACTCCGGAGGGCGGTTCCACTTCGCCCCTTTGTGATAAACGATCAGAAATGGAGATCTCTATGGAAAATGAAAATAAACAGCGGACACCACATAAACGCCGTGTCCGCTATAAAGGAAAATATCCAAAACGCTTTGAAGAGAAATATAAAGAATTAAATCCGGAAAAATATCAGGATACCATCGAGCATGTGATCCGTAAGGGAAATACACCTGCGGGAATGCACATTTCTATTATGGTGCCTGAAATCCTTGATTTTCTGCAGATACAGCCTGGTCAGACCGGCTTTGATGCGACACTGGGATATGGCGGCCATACCAGAGCCATGCTTACAAAACTCAATGGCCATGGACATATATATGCAACAGACGTGGACCCGGAAGAGTCTGCCAAAACCAGAAAGCGGCTGGCCGATCTGGGCTTTGGCGATGACATCCTGACCATCAGGCTGCAAAACTTCTGCACCATTGATGAGATTGCCCGTGAAGCCGGAGGCTTTGATTTCCTGCTAGCAGATCTCGGAGTATCCTCCATGCAGATCGACAATCCAAAGCGCGGCTTTTCTTTCAAGATGGATGGACCGTTAGATCTGAGACTAAATCAGGAAAAGGGGATCAGCGCGGCACAGAGACTGGAAACTATCAGCCGGGATGAACTGGCAGGCATGTTTTATGAAAACTCCGATGAGCCATACAGCGATGAAATTGCCAGGGCAATTACAGACTATATCCGCCGTGGCAACCATGTGGACACCACCACGAAGCTTCACCGGATCATCGAGGAAACCTTATCCTTCCTTCCGGAAAAGGATCGAAAGGACACGGTCAAAAAGACATGCCAGCGTGTTTTTCAGGCACTCCGGATCGATGTCAACAATGAATTCGAGGTGCTCTATGAATTTATGGAAAAGCTGCCGGACGCCTTAAAGCCCGGCGGCAGAGCTGCCATCCTGACCTTCCACTCCGGAGAGGACAAACTGGTAAAAAAGGCGCTCAAGACCGGTTATAAGGCAGGTATCTACAGTGAATACTCCAAGGATGTGGTACGCCCTTCTGCACAGGAATGTGCACAGAACCCACGGGCACGCTCCACCAAAATGCGCTGGGCAGTTAAGGCCTAGCTGCTCACCGTTCTTTTAAAAATATTGATCTCTGGAAACAGAGAAATGTCACGGCAAAATAAACTAAATAGATTCCCATAAACAGCAGGGTTCCCTCTACAAAATAGGTAGACACACAGCCTGACACGCCTGTCCCACGGACAAAATTTCCACTGATACACAAAACCATTTTTCCACTGATCACCAATGCCAGTAGTGCCGGGCACAAATAGTAACCTGCCATCTGCCGCAGCAGGAGTGATCTGACCTGTTTTTTGGACAGACCGATTTTTTCCAACACATCATACCGGAATTTATATTTCGACGAATCGCTAAGCTGCTGCACGGACAATACCGTTAATGCCACACAGACAAAGACAAGACCCATATAAAACAACGGAACGATCATGGACGCAAGAAGCATCTTTAACTCCGGTATCAGATTATCCCGTACCAGATTGGTAGCAGTATAAACCAGTACCGTATCGGAACCGCTGCAGCTATTTCCGGATAAGGATGATACGGTATGTCCGGAAAAATCACGGTCATCGGGATCTGCCAGGGCATCCAGCTTCTGCTCCAGCCCTTGTGGCGTCTCTCCCTTCAGATCCACCGCAAGCTCAGAATAATACGGCTTCATTCTCTGAAGCACCTTATCTCCCACCACGACGATATAATCTCCTCCGTTATGACCATCCTGCGAGAAAGGCTCTGCCTGAACTCCCGCAAAGGTCAGCTCTGTTTTTTCATCTGCCGCTGTTAAATGAAGATCTTTTCCAATAGAAGCAACGTCCTTTTGTAAGCGTTTCTTGGTCTGTACGATATATTGGTCAGGTTCAAAATGTACCGGCTCATATCCCAGCATTTTCCTTAGACGGTTATAATCAGTCTTCCCCATATAAGTATCATACCGGCAATAGGTTCCATCATTTTCTAACATTTTTGTAACCCGTTTCCGGTCAGGTTTCCCATTTTTATTCTGATACATGGTGCTATACTGCTCCAGATGCGTCAGCATCCAGGTATTTACCTGATCCTTCTGATCCGTATATATACGATACCGGAGCATTTCTTTTACATCCGCCTCCTGCTGCAGTACCTCCTTTTCATCCTGAAAATCATCCTGAACCTGATCACTGTAGATCAGCACATCAAACGGAAACTTCGCTTTTAATGCCGTATTTTCATAATCACAGAACATAAATGCCACACTCGCCCCCAGAAGTGCCAGAGTAAATAACGAAGTCAGGGTTCCAAGGGTAAACTGCATGGTCCTGATCTTTGATGCAAACTGGCGCAGCAAAAATAATCGCTGTCCCTGATAAATTCCCTTTCCCTTCCTTCTCACATAGCAGATGATCCAGGCAGACACTCCTGTATAAAACAGATAGATTGTCAGAACCAGACCGATCAGAAACAATATGATCTCCCCCGTCGAATTCAAATGAGTAAACATCCCCCAGAACAGGATCAGAAATATCACTGCCATGGGAAGTAAGATCCGCTTCCATTCTTCATGCTTTTCCACGATCTCCTCATTTTTCCGGTCCTGTTTCATCAGCTCATTAATGTTCATTTTGCGGAAAGAAAAACCGCATCGGAAAAATGCCAGCAGATAACAGCCCGCATAACATCCAAAGGTCATAAGCCATGTACGATAATCCCACGAAAGCCGGAAGGAATAGGGAATCCGTACCATAGAATCAATCACAGAACATAAGATCTGCTGAAAAAACACCCCCAGGACAGATCCCACAAGAAATGCGATACCTCCCAGCATTATATTTTCCCGGATATAAACACGGGCAACCTGTCCTTTTTTCATTCCTAACAGCAGATAAATTCCAAACTCCCTGCTGCGTCTTTCCATCATAAAATGAATAATATAGTAAATCAACCACGCCGTAATGATCACAACAAAGCCTGTAGCAAGCCCCACCATAATCATCATCATCTGATTCATCTGGTCAAACCTTCCCAGCTCCTTATCCCAGAATAAGCTGTCAAATGCATACAGAAGCGCTGCCACAACCGCCAGCGTGATCATATAGATCTGATAATCCCCGGCAAAACGCTTCATATTACGATAAGCCAGTCTTCGTATCATGAGACGATTCACCTCCCATCAACGACAATACATCCAGAATCTCCTGAAGAAATGCTCTGCGGTTCCTTTCTCCGCGGATCAGTTCATGAAAAATCTTCCCATCCCGCAAGAAAAGTATCCTGCTGCAATAGCTTGCAGAAAATGCATCGTGAGTTACCATCAGGATCGTTGCCTTCTGCATTTCATTTAAACGGCAAAAGGTCTCTAAAAGTACCTGGGAAGCATGGGAATCCAACGCTCCGGTAGGCTCATCGGCGAGAAGAAGAGAGGGGTCATTTGCCATAGCTCTGGCACAGGCACATCTTTGCTTCTGACCGCCGGATACCTCATACGGAAATTGATCCTTTACATCCTCAATCTCCAGAAGTTCCATCATATCCTGACAGATTTTTTGAATCTCTTTTCTCCTTTTTCCCTGTACCGTCAAAGCAAGGATAATATTTTCCTCCAATGTCAGTGTGTCCAATAAATTGTACTCCTGAAAAACAAAGCCGAGGTTTTCCTTGCGAAATTCCGACAACTGATCTGCAGACATTTCTGTAATGTCCAGATCATCATAATAAATATGCCCCGATGTCACATGATCGATCGCTGCCATCATATTTAATAAGGTGGTCTTTCCGGAACCGGACGCTCCCATAATGCCCACAAATTCTCCCTTTTCCACCTGAAAGCTTACCCTGTCCACGGCCTTTGTAATATTCTGTCCATTACCGTAATATTTTTCCACATCACATACTCTGATACAATCCTTCAAATGTCTCACCATCCTTTTCCTGTTGATTTTTTATATAACGATAAACAAAATACATTCCCGTAAGGAGATATCCTCCGGCTAATATCCATTGTAATATATCATCATATTTCCAGACAGAGTAGTCCCACCCAAGGATTTCATTCATTAGGAAGTTGGAAAAATCACATAATCCGTGTACCAGAACCGGAAATACCAAGTGGTTTGTCTGCAAATAAAGCGCTGATAAAAACACGCCCATACACACTGCGGAAATTACCTGTTTTGTGGTACTCAAAAAATCCTGTCCTGCCAGCAGATTCATATAATGACAAAGGCCAAAGCAAAGGGAAGATATCAATACCGCAAAATAAATTCCTTTTCTCTTGTCTTTCCAGGCCGATAAAAATCCATTTAAGATGATTCCCCTCCAAACAAATTCCTCCAGCAGTCCAATGCTTAAACATGCGATACAGCAGATCACAAAAAATTGGATTCCTTTCCCGGAGAATAGAGAAAATACTCTTTTTCCATAAAAAATTGCCACCAGATCATCGCCGATCTGAATCAGGGGGGAAATAATCATTGCAAATGCTGACAGCAAAGAAACACTACTTTTGCCGTTCCTCACAAAATCCACTTTTTTGTGAAATAATACATACATTATAAGAAATACCGAAATTTCCTGTAACAGCATAACAACGTATGTATTATTTAAAGATTCCATCCAATTTCCTGTCATTTTTCCAACAACAAAAGATACAAAAAATCCAATTCCTTCCCATATTGCATAAACCAGAACAGTATACCCTACCGGAATAAGAAAATCACTGATCCAACTATTTTTTCTTTCCATGTTTTATCAACCTGCCTTTCAAATTGTATCTCTTTTCTTTTCAGAAGTATACTTCATCCCCGCCGGTGTTCATATAAAAAAAGCTTAAAGAAATCTTACGATTTCGAAAGATTTCTCTAAGACCTTAACGTACCTCTGAAATATAATTATTTTGTGGAAATTGTAAAATGATTTTGGTATAGCTGCCCGCTTTTGACTGTGCATATATTTCCAGCCCAAGCTGGTCACAAAGCTTTTTACACAGATACAGACCAATGCCCGTGGATTTCTTTTGGTTTCTCCCATTTTCCCCGGTAAATCCCTTTTCAAAAATGCGGGGAAGATCCTTTTCCTGTATTCCCATCCCATTATCCTCAATAATCAGGCAGGTATGATCTGTTGTCTTTTGCGCCAAAAAGGAAATACAGGGTGAGCTGTCTCTTTTATATTTGACACTATTTAATACGATCTGATTGACAATAAAACCCAGCCATTTCTTATCGGTAAAAACATCCTCATCACAATTCACTTCTGCCCGGATTCCATTGCGGATCAACAGAAAGCGGTCCCGCTCTAAAACGTCGTACACCATCTCCTGCAAATGGCAGCTTTGAATCAGATAATCCTTATAGACCTGCTCCGACCTCGCATAATAAAGCACCATATCCACATAATTTTCAAGCTTTGCATTCTCCATGCTGATCTGCCGGAATCTCTCCGGGGCACCGGTCTCCTCTTTCCTTCCATTTTCACATAGCAGACTGATCCCTGTAATTGGTGTTTTGATCTCATGTACCCAGCTTTCTATATACTCTTTATATTCCTGTTGTTCCGCCTCCAGCTTTCTTATTTTCTCAATGACGGATTTGTTGGATCTGCGGATCATATTCTGATAGATTCTGTCCTCCAGACGCCATGACGGCGGCATCAGTTCTCCCAGCAGATACCTCTGATCCATTTTATCCAAAATTTCTGCTGTCTTTTTGAAATATTTCCTGCGTTCCATATATTCCCGGCACATCCAAAACAGCAAAAGTAATGTCCAAAACAACAGTAATAGGATAACATTGCCCTTTTCATAACCGGTAAGCCTCAGAAAAATGCAGGTAACCGCCATACAACAGCCTACAAAGATCAGAAAAAGCGCCTTATCCTTCCAATAATCTCTCCATCTCATATGCGATACCCCATCCCTCGTTTCGTCTGTATAAAATTATCACGATCAAGCTCCCGAAGCTTTTCCCGTATCCGGGTCACATGAACACTGAGGGTATTATCATCAATAAAAATCTGATTCTCCCATAAATATTCGATCAGATCCTGTCTTGCCACATAGTTTCCGGCATGCATAAAAAGAAGGTGTAATATCTTCATTTCATTTTTTGTAAGCTCCATCTCCCTTCCTCCGCAGGAAATGGAACATTTTGAAATGTCAAGCTGCACATCCTTATAAATAAAGCTTATCTTTTCTGTATTTCTATGGGTTCTCTTTAATACTGCTGCAATCCTTGCCAGAAGGATCGGTGCCTGATACGGCTTGGTAATATAATCGTCACCACCCCGAAGCATTCCGGTTAATTCGTCCATGGAATCCGTCCGGCTTGTCAAAAAGATTACCGGACAAGAATTTTCCCTCTGCCTCAGCATGCTGCAGATATCAAACCCGGACATTTCCGGAAGGTTCACATCCAGCAGGATCAGATCAGGTGATGCCTCTGTAATCTGATCCGGTATATTTTCAAAATTCTCCGGTGCCGTGACCTGATACATTGCATTTTCCAATAATATGGTCAATTCTCTGCGAATCGTTTTCTCATCCTCTGCCACAAAAATATGCATCCCGCAACCTCTTTTCTACTATTGTAGTGTTTTTACTCTTCCTTTTCCTGAAAATCATTGTGCTAAACCCCATTATATGATAAGATATCACCGAAATCCAGTATTTACTCAATAAAGGAGATTATTATGGCTGACTATGAACTGATCGCCCCATGTCATTTTGGAATGGAGGCGGTATTAAAACGCGAAATACAAAAACTTGGATACGATATTCTGAAAGTCGAGGACGGAAAGGTTACCTTCGCCGGAGACGAGGCTGCCATTGTCCGCGCCAATATTTTTCTGCGCACCACAGAACGTATCCTGATCAAGATCGGAAGCTTTAAGGCAACAACCTTTGACGAGCTTTTTGAAGGAACCAAAGCACTTCCCTGGGAGCAGTTTATTCCGGAAGATGGTAAATTCTGGGTAGCAAAGGCAACCTCTATCAAAAGTAAGCTTTTCAGCCCGTCAGATATCCAGTCTATTATGAAAAAGGCAATGGTAGACCGTCTGAAAAAGAAATATAACGTAAACTGGTTTCCGGAGGATGGTGCCAGCTTTCCTCTCCGGGTCACTATTATGAAGGATGTGGTGACGGTGGGATTGGACACCTCCGGAGACTCCCTGCACAAGCGGGGCTATCGTCAGGCCACAGTAAAAGCACCGATCACCGAAACCCTCGCTGCAGCCCTGATCATGCTGACTCCTTGGAAATGGGACCGTATTCTGGTAGATCCTTTCTGCGGAAGCGGTACTTTTCCGATCGAGGCTGCCATGATCGGAGCCAATATCGCTCCCGGTATGAATCGTTCCTTTTCTGCCGAGGACTGGATGCATCTGATTCCCAAAAAAGCATGGTATGACGCCGCAAACGAGGCTGAAGACCAGATCCGCCGGGACATTGAAATGGACATTCAGGGCTATGACATTGATTCCGGAGCCATTAAGGCTGCTATGGAAAATGCAAGACTCGCCGAGGTTGATCATCTGATCCATTTTCAGCAAAGACCGGTATCGCAGCTCAGCCATCGTAAAAAATATGGCTTTGTCATTACAAATCCTCCTTACGGTAAACGTCTTGAGGAGGAGGAAGATATGCCGGCACTTTACCGTGAGATTGGGGAAGCATTCTCTCATCTGGACAGCTGGTCCTTCTATCTGATCACGGCATTTGATCAGGCAGAGCGTTATCTGGGACGCAAGGCTGATAAAAACCGTAAGATCTACAATGGTATGATGAAGACATACTTTTATCAATACATGGGACCAAAGCCGCCACGCAGAAACAAAAATGAACATTCTGACCAATAACCCGAAGTAAAAGAAAAAATAAAACCATACGATCTAAATATAGAAAAATAAAAGCTGATCCGTTAACGGATCAGCTTTTATTATACATCTGCCATACTATATAAAAAATCAATGATCTGGCGTATATTGGCTGTGGTATCTCTCTGATAGATCACTTCCTGTTCCAGCTCATGGGAAACATTATTCACCTGAAAAGCCGTTTCCAATACCTTGTCCAGAATCTTTTCAATCTCCTCAAAAGAGTCCTCTCGCTCTCTTGCATCACCATTTTTCATCAGAGAGGCATATTCCTTTGCCTTACTGGTCAATGTCACCAGAGAGTCAGTAATATTAATTGCATCAAAGGACATCTGTTCCATGGAACACATTGATGTTTCCATGCGTTCCACCACACTCTGTGTCGTATTTTCTGTTTCTTTCCATTCCATATTTTCCATTCTTCTCCTTATTTCGCCGCCCTGCAGGGCAGCAACCGATATTTATATACAACCACGTTTGTCCGTGGTTACAAAATCTCCAACAGTTCATACACATTGGAAATTCCGATCAGCTTTAATCCTTTCAGATCCATCTGCTCCAGATCCAGTTGGCGTCTGTTCACCTCCGGCAGAATACATCTCTCAAAGCCCAGCTTTGCTGCCTCCTGCACTCTTGCCTCTGCCATGCTGACTGCACGGACTTCTCCTACCAGACCAACCTCACCAAAACAGATTGTTTTTCCGTCTATTACCTGATTGCGGTAGCTGGATAAAATAGCCAGCACGATTCCCATATCGACTGCCGGTTCATTGAGACGCATCCCACCCGCCACATTGATATAGGCATCCATATCATTCATCCGGACACCGAGACGCTTCTCCAACACAGCAAGCAACAGATTCACCCGGTTAAAATCAATCCCTGCCGCCGTCCTTTTGGGATAATTAAAATTCGTCTGGCATACCAGCCCCTGTACTTCTACAAGAATCGGTCTTGTCCCTTCCATTGAACAGGCGACGACAGATCCCGGTGCATCCTCCGGCTTGCCCTGCAGCATAAACTCTGACGGGTTGGATACCTCCACCAGACCGGAACCGCGCATCTCAAAAACACCCACCTCATTGGTGGAACCAAACCGGTTTTTCACACCGCGAAGAAAACGATAGGACGCCCCACCATCTCCTTCAAAGTAAAGAACCGTATCTACCATATGTTCCAGAACTCTCGGCCCCGCTACAACACCTTCCTTGGTGACATGGCCCACAATAAAAATAGAAACAGACATACCCTTTGCAAGGCGCAGCAACGTACTTGTGGTCTCGCGAACCTGTCCCACGCTGCCGGGAGCAGAGCCAATCTCCTCCCGGTACATAGTCTGTATGGAGTCGATGATCACAACATCCGGTGCCGATCTGGTGATGGTTTCCGCAACAATATCCAGATCTGTCTCACTCATAACCAGCAGATCCGACTGAAATACTCCCAGACGTTCTGCTCTCATTTTAATCTGCTTCTCAGACTCTTCCCCGGATACATAGAGAACCTTGCGGCTCTGCTGCACCAGCTTCTGACACATCTGCAATAGCAGGGTGGATTTGCCGATACCGGGATCTCCTCCAACTAGCACAAGAGAGCCTACAACAATACCGCCTCCCAGCACCCGATCCAGCTCCTCAATCCCACTGATGATCCTCGTTTCCTCTGAAAACTGTACCTCTGATAATCTGGATGGTTCCCGGATCTCTTTTCGCGCCACAGCTTTTCCTGTGGAGGTGCGTACCACAGGCTCCTCCACAAAGCTGTCCCACGCTTTGCAGCCCGGACATTGTCCCTGCCATTTTGATGACTCATATCCACATTCCTTGCAAAAGAATGTAGTCTTACTTTTTGCCTTTGCCATAAATTATAACTTTTTCACCTTGATCTGTGATGTCTGTCCCGGATTCAGCTCTACGCTGACATTGAGCTTGCCACCCAGATTTGTTTTCATTCTGCCAACATCAATTCCATCTACAAATACCTTGTACTCTGTCTCCGGCTCCAGCTCCAGAGTAATGGAAGAATCCTCCCATCCTTCTACGTTGAACTCAATCTGATCCTCTGTACTCTTCATATTGGTTACCACAGTTCCTGGTACAGATTCGTAGACAAACATTCCGTTTCTCTCCAGCTTTGTAATCTCTTTAAAGGTCTTGATCTTGTACAGGTCTCCCTCGTACTCAAAATCTGACTTCTTCTGCTTGGTATCGAAATCAAAATTACCAAAGCTGAGTGTGCCGTCTGCCTCCTTGCGGATCAATTCTGTAATCACTGCCATTTCATTATCCTCCCGTATTTTTGTGGTTTTATCGTATGTTTAGCATACCATAAACCATTATTTTTTTCTACTGTTAAAGCTTTGAAAATGTGATCTTTTCCTCTTTACAATCTACCTTGATATGATCGCCTGCAGCAATGGTACCGTCTAACAGTTCATCCGCCAGCTTGTCCTCCAATTGTGTCTGGATCGCACGGCGTACCGGACGTGCTCCATAATTTTTGTCAAAGCCGCTTTTCGCCAGATGCGCTATGGCCTCCTCTGTCACTTCCAGAGAAAGATTCATCTGTGCCACCGTCCGCTTATTTAAGGTCTTCAGCATAATCTTCACGATCTGCCGGATATTTTCCTGTGTTAATGTATGGAATACCAGTATCTCATCAATACGATTGATAAACTCCGGCTTAAAGATCTTCTTGACCTCCTCCATCACACCGTCCTTCATCTTATGATAATCTTCCTCAGCGTTCTCCTGCATTCCAAAGCCCAGATGCTTTGGCTCAATGATCCTCTGTGCTCCCGCGTTGGATGTCATTATTATGATAGTATTTTTGAAGCTGACTTTACGCCCCTGTGCATCTGTAACGTGACCATCCTCCAGAATCTGCAGGAGAATATTAAATACATCTGTATGTGCTTTTTCAATCTCATCAAACAGGATCACAGAATATGGATGACGGCGTACCTTTTCGCTTAACTGTCCTCCGTCCTCGTATCCTACATATCCGGGCGGTGACCCGATCATTTTGGACACGCTGTGCTTCTCCATATATTCTGACATATCAACACGGATAATGTCATCCTCTTTGCCGAACACGGCTTCCGCCAGTGCCTTGGAAAGCTCTGTTTTTCCAACACCTGTCGGGCCAAGGAATAAAAAGGAACCGATTGGACGCTTTGGATCCTTCAGACCCACACGTCCTCTCCGGACTGCTTTGGAAACAGCCGTAACCGCTTCCTCCTGTCCCACAACTCTCTTGTGAAGGATATCCTCCAGACTTCTCAGCCGTTCCATTTCCTCTTCCTGCAGCTTTTGTACCGGAATCTTTGTCCAATCTGCGATCACTGCCGCTATCTCATTTTCCGTTACACAAAGCTCACTTGCCTCCCGGTGCTTTTCCTGCGCACTCCGGATCTTGGCAATCTCTTTCTCTAATGCCTCCTGTTTTCTCTTAATCTCTCCGGCATGGGCGTAGTCTTTATCGCGGATTGCCTGCTCCTTATCTTTCTCAAGCTGCACCTGCTCCTCTTCCATGCCACGAAGCTCCGGTGAGATCACATATCTCTTAAGCCCCGCTCTGGCACAGGCCTCATCAATGGCATCAATCGCCTTATCCGGCAGAAAACGATCATTCACATATCTCGCTGCCAGTCTCACAGCTCCTGTAATGGCTCCTTCCGTCAGCTTCACATGATGATGTTCCTCGTATCTAGGCGCCAGTCCCCTCAGAATCTCTATGGACTCTTCCTCCGTAGGCTCTTCCACAACGACTGACTGAAAACGTCGTTCCAGAGCTGCATCCTTTTCAATATATTTGCGGTATTCTTCTCTGGTGGTAGCTCCGATCAGCTGTATCTCACCTCTCGCCAGAGCCGGCTTCAAAATATTGGCTGCGTCAATCGCCCCCTCTGCTCCACCTGCTCCAATGATCGTATGGATCTCGTCAATAAACAGAAGAATATTGCCGCTCTGCATAACCTCTTTCAGAGATCTCTTGATACGTTCCTCAAACTCACCACGATACTTGGAACCGGCAACCATTCCCGACAGATCCAGCGTAAGCACCCGCTTTCCTGACAGAATCTCCGGAATATCCTCAGATATGATCTTCTGGGCAAGTCCCTCTACAACAGCAGTCTTACCCACACCAGGTTCGCCGATCAGACATGGATTATTTTTGGTACGGCGGCTGAGAATCTGAATGATCCGTTCAATCTCCCGCTCTCTTCCGATCACCGGATCCAGCCTGGCCTCCCTTGCCAGTGCAGTCAGGTCTCTGCTGTACTGATCCAATACCGGCGTAGCCGATTTATTTTTCCGGCTTTTCTGCTTCATATATTCATTTTTGGCAGCATTCATATCCTGACCGGATGCCGTCAATGCATCCACATATAATTTCTGTACATTAATTCCCTTTGTATTAAGCAGACGTACGGCAATACAATCCGCTTCCTTCAAAAGTGCGATCAGAAGATGCTCTGTTCCGGCCTCTGATATTCCCAGTCGATCTGCCTCTTCCCAGGCCGCTGACATAATTTTCTGTGCCCGCGGAGTAAAACGTCCCTCATTAGCCACCAAAACACCGGAATCTGTAGAGATCGTCTCATCAATCAGATCTAATATTTTCTGTTCCTCCACCCCATTGGCACGCAGCACCTCTGATGCCACACCGGAGTCCCGGATTAAAGCAACCAGCAGATGTTCTGTTCCCACATAATTATGTCCCAGCTCTTTGGCTATTTCCTGTGCATCGTTCAGCACCTTCCGGGCTTTTTTTGTAAAACGATTTTGCATCCTTCCAAATCCTCCATTTACTCTTTTCTCAACCAGCGGCGTTTTTTTTCCAGCCGCTTTTCTATCTCATTCAATCTTTTCTCCTGATCAGCGGGATCCATTTCATCCCAGTTTTCATCTTCCACAGCCTGATCCGGTCTCTCCGGAGATTCGATCGGGTCCGCTTCTTCTGTCTCTTTATCTGCCCCGGCCTCTTTTAATGTATTGGCAAGCAAAGCTGCAACAATTATAAATCCTGCCACAGCAAGACAAAGAATCACAATACATATTCCCTTTGTCAGACCTCCTGACTCCTCCGGATTTTCTGCCTCCCCAGACGTTGCTGCCGGCTGCGTAGCAGCATCTGTGACAGCATCATCCCCACTGTCTGTCCAGTCCAATGGTTGATCTGACGGATTCATAGCCGGCATAGAAACCTCCGGTAACTCTGTGGCTTCCTCCACCTGCTCTTCCTCTGCCTGTACGGGAGCCTGTTGTTTTTCCTGTTTTTTTATTTTTGCTTCATATTCTTTTTGGGAAATCACTTCGATTTCCAACGAAGCCGACCCAACAGATAATCTGGTATCCTGCTCCGCCTTCTTTATCTGGCGATACCGCTTCAATGCCACGGAGCTTGTCCCTGCTTTTCTTGCCCGAAACTGCAAAGAATATTTTATCTTCTGTGTCCCGGTATCCCGGTCCAGATCTTTGATGTGTATTTCATCATCATTACCGCTTGCAATACTCCCTCCCGTGATAAACTGCATGACATTCTGATTGTAAGAAAAATATCCTTCAAAACCATTGATCTCTTCATCAGAAGTCACGGTAACGATCACATAAAACACATCTCCCTTGACAATATCCTGCTGGGATTTCTGAATGGTAATCTGGGCAACAGCCGCCTGTGCCTCCGTTTTCATCATGGGACACCCCGCAAATACCAGAAATAAAAATATAAACCATTTTCTGAATCTGCTCTTCATTGCTGTGCTCCTTATCATTTTCTGTTATCAATGCAACTTTATTTTTTACGTTTTACCTTAATTTTGTACTTTCTGACATCCCCACTTTCCGCTTTGACCTTCACAACATACGTCTTCGATTTGACCTTAGGTGCCAGCTTCTTTTTACCGCTGCCGGACACCTTTGCCGCCGAACTGACCGGACTGGCATTGATGCGGATGGAACTGACCCTTTTATTGAGCTTAAGGCTATATGCCTCGTGACCATCATCCCCGGACTTAAACGGTGATTGAAAGGAATATCCCTTCACCGATAATGACTTGAGATAATTGTTGGTACTGACTGTCTGCTGTGTCTCTCCCGATGGCATCGGACATACCACTGATGGCATACCGGAATATACCGGAATGGAAAATACAAGACTCATATCTGCCTTGTCTGTACCATACGCCTCCGCTGTCTTTAATGCCTCACTCCACGGAGCCTCAATATTGGACATATACTGATGATTATAAGTATTATTGGCCGTCACATTAAACTTCTGGAGATATAATGTGTTTTGTCCGATATTAATGTAGTTACTGCCCAGATACTGTGCACCGCCAACGATCGCCTTATACCGCGTATTCCATGGACGCAGATATGTAGTATCCTTATTGGCCCACGCAAGACCGTTCGCTACTGCGCCTCCTGCTTTCGTACTATTGTTGGCACCGATATTGTAGAAATTGTAAATTCCCTCGTACCCTTTCACGGTACCAGATACGGAAGAGCTCATACTGGTTGATCCTGTTACAACCTCCTGCTTCACACGGGATGCCAGATGATACGGACTAACACTTGAAAGAGCTGCTGCATCCATAAATGTCTTGGAATATGTCGTCGTTACGGATTTTCCGGTATCGTCCACATATTCATAGGATGCTTTGTACATCGGTGTATTCTTTAGTACATTTTCTACACCACTCTGATTTTGTGCACCCTTCTGATATTCCAGGCTCTCAAACTGGAAAATGCCACTCTCATTCAGGAAGTTCCTTGGATCCATATAGTAACGGACTGCCTTCTCAGAAGCAGTTACCCATGTAGAACCATCAAACGGTATATATGTTCCTGTGGAAGCATTATATGCTCCCTCCTCCTGGGATTTCCAATCACCGGATTTACTGTTGGAGATCAGATTCAGTCCTACTCTGCCTTCGTTATCTACAGCTGTAGACCAGTCAATTCCCGTCTGATAAGCCTTAAAGCTCCACTTTGGATACTTCTCATGAAGAGCCTGCAGTGCAGTAATATAGCTGCTAGGGAAGCCCTGTTTGATCATTTCCTGTTTGAACTCTTTGTCATTAAGAACCGTTGTGCTTCCCGTACTGTTGTCTGTGCTATTGTAAGAAGGAGCTGCTGTATTTTCCGGTTCCGGTGTCTTTGCCGGTGCCGGAGTTGTCTTTTCCACAAAAAGATTTTCCTGCTCACCATTCACCACATCCTCAACCTGGACTGTTTTGAAGCGGACCAGATTTGCCGTCACATAACCCCGGTATACCTCTTTGTTATATGTAACATCCACACAAATATACTTCACACCGGAAACAATCTTCTCAGAAAGCATCAGAACCTCTGTACCATTTTTCATAATGATCGAAGTTCCATCGGCCTTCACAATCTCTGTTGACCCGGCTTTTTTCTTTAATGTAACCTGTCTGGAGGTCGAGATTACTCCCGGCATCGCTGACTGATAATCTGCTTTAATCGAATCTGCAGGCACATATCCTTCTGTTTTATCTCCATTGTAGGTAAAGGATACTTTGTAATACTTCACACCATACATTGTGGATTCCGAAAGGATATGGACCTTTTTATTTTTGGAGAGACGGACGGCAGCACCATCCACTCTCATAAGGCTTCCACTACGGACAGCTCTGCTTCGAACCAGCACAGCAGAAGGGTATGCCGTTCCATATACCTCAGAATTCATATCACCGCTCATAACAGCAAGATTTTTCATAGGAACATATCCCACCAGCTTTTGGGACTGCTTTTTTAAACGGATCTTATACCATTTTTTGTTCTGTGCCAGAATCGTAACCTGCTCTTCGTTTTTCAGTCTTACCGTTGTTCTGCCTTTTTTCAGACAGGCATAATTTGTCCCAGGTCCCTTGCGGACATTAAGGCTTTTTCCGGTGCGCACGGTACCCACAGCAGTAGCATATGTAATGCCGCCTCTCTGCTGTACCTTGCAGAATACAACGACACCCAGCAAAAATATGCCGGCAATGATCAATCCTTTATACCTTCTGTCCATTTTCTCCCTCATTTCTTATTTCAGCATCTGCTTTAAATCCTCTGTATCAAATAAATAATGTGAACCACAGAAATCACAGTTCACTTCCACCGGTTCTCCCGCATCGATCATCTCCTGAAGATCTTTCCTGCCTATACTTGCAATGGCGCGGGATACGCGCTCTCTGGAGCAGTTACAATGATATTGTGTCGGTATTGTATCAAGGAAATCAATATCCATCCCATCCATCAGATATCGAATAATATCCTCCGGTGTCATGCCCTGCTCCAAAAGCTTTGTCACCGAATCGACCTCTCCCAGCCGTTTCTCCAGACGGTCGATCACGGCATCATCCGCATTTGGCATAACCTGAATGATAAATCCTCCGGCCTGTTTTACATGGTTGTCCTTCTCCATCAAAACTCCCAGTCCCACAGAGGAAGGTACCTGCTCGCTGGCAGCATAATAATATGTCAGATCTTCTGCAATTTCTCCGGATACCAGATGTGTCTGACCATTATACGGCTCTTTCAGGCCGATATCACGGATCACATTTAAAAATCCCGGTCCAACTGCCCCGGAAACATCCAGCTTTCCTTTGCTGTTCGGCGGAAGCATTACCTGGGGATTCTTTACATATCCCTTGACATTAGCTGCAGCATCCGCCGTCACGGTAATACCGCCAATAGGACCGCCACACTCAATCTGAAGTGTCAGCACATCCTTATCGCCCTTCATCATGCAACCCATCATACTTCCTGCCGTAAGCAGTCTTCCCAGCGCCGCAGCCGCCACCGGACTCAGATTGTGAATCTCGCGTGCTTTCTCCACAAGTCCTCCTGTGGTACACGCAAACACACGAAGCTGCTGCTCTGCTGCAGTTGCTCTTACAATATAATCTTTATTTTCTGCCATTGTTCTTCACTCCTGTCACTCTCTGCAAAATGCAGAAATATTATTTCGTCTAAAAATAACTCTGTGTTTCCTAGGTTATTTATTTTTTACTACAAAGTATACCCGCTCACTATCCGGAGTCGCAGACTTTTTCGTAAATGCCTCATATACTTCACAACACTCCAGACCGCTTGTCTGAATCAACTGCCTCACCTCGTCCGGCTCATACGCTTTCTGGTAATGCAGCTCGTCGTACCGGGAAAACAGATCTCTTTCCTCGTCCTCCAGTTGATATACTGTCAAAAGATATTCATTGATCCCGGTATCCTCGTGATATTCATTTTCCCACAGGAAACTGGCATCATCACGATTCTCTGCAATCATACGGTTTCCCAGCACGTCCTGATAGAAGTGCCTGGTTTTCATGTCAAATACAAAAACACCACCGGCTTTCAGAAAGCGTTTCACCCTGTCAAACACCTTCTGCAGGTCCTGTGGTTCCAATAAATAATTCATTCCGTCGCACACGCAGTAAACCGCATCCACCTGATAAGGCAGATCCAGTTCTCTCATATCCTGCTGTATCAGCAACACATCCGGGATATCCTTGTCCCTTGCTACCATAAGCATATCTTCCGAGCAGTCCAGTCCTATAATACTGTCATAGCCCTTCGATCTCATGTGCTCTGTCATGGTTCCCGTACCACATCCCAGCTCCAGCAGTGTGCCCTCTGTGATTCCTTGTTCCCGAAAAATCCCATAAAGATACTCTGCCCACATGTCATATGGAATATTATCCATAAAAAGATCGTAACAATAAGCAAATCCGTTATAGGCATTTTCATTATATGGCTTTTCACTCATGTTCTTCGTCTCCACTCACTGTTGCTGTTACACCTGAAATTCCAGATAGATAATTTAATTTTAGCATACAAGAGCGGATATCGCAACCTACAATTCGTCCAAAGTCTTATAATAATGCGGCAGAAATTCCTGGCAGAATATATCTGCCTCCGGACAATCCAACGCCTCCACTGCCTTCTGCAATGTCTCCTTTGCCTTAAGGAACTCCTGATTGCCCGCCTTCTGCTCCTCAATACATTTGATCAGTGCGGAAAGCTTGTCCGCTGCCTTCACCAGCCGCCGTTCCTCCTCATCCGTCTCCGTTTCCAAAAGGTATGGCTCGTAGGCATCTCTCAGGTCTTTCGGAAGACGCTGCAGGAGACGTCTTGCCGCCCCTGCCTCAATCTCCTTGTAGGCCTCCTGTATCTTGTCGTTTTTATACTTGATCGGCGTCGGCATATCCCCGGTAATGATCTCTGTGCAGTCATGGTACAAACCGATCATGGCAATCTTTTCTGCCGGATACCGCCTGCCCAGACGTTTATTTCCAATAATTGCCAGTGCATGGGCGATCATAGCCACTTCCATAGAATGCTCACTGATATTTTCTTCGTAAGAGTTGCGCATTAAAGCCCAGCGGTTAATAAATTTCATCCTTGCCATCATAGCAAAAAATGTATTTTCTGATTCCATCCATAGCCTCCTCTATTGCTTTTTATCTTTGTCGATCATCTTCTGAATGTAGTATCCCGTATAGGACTGCGGCATCCTTGCCACCTCCTCCGGTGTGCCCTGGGCGATCACGGTACCTCCCCGGTCTCCTCCCTCCGGACCAATATCAATAATATAGTCGGCTGTCTTGATCACATCCAGATTGTGTTCAATAACAATAACAGTATTGCCCCCCTCTGCCAGACGATGCAGGATATCGATCAGCTTGTGGACATCTGCAAAATGAAGACCGGTCGTCGGCTCGTCCAGCACATAAACTGTCTTTCCGGTGCTTCTGCGGCTGAGTTCCGTAGCAAGTTTGATACGCTGTGCCTCACCTCCGGACAGCGTCGTAGACGGCTGTCCCAGCTTCACATAAGAAAGTCCCACGTCATATAATGTCTTGATCTTGCGGTAGATTGACGGAATCGGCTCAAAAAAGCTCATCGCCTCCTCTACTGTCATATCAAGCACTTCGAATATATTCTTCCCTTTATACTTTACATCCAAAGTTTCCCGGTTATATCTCTTGCCATCGCAGACTTCACATGGCACATAGATATCCGGCAGGAAATTCATCTCAATCTTGATGATACCGTCACCCTGGCATGCCTCGCATCGTCCTCCCTTGACATTGAAGCTGAAACGCCCCTTTTTGTAGCCTCTTGCCTTTGCCTCCTGAGTGGAAGCAAAAAGGTCACGGATCATATCAAATACTCCGGTGTATGTGGCCGGATTTGATCTCGGCGTCCTGCCGATCGGCGACTGATCAATATTGATCACCTTATCCAGCTGCTCCAGCCCCTCAACGCAGTCATGCTTCCCCGGAATAAAACGGGCACGGTTCAGCTTTCTTGCAAGCTCCTTATACAATATCTCATTGACCAGAGAGCTCTTTCCTGATCCGGATACGCCGGTTACACATGTCATAACACCCAACGGAAACGAAACATCAATATTTTTGAGGTTGTTTTCTCTGGCTCCGCGGACCGTGATCCACCCCGTCGGCTCCCGCCGCTCTGACGGTACCGGAATCCGGATCCGGCCGCTTAAATATGCTCCGGTCACAGATTCCTTACACTTTATGATATCTTTTACGCTGCCGGCAGCAACCACCTCACCTCCATGAGTTCCTGCTCCCGGACCGATATCCACAATATAATCTGCCGCATACATAGTATCCTCATCATGCTCCACCACGATCAGCGTATTGCCCAGATCCTTGAGTTTCTTCAACGTCTGGATCAGCTTGTCATTGTCCCTCTGATGGAGACCAATACTTGGCTCATCCAATATATATGCCACACCTACCAGACCAGAACCGATCTGTGTTGCAAGACGAATTCTCTGTGCCTCACCTCCGGACAGTGATCCTGTGGCTCTCGCCAGAGTCAGATACTCCAGCCCCACATCCAGCAGAAACTGCAGGCGTGCTTTAATCTCCCGCAGCACCAGCTTTCCAATGGCAAGTTGATGTGGTGTCAGCTCCAGACCCTGCATAAAATCCATCAGCTTGCTGATAGAAAGTTCTGTCACCTCAGCGATATTTTTGTCCCCGACAGTTACGGCCAGAGCCTCAGACTTCAGACGTTTGCCTCCACACTCTGCACATGGCGTGATCCGCATAAAACTCTCATATTCTTTTTTCATGCGCTCAGATCCACATTCCCGGTAACGTCTCTGGACATTTTTGATGACCCCCTCAAATGCAACATCATATACTCCGACACCTCTCTGTCCACGGTACTTCACCTTGACCACTCTGCCATCGGTACCGTGCATCAGCATATGACGGATCTCCTCCGGAAGCTCCTGATATGGAGTATTGATATCAAATCCATAAGAATCCGCCAACGCATCCAGTATACACCTGCTGTAGCTGCTGGTGTCCTTTGCTGACTGCCAGCCATTGACCACCAGTGCCCCCTCTGCCAGACTCAGGGACGGATCCGGGATCATCAGTGCCTCATCAAACTCCATTTTGACACCGATACCATGACAGACCGGACACGCTCCAAACGGATTATTGAAGGAGAAGGTTCTAGGCTCCAGCTCGTCAATACTGATCCCGCAGTCCGGACATGAAAAGCTCTGACTGAAGCTCATCTGTTCGCCTCCCGGAATGTCAACGATCATCAATCCGTCAGACAGTTTGAGTACATTTTCGATGGAATCCACAAGACGCTTCCGGATCCCCTCTCTCACCACGAGACGATCCACCATAACCTCTATATTATGCTTTTTATTTTTCTCCAGGGAGATCTCCTCAGACAATTCATATAAGTGACCATCCACAACAACACGCACATAACCGCTTTTACGGGCAGATTCAAACACCTTGACATGCTGGCCTTTACGCCCCCTCACAACAGGCGCAAGAAGCTGGATCCTGGTTCCCTCCGGAAGCTCCATGATCTCATCTGCCATCTGATCTACCGTCTGTGCATAAATCTCCTTGCCGCACTTTGGACAATGGGGAATTCCGATCCGGGCATATAGCAAACGATAATAATCATAAATCTCTGTCACCGTACCCACCGTAGACCTCGGATTCCGGTTTGTGGACTTCTGATCGATGGAAATCGCCGGCGGAAGCCCCTCAATAGAATCAACATTCGGCTTCTCCATCTGCCCCAGAAACTGACGTGCATACGAAGACAACGACTCCATATAACGACGCTGCCCCTCTGCATAGATCGTATCAAATGCCAAAGAGGACTTTCCAGAACCGCTAAGTCCTGTAAACACGACAAACTCATCTCTCGGCACGTCCAGATCGATCTCCTTGAGATTGTGCTCTGCTGCCTTGCGGATCTTTATATATTTTTGTAATTCTTTATGTTTTGCCATAATAAACCATGCCTTTCTACATGATAACCGTCTGTTTCTGATACGTTATCATAGCATGATTTATTTCGTTTTTCAAGTACATATGTTCGATTTTACCATTTCTGACAAAAACTCCCAATCATTAAAATATTTCTGTTTCCGGCCTTTCGCAGCAATACGGAGAATCCCCACGGTCCGTAACGATCCGGTATCCGATGGATTCCATACGGCGGTTCAGACAACCACGGCATTCTGCCGCCTCCTCCCCGGTACAGATCTTGTGATCATACAGGGCATATTTCTTTCTCACTGGCACCGGTGATAGATTAGGCATCACGACATTAGCCCCCGCCTGTATCCCCATTTCCCGTCCCAGAGGATGAATGGTTCCCAGTGCCGTGGTCGCTGGAAGCAACACTCTTTTTTCCTGAAGACGCAATAAGCTCAGCATAAAAAGAGTCAGTTCCAGACTTCCCTGCGTCTCCTTCGCAAAGGGAGTCCCCGCTGCCGGTACAAAAGGTCCGATCCCTACCATATGAGGCTTCAGTTCGTGAATAAATTCCATATCCTGTGCAAGCTGCTCCGATCCCTGTCCCGGGGATCCCACCATAAAACCACAGCCCACCTGATAACCGATCTCTTTCAGGGCATAAAGACATTCCTTCCTGTGGACCGGAGACATTTCCTCCGGGTGCATCGTGCGGTAATGGGCATCATCTGCTGTCTCATGACGCAAAAGATAACGATCTGCTCCCGCCTCATACCATCTGCGATATGTCTCTGTTGTCCTCTCTCCCACAGATAATGTAATGGCACATGCCGGATATTTCCGTTTGATCTCGCGGATCAGCTCCTCATACCATTCATCCCGGTAGAAGCCATCCTCTCCCCCCTGCAGGACAAAGGTACGAAATCCCAGCACCCAGCCTTCCTCACAGCAGGCCAGAATGTCCTCCATCGACAACCGGTAACGGTCTGCCCCCAGATTACTGCGGCGGATTCCACAGTAATAACAATCGTTTTTACAGTAGTTACTGAACTCGATCAGACCGCGGACATAAATATCCGTTCCAAAAACCCCCTGTGCCACGGTTCTTGCCTTCTGTGCCGCATAGTCCCGCAGTTTTTCATCTCCGTACGCAGAAAGGAGCGTGATCCACTCCTCACGCTCCAGACATTCCTCTTTCTCCAGCTTATCAATCAAACCAAACATATTGGATACCCTCCGTTGACCTTTTACTTTGCTGCCAGCTCCAACATTTTCTCCAATGGCTTGCAGGATTTTTCTGCAATTTCCAGGTCCACGATCATTTCCGGCTGCAGTGTTTCCAAAGCATTTTTTACCTTTTCTAATGTAATCTTTTTCATGTTTGGACAAAACTGACGATGTCCTACTGAATAGAACTTCTTGTCCGGATTCTTCTGTGCCAGTTCATAAAAGACACCCATCTCCGTACAAATAATAAACTCCTTTGCAGCACTCTCTGTCGCATAGTCTATGATCTGTGAGGTACTTCCAATGAAATCCGAAAGCTCCAGCACATCTCCGGTACATTCCGGATGGGTCAGCACTTCTGCCTCCGGATGTGCCTCCTTTGCCTTTAATAACTCATCCGCATGAATGCTTTTATGTACATGGCAGAAACCGTCATTGAAAATAAAATGCTTCTCCGGAAGCTGCTCCGCTACATAACGGCCCAGATTTTCATCCGGAATAAAATAAATATTTTTTGCTTTGAGATTACGCACCACCTTAATGGCATTGGAAGATGTCACGCAGACATCCGAATGTGCTTTCAGCTCAGAGGTGGAATTCACATAGCAGACAACGGCAATGTCATCCCACTCTTTACGCACTTCCTCAATCTTTGCCACCTCTGCCATATGTGCCATCGGGCAGTCTGCAAATTCATCCGCCATCACGACCTTCTTGCCGGGATTAAGCACCTTGGCACTCTCTCCCATAAAGGATACACCACAGAATATAATTGTCTGCTCCTTCAATTCAATGGCAAGCTTGCTCAGGAAATAAGAATCACCTACATAATCCGCAATCGCCTGTACCTCACCATCTACATAATAATGCGCAAGAATAACTGCATCCTGCTTTTCCTTTAACTCCAGTATCTCCTTTTTTAACTGTTCTATATTTGTCTCCTGCATTTTTCTCCTCTTTTCTGACGAAATCCGTATCCGTTGCATCCTTATATTGCGTGAAGATTTTTCAGTGAAATATCCATGATCGGAGCAGAGTGTGTCAGTGCACCACTGGACACATAATCTACACCCACGTCGATCATATTCTGAATGTTCTCTCTTGTAACATTACCGGAGCACTCTGTCAAAGCCCGGCCGTCAATGAGCTTTACAGCTTCTTTCATTTTGTCCGGTGTCATATTATCCAGCATGATAATATCGGCACCTGCCTCTACCGCTTCCTTTACCTGATCCAGTGTCTCCACCTCAACCTCGATCTTGTGCACAAAGGATGCGTATGCCTTTGCCATCCGGACTGCCTTTGTAATACTTCCAGCCGCACCAATATGATTGTCCTTGAGCATTACGCCGTCCGACAGATTATAACGATGATTGCTGCCACCGCCTGCCTTTACGGCATATTTTTCAAACAGACGCATATTCGGCGTGGTCTTTCGTGTATCCAGAAGTGTCGTGCTGCTGCCCTCCAAAAGCTTAGCGATCTCATGAGTATATGTGGCAATTCCACTCATTCTCTGAAGATAATTTAACGCTGTTCTCTCTCCTGACAAAAGCGCACGGATATCTCCTGTAACAACAGCCATAAGATCTCCCGCATGAACGAAGTCTCCCTCTTTCACCTTCATATCAAAAGCAACCGTATCATCCAGCAGCTCAAATACTCTCTGGAAAACCCACAGACCACAGATCACTCCATCCTGCTTACAGATCAGATCCACCTGTCCCTTCTGGTACTCCGGCATTACACAATTGGTAGAAATATCCTCACTTGTAATGTCCTCCTCCAACGCCAGACGGATATAACGGTCCGCATTCATCTTCATAAATGTTGTATCACTCATGTCTCTTTTTCTCCTTTTCAATTTCATTTAAAACTAACTGCTTATAATCTGCCTTCAGTTTCTCCAGATCCCCATAGGCTGACAGATCTGTCATTCCTGCAATATCCTTTGGCTCCGGCAGTTTTTTCTCTGTAATTTCCTTTGCGGAACGATCCGCAAACACCATAGATTCCAGAAGAGAATTACTTGCCAGACGATTTGCACCATGAACTCCGTTACAGGAGGTCTCACCTACCGCATAAAGACGTTCCATGGAAGTCATACTGGACAGATTCACCTTGATACCGCCCATAAAATAATGCTGTGCAGGCACCACCGGTACCGGCTCCTTTGTTACATCATATCCTTCCTCCAGACACCGCTGACAGATGTTTGGAAAATGACTGCGGATCTCCTCCTCAGGAATCCTCTCCAGTGAAAGGCGCACATATGGCATATCATCCTCTGCCATCTGCTTATGGATCGCTGCCGTCACCACATCCCTCGGCAAAAGTTCATCCACAAAACGCTCTCCCTTTTTATTGAGAAGGATTGCTCCCTCTCCCCGGACAGACTCAGAAATCAGGAAACGACGTCCCGGCTTCTCCGAATAAAGAGTCGTCGGATGGATCTGGATATAATCAATATGCTCCATTTCGATTCCATGACGCAGTGCGATTGCCAACGCATCTCCGGTAATGTGACGGAAATTGGTAGAATGCTTATAAAGCCCTCCCAGTCCACCACAGGCAAATACCGTATATCCTGCCTGTACAGTTCCAAGCGTTCCATCTGCCTCCCGGATCACCAGTCCTTCGCAGCCATCCTCTCCACAGATAATATCCAACATCATGGTATGGTCCAGAATCGTGATATTTTCTCTCTCCTGTGCTCTTGCCAGAAGCTTGCTGGTGATCTCCTTTCCGGTAATGTCCTCATGAAAAAGAATCCTGGGTCTGGAATGGCCTCCCTCTCTGGTAAACGCCAGTTCATCTCCATCTCTCTCAAAATCCACACCATAACCGATCAGATCCTGTGCAATCTGATTGGAAGAACGGATCATAACATCAACGGATGCTTTATTGTTTTCATAATGACCTGCTTTCATTGTATCCTCAAAATAACTGTCATAATCCTCCTCGCCTCGCAGCATACACATTCCGCCCTGTGCCAGAAAGGAGTCACTCTGATCCACCTCGTCCTTTGTGAGCATCAGTACCTTATATTGTGTCGGAAGCTTCAGAGCACAAAAAAGTCCTGCTGCCCCTGTACCTACGATCACAACATCTGTCTGTCTGTTCATAATAATCCTCATTTCTGATTTTATTTTAAATTAATTCATACATCTTTATCGAAAAACCACCATAGAGTGAAGCCCGGCATGAAAATTCAGGCTTTTTACCAATACACGGATCTCCGCCGTGCCGGTATCCTTTTCCTGCATGTCCACATCAAGCGGCCCCGGCCATTCATTGGAGGTTTCCGCCCGCAGCTCACCATTTACATAAACGCTGCACTGTCCCCAGACACTTTCAAAATGAAGCACCGGCAGCCTGCCGTTGATCCTATCCGGAATATGGGTTCTGATACGATATATACCATACTTTCCTTCCTGATCTTCAAAAATCGCCGGGGTTCCCGCCTTTTCATCTACCTGCACATCCATCCACGTATTCATGTCAAACTCGTCCACATGCATATTGACGTCCGGCTTCTCCTCGTAAAGCTCCGCTGTCATCTTCCAACCGGTCAGATACTGCTGGCGGATGCTTTCCACAAAAGGCTCCGTCTTTCTCGTAGAAAGAGGAATCATCAGGCTGCCAAACTCCACCTCCGGAGCTACTGCAGAGATCACCATCTGACTGGCACCCTCCTCCGCCTGAACAACTGCCTGGCATCTGCCGTTAAACAGACTCCTGTGACCTGATCCGAAATCCTCATGACAGGTAGGATCACCATTGCAGGTTCCAAGGATCACACCACCCTCTACATTAATGTCGATTTCAAAGGAAGCATCCGGTACTCCACGTCCCTTTTCATCCACGGCATAAATATTCACCGGCATCGCATCCCTGCCATCATTATACATTCCACGGTGCCATGGCACAATCTTTAACCGCACCGGCTCTCCCGTGGTGATTTTCACATCATGGGCTGCCTTGATCCCGTCCCGGTATCCGATCAGTTCAATATATCCCGGCTGATATGGCACCTGCCATTCTGCCTGCTCAAAAAGATCAATTTTCTTTCTTCCGTAGGATTTGCGGTTCACTATAAGCTCTGCTTCTTCGCAGTTGGTGTGGGACATCACCCGGATGATCTGTCCTTCTTTTCCGCGATGATTCCAGTGTGGCAGCACATGACACACCGGCTTTCCGGAAAAGATTGCCTTTGCCATATAAAAGGCATCCTTTGCGTAACCGCAGGTGTCCATCATTCCAAAATAAGAAGAAACAGACGGCCATGTATACGGTGTCGGTTCTCCAAGATAATCAAAACCGGTCCACATAAAAGCTCCCGCCATAAAATCCCTCGCCATAATGTCCTTCCAGGTCTGCCGGACCGTTCTGCCCCAGTCTGCTGCATGCTCATCATAGCTGCTGATCATATGCGTTTCCTCATTGTCCTCGTAACAGCTTCTTACAGAAAACGAGGATGTGGATTCACTGGCAAACACCGGCATATCCGGATGCTTCTTATGGAAGCTGTCGTACTGCTCTGTCTGATAATTAATACCACATACATCCAGAGAATCCACAGCACTTTCCTCCAGATCAATGCCTCCATGCATCGCTCCCGTCACAAATCTTGTATCATCCAGCGCACGGATCTCCTCCCGCATGGTATGCGCCATACGCCTGCCTTCCTCCGTTCCCTGCAAAGGCTCCTCATTAAAGATCGAATACATAATGACCGATGGATGATTTCTGTCACGAAGCACCATGGTCCGAAGCTGCTCCAATCCTTCTTCCGAGGTTTCAAAATTGCGATTCTCATCAATCACAAGCATACCCATTTTATCACAGGCGTCCAGAAGCTCCTTATGCGGCAGTCCATGAGCACATCGGTAAGCATTAGAGCCCATTGCCTTTAACCGCTCGATCCGGTACTCGTGTAACGAATCCGGCACCGCTACTCCTATCCCTCCAAAGTCCTGATGATTGCAGGTTCCAAATAACTTCACCGGACGACCGTTGAGAAGAAATCCCTTCTCCGGATCCATAGCAATCGTACGAAAACCACAAACGGTCCTGTCCGAATCCACCAGCTCGTCCTCCACAAAAACCTTGGTGATCACCTCATATATATTAGGTTCCTCTATATCCCACACCTTGGGATCCTCTATGGTAAACTCTGTCTCCACCTGGGACTCCTCCCCGGCCTCACAGATCACGCCTTCATTATTGATATTGACCTCCAGCTCCTGATCCGGGTCAACTAACGTGGTGGAGATCCTTACCTCTGTGTCCTTGTCCGTCTGGTTACACACATTGGTAAATAAATTTACTTTCCATGTATTCTCCGAAGTCTCCTCCATCCGTATGGAAAGTCCATACTGCGGAATATGGATGGGATTCTTGATGTTGAGCCAGACATGGCGGTATATGCCTGCTCCTTCATACCACCATCCCTCCCAGACATCTGCATCCACAAACACTGCCAGCACATTGGGTCTGGAGCCAAAATGTGCCCGGTCTGAAATATCGATCTGAAATGGTGTATAAGCAGAAAAATTCCGATGGATCACGGAACCGTTAAAATATACAACGGCGTGGGTAGCAACCCCCTCAAACTCTATGGTAAGCTCCTTATCCCGGTACTTTTCCGGAATTGCAAACACCTTCCGGTACCATGCCTTTCCACCGGATTTATATCCCCAGTTTGCCGCCGAAGCCTCTGAAAAAGGCTGTCTGACAGCCCAGTCATGAGGCAGGTTGACCGTCTCCCATTCTCTTGCGTCAAAGTCCTCCTGTGGTACTCCGGGACAGGCTCCGGCTTTTGAAGTATTATATATATAACTATGAGTCATCTGAAGCGGCTCTTTTACGTCTCCCGGATGGAAACTCCAATCCTTGTCCATAGACAAAGAAACTCTCGTACTCATATGCCAAACACCTCCGCATCTTCTTCTAATCATTAAAACATACCACCATCATAACGTCAAGAAAAACAGCAGATCATTCCCTTGAAATAATTGCAATTATACTCCCTTTGTAGTAAAATACAGTTAATGATCTAAATTATCAGCGAACGCCTTTCAAGACGAATAAATGAGAAAAGGAGAATACATATGGAGTTAAAAGATTTTATGGACTTAGGCAAATTGCAGAAAATTCAAGATGCTTTTTCCGATGCGACAGGACTTGCTGCAATTGCGGTTGGAAAAAACGGCGAGTACATCACAGAAGGCAGCAATTTCACAGATTTCTGTATGAAATATACACGTAATTCCGTAGAGGGCAACCGCCGCTGTGTAAAATGTGACAATGAATGTACCGGCACTTATTATTGTCATGCCGGGCTGATGGACTTTGCCATTGACATTATGCTGAACGATGAAAAGGTCGGAGCTATTATCGGAGGACAGGTTCTGCCACAGGAACCGGAGGACGAAAAATTCCGTCAGACTGCCCGTGAGCTTGGCATAAATGAGGATGCCTATGTGCAGGCAGTTCACCAGGTACCGGTAAGCACCGAAAAACGAATCCGGGCATCTGCTGAACTCTTAGGAGAGATCGTCAACCAGTTAGTAAATCTGGAGTATTTCCGTTACACGAACGGCGATCGCTTTACTCAGCTTCATAATGAAGTAATGCTCACTATTGATATCATTCAGGATATTAATGCCAATACACACTCTCTGAAATCCATTGCCAACAAGCAGAAAATGCTTTCTCTGAACGCTTCCATCGAGGCAGCCAGAAGCGGCGAGGCAGGCGTCGGATTTGCCGTTGTTGCAAAGAGCATGGGCGAGCTTTCTTCCCAGTCAGCTACCATTTACGGTGATATCGAAAAATCTGTTGCCGAGGTTACAAAGTCTGTCAATGATATTGCCGCATTATTTGAGCAGTAAAAGCAGATTAAATACATACAAAACAGGGTCTGCATTTCCGGTGTAACACCTGAAATGCAGACCCTGTTTTAGTATTGGACCGGATAACTTTTTATCTGTTATCCAAATTTATATTTATCTTCAGATATCGCGCCTCTCCTCCAGGATATCTCTCTTATTACATAGTAAATAACCGGCAACAAACAAAATAACTATGAAACCACACAACAAGACCAGACAAAGCTTTGGGTCCAATCCCTGTTTGGCTGCCGGAAACATGCGATACGGCATTCCCCAGTTTCCGAAAAGCACAAGGTTTCTTTTATATGTTGAGATCACCATACCCGCAAACAGGATTATAAATGCGCTGATTTCTGAAATTTTCATTGATAATGCCATCTGAATCGTCCCCAACAGAACTAAAAGCAAAACCGGCTGCACTACCGCAATACATAACAGCCTCAACAGACTGCACAGTAAAAAACTTTTTTTGGTAAAGACCATCGCCACAGACATTGTCAAATGGAGATTCAGGCTTGCACCATTCGCCAGTGTATACAAAGCAACAACCAGCATACATATTCCGGTATATACCACTGCATAGGTCACCAGCCACAAAAACTTCGAAATCCACCAGCGAAGCCTGCTGCCTGACCGGATAATGATCTGTGTGCCCATTTTTTTCAGATCATTCATGGGATAATTATTTAAACAGACCAAAAAGAGTACATAAAAGCAGATCCACCGAACCGGCATTTCAAAAAAATTAAAAATAGAAAACTTATACTGCTTTCCTCCCTGGATAAAATACATCCAGTAATCCATCCAGGTACCGTTTCCCAGCTTTTCATTGATACGCTGAAACTGTACAAGCTTGTAATGCATACCAATGCAGGAAAACAAAGAAATCATAACAGGAAGCACCAGATAAACAGACCGTCTTCCAATCCCCTCTGTCAGATCATGCTTGTACATTTTCCACATCTGCATTCTTCCACCCCTTTTCTTCTATCACTTCTCCGTTCTCCATCACAATAACCTCGTCTGCCAAAAGCTCCATCTCTGCCCGGTCATGGCATGCGATAATGATAATTCTATCCTCTGACCGCAAGCCCAGGATCAACTGACGGATTTCCTCCACACCATTTTCATCAATTGCATTGATCGGCTCGTCCAGAATGATAATGTCCGGCTTCCCCATAATCGCTGCAGCAATTCCAAGCCTTTGCTTCATTCCAAGAGAATATGCTCCGAACTTCTTTTTGGTACAATCCTTTAAGCCCACTTTTTCCAGCAGTTCCTCCAATTCACCATAGGAAATCCCTCCCTGAAGATCTGCCAGTATCTTCAGATTCTGCAATCCTGTATATTGTGGAAGAAACGCCGGATTTTCAATTAAAAGTCCTATACTTTCCGGCAGACTCATATCTTTATGAAGCACTTTCCCATTAATAATGATCTCTCCCTGTTCCGGATGGACCAGACCGGCAATACAGCGCATCAGCATCGTTTTTCCGCAGCCATTCTTTCCCTGCAGACCATAAATCTTTCCTCCATGAAATTCCAGATTGATATCCTTTAACACGGTTTCTTTTTTTATTTTCTTCGTCAGGTTTTTTATTGTAATATTCATCAATTTCTCCTCTTCAAACAATCAGCATGTTCCGTCTTTAACGTTTAAATGATCTTTTTTCTGTGACATCCTATCCACCAAAAAGAGAAAACACATAACAGTAGTAATATTCCAAAAATCCCTGCAATAAGAGGAAAATTCATATCCACCTTTGAATCTGCCATCATCGGATTAATAATTCCTGCAATAGAATATTTTTCCAATCCCAACTCCATCAGTAAATAGTCTGCAGACAGATACAAAATAAAAGGGAACATACAAATGATCAGGCGGTTCCGTGCAACAAAGGAAATCAACAAAGAACTCACTGCCAGCAAACCCCCACACAACATAATGATCAGCAGATACACTCCAAAATACAGCCACGGCTTTGAAAAATACCACTCTGCCATAAACATTCTATTCGTAATAAAGTTGTGCTGTGCCACTTCATTCGGTTTCACTGCCGGAAGATACAATGCATTGACAGCAAAACTTAATATGTAGGTCAATGTTCCTCCCACAGCCCCTGAGCAGAATGTAACGATCATTTTTGCCGTCAGATACTGTGATCTGCTGACTCTGCTGTATATCTGCCTCAAATACCCCGTGGTCTCATCTTGAAAATACGACCATCCGAAAGGCAATGCCGCTAATACCGGAAGAATATAGAAATAGACACTGTTCCAAAATGTGTATGCTTCTCCACCAATAAATCCTTCATACAGGCATGCCGGATATACGGTATTGAAATCGGGGTTATCTGCCATATATTTCAGCTCTTCCGCCCCCATAACTCCTCCCTGTCGATATCCCACATACCATATACAAAACGACAAAAAATGTCCCAGTGCGATCAGAAAAGAAAACAACACAACCAGCTTCGTTTCTCTGCTTCCGGCACATCGTTTTGCTTCAAACCGGATCATTTCTTTCACCCTTATCCCCTCCTTCTATTTAACACGCAGAAATTTTCCATAGGAATATTCTCCCTTTTTAAAATCTACATCCTCATATGCTCCAATGGCAAAATTCAGATAAAGCGCTCTTTTCTCAGGTTTCCATTTTGCTTTGTCTTTCGCATAAACATTGTCTTCCACCAAATACCCCAATAGTACAGTCGAGTCTGTCCCCTCCTCAATTTTACACAAACTGCTGTTATTGAGAAACTGAAGATGTTCTCCTGCTTCTGCATAGATATTGCCATCCGTTTCATGTCCATTGTATTTTACTAAACCGGGCTGAATCGGTATTATTTGTTCCTGTCCCGACAGATTTTTTACATGTAATCTGATCCATACAATAACCGCATCCTCCTCATTCAACCCCCGAATCACATTTCCCTTTTTGTCCAAATAATGCTGCAGTGTCTCTTTATCATCACCCTTTAATTTTTTTACATCCACTTTTCTGGAAATATCATAGGAATCTACAGAAAATGTCACTCCTTTTTCGCAATAGGTTCCGCCGATTTCCTGCATGGTTCCCTCCTTAGTGTCTTCTTCCCATTCAATTGGTTCATATCCCACACCCACCAGCTGGTCGTAATAATCTCTCTGTTTTTCGCTTGCTTTCTCGTATTTAATGGAATTTAAACGAATACGTTGAATATTGGGATATCCAGACACCAAAATCGATATATCCTGATTTGCCAGGTCATCATATATCTCTTTTTTAATGTTTAACTCATTTAATGTATAGACAAGCGTAAAAGAAAATACATGTCCCGGCTGAATAGACAAGCCACCAAATCCGTTCAGACTGCTAAACAGATCCTGCGGAACCCCATTATGATACCCCTCTCCTATATAGATATGGAACGTCGTCAGATTAATATCTCTCACTTTTTGAGAACAATTTTTAAGAGTCATCCGTGCACATAAAATATACTTATCCTTCACAAATGAATCCAGTTGTCCCGCATTTCGATAATACATACTCCATGTTGAAAAATATTGCGTAGTATTCCTGTACTTTGCCAAAAAAGCCGGCGTATCATAAAGTGTCGCATCACTGATAGATATCTCCATATTTTTAGTCCGGGCAGTTTCCTTCTCGTTTACATAATGAACCCTTGCCTTGTCATTGTCTGCATTAACGAATATAACACGGATCGCATATATTCCCAGCAAGATTATCATAAACAGATATCGTTTCCAGTGCTTTTTCTTCTTTTGCATTCCTTCGCCTCTTTCTTATAGAGGCGGCCAAAATAATTTTGGCCGCCCACTCTTTTGTCTTTCAAATTTTCCGTCTCGTAACCTTATCAACCTACAACGTATGGATATGACTGAGATGTATCCGGACTCCAAAATCCACTGGTAATTCCTGAATTTGCGTTAATACGTACTCGTAATCGCACCTCTTTATCTGAATTTGCGACAAAATTATTACGAATGCATGAATGGGTCAAATATGGAACTGTCACAAAGCCATTAGAAGCCTCTACATTTCTATTATTAGAAGTATGTTTTCTAATCATAATAGATGATGCCTGCCCCTCAGAAGCAATCGCATAGACATATCCCTTAGGTATTTCTGAACCTCCATGATCTTTAGCTCTCCAATCCGTAGTATTAAAATTGCCATCTTTTGATGATTGATATGTATAAAGTTCATTTTTACAATCAGCCTTCACATCTGTTGCCATACTGCCTGTCAGGCTTAACGCTGCCAATAAACCTGCAATGACTACATTTTTCCAAAATATTTTTCTCATTTTTCGTTCCTTTCTTTATTCATAAAAAATTTAATTAGTATATTGATTTTTTTCATTAATCTGTTATAATGTAACCGTTTGTTTATCGGCGTTCTTTTTTCTATATCTACCACTTTTTTATAGAAAAAGAACGCTTTTTACAATTTTTTCTCTGTGTATTATATAATAACACATTCTCTCACCTCCTTCGCCCAATAAAACAACAACTCGGCACGATTATATTTCGTTTTATACTTTATATACAATAGTAGCATTGATACTTCTTATTGTCAATTCATTTTTACTTTTTATTAATCATCACTTACACTTTTTGAGTACAAAAAACTCCACACACAGCGTACGCCATGTGTGGAGCCTGATTTTTATTATAATGCCGATGCCCGGAATTGCAATCTGCTTTTGCCCCTTGCATCATATTAAATTACATAACGAGACGAACCTCGGTCACAGGAGTCAGCTTGTCAGCCGGGATGTAATTATCCTCGAACTTCTCGCCATTCACATAGAATTCCTTGCAGCCGCTCTCTGCACCGTTTGGATTCTCAACCTTGATCTTAAGCTTGCTTCCACGGAAATTCTTCTCCATGGTAAACTCTTTCCAGTCACTCGGAATAGAAGGAGCGATACGGATACCATCCAGATCAGGACGGATACCACAGATACCTTCTACGCAGCCTACCATACATGTAGATGCGGTACCTGTCAGCCAGTGTACATGAGAACGTCCATGGAATGGGCTCTCATCACCCTCTGTATACTGTCCGTGTACATATGGCTCCAGCTTACGGATCTCTGCCTTGTCATTCTGTGAAGAAGGTGAGCTCTCCTCGAAATACTGGAATGCCTTGTTTCCATGTCCCATCAGAGACTCTGCAAGAATGATCCATCCCTGTGTCTGGGAGAAGATACCACCATTCTCCTTTGTTGATGGAGGGAACAGACCAGCCAGTGCGCCATCAAAGTAATGATCTACATAGGAAGGAGCCATTACCTTTGCACCATAAGCGGTATTCAGCTCACGGTCTACAGACTCCAGAGCCTTCTCTGCCTGATCCTTGGTAGCCAGACCGGAAATAACGGCCCATGACTGTGGGTTCAGCCACATACTTGCCTCCGGATCCTTCTTGGAACCGATAAGCTCTCCGGTATCCTTGAAGCCACGGTTGAAACGGTCATCCTCCCACCAGAGCTTGTTGATCTTGTCACCGATCTCTTTCTGGGTCTTGTCCAGATAAGCAATATAATCGGTATCATTCTTCTTCTGTGCGAAAAGACGCATGATAGAGAATGCATAATATAACTGCATTGCTACGAAGGAAGACTCACCCTGTGCACCCAGACGCAGACAGTCATTCCAGTCAGCGTGAAGACCGGCCGGAAGACCATGTGGTCCCAGATGATTCATGGAGAAGTCGATCGCTCTCTGCAGATGCTCATAAACAGTTGCTTTCTTATCTACGTTAGACCAGGTGATCTCCTCATCCATAAATGCCAGATTACCTGTCTCTGAAACATACTTAAATACAGTAGGGAAAAGCCACAGTGCATCATCTGCACGATATGCAGGATGTCCTGTCTCTCTTACATAATCCGGATCATCCGGTGTACCCTCATGACCGGCACGCTCATCATGATCGAAACGAACCAGTGGAAGTCCACCACCATTGTCTACCTGAGCAGACAGCATGAAACGGATCTTGTCCAGTGCAGCCTCAGGATCTGTATGGATGACACCCTGAATATCCTGAACCGTATCTCTGTATCCATATCCGTTACGCTCACCACAGTAGATAAAGGATGCAGCTCTTGACCATGTAAAGGTCAGGAAGCACTGATATGCATTCCATGTATTTACCATGCTGTTGAAAGCAGGGCTTGGTGTATCAATCTTGAAATTATCCAGCTTAGAATGCCAGTAATTCTTTAACTCGGCAATCTCTTTGTCACAGACAGAAACATCCTCGTAGCATGCAAGGATCTTGTCTGCATCAGACGCCTTATAACGGCCCAGTACAAATGCAAGCTCCTTTGACTCGCCCGGAGCAAGCTCCAGTGCAGTATGAAGTGCACCACAGCTGTTCTCATTGTAGTTGAGAACGCCGTCACACTCACCACGCTCTACAGCAACCGGATTGCCATAATCGTGATACATACCAATGAATGCTTCCTTATCACCATTGTAAGAAGTAACCTTCTGACCTGCCATGCCGAAGAAACGCTCTTTACCGTTGCTTCCGTCCGGACCCTTATACCAGTTCAGGTTGATCTGCTGCAGGATCTTGTTGCCAAGGAATAATGTGTTGGTAGTACACAGGGAATACTGCAGGTTTACCTGATCCTGATTGTAATTATCATCATTGGAAAGCTCCGCATAACCAAATACAGAAATCTTACGTGGCTTGTCTGTGGTATTTGTCACCTTACATCTCCAAACCTCATAAACCTTTCCAAGGGGTACATAATAATCTGCCTGAGTCTTGATGCCTGCATACTCAGAAAACATTGTTGTATATGCAGTACCGTGATGAACCTCACTCTTGTACTCGTTCAGATCCTTGCCAACCGGCTGCCATGAAGCAGACCAGAAATCAGCAGTCTCATCATCTCTGATGTAAATGTAACGTCCCGGTGTATCATCGCTGTTGAAGTGATAACGCAGGATACGGCCGTTCGCACCGCTCTTTACAAAGCTGTAACCACCCGCATTGTTAGAAATGATCGCACCATACTCCGGAGAACCAAGGTAGTTACACCATGGAGCCGGTGTATCCGGTCTGGTGATCACATACTCGCGGTTCTTCTCATCAAAGTAACCATAATTCATGAAAATATCCTCCTCTTTCTAGTAACGGCTTTCGCCATTTTCTCATATCCCCATTATACGACACCCTTAAAAAAGGTGTCAACAACATAAACGTCATTTTCTAACAGTATTTTGATATCTTGTCACTATTCACGGATAGATTTTTCAAGGAAACTACCACGTAAGCTTGCTTACAAGTGGTAGTTTGTTTGGAAAATCAGCCGTGCAGGCTGTTACCACCCACACCCGCAGACAGGGGACCGCCTGACTTTGGCGGACTCTAGCCGCTGTTTTTGCGGCGGTCTGGGGGCTGTGGTGGGAACTCCGTGAATAGTGCACATTCACGATTGTGAATCCTCCCTTTCCGTGATAATATGGTCATAACAAAGGATATTTACGGAGGAATTTTATGAAATTAGATGTCTTAGGATTATTCGCCGCCTGCTCCTACGCACTGGACTGTGTCGAGGCCGAATTAGTTCACGTAACCAATAAACACGCCAAACGTGTTGCATATATGAGTATCTGCACGGCAGAACAGATAGGCATTTCCGGAAAGCCCCTGCAGGATCTGGCCGCCTGTGCCCTTCTCCATGACAATGCGCTGACGCAGTATATTCAGGAGGAGCTTCACAGCGACATTGCCCAGGCTGCCGTTTCACAGCAGTTTCCAAATTTAGGCCTGCACTGTTCCTTTGGAGAAGATAATGTCATTAAGCTTCCATTCCACACGGACGTTACTAATGTCATTCTTTACCATCACGAAAATGCCAATGGCAGTGGTCCTTTTCATAAAAAATGGGACGAAATCCCTCTTTTTGCCCGGATCATACATTTATGTGATCTTCTGGATGTCATGTGCCGTGCCACAAGCTTTACCACCGATACCTGGCAGCGGGCAAATGATCTTCTCCTCAAAATAAACGGTTCGATTGCTGATGAGGAATGTGTTCATGCCTTTATTCAGGCATTTCCCGAAAAACATTTTCTGACTCTTGGGGACGATGATCTTGATGCAAGGCTCTGGGCAAAGGTTCCACGCATCAAACAAGATCTTAACTTTACACAAATAAAATCCCTAGCTGATTTTTTTGCACAGATTGTCGATTATAAATCCCCATTCACCAGCACACACTCCATTGGAGTAGCGGAACATGCCAGAAAATTATCTCTCTTTATGGGATTAGAGCAGGAAACCTCCGAAAAAATGTATCTTGCCGGAGCACTTCATGATATTGGCAAGGTTGCCGTAGGAAACGAAATTCTGGAGAAACCCGGCCGGCTGACCGATGAAGAATTTACAATTATGAAGCATCACGCTGCTTATACCTACTATATATTATCTGAAATTGATGATTTTGAAGAGCTGCGTGACTGGGCAGCCTTTCACCATGAAAGACTGGACGGAACCGGTTATCCCTTCGGCCGCTCTGCTGATGAATTAAGTGTTCCGGAACGTATGATGTCCTGTGTGGATATTTATCAGGCATTAACAGAAAGCCGCCCTTATAAGCAAGGCATGTCCCATGAAAAAACCTGCAGCATTCTGCAGGATATGGCAGACAAGGGCTGGCTTGATCCGGATATCGTCACTCAGGTTGATCTCTGCTTTCAAAAAGAACAATAAAACAACGAAATACCATTCTTATTGAAAGTTATTTTCACTTTTTATTGACGTTTTTTTTCAACTATGCTACAATCGGAACTACGTCACGAGGGAGTAATCGGTACATGATACTTCGGATCGACCTATTGATCCGTTTTGAAATGTATAATATTATCGACATACTGGTGCATTGGTCATCCGGTAATATTTTAAATGATGAGACTTATGGCAGTGTATTTTTGCACTGTCATAGGTCTTTTTTAATATATCGGAAAATGCTCGTAACGTAGTGTGATGCCAACGAGAATTGCGAAGCAATTCTTGGAGGGCAAAACGCTGGTTTTGCCCTTTTTATTCTGGAAAGGAGATTTCTTATGCTTTTATTTTTGCAGATCATGTTCACAGAATTTATCGCCGAAATGGGGGACAAGACCCAGCTTATGCTTATTGCCCTCACTTCCCGCTTTAAACTTCGGGATATCATTATCGGCACGGCTGCCGCCATTCTGGTTCTCAATGGACTTGCCGTACTTTTAGGCGGTCTTGTCAGCGAGCTGATCCCTACCTGGCTGATCCGTCTGGTTGCCGCAGCCGCTTTCCTCTTTTTTGCCATCACATCGCTGAGGGGAGATAACGACGAGGAAGAGGAGGCAAAAGAAGAAAATGTATCCCGTTTTGCTCCTCTCACCGTTTTCTGCACCTTCTTTGTGGCAGAGCTTGGAGACAAAACACAGCTTACGGCTATCACTTTCGGTGCCAATGAAGGTATGAGTGCCGCTGTCACTGTCTGGCTTGCCTGCTCCATCGGTCTTTTTGCCGCCGATATCCTTGGTATGCTGATCGGTTATCTTCTGAAAAGCAAAACTCCGGACGGCCTGCTGAACACACTGGCTTTTTTCATCTTTGCCATCTTTGGAAATCTCACGATGCATGAAGGTCTTGGTCTTTTACTTGGCAAGAATCATCCGGCAGTATTCCCTGTCACTATGATCATTGCCATACTTTTCATTTTGGCAAGTGTCGTGGTTTTTATGAAACGGGTACACAAAGACGTTTCTCCACGGATAAAATACTGACTGCTGTAAATATAATTATTTCAATCAGAAATACAATGCCAACCGGAAATCCCCCGGATACCATCCTGCTGCTCCGCGCAGCCATCAGCCAGCTTCCGGGATTCCAGTTGCTGACAGCTTCTGGAATCCGCTCCCGAAGCACGATTGCTATCACCGGTAGTCCCGGATATAACACCACTGCCAGCTTAACCGCATTGAAATGAAGGATCAGATAAAACATAATAATTCCAAAACACAGATTTCCCAAAAACATGCAGCCCTGTGAAAGTAAAAACGGCTGCCAGCATACTCCCCGTACGCTGTGTCCCAGCCTTACCACCCCCGTTCCTGCCAGAGTTCCCAGAAACAAAAAAATCTGATAAAGAACGGTATATTTTACAAAGGTTCCATATGCTGCACGATAATAAGAACGAAAATCCGGATAGCGCACAATCATCATGTAAGAATCCTCTTCTTTATACTGTACTATTTTCCGTACAGTCACAATACAATACAGGGACAGTTCCAAAAGCCACATATACTGCTCCACGTTATGCAGCTTTGCTCTGCCATAGCCATCCCCGTATAAAAATTTCAGAGGCTGGTACAGATCTTCTCCCCCATATTGTGTCATCTGCGCCAGCATCAGAAGGATCTGTGCCAGAAATATCACACTGCTCCAAAAAACAATTTCTCTTTTATCTCTCATTTTATTTCATATCCTTCAACACGTTCCATAATGGTTCTACTTTGTTTCCTCTTTCTCCTTCTTTGTCACATGATGATCCCTCACCAGATATACATCCTCACAAAGTGTCCGTATATCTTCATCATAATGGGATGCCAACAGGATCATTACGCCTTCCCCTGCCAGCCTTGAAAAAAGCTTTCGCATATCCTCCACACCCTGCACGTCCAATCCATTAAACGGTTCGTCCAGTATCAGAAGTCTTGGATGTTCCATGATCGCCTGTGCAATTCCCAGTCTTTGACGCATTCCCAGAGAGTACTTGGAAACCCTCTTTTTCAGTTTTGGATCCAATCCCACCAGCTCCATTGCCTCGTCAATCTCCTTATCACTGATCTGATTACGGATCAATGCCAGATTTTTCAGATTACTTTTTCCCGACATATAAGGAATAAACCCCGGTGTCTCGATCATCAGACCAAGACTCTGCGGAAAATCTATGTCCTTTCCTATCGCCTTTCCGTCCACCGTAACAGACCCCTTCGTGGGCTGCAAAAACCCACAGATACACTTCATCAGCACAGTTTTTCCGCTGCCGTTCATTCCCACCAGACCATATATCTTCCCCTGTTCCATTGACATATTAACATCGGTCAGAATGATCTCTTCCCGGAATTTTTTTTCCAGTCCTTCCACCTTAACCATATTTTTCTTCCTTTCCAAGCGATTTATTGCTTTTTATGCATTTTCTTTACAAAGATCAATTTTTCGGATCATACACATGCCAAACAGAGTTACCAGCAGGATCAGTATCGCAAAATAGATCACTCCAATCCCGATACGCTGTGCAATAGGGCGTGCATTATGAATTGCCATGGTAAACAGATCGCTCTGATACAATGGACTAATGTAATACTGCATCCTCTCCAGCAGATTTTTCACTTGTTTGTATCCCTCAAAATGAATCAGATTTTTTCCAAAAAGCATGGCCAGAATCCCGGACATTGTCTGAACTCCTACCATCAGATATGCCAGAACAGTTCCCACACCACGACGAAAACAGATATTTACAGTAATCATAAATATCCCTATAAAAAATGATCCCAACACGGTCAGCATAAATGTTAAAAGATATACTTTTCCCGGGCTTCCAATATTCATGATTAAATCTGAAAACTGCAGATTAACATTAAGGTTTAAATTCATCCAGAAAAAAACGGATTGCTGCGGATCTATTGCCATCTTTGCCAGACTGCTCCATTCATTATTCCAAATAATTCTCGGAAATAGTGCCAGAATAAATCCTCCCGTCCAAATCAGAAAATAGATTACTGATGTGAAAAAAATATAAATATACTGGGCAAAAAACCACTTTCTTTTCCCCAATCGGAGAATTTCATTCATACTCCCATCCCACCGTGGTAAAACAGCAATTAAAAATAGAAACACTCCAAAATAGATTATTGTTCCTGTATTATAAAATAAAAACGACGGAAGCATTTCAAATACGCCAACCTGATATCCCATTTTTTTCATCTGGACACTCATTCCCTGGAATAACATGATCATCATCAGCAACAGTGATGATACAACGACGATAAAGCGGGCTGACAACAATGTTTTATGTACATATTCCTGCCAAATATAGCGAATCATATCCTTCTCCCTCCTACTTCATTTTGCTCCAGACACCTCTGATAAAAAAAACCGTGGACACAAGCCAGTATATCAGTATCACAAAAATCCGGTATGGTAAACCTTCGAACATTAAAGAGCTTGCTCTCCCCTGTGCATCCAATATCATCGGTGCCAAATAGTACCATTGTAAGCCTATAAATAACAAGGTCGTCACGTTTGCATAAATAAAAGGAAACAACATAACAACGTATTTATTTTTGGCAATGGTAGAAACCGCCAGAGATAAACCGGGAAATATGGATGCATACATACAATCATATAAAATCTGCTGACCAATAAACATAATATAATTATGATGATCAATCCAGTAACTGGTTCCGGCGCAAGCAGAATCTACAACCTCACTGCCAAGCACAACCTTTCCAAAAATGACAAGAGATGAAACTGTCATGGAAAGCAGCAGCAATCCTTTCGTGATCAATACAACTGCCACTCCTGTCCCTATTGCTGCCCCTATCTTCGACAGACAGTATTTCAGCTTTGTTGTTCTTGCCATCACCGCATATTGATATCCATCCTTCTCTTCGATCAAATAACTGTCCGCTATTGCAAGTGTTGACAAAATCGGCATCAACGCTGTTCCATAACCTGCCAGGGTACTATCCATAAGGTAAGACAAATCATAATGATTTGATATGTCATATAATGCCGGAAAGAAACTTCCTGCAAATAATATCGCGATAGATATGTAAAAAAACGGCGACAATAAAACTCTTCGGATCTCCTGACGGATCATTGCTGCATCACATCCTTTCTGCATTATGCTTTCTTTTTATTGACATCATTTTAGTCATCCCCATTGTCCAATGCAAGATATCTGGCAAAAGATAAAATTTTCTGGCAAAAACTAAAATGATCTATGTGTTAATATAATCATTTAAAATCAATTTTTCAATTGTATCATGCACGAACGGTCATCCAAACTGCATAAGCGGTCATGGCGATTTATAATTTATTATAAAAATGTGGTACAATGACTCCAGATACTACTAACTATCCCAAAATTTGTGAACATAGAAAGGAATGGGAAATTTTTATGACTGTAAATTATCTATGGGAATTTTTTATTGATCTCTTGGAGATTGCTTTATTTGGGCACCTTGCCCAAACACGCTTTGAATTTCGAAATTCTATCATCCATAAAACTCTTTTGTGGGATATCACCTTATTCGTTTTGGCTTTCTGTGTGTTTTTTATGAATCTGGCTCATGTTAGTAGTGAGGTTGTCTTTTTAATTTCTCTGTTAATCAATATTATTGCCTCAAAAATCTTCTTTTCCAATGAGAATATCGTTCTAATTGTTTGGAATGTACTGTTTATGATCCTCGCCATGCTGTCAGAAGAAATCGGTATTCTTATTCCGATACATTTATTCCATTTAGAAATCGCTGATCTGCTGGCAGGTGGTATTCTGCGATATGCCAGCACACTGATGTACATTGTCTTTCTTTCCTTTTTTGTGTTTGTTTGCTGCCATATTGATAATAACAAACTTTTCCTGAACCTTACAGAAAAGCTCAGCTTTTTCTTTTTGTCTATCGTCTACCTTTTTATTGCGGAATCCATTTTAACGGTCACCATAAAACTGAATAAACTCCATATTCCACAGACATTTCAGAATCAGTTAACGATATTTTGCATTTTTTTCCTCCTATGCTATCTGGCTCTGTTGATCTTTATTTACCGTCTGGGTGTTACCCGCTACAAAAATATCGAATACAGCCGTTTACAGCAGATTCAGCAACTGGAGAAAAAAGAATTTGAAAGCATTCACCAAATGAATAAAGAGTTACGAGTAATGAAACACGATCTGTCTTTCCATATTAATGTCATAAATCAGCTTTTAGCAGAAAAAAATTACACAGACCTTTCAAATTATATGCAGCAATTTAAAAACAGCTTAAATGCATCCCATCAGATCATCAACTCCGGTAATTCTGTTGCAGATGCCGTTTTAACCACATATATACACGAAGCCGGTCAATACGGTATCCACACGGAATATATGATCCACCTTCCCGATCAGCTTCCCTTATCCGACATCAATTTATGTTCATTGTTAAGTAATATATGCACAAATGCCATTGAAGCCTGTAAACAAACAAAAGAAGCTCCATTTTTCAAATGCGTGATCAAGCCCTATCAGGATACTCTTTTCATTCATGCTGAAAACAACGGTTCCGGCCAATACAATATTCAAAATGGAATATTAAGATCAACAAAAAACAGCTCTGACGAACATGGCATTGGGTTGAAACGAATCAAATCAATTGCCGAAGCTGCCGGAGGATATGTTACAATAAGCACGAAAGAAATCTTTCAGATAGATATTATGATACCACTAGATACCGATAAAACACCAGGAGGCTGACATGCTGTTAAATATTGCAATACTAGAAGATGATCCAAAACAATCAAAAGAACTGTATAAATTATTAACTACCTGGGCGACCTGTCATGGGCATGTTTTCCATATTTATCAATACACCAATGGTCCGTCACTCCTCCGTGCTATCACACAGCAGACATTTCATGCCTGTTTTTTAGATATCCAGTTAAATACAGAAGATCAAAATGCCGAAACAGGTATGGAGACTGCTGTCCGACTCCGAAAAGAAAACTACTCCGGTGATCTTATCTTTCTGACGGCTTTTCGGGAGTATGTCTTTGAAGGATATAATGTACAGGCATTCAATTTTCTTTTGAAACCCATCGATCAAAAGATTCTGGAACAAGTATTGTCTGCACTTATTTTAAAATATTCTCCTGAGTGTTATATTCTGAAAAACAAACAACAGATCCAGGCCCTTCCATATTCAAAAATACTTGCCATTTGTGCGGACAAACACGACATCATTTTAATGACAAAAACAGAATCCTTTACAGATCATGCCGGTATTCAGGAAATCGCCGCACATCTTCCTGACATATTTGTACAATGCCACAGATCCTGTATCGTTAATTTAAGTCACATCACAAAAATAGACGGCAATACCATTTATCTGTCGAATAAAACCACCCAGACTATAAGCCGCCGGTATGTTACAAATGTAAAAACGAAATATATAAAATATATTACAACAGGAGGTAATCCATGATCAACATGATTTCTAATTATGCTAACTCAAATCTCGGTGATCATATTAGCCATAATAGAAATTTCAATTCAGAAATCATCGCATAGCGCAACACAAAACATTTCCTAACAACTCCTGTCCGATACAGAGATACCGACGACCCATCTATCAATGATCCGCCGTCCTGCCATTTACAGTGCTTTTACAAACCGCTTAAACGCTTCCTGTCCCTCGGCCGTATTTTTGTATACGCCGGCATGCTCCAGCACCTTCTTAAATACAATACCGATCTCCTTCTGAAGGATTTCTTCCACATTGTCCTCGGTCACCGAATCATAATTTGGCAAAAATGTTTCTACCCAGTCTGCATGCTTCTCAATCGTCTCATTACTGCGGATATCCTTACCCTGCACGATATATTCTCCCAGCACTGCCATCTCATTTTTCAGACGTGCCGGCAGAACCGCAAGTCCCATAACCTCGATCAGACCAATATTTTCCTTTTTGATGTGATGAAGCTCCTGATGCGGATGATATACTCCCAAAGGATACTCGTCCGTCGTAATATTATTTCGCAGCACCAGATCCATTTCGTATTTTCCGTTTCTCATCCGGGCAATCGGCGTGATAGTATTGTGAGGCTCTCCCTCGGTCTCCGCAAAGATAAATGCCGCCTGATCGGTATAGCCTCTCCAAGTGTCCAAAATATGGGACGCCAATGTAACAAGTCTGTCACTCTCCTCATGACGGATACGGATCACGGACATCGGCCAGTTGACAATACCGGCTTCCACATCCTCATAGCCCGGTATCGTAAGAGGTGTTTTTACCTGTGCTCTCTCCATGGCGAATTCATAATGTCCTCCCTGGAAATGCTCATGTGCCAGAATGGAACCGCCCACGATCGGAAGATCCGCATTGGAACCCAGGAAATAATGAGGGAACTGCTTTACAAAAGCTAACAGCTTCCGGAATGCAGCTTCGTCAATCTTCATCGGCGTATGCTTCTGGTTAAAGACAATGCAGTGCTCATTGTAATATACATATGGAGAATACTGAAATCCCCACTTCTCTCCCTCGATCGTGAGAGGCATGATACGGTGAGACTGTCTTGCCGGATGATTCAATCTTCCGGCGTAGCCTTCATTTTCCCGGCACAGCAGACACTTTGGATATGCGGACTGCTTTGCATTCTTTGCAGCGGCGATCGCCTTTGGATCCTTCTCCGGTTTAGACAGATTAATGGTCACATCGAGAGTTCCATACTCTGTTTCCGCTGTCCATTTCATATCCTTTGCAATACGGTAACGGCGGATATAGTCGGTATCCCGGCTGAATTTGTAATAGAAATCCGTTGCCTTCTGCGGAGACTGGCGATACAACTCCCCAAACTTTGCGATCACCATGCTTGGAGCCGGCACCAATGCCCCCATCAGCTTTGTGTCAAACAGATCACGGTATGCCACGGTATTTTCCTCCAAAACACCATTTTCATATGCCCAGTCCATAATACTGCCAAGAGTGCTTTCCAGATCCGGTACCGGACAGGCATTTTCCGGCTCCTGATACTCATCCAGCTTCAATATCTCCAGAATACGGTTGATGGTGTACACCGCATCCTCCGGCACAACTAATCCGGTATGTAATCCATAGTTCACAAGCTCTCTGATGCTTTTATTAATATCACTCATGGTAATCTCCTTTATTACTCAAACTCGTTTTCGTGTTTTTTACTTATACTATAGCTCGTTATTTATATTTCATTTCTCATCACATATAATCAATGGTATTTTCCGCTTCAACCGCTATTAGTACGTTTATGGTACAGTGAAAACTGCCAAATTGACAGTTTACAAGTACCATAAACGATGTTATAATGCAATTAGAAAAGGAACAACCGCCTACAAGGAGGTTGACCGATTATCAGAATAGCAAAGCCACCCTTAACCGTCCAAAGTATCAGGGTGGTTTTTGCTATGTAAGGCTACTTACAAAACGAAAAAACGAATGTAAGCAATGCCAAAAGGAAAAGACCAAAGGTCATCAAATCCTTAAAATCAAAATGATTTTTCATAGGCATCACCCCCATTCTTTTGGAATGAGGTCAACGCACCCTGTAACACGACTGTTCCACGACAAGATTTTACCACATTCTTTTCGTTCTGACAACTCATATCTCCCCCAAAATGCCCCTCGTCCGTGTTACATATATTTCTCCATTTTCATCAAAATATTGTTATAAATGAGCGATTTTCTTACAGTTTTACCGAACGAATTATGATAATGTTGTTATAACAAAGTGGTACCGCTTCACTTTCTAAACGTGAAAAACTAATACACAGGAGGTTTTTATGAATATACGTAATGATTTCCGGCATACCATTGCCGCCAGTTACATCGGATATATCACTCAGGCGATCGTCAATAATTTCGCCCCTTTATTATTTGTTACCTTTCACCGGACTTATGGCATCTCCCTGTCGCGGATCGGTCTTCTGGTCACGGTTAATTTTGTCACCCAGATTCTGGTGGATCTGTTTTCAGCCAAATTTACAGACCGGATCGGTTATCGGCCAAATGCCGTACTGGCTCATATTTTTGCCGCTGTGGGTCTGATCCTTCTTGGCATTTTACCGGAGCTGACCTCCGATCCCTATCTCGGTATCAGTATCGCCGTCGTCATTTATGCCATTGGCGGTGGTCTGACCGAGGTGATCATCAGTCCCATCGTGGAAGCCTGCCCTACCGACAAAAAGGGAGCTGCCATGAGTCTGCTGCACTCCTTTTATTGCTGGGGTTCTGTGCTGGTAGTTCTGGTATCCACGCTGCTTTTCCGCCTGCTGGGACTGGATTCCTGGAGAATCATTTCCGCCATGTGGGCAGTCATTCCGGCCTGTAATGCCATTTACTTTTGTTTTGTACCGATCAATTCTCTGGCTGACGAAGGGCGGGGCATGTCCATCACCGGTCTGTTAAAGGAAAAGGTATTCTGGGTTCTCGCTTTACTGATGTTGTGCAGCGGCGCCTCAGAGCTTGCCATGAGCCAGTGGGCATCTGCCCTGGCAGAAACCGGTCTACACGTTTCCAAGACCGTGGGAGATCTTGCAGGTCCATGCTTTTTTGCAATCCTGATGGGCTCCGGCAGAGTTCTTCACGCCCATGTTGCGGAACGTTTTTCACTGACCGGATACCTGGGAGCCTGTGCCTGCCTTTGTATCGTCAGCTATCTGGTCGTGACGTTCTCTCCGCTCCCGGCAATTTCTCTGGCTGCCTGCGGCGTCTGTGGTCTTTCCGTTGCTGCTATGTGGCCGGGAACCTTTAGTATCAGTTCAAAGGTTTGTCCTCAGGGTGGTACAACCATCTTCGCCCTGCTCGCTCTGGCCGGAGACATCGGATGCTCTGCCGGTCCCACTACAGTTGGTTTTGTCTCTTCCGCACTGCAGGATAACTTAAAGCTCGGTCTTCTGTCTGCAATTATCTTTCCGGTACTGATGATCGCCGGACTGACCATGTGCCGGAAGTATGAGAAATAATCTTTATCTGTATGGATAAATTTTAACAAAAAATTTCAATGTGCAAAAAATGGACTGTACCAAAATTAGTACAGTCCATTTTTATATTACCATTTATGGATCCTTTATAAATGCAGTCTCACAAATAAGCTAAAATTGTTTATTCTCCATATAACGGTTCACTGCATTGACCAGTGCGTCAATGGAAGACTTGATGATATCATCATCGGTGCCGGCACCCCAGTACAGCTTCTCCTGACCGGCAGGCTTAATCCCCACATAAGAGATTGCCTGTGCATCGGAACGCTTGGAAAGAGAATGCTCCTCATATACATCCAATGCATAGTCCAGATTGAAGTATTTCTTGATCGCATGGTTTACTGCATTCAGACGTCCGTTTCCGTGAGAATCCACAACGGTCTCCTTACCGTCTGCGACGATGGTTACCTCCGCTCCGATACCATCTTTCTGTTTGAAATGACACTCGGATACATCAAACTTCTTGTCAACATCCACATAAGTCTCTTTAAATACATCTCTCATATCCTCCGGAGACAGCTCTGCATGGCGGTGATCGGATACATTCTTCATAAGATATCCAACCTCTTCCTTCATCTTATCCGGCAGGATCAGACCAAAGCTGTTCTTTAATACATAGCTGACACCGCCACGGCCGGACTGGCTGTTGATACGGATAACGTCAGAATCATAGGTACGTCCCACATCCTTTGGATCGATCGGCAGAT